>Ga0255338_1001401_pt1 | contig 46105 bp, 36 predicted proteins | sample MeOH1_35cm_T4_19_FD_203715 | JGI IMG/M metagenome (GOLD analysis project Ga0255338, IMG submission 203715) | Sandy soil microbial communities from University of British Columbia, Vancouver, Canada - MeOH1_35cm_T4_195 | ecosystem: Engineered > Artificial ecosystem > Sand microcosm > Unclassified ...
CGGCCACGCCTCTTCCTCGCGGATCGCAGCCGCGCCGGCGCGGTCGCGCACTTCCATCCGCACGGGAGGCCAGGCGGCGATACTGGTCGCCCGATCCTTCAGGAAGTGATCGAAGAATGCCTCGCGCCGGGCCTGGCTTTCGGGGAGATAGTAATGCGCCCATTTCTTTTGGCCGTGCACGTCGAGCCACTTCTGTCTGCTCGAGATGCGCTTGTAGGCTTCCAGGGTTCCGCGGGTGTGGAGACCCTGATCGGCCCAGCCCGCGACGATGTAGGCGGGGATATCGATTGCCTCGAAATCGATCTCCTTTGAAGCCCAGTAGGCGTCGATCAGCGGATGCGCCTCCATGTTCCGCCAGGTGTCTTCGGTGCGGCCGAGCGAGAAGCGGATATTGTCCGATGCGCGCGGCGCAAAGCCGGTCTCGGGGATGCCGCCATGATAGCCGAATTCCCGATACCAGTCGGTAAAGCCTTCCCAGGGGTTGATCGCCGCAAGCTCGGGAGGCCGTTGCGCCGCGGCCCAGAACTGAATGCAGGCGAGATAGGAGACGCCTGTCATCCCAACCTTGCCGTTCGACCAGGTCTGGTCCGCGAGCCAGCTGATCGTCTCTGCGCAATCCCGCGCCTCGCCCACGCCATTGTGGCGGAAATCGCCTTGTGAAAGCCAGGCGCCGCGCGGATCGACGACCGCCACCGCATAACCCTTCGCGCACCATTGCACGGGATCCGGTCCCTCGAACGGGGTCAGTGGTGAAAGCCATTCCGGGTTGACGCCCGACAAGGGCCAGAACACGCGGTTGCTGAGGCCATGCTTGCCATAGGGGCCCCAGGAAAGGATTGTCGGCAGATCGGCTTCGCCTACCGCGCCTTCCGGACGGTAAAGGTCGTAATAGATCTTGATCCCGTCGCTCAGGGTTACGGTCAGGTTGCGTTCGATCACCAGCCCGAGCTCGTGGCGGATGGCATAATCGATCGGCGGAAGCGGCGGCTTGTTGGGCGCCGTATGCGGATCGACGCCCGGCCGCAGGATCAGCGTGAAATCATCGGAAGGGGCCATGTCACAACACCACGAAATAGTGAATGCGGTTGGCCCGGGGAATCTTCTCCGCCACGCCGACAAAGACATGCTTTGCCATCCAGTCGTGCGTGCCTGCCGGCGTGTCGAATTTCGGGCTGACGCGCATATAATAGTCGCCGGGCTCGACCGGTTCGTTACGCGCCATGCGCTCGGCGATCTCCGGCGTGCGAGGCCAGCGATAGCCCCGATTCTGCATGTAGATGATGGCGCCGTCGTCAGCTTCGAGCAGATAGCGCGCGTCGAAGTCGATGACGCCGTCCGGACGCAGCAGCGGGAAATCGCCGCCCGACATCGGCACCACCGTCCCGTTCAGGCGCGGGCCCGTCACAGTGCCCTTGGCCGCGTAGATCGCGGCGCGGGATGCTCCCATCGTGCTCGGCGTGACCCATCGAATGGGCGTAAGGTCGATGGAAACCGTGAATGCGTGCTCCAATGTCGGGGCAAACGGATGGCTTTCGGACACTGGGATCCTCTCTCGTTCGTCGCCTCCCGGACGACAAATCGGTTGATAGATCAACAATTATACTCGAGCAAGAGCCACGGCGCGAATATCGCCGCCGCTAGTGGCGGTATCCGTCCGCTGTCTCCGGATTGAGGGAATGCTGCCGTTCAGGAGCAGCCGCCGCCTCTTGAGCCGGATCGCGCGAAGCGGTTTGGCATGGCTGACTCAGGCTGTCGTGAATGGTGCGCCGACTACCGTATCCGGGGCCCGACGCGGCCGGCACCCCATTGCGGGCACCCGTGCCGGCATGCGCCGTCGGGCGGCTGCGCGGTGGCGGGTCAGATCACCGCTGGATCCAGCGCTGCCTGGGCAAGCGCAATCGCGCCAAGCGGTCCCGCCTCGGCGCCGAGTCCGGCGGGCCGGATAATATCATCTGCCGAATCGCGGCGGAGGAAAGGAAGATAGTCGCCGAGCTGCTCGACGACGAGAGTGCGAACCCAGGGAAGCAGGAAGGGGCGCGATACAGCCACGCTGCCGCCGAATAAAATGCGCTGCGCGGACGTGGTGAGCAGGATCGCACCGCTCAATTCGGCGATATCGGCCGCGACCCTCCTCCAGACAGGGTGTGAATCCGGCGCATCGGCGGGGTCCATGCCTATTCGCGCGGCGAGCGCGGGTCCGCAAACCAGGCCTTCGATGCAGTCGCCGTGGAACGAGCAAGCGCCTGGGAAGACGTCCCCGGCCGCGCGCCGCAGGCGAAGATGCCCGATCTCGGGGTGCATTGCGCCGTGCAGCGGGCGTCCATGCGCCAATATGCCGCCGCCGAGCCCGGTTCCGATCGTGATGTAGCACAGGCTGTCACAACCCTTGCCGGCGCCCCAGCGATACTCGGCAAGTGCGGCGCCGTTCACATCGGTATCGATGCGCCACGGACAGTCCAGGCCGTCCATGAGCGCTGACGCGACGTCCGTACCGCTCCAGCCCGGCTTAGGGGTGGCGAGAATGCAGCCGAAGCCCGGTGATTCGAGTTTGAGCTGGAGCGGCCCGAAAGACGCGATGCCGACGGCGGCAAGCCTGGCCAGTCGGTCCCACTCGACGATCTGTGCATGAAGCGCAGAGAGGGTGGTGGCCGGATCGGTTGTTGGCATTGCGTTGCGTGCAATGATCCGGTCGCCCTCTGCCAGTACGGCGATGGACTTGGTGCCGCCCAACTCGATTCCCGCAGCGCGGAGGTGCGCAGCCATGTTACTGGGCCAGATGCGCGCGCGTGCCGTCCAGGCGAAGGCGCAGCATCGGGGCAAATGTTGCGCCGAAGCGCTGCGCGTCGATACCGTCGGTCCCCCAGGCATCGACGAAGCTCGTTACCCGGAGATCGGGGAGGACCAGCCAGCTATAGGCCTGCTTTGGTGCGCTCGCCGGATTGGCCAATACCAGTCCGGTGCCGTTGAGCGGCTCCCATCCGGCGAAGAGCCGGTTTGACACCATGCCGTACAGCCCCGTCGGGCCGGTCGGTCCGCTCGGATTGAAGACGTGCCGCTGGGTCGACCAGAACAGGTAATAGAGCCCTTGGTGGAAGATGGCGTGGGGCCGCTCAAGCTCGTTGTTGAGCGTGTCCGCGCTGATCAGCGGGGGACGAATCTCCCAGCGATCGAGCGTGTCATCCAGCGCAACCGCAGAGCCGATCACGCCGTTGAAAGCGGATTCCGATCCGGCAAGCGATCCCGCGAAGAAGATGTGATGCGTGCCATCTTGCGGATCGCGGAAATAGGCCGGGTCGCGAAAGGCTTTGATCGTGCCTACCACCCCGGTTCCTGCGTCGCTGGCCATGTACTGGGCGGAATCTCGCGCGACGATCTCGCGCAGTCCATGCCAGTCCACGAGGCGGTAATTGCCTGTTGCGCGCGTCAGCGTGGCTTCGGCTCGGAACAGGCGCTGCTCGAAGGTCGGTGTTGCCTCGCCGCGCCGCCCCGTGGCCGTGAAATAGAGTGTCAGTGTGCGACGATCGGGCGCGAGCACGGCCGAGCCGGACCATTCGCGGCTGCCGGGTGAGAAACCGTCCGTCATCGCCGGGCCAAGATGCCGCCATCCTGACGCGTCTTGCGAGATCAGATGAATCCGCGCGTGCCCATGCCGCTCTTCGGGATCGGGAAAGGGCGGTGCGCCTAATGCCATCCACAGCGACTGGCCGTCATCAAGGGCTGATGGTGCGCCGTTCGCGTCCTGAATCGGCCACGCATCCCATATGTCGAGATCAGGGGCGATCCGGACGAAGTCGCCGTTGCGGATCAATGGTGCCGTGTTGCTGGCGTCGACGCGGATGGCGCCGACCTGCCCCGCAGTCCAGCAACTGGGCGAGCTTGCGGACGACGCGATGCTCGCGGTCGGAAAATGCGCTTGCGTCAACGGGCCGCCCACCCGCGTCCCCTCGGGAAGCTGGCCGTGACCCCGGCGGTATTCCTCCCAAGGGCGACTACGCCGATCTGCCGGACCAATTCTTTTCCCTCCGCCTCTTCCCGACCTTCCCTATCGGGAACTGCGGCGTGCAACAATCGATTGCACGAAATTTTTCGAGGCCTGTGCCAATTTCTGCGGCGTCGAAGCGTCATGGCGATTCCGAGCTGCCGTCTGGCCGGGACTTCGGTCGCGGTCATGCAGTGAGACCGGCAGCCTGCGGGGCAAGGCGACGAGCGGATATCATCAATGTCGGGGATCAACGCACGCGGTAAAAGCGGATTTTCACCGCTGGCACGGCAGGGGATTCCTGGGGAACGAGCATCCCGACGAACGCCGAACTGGCGAGCCAGTGATGTTTGCCAAGCGGGGCCTCGAAGGCCGCGATCGTACGGATTCCTGTCGCTGCACCCTCCGTCCCGGGCGGGCACGCGACGCCTTTGTTCCGTACGTTGATGATAGCGCCGTCATCGGTACGCAGCATGTAATCGGCGTCGAGTTCGGTGCAGCCGTCGCTCCGGAGCAATTGCCAGTCCCAGCCGCCGGGCATCACCGCGCCGCGGATGCGGGGGCCGGCAAAATGTCCTCCCGTGATCGGGACGATCGTGCGGCGGCCCAATCCGGTCTCCCCGACACCCATGGTCGGCCCGAGCGTCACGACTTCCTCGAACGCGAACTCGAGCGAGGGTACCGCCTCCGCCGGGGTGGAAGATTGTTGTGCCCAGGCCGATGTCGTGAATGTCAACAGCACCAGCGCGCTCAACGAAACCCGCATCATTATTCCTCCATCGCGCGCACTCGTCACCGCATTAGTCCCTTGTACGCATGAAATGCCGGTCTTCCGGCATCGATGCGCCCATCACCGGACGCGCGACCGGCGATCAGCGCAAAGCGATCCGCTATGGTCATAGACGCCTGTCTCGCACCATATTCCGCCTCGGTCGGTTCGCAGGTGAACAGCGCCGCACCCGGTGCATATGCGGGGTGTCGCGACCATTGTTGCAATCGGTTACTTCCGCGCTGTCGAAGGTGGCGAGGTCGCCCGGCGGCGGAGGTGATCTGCGATCCTGGCCTTCACCCTATTGTGCGTCGGCAGCCAGGGCGCGCCGCAACGCATCCACCTTAGCCTTGGTGAACTGCTTGGCCTGCGGGGTGTCCGGCGCCAGTTGGTCGAAGCCGTGAAATGCTCCGGGTATAACGAGCAACTCCGTCGGAACGCCCGCCTCGTTCAACCGGCGGGCATAGTCGATGTCTTCGCTCGCGAACAAATCGATTCCCCCAACCTCGATGAAGGTGGGCGGAAGGCCAGCCAGGCTCTTGGTGCGCGCGGGGATTGCGCGCGATGGTACCATGTCGGTCCCGGGCTGCTGACCAAGAAATGCCCGCCAGCCATATTGATTTTCCGATGCGCTCCACCCGACGGTCGCGATATGCGGTGGCGCCGGGATCTTGCCGCCGGTCCGATCGTCCAGCATCGGATACACCAATGCCTGGAACGCGATCGGAATCTCTCCCCGATCGCGCGCCGTGATTGCCAGGAGCGCGGCCATGCCGCCGCCCGCGCTTTCTCCCGTCACCCCGATCCGGCTCCGGTCCAGTCCGATCTGGCTGGCATTGTGGTACATCCAGCGCAGGCCGGCGTAACTGTCCTCAATCGAACCCCGGTAGGTCGTTTCGGGCGCGAGCCGATATTCGACCGAGACGATGACGCAGTCGAGTTCGCGCGCAAGTTCCTGCAATCGGCGAATATCCGTGGCGGCAGTGCCGAGAATATAGCCGCCGCCATGGGTATGGAGAATCCCGGGGCGATTTGTTCCGGCCTGGGCGTTGATGACGAATAATTTGACCTCCGGCGCGCCCTCCGGCCCCGGGATCATGCGCTCGGTCACGAGAATATCGGGCAACCGCGCCGGGGCAGGCGGGCCACCGCCGCGCTTGCGCGAGGCGAGCACCATTTTTTCGTCGATCGTTCCCATCAGCTTGGAAAAACCCATCGCCTTGCGGGCAGCATCCCGCAGTTCGGGCGCAACTGGCTGCAGCCTGGCCTCGTCCGCGGGCGTCGCCGGAACTGCCATCGGCACGGATGGCGACTGCGCCAGCGCACCGCCCGAGGTGACCGAGAGCGCCAGCAGCAGGCCGCCACTTCCAGCGAATATTCTCGTCTTCATGGCATACTCCTGCTTTGCTGATGTTCGATGTGCGGTCGCGCATGGTCGCGACAACGCCGGTTTGGGGCCGCACCGGATAGCGCCGGGCCATTGCCAGTCCGATCCCGTCCCCTCGACAAAGGCCGGGTCGTGGGGCGGACGGGCGGATCGAGCGGCCGGACCGGGTTCGACAGTCGCGTGAGCGGCGCACCTGCCGGTACCTGAACGTGAACGGGATGGGGAAATGGTGCCACGGCGTGGACCCTGCGATCCGCTCGGGTCGCTCCGCCGCAGGCTGCCTCTCCACGCATTGCTCCCTTCCTCTCGATCTGCCTTCGAGATGGCGTGAAGCTACCCGGGCATCTTATCCTACTATTTTAACAATCGATTGCAAGTCTGGAGCTGAAAGTGTTCCGCCCCTATCAGGACGCGTTGGTCCAGATTGTCGCGGGCACGCGCATCCACCGCGAGGCGGTGGGTGCATCGATCGGCGTCAAGCGGGTGACGACGTCCGGGCAGAAGGCAGCGCTGATCCGGGCCGTCGCCTCAGGTCGTTTCCCGCACGACCAGTTCCGGATTCAGGATCACCGATCCGGTGACTTCACCCCCGATACGCTTCATCAGATTGCCCACAAGGTGGGAAGCGCCGGCCGCGATGTTCTGGCGCACCGTCGAGAGCGGGGGAGCACTGGTTCGCGCCAGATACAGGTCGTCATAGCCGATAACCTTCACGTCGCCCGGCACCGACAGGCCCCGCGTCGCGAGTACCTGGATCGCCGTCAACGCGATCAAATCCGATGCGGCGAATATGCCGTCGGGCGGATCGCCGATCTGGCTCAGGAAGTCGGCGATGTCGGATCCGCTGACTTCGGAGGCGAAATGCGTCGGCGTGTCCACCAGGATGATGTCGTCCCGCGCCCGGATTGCCGCCTTCGCGCCCTCGAGCCGCAACGAAGGCTCGATCGCCTGGGTGTTGCCCAGGAATGCGATCTTGCGGCAGCCGCGGTCGATCAGATGTTGCGTCGCCAGGCGGCCGCCGAGGAAGTTGTCGGTACCGATGGAGCAATGGATCTGCCCCTGAACGAAGCCTCCCCAGGCAACCATCGGGAGATAGTTGGCGGCGATCCGGTCCAGCACGCCTGATTGGTCGGACTGCCCGATGACGATAAAGCCGTCCACCCGGTCGGCATCGATCAGCTTGGACAGCCAATTATCCTGATTGGGTATGACCCGCGACAGCATCAGGTCGAAGCCGCTCTCCGTCAGTTCGTCGGCCAGGCAGCCGATCAGCGTCATGAAGAACGGATCGGATAGATGCTGGCCGCGGTCATGGCCCAGCGGAACGACCACGCCGATCGCTCCGCGCCGACGCGTTCGGAGGTTCCGCGCCAGCGCGCTGGGCCTGAAGTCGTGTTGCTCGGCGAGCTTTCGGATGCGCTCCGAAGTTTCCGAATTGACTACGTCCTTGCGCGCCAGCGCCCGCGAGACGGTTGCGGCCGATACGCCAGCAAGCTTTGCCAGATCATAGATGGTGCGGACCTTGCCGGACAAACCAATCTCCCGTCGTCTTCGCGCCGATAGGTGTTGCGCAACTTCTTTGCAACAACCGCATCGACAGTTGCAAAGATAGGGTGCCGCCGGAGCGACTGAAGCAGGCAACGGGGAAAATAGACGAAGCTCGGGCCGCTCGCTTGATTGCCGGTCGCGATAGCGCCGCCGCGGATGGCGCATCGAGCGCGTTCTCCGCTAAGCCAGGTGTGCAGCCATCCGACTGCCGATCGATTGACCGACGTCTTGGCTGGCGACGGCCGGTCGGTAAGGCGCGCTGTGCCGAAGCGGTATCAGGCCATGCTTGCGCGTTCGATCCTGTCGGCATCGCGTTCCACATGAGGATGGTCGTCGAAGATCATCGACGGCGCTTCCTGCTGCGTCACGGGCTCCCATGTCGGCAGGCCGGCGTGATTGGGGTCGCCGCTCCGGGCAAACGCCAGGAGCGCGTCGGTCATTCGCGCGCTGAGCGTCGCGGCGCGGGCGCCTCCCCCGGTCATGCCGGCGCATCGATCGGTGTTGGCGAACATGAAGGGGATGTCGAGGCAGTGGAAGGCGCGGGGCCGGCCGTCCAGGATGGGGGACTGCCAGGTGAACCAGTAAAGATAGGCTGGTGCCCGGCCATGCTTTGCCTTCGCGGTCGCCTGGTCGACCGCCGCCTGCCGGATTGGCGACGCCGCGATCCGGGACCAGAGATCGAACGGGGATGCCTGGGGTGTGCGCAGCCGGAATGCTGCGATCACGGCGCGGGAATGCCCCGGTCGAAGCGCCTCGATCCGGGCTGCCAGCTCGGGTTCGCGCATTGCCTCGAACTCCGGATGGTTGATTCCGGTGACGAACTCGTTGAGCGTCGTTCCAATCATCATCGGGACGTCCAGCAACATGTCGGGATGGTCCTTGCGCTCGGACGATGCGCGCAATGTCGTGCCGTCCACGACCGGAGCAAGACGCAGGGCGTCGGCGGTACCACGCAGGTCGGGGACACCGCCGGGCTGGACGGTGTTGCGTGCCAGCGCGGCTTCCCCGGCGCGACGCAACGCGGCATAGGGCAGCGCGTGGAGCCGATCGAGATCCCCGCGCGCGATGCCGGCTTCGGCGAGGACCAGGTCCGTCAGGCGTCCCGCCGCTTCAGGGGTGGCGAACCGGGCAAATGAACCGCTCATCACGACCGCGCGGTGGAAAAGCCCGCGCGCTGCGGGCATGCCCATCAGTGCGGTCACCTTCGCGCCGCCGCCGGATTGGCCGAAGATCAGCACGCGCGCGGGATCGCCCCCGAAGCGTTCGATATTGTCGCGGATCCATTGCAGTGCCGCGACGATGTCGAGCATGCCGACATTGCCCGATTGAGCGTAGCGGCTACCGTAGCGCGACAGGTCGAGGAACCCGAGCAGGTTGAGCCGGTGATTCAGCGTGACCACGACGACATCGCCGCGTCGCGCCAGATTGTGACCGTCGAACGCCGGAAGATCATGCCCCGAGCCTGCGGCAAATCCGCCGCCGTGCAGCCAGACCAGGACGGGCCGCCGCCGCCCGTCGCTGATGCTCGGGGTCCAGAGGTTGATGCGGAGACAGTCTTCGCCTTCGACGCTGTCGTTCCACTGGAAGATAAACGCTTCTTCGTCGTTGAGCCGGCCGGTGCCCTTGTCCTGCGGTGCGATCAGCCCATAGGCACGCGCGCTGCGAACGCCCGTCCAGGGCAGGGGAGGCCGGGGCGGGGAGAAGCGGTTGGCACCGCTCGTGTCGGCGCCATAAGGGATGCCCTTGAAAATGAGCATCTCGTCATTGACATAGCCGGCGACCCGGCCCGATCGAGTCTCGACCGTTGCGATGCCGGTGCCGGCAATCGTGCGCTCGGCGCCGCGATCCGTTCTGGCGCTGCCCTGCTCCCCGGGCGTCGCGTTGCGGGCAATGGCTGCGGATGCCGCTAGTGCTCCCGCGGCGGCAGCCCCCTTCATCAGCGCACGGCGACCCAAACCTTCGCTGCGCTTGCCGTCGTCATCCGCCGGTATCGCCATCCTGCCTGTCCCGATCCTTTTCGGTGCCGCGCCAAGCGTGCCGGGCGCGGCGCACCGCCCCACTGCCAGGCGACGGCGCGTTCGCATGGCCGAACGCGCCGTCGGGTCGCGTCACTGGGTGTTGAGGCGGAAGGTGATCCCGATAGTACGCGGGCGCGGACCGGCGAGCAGCGTCGGTCCGTTTGCGGAGGTCGGGCCGCGATAATCGGACAGATTGTTCGCGAACAGCCGGATTTCGTAGCGGTCGAAACGCACCCCGGCGCTCGCATTATAGAGTTGATACGGATCCAGCGTATCGACCGTTGCGTCGCCATTGCGCGCCCGCCCGATCGCCGTTGCCGAGGCGGTTGCGAACAGGTCGTACTTGCCCACGGTGCGATCGTAGCTCACGTCCGCGCGCCAGTTGAAGGGCGGGGTGTTGAGCAATCGCTTCCCATCGGCAATGCGTGGGTTGGCGGTAGCGAATGCCGGGCGGACGTTGGTGAACTTCGAATCGTTCACGTTCCCGATGACGGACAATACCAGGCCCTTCGCGGGCGTCTTCCATGTCGCTTCGACGTCGACGCCGCGTGTCGTGCCATCGCCCAGATTCGCGAACGCGGACAGTCCGATCGACGTGTTGAAGGCGCTCTGGATATTGGTGTATTTGATATCATAAAGGCTGACAGCGAGCCGGAGCGCGCCCTCGAACAAGGTGCCCTTCGTTCCAATTTCGAGATTGCGCAGCTTGTCCGGCGTTAGCGACAGCGCACTGGGTACGCCGTCGGCGATCACCGCGTCTGCCTGTGCCTTGGACTGCAGGATGCCGCTGCGGAAGCCGGTGCCGGCGTTGAAGAACAGCATCCAGTCTCTCGTCGGATAATAGGCCAGGTTGGCCCGCCACGTCAGCGCCTCCGGATTGGCATTGCTGAGCACATGGGCGCCGTTCGAGAGGGAATCCGACTTCCGCGTGTCGTTGAAGTAACGCAGACCGACCAGCGGGACGAGCTTGCCGCCGAACAGATCGTAGCTGACTTCCGAAAAGACGGCCACATTCTCGGTCTTGGTGACGGTGTTGCCGCTCAGCGCCAGCGTCGGGAAGTTCAGGCTGAACGTGTAGAGGCCGCGCGCCTTCTGGTAAAATACGCCGGCAACGCCATGGAACGGTCCGGTTCCCGAGGTGGCGACGCGCAGCTCGTTGACGAAGTTGTTCGCGTCTCCGCCGTTGATCAGCGTGCCGATGCCCAGTGGCGCGCCGAGATTCAGCCCGACCGCGAAGCCGCCCGGGAGGGATTTCTGATACGAAGTCGCGTTGGTGAGGGTAAATTGGCCGATGGACCTGGTGATGGTGCCGGAGAAATATTCGGCGCGGCGCCGGTCATAGCCCACCACGTCGCCCTGATAGGATGCGTAGGGCGGGCTCACGGAATTGAACACGTTCAGATAGTTCTGGTCGGTACTGAAATACCAAGCCCGGAGGCGGACGGTCGTCAGATTGTCCGGCTGCCACAGCAGCACCGCCTGCAGGTCCTTCGCTACGACATCGTTCGCGTCCCGCTTGGTCGGCGTGCCGGTGGGCGCCCCCGGATATACATCGACATAGCCTGCGCGGTAATCATATCCGCCGCTGACCCGCAGGGCCAGCGATCCCGGGACGATCGGAATCGAGAGCGCCGCCGCGCCGCGATAATTGATTTTTGCGGCATCGCGCGTCGTCGAGATTTCGGTTTCACCGGCTTCGGTGATCTTGTTCAGGTCCGGATTCTTCGTGTGGTAGATGATCGTGCCGCCCGATGACCCCTGTCCGTACAAGGTTCCTTGCGGACCGCGCAGGACTTCGACCCGGTCGATGTCGAAATACTGGAGCGGCGGGGCGCTCTGGTTGTTGGGTACGCCGAACGGCGTGTCGTCGAGATAATAGCCGACCAGCCCATCGCCGATCGGGCCGCCCGCGCCCGAACCGCGGAACGAGAAGATGCGATAGCCCGCCCCGATTTCCTGTGCCTGCGACGCGCCGGGAATGAGCTGGATCAGGTCGGCGCCGTCACGGACGTTGCGCTCCTTGAGCGTTGCGCCGGAGAAAGCCTGGATTGCCAGCGGTACGCGATCGAGCCGTGCGGCACCCGATTTCAGCGCCGTCACGACGATGTCGCCGCCGTCGGGCTCCGGGATGTCGGGGGTCGATGGCGGAGCGGGATCGGCCTTGGTCGGCGGGGTTGTGCCGGCCTGCTGCGCCAGGGCGGGGACTGCCGTCATGGCTGCGATGCACGCAAGAACGGAAGTGCCGCCCCGCCGGATCAGCCGAGCCTGTCGCCGGGCGAATATGCCGCCCCGGCCTGACGCGCCGAAAACGCCGGATTCAACTTCAGTGTCCATGATTATCCTCCCCATGATGCCGATTGCTTCTGCAATCGTTTGCACGGCCTGCTATCATGAGAATCGGAGGGGTGCAATATCGTTGCTATCGCGGCGCGAGGTGGTTCCTTTGCGCGGTGCTCGCGCCGCGCTGGGTGGCGTTCGTACGGCGCGGGACGGCTCTGCGGGCAATCGTCGGCCTGATTCTTCAGCATAGTCTTGCAAACGATTGCAGAATGTTGCTTATCTGCCGCTTCGGCAAGGCCCGCCCCGGAGACGGGGCGAACGATATTGCGCGCCGTTCAACGCCAGGAGAGGAGGCGACATGAGGCAGTGGTTGCTACAGCGGTCCGCCCGCATGCTATCGATGGTTCTGGCACTTGCGCCGCTCGTTGCGGCGTCGCCCTCGCTTGCCCAGACGAGCGAGGCCCCGGAGGTGCGGGTGGAGCAGGATGGGACGGTCCATGTGCCCGCGATGGCGGTACCCGTGTCGAATCTGCTGAGTCCGCAGGCTCAGGCCTATGTGGCAGACCATCTTCGCGAGATGCGCCAGCCGGCACTGGTCCAGCAGAAGAACGGCGTGCCGGTGTTCATGGAGCCGTACCTTGCCCGACAGAATGTGCTTTTCCCCCACAAGAAGCTCGATACGACGATCGGTGGCGTGCATGTCTACGATTATGCGCCAGCCACGGGGGTCGCGGCTGGCAACCGGGGGCGTGTCCTCATCAACCTGCACGGCGGCGGATTTTCGGGCTGCTTCCCGGGCTGCGCTGAACTCGAATCGATTCCGCTTACCGCCCTGGGCCGCATTCGCGTCGTGGCGGTCGATTACCGGCAGGGGCCGGACCATCGCTTTCCGGCCGCGAGCGAAGACGTCGCAGCCGTGTATCGCGAGCTGCTGAAGAAATACCCGGCCCGCAATATCGGCATCTATGGTTGCTCGGCAGGCGGCATGCTGACGGGCATGGCGATGGCGTGGTTCCAGAAGCAGGGCTTGCCGCCTCCCGGTGCGATCGGCATCTTCTGCGCCGGAGCGACGACATCGCGCTACGGCTTCGGCGGGGACGCGGACTTTGTCACCGCGCCGCTGGGTGAAGGGCGTGCCGCGCCGGCCTGGCCTGCGGCGACGCCCGACAGCGGGACGAAGCTCCCCTATCTGGTCGGCACCGATCCAAAGGATCCGTTGGTCAGCCCGGGAATATCCGACGCCGTCATGCGCCAGTTTCCGCCGACACTGATTATCACCGCCACGCGCGGCTTTGAATTCAGCTCGGCCGTACATACGCACGCGCAACTGGTTCGCCTCGGTGTCGATGCCGATCTGCATGTGTGGGAGGGGCTGTTTCACGGCTTTTTCTACAATGCCGATGTCCCGGAATCGCGCGAAGCCTATGAGGTCATGCTGCGCTTCTTCGACCGGCACCTCGCCCGATAGGCGTCGGTTGGATGGCATCCCCGCCGACAAGGTGTCCATCATGACTGAAGATCGCCCATCGTCGTTTTCGCTCTTCGAGCCGCTCGCGCCGCCATCGGGGCGCGGGCGGCTGTTCGTCCGCCGCGCCTTTGCCGCGGGCGGCCTCGCGCCGCGCGACCTGTATGTGTGGGTTCCCGATGCGAGGAGGCCCGGTGACCGATTCCCGGTGGTCTACATGCAGGACGGGCAGAACCTGTTCGATGCGCGCCTCGTTCCCTTCGGCACCGCCTGGGAGGCCGACCGCAGTATTTCCCGGCTCGCCGATGCCGGCGCGATTGCGCCGGCGATCGTCGTGGGCATCGCCAGCACGGCGCAGCGCTTTCTGGAATATGCGCCGGAACTGATCCTCGATCGCCTGCCCGGAGCCACCCGGCAGGTGGTCGAGTCCGCATGGGGCGGCGTGGCGCGGTCGGGCGACTATGCGCGCCTCGTGATGGAGGAGGTCAAGCCGATGATCGACGCAAGTTTTCCGACGCTCGCATCGGCCGCTGACACCTTTGCCGCCGGATCGTCCCTTGGCGCCGTCGTGGCGGTGGAACTGCTTGTCCGCTACCCGGATAAATTCGCCGGGGCTGCCGGTCTTTCGGCGCATTTCAGCTTGCTGCCGGTGACGGAGACCGAGTTGTTGCCGGACGATTTCGCGTCCGACGTGACGGCGGCCGTCGCGGACTGTGCGCGCGCCTGTCTGCCGCGCGCAGGGGGCCACCGGTTGTGGCTGGACCGCGGCGCGATCGGCATAGATCGCTTCTACGCGCCGACGCACGCCGCGATCGTCCAGGCGCTGTCAGGACTCGGCTATGTCGACGGAGTCGACATGATCGCGCGCCTCTATCCCCATGGAGGCCATGACGAATCGGCCTGGCGCGCGCGACTGGACGATGCGTTCGCTTTCCTCCTGGGGCCTTCGCGGGCGCGCGAGGCCTGCTGACCCAGCCATCGTCATGGCATGGCGGGGATCTTTTCGGGCCGCGGGTCGCGCGCCCAAAGGACACATGCCGCGGCCGCAAGCATCAGCACGCCGCACAGCGTGAGTACGTTGCGCGCGTCGCCGCCCAGCAGCGTGTTGAAATAAAGCGGCATGGTGGCGGCGTTGAGCAGCATCGGGGTGACGATCATCATGTTGAAGATGCCCATATAGACGCCGGTCCGTTCGGGCGGGATGCTGTTCGACAGGATGATATAGGGGTTGCCCATGATGCTCGCCCAGCCCAGCCCGATGCCGATTGCGGGCAGGAACAGCCACGCCTTGTCCGATATGTGCGGTATGGCGAACATGCCGATCCCGGCCGCCACGAGGCAGGCAGAATGGGTCGCTGCCGCGCCCCACCGCCGGGCCAGCGGCACCATGGCCAGCGCTGCCACGAAGGCCACGCCATTGTAGAAGCCGCCAAGGACTCCGTTGTCGAGCACCGCCCGGCGAAAGCCCTCGGACAACGGATTGGTCTCGCCGTAAACCGAGCGGCTGATCGAATAGATCACGTAGTTCCAATAGGCGAACATGGCATACCACTGGAACAGGCTCATCAACGCCAGCTTGCGCATCGTCATCGGCATCGTGAGGATCGCGTCCCAGATCTCGCCCAGCGTTGCGCCGATCGACCGCGACTTGGCCGCGATGATCGCACGCGCATCCTCGCTCAACGGCAATTCGCGGACGCGAAGGATCGACCAGGCGATCGTCGTGAACGACAGCACCGCGCCGATCGTGAAGGCGGCGCGCGTAATGATCGGGATATTGTGGGAATCGACTGCGTTCACGTCGAAGCCGAGCGCGTTGACCATGAAGGTCGGCGCGAGATAGGCAAGCATTTGCCCGAGGCCGGTGAACGCGCTTTGGGACAGGAAGCCGAAGTTGCGCTGATCGTCGGACAGGCGGTCGCTGACATAGGCGCGGTACGGCTCCATCGTGATGTTGTTGCCGGCATCCAGGATCCACAGCGTGCACACCGCAGCAAGAATGGTGGGGCTGAGCGGCATGGCGAACAGCCCGATCGAGCACAGAATGGCGCCGAACAGGAAATAGGGCGTCCGACGGCCCCAGCGGGAGGCCGTCCGGTCGCTCATCGCGCCGATCAGGGGCTGGATCAACAGCCCGGTCAACGGCCCGGCAAGCTGCAGCAACGGTATGCTTGCTTCATCGGCCCCGAGATAGGAATAGATCGGCGCCATGTTCGATTGCTGCAATCCGAAGCTGAACTGCAGCCCGAGAAAGCCGAGGTTCATCTCGATGATCCGCAGCAGCGAGAGATGCGGCTTATGCGCGTTGGTCACGGCTGATCTCCAAGCGATGGTCTGGGTGCCCTCGGGCGTCATGTCGAGGCAAAGTGTTGGCCCAGCCAGGAGTCGAACAGTGCCGGCCATTGGCCGTTCGGCGCGTCTGCCGAACCCAGGCCGAAGCCGTGCCCGCCGCGCTCGAAGAAATGCGCCTCGGCAGGGACCCGGGCCGAACGCAATGCCGATAGCATCATGAAGCTGTTTTCAGGCGGGACTGCCGGATCGTCGAGCGCGTGCACGAGAAAGGCCGGCGGTGTGGCGGCGGTCACTTGCAATTCCGGTGAGCGTTGCGCGATCAGCGTATCGCTCGGGGTCGGGCCGAGCAGCGATGCTGCGCTCTGCGGATTGGTATAGCGGGGGGCCAGGGTAATCACCGGATAGATCAGGCCGGCCGCCGACGGCCGCGGGTCGAGCGCATCGACGGCATCCCGCGGCGCATAGACCGGTTCGGCGAACCCCGTCGCCAGCGAAGCGGCCAGATGACCGCCCGCCGAATAGCCCAGTACCGCGACCTTGGCTTGATCGATGCCATATCGCGCCGCGTTCGCGCGAACGAGTCGGATCGCGCGCTGCGCGTCCTGCAGGGGAACGTTCCAGCGATTGCTCCAGCCTTCGCCGGGCAGCCGATAGGCGAGGACGAACACCGTGTATCCCAGCGCCGTCAATCGGTCTGCGGTATCGGCTCCCTCGTGGGTGCCCACCACGAAGCTGTAGGCGCCGCCCGGCATTAGCAACACGGCTCGCCGGTTGGCCAGGCGCGGGCGGAAGACGTGAAGTGTGGGCGAAGAGATGTTGCGCAGGAAGCCGGGCGGAGACTCCGCCGGGACTGGCAGGGCGCGGTATCCATGCTCCGGCGGCGCACCCTGCCAGAGCGACAGGGTTTCGGCGCTCCGCCAGCTCGCGGACAGCGGGCCGAGCGGCCCGGATGGCGCTGCCCGGGCTTGAGCTGCCGATATCTGCGGCAGCACGACGCCGGCTCCGGCCGCGGCGAGGATCGCGCGGCGGCTGATCCCGGGCGAAACGAGCCCCTCGGGCGAGGTGTCGATTCCGCGCGTCTTGTCAGGCCGGCGCATCAGGGGCGCACCGTGATGGCGGCCTTGAGCGCGCTCTTCCAGGCGCCGGTAAATTCCCGCGAGACGCGGGCGGTGGGGACGACGAAATCGAAAGCATGATAGGCGCCCGGCGTCACATGAAGTTGCGTCGGCACGCCCGCCTCGATCAGCCGGCGCGCAAAGGCGATGTCCTCGTCAACGAACAGATCGATCGCCCCAACGCCGATAAAGGTCGGGGGCAGGCCGTCTAGATTCGCGACTCGTGCCGGCACCGCGTTGGGCGGCACCCGGTCCGAACCGGCGGGCACGCCCAGAAAGGCACTCCATCCGAAGGCGTTCGCCTCCGCCGACCAACCGATCCCGCCGATGTGCGGCGGGACGGGGCGCGTGCTGCCGGTCCGGTCGTCGAGCATCGGGTAAAGCAGAATCTGGCAGCAAATCGGAACCTCGCCGCGGTCTCGCGCGACAATCGCGAGCAGCGCGGCAAGCCCGCCTCCCGCACTTTCGCCCATGATCGCGATCCGCAGCGGATCGACCCCGAGTGCTGCGGCGTTGCGGTAAACCCATTCGAGCGCCCGATAATTATCTTCCACCGGCCCGGGATAGGGTGTCTCCGGCGAGAGGCGGTAATCCACATTGACGATGACACAATCCAGTTCCGCAGCGACGGTCTGGCAAAACGACGTCATGTTCTGCGCGCGGCCCGAGATCATGCCCCCGCCATGGATATGCAGGATCGCGGGGCGGGCCGCGCCGCGCGGGTTTGCGCCGATTACCTGCACGGAGACGGCGGGTTCGCCGTGCGGACTCGGGATGTGACGCAAGTCGACCGCCGGGGCAGGTGGCGGCAGCGTCGCGGGCGCTACCCATGACGCACGCAGTGACGGCAACGCCTGTCGCGTCATCGCCGGCACGGGCTGCGCCAGCATCGCCTGCGCGGCCGCGCGCAATTCGGGATCGACGAATTTCAGCGGGTCGACTGCTCCGACCGCCGCGAGGGCTTTGGCGGCTGGCGCCAGGAGCAGGGTGGCCCCGATCGCCGACATGCCCTTGTACAGATCACGCCGCGTCAACATCATCGAACCTCTCCTCCGGCCGCTGCAGTCGGCATCTGCAATCGATTGTGCCTATCGGCTCTACAGGGCCGCCGCATAGACCGCAATCATCCGCTTGCGGGGAAGCGACCACGCGAGCGACATATTCCGCCGGCTCCGGTGGCGTTGCGCCAACCGTACCACGCGGTATGTAACGGTATGCAACCGCCTCGGGTCAAAAGTGAAGAACGCGGCAAGGTCGCCGGACCGCTGAAAATGACCGACATCGCCAGGCTGGCCGGCGTCTCGACATCGACCGTCTCCCGCGCACTGGCCGAGAGCCCGCTGATCCCCGCAACGACCCGGCGCCAGATTCAGCAGATTGCGATCGATCACGGCTATGTCATCGACCAGCGCGGGCAGCGACTGCGGTCCAACCGCACCAGGACCATCTGCGTCGCGATTCCCCTTGGTCACGAAGCCGATCAGTTGATTTCGGATCCCTTCTTCCTCCAGTTGTTCGGGCATCTCGCCGACGAGATTTCAGCGCGCCATTATGACGTGTTGCTGTCCCGCGTCCCGGCGCCCACGCCCGGTTGGCTCTCGCGCCATGTCCAGTCTCAAAAGGCCGATGGCTATATCATCGTCGGCCAGAGCAACCAGCACGAAGAGATCAATGCCGCGGCCCGCGCGTTCCTGCCGCTTGTCGTCTGGGGCGCGCACCTGCCCGAACAGGTCTATTGCTCGGTCGGCTCGGACAATGTCGGCGGTGCGCGGGCGGCAGTCGATGCCTTGTTGCAGGCGGGAAGAAGGCGAATCGTCTTTCTCGGCGCAACCGCCTTGCCCGAGATTCAGATGCGCCTGCGCGGCTATACGAACGCACTCGAGCGGGCGGGCATTGAGGTGGACCCGGATCTTGTCCAGCCTGCGCACTTTACGGGAGATACCGCTCTGGCCGCAGTACAGGGGCTGATCGCACGCGGCATCGCCTTCGACGGAATCTTTGCCGCATCCGACGTGATTGCGCTCGGCGCGCTGCGCGCCTTGCAGACCAGTGGTGTGAGCGTGCCCAGGGATGTTTCCGTGATCGGGTTCGACGATCTCGACCTGGCTGAGCACGCGCATCCGCGACTGACCACCGTGCACCAGGATCTGAAGCATGGTGCCGCCGCGCTTGTCGAGTTCCTGTTCCGCCGGTTGGATGGAGAGGAAACCCCTTCGGCGACCTTGCCGGTTCGCATCGTCACCCGCGACTCGATCTGAAGCGAACCTTGCTTCCGGCGCCGTCGGGTTTCGCGGGCATGCGTTGCCGAAACCTGCCGCGAACGGCGTATGTCGTGCTGGCGCTGCCCCGACGGGCCGGCCTCGCTTCCGTCTGGGGAAAGCGAGGCCGGCGCAGGATCACTGAAAGTTCGCGCGGAACCGCAGGCCGATCGTTCGCGGCGTCGGACCGGATCCGGAGAGCGGACCCGTTGTGCCCAGGATCGTCGGGCCGCGTTCGTCGCTCAGATTGTCGCCGACGAGCGCAAGCTCGTACGGCCCCTTGCGCACGCCCGCGGTCGCCGAGAACAGGCTGTAGGGATTGGCGAGGAGCCCGCTGGTCTGGAGCCGATCGCCCGAATGGCTCCAGGCGATGTTGAAGAAGCCGTCCAACGCCTCGCTCAGCTTGCCGTTGTACGACGCATCGATCCGCCAGTTGTGCGCGATCGTGTTCACGATACGGGTGCCCGGACGCAGATAGGGAAGCGCGGCCTGCACCGCTGCCGCGACGCGATCGAATTTGCTGTCGTTGATGTTGCCGACGGCGCCCAGGCTCAGTCCGTTGAGCGGTGTGCGCCAGTGAAGCTCGAAATCGATGCCCTTGGTCGTTGCGTCGCCGAAGTTGGAGAAGCCGCTGACGCTGGTGTTGATCGTCGGCGTGCTGGTCTGAAGGTCACGGAGCTTGGTGATATAGCCGTTGAGGCCCACCGTCAGCGTGCGATCGGACGAGCGCCATTTGATGCCGATCTCGTAGTTGCGGGACCTTTCCGGTTTCAGCTGGGTGCCCGATGGAATGCCGGACTGGGTGAGCAGGTCGGCCTGGATCCGGGACTGGACGATCCCGGCGCGGAAGCCCGTCGCCGCCGTGATGAACGTCGTCAGGTTGTCGTTGGGCAGATAGGAGAGGTTGGCGCGCCACGTGGTGACGCCGGTGGTGTTCGAATTCCGCGTGGTCGAATCTTCGAAGGTGCGCTTGTCATGATAATAGCGCAGGCCCGCGAGCGGCACGAGCTTGCCGTCGAGCAGATCGTAGCTGACTTCGCCGAACACGGCCCAATTGCGCGTGATCGTGTTGTTGTCGGCGTTGATCGAGACAAATGGCGGAATGGACAGCTGGTTCGCTTGCGGCCCTTGCCCGTCCTGGTAGGCGGCGCCCAGCAGCCAGTGGAAGGGGCCGGACGTCGTCGAGTTCAGCCGCAGTTCCTGGCTGAACATCTTGGGATAGAACTGGCTGGAGAAGAAGCCGGCGGGCGAAATCGGGATGTAGATCCCGAAATTGCCCTTCAGGTCGCTCGTCGCGCTGGTCAGCGAAAAGCTCTTGAAGTCCACGGTTGCCGAAAGGCTGTACAGCTTGAAGTCGCCGTTGCCGAAGCTCGGCTGCGCCGCCGTGTTCTGGTAATAGGGCGGATCGACTGACGCCATGCCACCGAGAAATTGCTGGCGCGGACGGAAATGCCAATATTGGGCGCGGATCTTCACATTGTCGGCCGGCTTCAATAGCGCGACCACGCGGATATCATCGTTCCGGACGACGTTCACATCCTTGCGGTCGGGCGTGCCGTCATAGGCGCCGTAATATTCGTCGGCCCAGCCTGGATTGTAGGAGTGGCCGCCGCTGACGCGGATCGCGAGCACATCCTTGATGATCGGAACCGAGATCGCGGCGGCGACGCCGTAGTTCAGGCCGCCGGCGCCCCGGGTCTGCGAGCTTTCCGCCTCGCCGGCGAACTCGATCTTGGTGAGGTTGGGATCGCGGGTGTGGAAGACGAAGACGCCGCCTGACGAGCCCTGCCCGTACAGCGTGCCCTGCGGCCCTCGCAGCACCTCGACCCGGTCGATATCCAGGAACCGTACCGGTGGCGCGATGCCGAAATTGGTCACCACGAACGGAACGTCGTCGAGATAATAGCCGATCGGCGAATCGCCATTGGCATTGCTGCCCCCGGCACCGCGCAGATTGTAGGAGCGCGACGCGACCGACTGGCGCTGTCCCTCGAGTGCGCCGGGCACCGCAGAGACGAGATCGTCGACCGAGCGGATGTTCCGCGCCTTCAACTCCTCGCCGCTGAAAGCCTGGATGGCGAGCGGCACTTTTTGCAGCGCCTGCGCACCGGACTTCTGCGCTGTGACGATGATGTCGGCCGGGGCCGAATCGCGATCGCCATTGGCTGGCTGGGCGTCGGTCGCGGGCGCGACCGTCCCGGTTCCGGTGTCGGGCGATGTCGACTGGGCGTGCGCCTGTCCGGCGAGTGTGCCGGTGGCGATCGCAAGCGCAGCCGTCACGCTGTGAAATTTCAGCATTGTCCCCTCCTCGTTCGTGCTTTTCAATCGATTGCGTATATCAACAATGGCCAAAAACCAAGGTGGGATGCGAGTCACTTTTTTCGCATCGTTGCAAATTTGCATCATTTGCGGCAATCGATTGCTAATCGCGGCGCAAGGGCTGATCCGGCGGCGCCGGCACGCGGATATCGCCGTCTCGCACTTGCCTTTGTCGGTCGAGACCGATTTTGCGCCGGTTGGGCGTACCGGAATGCGCGCCCGCGCTTGCCTCGCAGCGACCTGAAGCGTATTGCAGCAATCGATTGTAATCATAATCCATGGGAGAGGGGCGCTTGGCTCGATCGCAGCAGTCGCACGCGACTGGTCCGTCATTTCGGCTGACATCCGGCATTCTGGCGCTTGCCGCGATCGGCAGTCTCGCGTGCGCCGGCGCGATGCCCGGGGTTGCGGCCGCGAGAGCACCCGTCACTTCAGTGCCGAATAGCGCCGGCCTGAAAGTCGGCGCGGCCAGGGTCGACGTCACGCCCGAAGATGCCAGCTTGCCCAGGAATTTCCACGGGGTGCTCGATCGCCTTTATGCGCGCGCGATCGTTGTGGAGAGCGGCGGTACTCGTGCCGCGATGGTGACGGTGGACGCAGGTGCACTCCCGACACCGATCTGGGACCGGGTGAGCGCCCGTGCTGCACGCGAATTGCACATACCGGTCGATCACATGCTGTTGACGGCGACCCACACGCACAGCGTGCCGTTCGTCCGCGACGCGTCCTATGAGGACGAGATCTTCGAAGCGTTGCGCAAGGCAGCGGCTGCGCTTCAGCCTGCCCGGATGGCCTATGGTACCGGCGTTTCGTACATCAACGTCAACCGCAACATCATCGATCCGGTCAATCATCGCTGGTGGGAGGGCCCCAATTACGAGGGGCCGTCCGACAAGACGGTCGCCGTGGTGCGGTTCGAGACGCTGGCAGGCGATCCGATCGCGATCTACTATAATTATGGCGTGCATGCGGTGATCACCGGCACGCTTGATCTGGTCAGCGGCGACATCCCCGGCGCGACCTCGCGCTACATCGAGGAGTCGCTCGGCGGCGATGCGGTCGCGGTCTATTCGAACGGCGCGGCCGGCGACCAGAACCCGATCTATTTCCAGCAGACGTACGATCTGCGCGAGATTCGCATCAGGGACTATGCCGCCAAGGGCCAGGATATCAGCAATGCCATGCCGCCCGGTGGGGAGGGGATGGACCGCAGCAATCCGCGCGTCGTGATGCTGATGAACCAGCAGAAGCAGATGATCCTGTCCATGGGCCAGATGCTGGGCGAGGAAGTGCTGCACGTCTCTCGGGCCGGGCTGGAGCGTCCCGTGGCCATCGCGGCGATCGAGGGCGCGCAGGCCATCGTCACCTGCCCCGGACGCAAGCGGCTCGATCAGGGCCGCGCTGGCTATGCCGGCACCTATCAGGACGCCGACGCCGTCCCCATTCGCCTGAGCCTGCTGAGGATCGGCGATACGGTGATCGGTGGCGTCGATGCCGAAATCTTCACCACGATCGCGCAGCGTTTCAAGCGGGAATCGCCCTTGAAGCACACGATGATGACGACGTTGACGAACGGCGTCGCGCCATCGGGCTACATCCCGAATGACGCGGCGTTCGGTTACAACACCTTCGAAGTGGTATCGTCGCGGCTCAAACCTGGCTGTGCGGAGACGGCGATCGTCGACGGGCTGGTCGGCCTGATCGCAAAGACCGGATCCCCGGCGGGCAGATAGCGCCTGTACGGGCGTCCGGGCGATGGCGCGGACCGGCTCGCGATGGCCCGATGGCGCCGGGGAGCCCGTCCACCGGCTATCTGCGGCGTCCGACGGTCACGCGCGGCCCCCGGCCGGCGTGATATGCGCGGCATAGAGGCGTCCCGCGCGCCAGAAGCATAATCCGGCCAGCAATGGCGTCACCGAAATCAGCAGAAGCGAATAGCGGATCGCATCATCCCCGAAGTGCGTCGCCAGCAGGTCGTTGAGCAGACCGACCATGCTCGGACCGACGACATTGCCGATCAGGCTGGCGCCCAGCAGCACCACCGATATGCCCAACGCGCGGCGGCGTTCCGAAACGATGTTCACCACCGCGGCGAAGATCGGCGCCTGATGGATCAGGGAGAAGAAGCTGCTCAGCGCAAATCCGCCCACCCAGGCCGAATAGCTGTTCCCGAGCAGGAACAGCGCCTCGGCCGGCCCGGCCAGCAGGCAGGCGATCGCGGGAATCCCGATGCGCCAGAAGATGCGGTCGCGCGGCAGGCGGTCGATCAACGCACCACCGAGCAGGATGCCGACGATGCCGATCAGCCCGCGCGCCGGGCCGATGATGCCCGCCACTTCGCCGACCCCGAGCTTGTGGACGCGGACGAAGAAGGTCGGCGTCCAGGCGCCAGCCGCCCAGACATTGGCGCCCATCAGCGTGACGCCCAGGAAAATCCAGGTGAAACACCGGTTGCCGAACAGGGCTGCGAGGTCGTTGCCCAGCGACCGGGCAAGCGCCAGGCGTTGCGGGGGCGGAGAAAGGCGCCGCGGCTCGCCCACGGTCAGCATGAGCAACAGCGCCAGGAGGAGACCGGGGATCCCCATCGCGACGAACATCGCGCGCCAGCCGTGATGCTGGGCAATCCAGCCGGCGATCGGGAAGAAGACGATATAGGACAATGAACTGGCCGTGCCGAAGATCGCGAGGGCGAGCGGACGGCGATCGGGCTTGAACAGGTCGGCGATGATCGAGTTCGACGGCGCCATGCCGCATGCCTCGCCCGCGCCCATCAGCAGCCTGACGGTCGCGAGTTGCCAGATATTGGCGACAATCCCGGTCAGCGCCGTCATCACGCTCCAGAAGGCAAGTCCTGCGGCAATGATGTTGCGCCGGTTGTAGCGGTCGGCAAGCCAGGCGATCGGGATGCCCAGGACGGAATAGAACAGGATGAACGCCAGCCCGGAAGCCAGTCCGAGCAGCGTGTCGGATGCGCCCATTTCGTGCTTGATCGCCGGCAGCGCCAGGCCGAGCAGCGAGCGATCGAGATAGTTGAACGTCGAGATCAGGGTAAGCAATGCCAGTGGCCAGGTCGCCGACCATGGCCAGGGACTGGCCCCGCCGGCGGGCTCCGGCTGGGGTGCGGCCCCGTCCGTCACAGGCGGGACGCCCGCGTTTCCTGGCAGGTGATGAATTCGAGCAGGGCGGGCGTTCCCGCCCTGGTCGCCGCGATCCCGCGCAGCAGCGCCGGCACGATCTCGTCGGGCGAGGAAATCCGCTCGCCATAGCCGCCAAGCGCACGCGCAAAGGCGGCATAGTCGCCGGATATGTCGGTGGCCCGGTAGCGCTCGGTGGCGACCGGCATGATCGGCAGCTCGATGGCCATCGCCGAGTTGTTGAGCAGGATCGAGAGGATCGGCAATCGCTCGCGCACCGCCGTTTCGAAATCCATGCCCGTGAAGCCGATCGCCGCATCGCCCCAGACATTGATGCACAGCTTGTCGGGATGGGCGAGCTTTGCTCCCATCGCCAGGCCAAGCCCATAGCCGAGCTGGGTCGTCTTGCCCCAGCCGATATAGCTGAGCGGCGTCACCGATTTCCAGAATGGCGTCAGCTGATCGCGCGGCGATCCCGCGTCATGCGTGATGATCGTCTCGGCCACGTCGACGGTGCGCTGCAATTCCCACAGGACGCGATAGGGGCTGAGCGGCGCCTCGTCGCACTCGAGCAGCGGCAACCATTGGCGCAGCCAGGTCGCTTCGACCTCGGCGATTTCCGCGGCGACCGCCTCGCACGGCCGGGGCGCATCGATCAGGGCCCGGCAGGCATCGACCAGCATTGCCAGCGTAAGCTTCGCGTCGCCGACCAGCGCGTCGATGCAGGGGACGCCCTTGTTGAGATCCGCCGGATCGAGCGTCGCATGGACGATCGGCACATGGGCCGGCATCGCAACGCCGAAGGCGGTCTCGGAAAAGCTGCAGCCGATCCCGAGGATCAGGTCGGCCCGATCGAGGAAATGGCGCAATTGTCCGGGAATGGCGGCGCCGCCCGAACCGAGCGCAAGCCGGTGTGTCTCGTCGAACGCGCTCTTGCCTTCCAGCGACGTCGATACCGGCGCCGCGAGCAGTTCTGCGAGCGCGCGCAGCTCGTCATAGCCGTCGGCCCAATGGACGCCCTGGCCGGCATGGATGACGAGCCGGCCGGCATCGACCAGAAGCCGTGCCACGCGCTTCACCGCTTCCGGGTCGGGTCCGCTGCGCGTGGTCACCACGGGCGTGTATTCGAGCGGGCCGGGCAGCGCCTCGTCGAGCACGTCCCACGGCATTTCCACCAGCGCGGGGCGCAGCCGCCCGTTGCGGAGTGCCGTAAAGGCCCGCCGCATGACGGCGGCGGTGTCTCCCGCCTGGTTGATGGGTTCGGCCGTCTTGGTGATGTCGCGCATGGAAATGCACGCATTGTAATTGTCGGGGACATGGGCGAGGCGCCGCGCATATCCCTGGGGCAGGACGAGCACGGGCACGCTTTCCGAATAGGCCTGTGCCACGCCGCCATAGGCGTTCTCGGTCCCCGGTCCGTGCTGCATGGCGAAGACACCCATGCGGCGCCCGCGCGTCATGCGGGACAGCGCGTCCGCCATGTGCAGCCCGGTGCGCTCCTGCCGGACGATTACCGTTCTGATTCCGGCTGCCGCGGCCTGTTCGAGCACGGCGTTGCGCGGGTAGCCGAAGATGACGTCTACACCTTCGCGGCGGAGAATCTCCGCAATCGCTGTGCTGGTCTTCATGACGAGATGGCGTCGCCGGGGCCGAGCGGGCGTTCGCCGATGACCGTCGTGCGGATCAAATGGCGGCGCTCATATTTGAAATCATGCACGCCGCGGTGCAGCGTGAAGCGGTTGTCCCAGACGATCAGCGTATCCTTCCGCCACTTTACGCGGCAGTGATAGTGAAGATGCTGGGCAAGCCCCTGCAGGTAGTTCAGCAACGCACGGCTTTCATCCTCGGTCCAGCCGACGAAATGCTTGAAATAGGCGGTGTTGGCGTAGAGCGCCTTGCGTCCGGTCTCGGGATGCAGCCGTACCGCCGGATGCACGCTTTCGAGCAGGTCTTCGGTGAAGTCGTGGCTTTCGCGCAGGCGCAGCCGCTTCTCGGGCGCCAGCTTCTCGTTGTTGGACCAGATATTCTTGCCTGAATAGACCACCTGCAACCCGTCGACGAGCGCCTTCATCCCGTCCGAAAGACCTTCATAGACCAGATAGGCGTTGGAAAAGGCCGTGTCGCCGCCCCAGCGCGGTGCATCGATCGCGCGCATGATGATGCATTTGGGCGGCCGGGGCAGGAAGGAACTGTCGGTGTGGAAGTGCTCGAAGGAGGGGACGACGTTGACTGACTCATATGCCTCGCGCCGCACTTCCTGCATGTCGCGGTGACCGGCGTAGATCGGCGCCTGGGGCAGTTCGGTCAGTTCGCCGAAATAGCGCGAGAAGTGCTTGTGCTGTTCCGGGGTGAGGTCCTGGTCGCGAAAGACGATGACCAGAAACTGCTCGAAGGCCTTCATGATTTCGCCAAGCGTTTCGTCGTCGAGTGGCTGGCGCAGGTCGACGCCTGTAATTTCGCAGCCGCACGCGCCCGTGATCGGCTCGACCCCGATGCGCTTGAATTCGGGCATCGGCAGGCCGGCGACCAGGGGGACCCCGATAACGGGATCGGGCTTGTCGAGGATCAGTGGGTCGGACACGAGATTTCCTTTGCTCAGGCCGCGGATAGTGCTGCGGTCACGTTGGGAGACGGCCCGCGGCGACCGTCTCCCGTCATTTGTCAGAACCGGCGTTTCACCGTCAGCGCCCAGGTGCGCGGTTCGCCCGGCGAGCCCTGGATCGAATTCGTCGAGCCGCGATTGTCGAAGATGTCGGTATAATAGAGCTTGTCGGTGAGATTGCGGATCTCGCCGGCGAGTTCCCAGTCGCCGCTGGCCGTCTTGTAGGAGAGCCTGGCATTGACGAGCGTTCGCCCGGGCACGAGGCCGAAGATATCGACGCCCCCGGTCGTCGCGTCGACATTGTTGGCGTTGCGGTTGAAGGCGTCCTCGTGATTGACGTCGAGGCGGGGTGTCAGCGTCCCGGCATTGCCGAGATCGATCTGATATTGTGCCCCGATATTCCATTGCCATGGCGAGACATAGACGCCCTTGTCCTCGAGGCCGATGCCGGCACTGGCCGCGAGCGCGCTGATCGAGGTGTATTTGAACGAGAGATAGGCAAGCGACGCGTCGATGGACAGGCCTTGGACCGGATGCAGCGTCAGCTCGGCCTCCGCGCCCTTGACGTCGGCCGTGCCGGCATTGAGCGGCAGTGCGCAGGGCGCCGCCGGCGCGCCGGTCAGCGGGCAACTCGAGACCGAAACGAGAATGTCGTTATACTTGTTGATGAACCCGGAGACGTTGAGGCGCACCTTGCGATCCAGGAAGTCGCTCTTGAAGCCGATTTCATAGGCGTTGAGCGTTTCGGGGTTGTGGGGCAGGGCCTGCGCCGGAAAGAAGGGGCGCGGGTTGATCCCGCCGCCCTTGAAGCCGGTCGAGAACTGGCCATAGGCCATGATGCTGTCGTTGAAGCGATACTGCGCGCCGAGGCGGTAATCCACCCGGTCGCCCGAGAAACTGCCCACCAGGCCGTTGAGCGCGGCGAGCGACGGCGGGACCGCACCGCCGGTGGACGACCCCGGGACGCCGGCGCGGCCGTAGATGAAGTCTTTTTTCTGGTTGGTGTAGCGAAGCCCGCCCAGCAAGGTGAGCGACGGGATGGGCGACAGTTCCGCGTTCGCGAACACCGCCTTGGTTTTCGCCGGGATCGAATCGTTCTCGATGAAATCGAGCGTCGTCAGCGTGATCCTGGCACTGTAGCGGCTCGTCTTGTCGAAATAATATCCGCCCACGGTGAGGTTGAGGATGTCGCCGACCTTTGCCGACAGGCGCACTTCCTGACTGAACTGGTGGTTGTAGACTTGGTTCGCCTGCTGGGTCGGCGAGAAGGGCGAACCGTCGCTGGACGAATAGGTCCCGTCGAATTTCCGGTAGGCGGTAATCGAGGTGAGCTTGATGGAATCCGACAGGTCCGCGTTGATCGTGCCGGAAACGCCCCAGGTGTTGATCGCCGACTTCAGCGGCGCCTGCCACGCTGCCGTCCCGTCGCGCGGGGCCAGGTTGGTGTAGCTTTCGTAGCTGATGTACGGGCTGCTGCTGAACGTGTCCTGGGCATAGGAACCATAGGGCGAATAGCTGATGAACGGCGAGCCCGTCGCGGTGCCGTAGAGGTTGCCATTGAGGACATAGGCCGCCGCTGCGGGCGTTGCCACGCCCGTCAGCGCTGCGCCCGGCGCGGCGTTGCGGCCGACGTACAAGAGCGTCGTGGGGCCGACTTCGCTGCCGTCGCGTGTGATGTCGCCGACCAGATCGACCGTGAACCTCGACGAGGGCTGCCAGCGGAGCGCGAGTCGTCCGGCGACATATTCCTTCCCGCCTTCAGTGCCGAGCTTGCAGTTGCTGCTGGTCGCCGATGTCGGGACGGTGGAACCGGGATGCGTGCACGCATAGTCATAGCGCGTGATGTAGCCGTCCTTGCGAACGGCCGCGCCGGACACGCGGGCGAACAGCGTGTCATGGGCGAGCGTGATATTGGTCGCGGCCTTGAGTTCGACGTCGTTGTAGCTGCCATAGGTGATGGAAGCGAAGGCGTTGGGTGACCCATCGGGCTTCTTGGAATAGAGCTTGATGGCCCCGCCAATCGAATTCTGCCCGGAAAGCGTGCCTTGCGGACCACGCAGGATCTCGACGCGATCGAGGTCCACCAGGTTGAGCATCGAACCGTGCAGCGTCGGCAGGTAGACGTCGTCGACGTAGAGGCCGACGCCGGGTTCGAGCGCGAAGCTCGTGTCGCGCTGGCCGACGCCGCGGATAAAGGCGACCACGGCCGGGCCATAGGTCGCGGGCGCCTGCCGTAGCGTTACGTTGGGGGCCGAGCCGCCGAGATCGGCGAGGTTGGTCTGGCCGCGCTGTTCGAGCGTGTCGCCGGACAGGGCCGTGATGGCAATGGGCACGTCCTGCAGCTTTTGCGCGCGGAACTGGGCGGTCACGACGATCTCGTTGCCATCGGCTGGATCGCTGGCCGGCTTTTCGGTCCTGTCCTGCGCCAGTGCTGGCGAAGCCAGGCAGATCGAACCGGCGAGCGCCATCAGCGACACGCTCGTGATGTGACGATAAGCTTTCAGCGGCATGGTAATCCTCCCCCTCGAGATTCGCCCGCCGTTGTGGCGTGACGTCGTGTCAAAAGGAGGTGTTGATCAATCAACTGTCAATGGGATTCCAGAAAATGAAAGAACAATTCCGAAATACGGAATTTCACGCACGGCCTCCACGCGGAGGCGACATCATCAGCCAGCGATGGGATTCAATTAGCTATGGGATATCGCCGCCAGCGCACTGAGCTTCATGGCCGCGTCGCGTACCGCGACGGATAGATCGTCTTCGAGGTGCAGTTGATACCGGCTGGAGGGCATGGTCACCCCGATGCAGCCATAGATTTCGCGATCCACCCCGAAAATGGGGGCGGCAATCCCGGCAATGTCATAGCGCGGATCGAAATAGCGCGCGGTGCCCTCGTCGCGAATAGCCGCAAGTTCGGCGATCACCTCCTGTCGGGCAGATCTGGGGCGCCCGGTCAACGGGCCGACCCGCGCTTCGCGCAGGATCGCCTCGGTTTCGCTTGCGGGCAGATGGGCCAGGATGGCGCGCCCCAGCGAGCCCCATGGCAGTGATATCTCGCCGCCGCGGGCAACGGCGAACCGGAGCGGATGCGGCGTATCCGCGACATCGGCGATGATCGCCTTTCGTTGGGCAGGGCTATAGATGCACAGGACCGCCGTCTCGTGCCATTGCGCGACCAACGCATCCAGGAAGGGGCGGGCGACGCGCACCAGATCGAAGTTCGCAACGAGTTGCGAGGCGAGCCGGTGCAACTCGCGCCCGGGACGATAGCTTTGCGCCAGTCCGCGTTCGACCAGTCCCGAGCGCACCAGCGCCTGCAGCAGGCGATGGACTGAACTAGGCGGCAGGCCCGCTCTGTCCGAAAGGTCCCCCAGCGAAAACCGCGATGGTCCGCTCGCAATAAGCTTGAGGAGATAGGCGAGCCGGTCAGCGGCACCGCGGGGGGGATTGGGCACGGGCAATTCTCTGAATATATCGGTGATAAATCAACTCTAAAGTTCGCTGGTCGGTGCGATCCGGCCAGACGATATCCAGTGATATGCTCTTCAGGGGCGGGTTCGGCCAATATGCCGTGGACGGTGCCGGCCATGGTGCTTCAGCCAGTGCAACCATCGTTCCGTAGCATGAAAACTCGGACAAATAGGATAGGGCGCAGTTTGGCTCGCGGTCAGAGTGGATCGCGAACAATCCTTCTCCCAGCTTTCGAAACGTCACTTCTGTCTCGACTCCGGTCGATAGCCTGGTTCTGCGCGCGGGCGGCAGAGTTGACTCGATCTGGAAATACACGGACAAATAGAGATGGAAACTGGTCGGTCAGTATCGGAAAGCGAGCGGCGGCCAAGGATCCGCATCGCTGTTCGATGGCGAGACATGGTGGGGAGAGCCTGAACATGAAGATTTTGCTCGGCTTGGGCGCAGCCCTGCTGCTCGGCGTCGCGAATCCTGCCGGGGCGCAGGTGACGACGAATGCGCCGCCCCCGGTGGCAGGCGCCCTTCCCGTCACGATCGAGCGCATCAAGGTCCATTCCCCGGCTATCCTGGGCAATCTTGAGGGCGAATCGGCTGATCGCGATGTGATCGTCGTGCTGCCGCCGAGCTATGCGAAAAATCCGCGGCGCCGATACCCGGTCGTCTACGCCCTGCACGGTTACTCGATCGGTGCCGGTCAATGGACCAGGGAAATTCATGTTCCCCAGACCGTGGAGGGTAGCTTCGCGAAGGGCGCAAAGGACATGATCCTGGTCTTTCCGGACAGTAAGACGATCCACAATGGTTCGATGTACTCGGGCTCGGCGACGACTGGCGATTTCGAGACCTTCGTCGCTCGCGATCTCGTCGGTTATATCGATGCGCATTACCGGACGCTGGCCGTACGGGAGAGCCGGGGGCTCGCCGGCCACTCGATGGGCGGCTACGGCACCAGCCGCATTGGCATGAAGCATCCCGACGTGTTCGGCGCGCTCTACATGATGAGCCCCTGCTGCCTTTCGGCCCGATCTGGCGGGCAGTTCGTCACGGAGGCAGCTGCCGCGCTGGCGGCGGTCAGGACACCGGAGGATTCCGCGAAACTGCCCTTCGCGCTGAGGGCGCAGCTCGCGAGCGCCGCCGCCTGGTCCCCCAATCCGAAAAATCCGCCGCTCTATCTCGATCTCCCGGTAAAGGACGGGGCCGTCCAGCCCGAGGTGCTGGCGAAATGGGCGGCCAATGCGCCGCTCTCGTTCGTCGACCAATATATCGGCAACCTGCGCCAATATCGTGCGATCGCGATCGACGTGGGGGACCGGGACGGCCTGAAGGTCGATGCCGAAAAGCTCCACAAGGTGCTCGACAGCTACGGGATCGCGAACGACTTCGAGATCTATCCGGGCGATCATACCAGCGACGTCGCGTTACGTTTCCAGGATCATGTGATCCCGTTCTTCAGCCAGCATCTGATGTTCGAAAAGAGGCGCTGACGCAGCGCCTCGGCCGGGTCGAAGGGGTGGCGGCAGGCCGTTCCCGCTAATGCCGCATTGCGTGCGCGAACCCCTGGCGTAATCCGCTCGCCCTGCGTCTTTCAGGCTGCGGCTCCTGGCGTCTCGGCCAAAGCATGGATCCGTTTTGTCCGAGTAATGTCGTGCGCCATCGCCGTGGCTGCTGATCCGTCCGGCGCGGTATTCAGCGGTGCGAAGGCTGCCCGCACCCGTACCCGTGCGAATCTGCGGAAAGATGCGTGAACGCGCCATCTTGGTGCCAGTTTGTGGCTGGAATCCTATATTGTCCGACTATATAATAAGGTCGCCCGCCATCGGATTCATCCGAGGAGACAGGGAAGCCATGGGGAGAGGAATGATGGCGGACGAACGAAAAAGAGCCGTGCTGCTCAATCGCCGCGCTGCCCTGATCGGGTCGGTATCGGCTGGGGCGGCGCTCGCATTGCCCGCAGAGGCTCTGGCATCCGACAGCGTCAAGACTGCGGCGCACACGGGGCCCGGCCGCTGCTCCACGCCGCGCTCGGCGGTGGCCAGGACACAATATGGCAAGGTCCGCGGCTATGTCGCCGGCGATGTCTTCACCTTCAAGGGCATTCCCTACGGCCAGGATACGGGGGGCGAGAACCGCTGGCTTCCGGCAAAGGCGCCGAAGCCGTGGACCGAGGAATATCCGGCGCTTGTCTATGGCGCCAACTGTCCACAGACGCTGCATAATTTTCGCGCGATCGAGCAGACGTTCCTTCAGGACTGGGACGATGGCTTCATGGGCGAGGACATGCTCAAGCTCAATGTCTGGACTCCCTCGCTGAGCGGTAGCCGGGCGGTAATGGTCTATTTCCACGGCGGCGGATACGCTTTCGGCTCGTCCTACGAACTGCCGTCCCACGAGGGCGCGCAAATGGCGCGTAACCACGATGTCGTGCAGGTTTCGGTCAATCACCGCCTTAACGCGCTCGGCTTCTTCGATGTGGCGGAGATTGGCGGCGCGGCCTATGAGGATTCAGTCAATGTCGGGATGACCGATCTTGTCGCTGCGTTGCAATGGGTGCGCGAGAACATCGCGCATTTCGGCGGCGATCCGAACAGGGTGATGATCTACGGCCAATCGGGTGGCGGGTCCAAGGTGACGACGCTCCTGGGCATGCCGGCAGCTGCCGGGCTGATTCACCGCGCCGCAGTCCAGTCGGGCGGCGGCGGCAATATCCCGAGCGCCGAGCAGTCGCGTGATTTTTCCCGTCAGGTCGTCGCGGAACTGGGCATCGGGCCGAAAGATATCGGGGCGATGCAGAAGATGGACTGGGCGAAGCTGGTGGAGGCCGGAAACAGGGTGGCCGCCAGGATCAACGGCCCCGCGCGGGGCATTCCCGGCCCCGCGGCGTCGCCGCCAGCCGTTCCGCGCGTGGGTTGGGGGCCGACGATGGATGGCCGGATCATCAACCTGCGCTCCTTCTTCGACGTTGCACCCGAGATCTCCCGGGACGTGCCGATGCTGATCGGCGCAGTCAGCGAGGAGGGCATGCGCTACAGTTCCAATCCAACGGAGGCGGAGTGGCGCAAGCAGCTTTCGGAGCAATTCGGTGCCGGGAAGGCCAGTGCACTGATCGACGCCATGAAGAAGGCGCATCCGGAGAAATCGATCCGAACCCTGTCCTATGGGGTTCAGGGCATCACCGGCCGTAACAATGTGCAGCGCATGGTGAAGCTGAAACATGATCAGCGCGCTGCCCCCGTCTATCAATATCACTTCCAGTGGCAGTCGCCGCAGCTCGATGGCGTGGCGGGCGCCTGGCACACGGCCGAGCTCGCCTTCTGCTTCGACAACACGAAGCGCTGCGAACAGGGGACGGGAGACACGGTCGAGGCCCGTGCGCTGGCGACAAGGATGGCGCGGGCCTGGGCCAATTTCGCGCGCACCGGCAACCCGAGCCAGCCTGGCCTCGCCTGGGCGCCCAGTGATCCCGTTCGGTGCCAGACGATGGTGTTCGACGATCGCTGCCGGATGGAGGACGATCCGGAAGGCGCGGTGCGCCGCATCCTGCTGAGCTGACGCACGCCGGAAATGAGGGGAATGCTATGAAACGTGCCTATGCCGCAGCCGCGATACTGATGCTCGCGGGGGCTGCACCGCCGGCCCATGGCCAGGACTTCGATCCGATGGCGATGGCGGATGCCAATGCCGACGGCAGGGTGGACCTGACTGAAGCGACTGCCTTTTCAGCGACGGGATGGACTTTCGTGGACCAGTCCGGCGTCGGGAGGATAAAGCGGGAGACATTGCCCGACTTCATGCAGGCCTCCTTTGCCAGCGCAAAGACGGACTCTGAGGGGTATGTGACGAGGGAGGCATTTCTTGCGGCCGTCCCCGACCGGTTCAAGCTGGCTGACGCGAACGCGGACCATCTTTTGAATGACGATGAAATGCGGGCGTTCCTGGGAATGGGATGAAGGTGAGCCGAGCGCTGTCCGCCAGGCTTCAGCCCCGGAAGTTCCCTCGCCGGTCCATCTGCGGCCGACCCGATGTGGTGGCCGCCGGCAATATTCCGCTCAGCCGCTCCTGGCGACGACGAGCCGTCGCCCTGCGTCGTGGCGCCGAAGCTGGTCATCGCGGGCGATACGATATCGTCGCTTGCCCCATGGCGCGTACTGGAAGGAACAACCCCTTGCCGGTGACTGCCAGCGTGCCGTTCGCTACGCTGGTGACGTCGGCGGAGAGCAGGAAGTCGCCTTGGCGCTTCGCACCGATCGCCTTGCGGGCGGAACGGAGCACCTTGGCGTAATCCGGGGCGAAGTCATGGCTCAGGCCCTGCGCGATGTCGTCCCGGATCGAGCTGTCCTTGAAGAGGGCGATCAGCAGGTTGGTGATCTGGCTGTCGGTATCGGTCGCAATCGCCACGTCGCGTGCCCGAACCATCTGCGAGTTGGGCGCATTATAGGGAATGGCCGTCAGCCAGACCTCGCCTTTGGTCGCCAGATAGGAGCGATCCCGGGCCTTTGCCCTGGCGACGACTCCAATGGCGAGGCGGCCCGCCGTGGTGGCATAGACCGTGACCTTCCCGAACTCGACATCGACCGGGCCGATGCCGGCGAGCGTGATTCCCTTCTTCGCGCGCTTCAGCAGGGTGCGCCGAACGACTGGCTCGAGCTGCGCATAATCGGCGAGCACGGGGATGAAGAAATTGAGTCCGCGCTTGCCGATGGTGCTCGCCGGCGGCGGCAATGGCGTGGCGACCGGGTCCGCCGGACGATCGCCGACAAAGGTCTCGGTGAGCGCATCGGCGGAAAGGACAAGCTCGATCCGGCGCCGATCGATATGATATCCTCCAAAGCCCAGGCTCTTGGGGGTCACGCGCATCCAGGCGGGCGGGCGTTCCCGGTTCAGCATGATCGACGTAAAACCCTGTTCCCATGCGTCCGCGAGTTTTGCGCGCAATCTGAGCTTCGCCAGTTCGCGCGGCAGGCTTTGTTCGAGGCTCGCGATTACCGGCTTCAGGCGGGCATCCGCCTTGCTCGCGAACTCGATCCTGCGGCCCAGAAAGTCGATGCCCGGCGGTGACGTCCAGTCATAGCTGATCGAGACTTTCGCAGTGGGCGACCAGTCGCCCGTGATCGACAGCCGCGCGACCGCGTGGACGACGGCATCCCCGGTTGCGGTCTTGGATATGATTCCGCCGACATCTTGCGCGGCGATCGTCGCGTGGATCGGCATGGTGATCGTCAGCCGGTCGCCGCTCCCGCCAAGGACGAGGGCCCCGCGACGCACTTCGCCGACGACGCGACAGCCGAGATTGGGCAGGACCTTCACCTTCGCGATCCCGATATCCACGCGCTTGGCGGCGACACAGGTGTCGAGTTGCTTGTCGATGCGCCACAGCCGGCGCGGCGTCTGCTGTTCCAGCGCGCGCTGGAGATCATCGAGCGAGCCCGAGATCGGGACCACGATGGTTGAGGTCTGGAGCGGAAAATCCGGCGCGCTGTCCACCCTCGGCGGGGCGGGCGAGCGGACCGAATGGTTGCACCCGGTTGCGAGCATGGATAGCGCCGTCAGCACCAGGATTGACCGTAACACCCGCGCTCTCCCTCTTGCCTGCGACCTGGCGTGACGCGGGATCGACCCGTGTTACGCTTCTACGGTGACCAAGGTTCCATCGGCTGCCCGCCTGCGTTCCGGAACGGGTGTGGTGCCGGCGGCCCGCTCCTTGTATCCACGTGCCTCACCTGTCCCCGATCTTCCGTCTCGTGCCCGCGCGCACCCGTCGTGCCGCGGCGATCGGGGAGCCGCGTTGCTTGACTGTCTTCAGGCAGATGATCGTGGTCGATCGTTGCAGTCCGGGCAGCAGCGACAGGTTGTAGCGGAGCAGGTCGTCGAGATCGTCCACGTCGCTGCACACGACCTTCAACACATAATCGGCTTCGCCCGCGGTCGTATGGCATTCGAGGATCGCCGGGTTTTCCAGCACTGCCTGTTCGAACTCGGCGCGGCGGGCGAAATCGATCATCACCTGGACCAGCGCCACGACGCCGAGACCGAGGCTGCGCAGGTCGAGCTCGACGCCATAGCCCTGGATGACGCCCGATCGCTCGAGCGCCTGGACGCGGTTCCAGCACGGCGTCTTCGACAGGCCGACCGTCTCGGCCAGCGTTCCGAACGATTGCCGCCCGTCGCGCTCCAGCGCTTCGAGCAGGGTAAGATCGATGGCATCCATGCTGTTGAATCTACTTTCCGGAGAACGCTCGTTCTGCAATCGTACCGCATCGGGTGCAATCAGGGAACAATGTTCGGCGCAAAGCTTGCTATCGTCCCGCGATGGAATCCAGAGAATCGCCCGAGCCCGCCCCGCCCCGTTCGGGCCCGACCTATGGCAGCTATCTGCGCCTGCCCGAGATCCTTGGAGCACAGTTCCCGCTCTCCGATGCACATGACGAGATGTTGTTCATCGTCATCCACCAGGCGTCCGAACTGTGGATCAAGCTGGCGCTGCACGAGCTGGAGGCTACCCGCCAGTCGATCCGTGCTGACCGTGTTCCGCCCGCGCTGAAGATGATGGCGCGGGTCGGCCTGATCCAGCAGCAGCTGATCCAGTCCTGGGACGTGCTGTCGACGATCACCCCGGCGGATTATTCGAAGATGCGCGCGTCGCTGGGCGGGAGCTCGGGTTTCCAGTCGCATCAATACCGGCTGATGGAATTCATGCTGGGCAACAAGAATGCCCGGATGATCGATGTGCATGAGGGCGCGCCCGAGCTGCAGGCGCTGCTGCGCGAAGCGCTGGCGCGGCCCAGCCTGTACGACGAGGCGATTGCGCTGCTGGCGCGGCGCGGGCTGAGCGTGCCGGCGGACGCGCTGGAGCGCGATTTCACCCAGCCCTATCAGGCGTCGCCCGGTGTCGAGGCAGCCTGGGCACGGATCTATGCCGATCCCGATCGCTATTGGGACCTGTACGAGCTGGCCGAGAAGCTGGTGGATCTCGAAGGGCGCTTCCAGATCTGGCGGTTCGGGCACCTCAAGGCGATCGAGCGGATCATCGGCTTCAAGCGCGGCACCGGCGGCAGCGCGGGTGTTCCCTATCTCGCCGCCGTGATCAACCAGGTCTTCTTTCCCGAACTGCTCAATGTGCGGATCGTGCTGTGAGCGGGGCGCCGAAGACCCCGGACGCGATCCGCGCTGCGGACGCCCTGGATCCACTGCGGCACCTGCGCGATCAGTTCGTGCTGCCCGATGGCATGATCTATCTCGACGGCAATTCGCTGGGCGCGCTGCCCCGGGCGACCGCAGCGCGGGTGGCGGCGGCGATTACGGACGAATGGGGCCGGGGCCTGATCACCAGCTGGAACGCGCATGACTGGATCGGCGCGCCGCAGCGGATCGGGGCGAAGATCGCCGGGCTGATCGGCGCTGGTCCGCGGGAAGTGGTCGTGGCCGATTCCACCTCCGTCAATCTGTTCAAGCTCCTCGCTGCGGCGTGCCGGCATCAGCGCGGGCGCAACAAGATCCTGTCCGAGCCGGGCAATTTCCCGACCGATCTCTATGTCGCCCAGGGTGTCGAGCGGTTGCTGCCCGAATGTCGGCTGGAGACCGTGCCGGTCGAGCGGCTGGCCGCCGCGATCGACGAGGACACCGCCGTCGTGCTGCTGACGCATGTCCACTACAAGACCGGACGCCGGCTCGACATGGCCGCGATCACTGCCGCCGCCCATGCGCGGGGTGCGCTCGTGCTGTGGGACCTGAGCCACAGCGTCGGCGCGATCGAGATCGATCTGAACGGGTGCGATGCCGATCTGGCGGTGGGCTGCGGCTACAAATATCTCAATGGCGGGCCCGGCGCACCCGCCTTCCTGTTCGTCGCCGAGCGGTTGCAGGGCGTGCTGCGATCGCCGCTCTCGGGCTGGATGGGGCATGCCCGTCCGTTCGACTTTGTCGACGGCTATGAGGCCGCGCCGGGCATCGACCGCTTCCTGTGCGGCACCCCGCCGATCCTCGCGATGGCGGCGCTTGAGAGCGGCGTGGACCTGATCGCGGGCGTCGATCGCGCGGCGATCACCGCCAAGGCGGCCGCGCTGAGCGACCTGTTCCTGCGCGAAGTCGAGCCGCTGTGCGCGACGCATGGCTTCACGCTGGTCACCCCGCGGCGCTTCGCCGAGCGCGGCAGCCATGTCTCGCTCGCGCATGATCACGCCTATGGCATCTGCCAGGCGCTGATCGCGCGCGGCGTGATCGGCGATTTCCGCGCGCCCGACATGGTCCGCTTCGGCTTCACCCCCCTCTACACCAGCTTCGCCGATGTCTGGGGGGCGGTCGCGATCCTCGGGGCGGTCATGGCGTCACGCGCCTGGGACGATCCGCGCTACCAGGTGCGCGAACGGGTCACCTGAGCGCGCCTCAGAAGATCAGCTTGCCGCCGACGATCGCGAGCGTGCCCGCCAGGATTGGGCGCAGGACGCGCTCGGAGACGCGCGTCGAGACCATGCTGCCGATCACGATGCCGGGAACCGATCCGATCAGCAGCGACGCGAGCAGGTGGAAATCGACCGATCCCATCACCCAGTGGCCGGCACCGGCGATCAGGGTCAGCGGCACGGCATGGGCGATATCGGAACCGACCAGGCGGTTCACCGGCAAATGCGGGTAGAGGACGAGCAGGGCAGTCATGCCGATCGCGCCGGCGCCGACCGAGGAAAGCGATACCAGCACGCCCAGCACTGCGCCGAGCACCACGGTCATGCGCGCGATCGTGCGTCCTTCGAGGCCGTCGACGCCGCCCGCGAAATAGGCGAGGATCTGGCGGCGGAACAGCATCGCGATCGCGGTCGCGATCAGGGCGATGCCGAGCATCACCGTGATGACGTGTTCGGTGCCCTCGAAACGCTTGCCGGCATAGCTGAGCAGCATGAGCGTCGCCACGGTGGCGGGCACGCTGCCGGTCGCGAGGCGCCGCACCACCTTCCAGTCGACCGTGCCGCTATAGCCATGCACCGCCGTGCCGACCGTCTTGGTCGCCGAGGCGTAGAGCAGGTCGGTGCCGACCGCCGTGACCGGGTGGAAGCCGAACGCCAGCACGAGCAGCGGCGTCATCAGCGAACCGCCGCCCACGCCGGTGAGGCCGACGAGAATGCCGACTGCCAGTCCCGCAAGCGAATAGAGCGGATTGATGTCGACCAGACTCACCTGCGATCCTCGTGGCAGCCGAAAGGCGCTGTCTGCGCTGAAACGCGCCCACGCCGCAAGAAACCTAAGCTTTTCGCGACCACTGTCTTTGTATCGCCGCGCGGTCGGCCGGGCGCGATTTTTCTCCTATCAACCCGATGGGAATTTTCCTATGGAGCGCCCCGGACACAACGGGCGCCGCCTGCGGGCGGCAATGAAGGTCGCGATGATGTCCTGACAACCACGGAGAACCGTCCATGAAGAAGTTCGCACTCTTGCCGCTCATTGCCGCCGCCACGCTGGGCCTCGCCGCCTGCGCCAAGCCCGCGCCGACGGACAATCAGGCCGCCGCGAACGAGGTCGCGCTGAACAGCGAAGCGCCGATCCTCGACACCAATGTCATCGACGAGTCGGCCGCTCCCGGCAACGAGCTCGACAACGCGTCCGCGCCGGTTGCGGCCGGAAACGCCGTCACGAATTGAGGTGAGGGGGCGCCCCGGCGCCCGGATCGCCGCCCGGCCGGATCACGGCATCGGGCAGGAAAGGCCGCGCACCACCGGGTGCCGCGGCCTTTTCTCTGTCGGCTCCGGCCCGTGCCCCGCGCGCGATGAAGCCCGGCTATCACGGCCGCAAGCGAAACTCTATATCCCATCAAAACAATCGGAATTAAAAGGGTGGGGCGTTGAATGCTCCCTGCACGAACGCAACCTTCGGCCCGGCGCTCTCGTGCCGGGCCGCCTTTCTTCCGGGGCGGGCGGCGCAGCCGAAGACCATTCTGGCGCATCGTGCCGGCATCGTGGATTGTATCGGGGCGGAATCGACATATGCTCTTCGGATCGGCGTGGTGACGAGCAAGCCCGAGGCGCCGGCCGCCACGCCCCTGGCCCCATTCCCGGGAGGATGCGCGATGCCGTCGGATGCCAGTGCCCCGTTCGTGCTGACCATTGTTCAGCCCGAAGCTGCCGCGCCCGCCCCGTTCGATCGCCTCCATGATCGCGCCTGTGCGCGGATCGAGCTCGATCTGCGGAGCGCGTCGCGCCGCAACCTGTGGGCCGTGCAGCTCGACGATGCCGTGCATCGTGCCGGCGCCCCCGCCGTGATCGTCGCGCACGGGATCGGCTGCCTGGCCGTCGCCTGGTGGGCGCGCCTGTCCCCGGCCTTCTACCTGTCCTCGGTAGCCGGCGCGCTGCTCGTCGCGCCGGGCTGTGGCGACGATCCCGAACAGGCGCCCGGCCTGCTCGCCAGCCCCAGGACGCTGCTGCCCTTTCCGACCATCGTCGTCGGCGCGCCCGACCGGATCGGCGACGGCGCCCATCTGCTGGCGCGGGCCTGGGGCAGCCAGTTCGTGCGGGGGACGTCGCTCGGCGCCTTCGGGCGGCGTGACGGCACCGCGGCATGGCTGCGCGGCGAACGCCTGCTCAGGAGCCTCTTCCTGGATCTGGTCGCCGAGGCGCCGGTCCGCGACGCGCGCGAGGCGTCCTACTCAGTCGAGCGATCGCTGCTGTCGAGCGGCTGAGCGCAGCCGCCGGGCGTCACGAACCGCGATGCCCGGCCTCGATCGCGGTCAGCGCGGCCACGATCGCCGCATCGTCCTCGGGCGCGATCGGGGCGTGATAGGCCGTCCGCATCTTCTCGACCGTCGCCTTCCATTTCGCCCCGAGCTGCGGCTGGTTCAGGATCATCTCCGCCGAATGGCAGCCGGTGCAATTGTTCGCGACCAGTTCGCCCGCGGCGCCCTCCGGGAAGGCCGCCTTGTCGTCCGGCAGCGTCAGCGTCGCGGACTGGAGGACGATTCCGCCCTGGCGCACGGCCGGCGCCTGCCGCTGCGCGAGCGCGGCGCCCGCGAAGGTGAGCGCAGCAACGGCCAGCAGGCCGGTCGCGCGGTGCGCCGGGCGGCTCATGCCGCGCGCACCGTCACGGTCTCGATCGCATTGCGCATAAAGCCTCCGGGGTTCCAGATCGGTTCGAATGCCTGTGTCTCGCCCGCCGCACTGGTACAGCGTACCGCGAAGCCATGCTCGCCCGGCGCAAGGGCGGGCGTCACGGCATCCCAGGTGCGAAAGCCATATTTGCCCTGGTCCGGGCCCAGCCGTGCCGGCGTCCAGCTCTTGCCCCCGTCGGCCGAAAGCTCGACCCGCGCGACGCCCGAGGCGCCGCCCATCGCCAGCCCGCGCAGCTCGAGCGGCGCCTGCGCCGTCACCCGCGCGCCATCGGCGATATTGGTGATGAAGGAGCGTGGCCCCATGCGGTTGATCGGCACGGTCGGGAAGCCCGTCGCGCCCGGCGCCACGCTGGCACCGGGTGTGGCCGGGATGCGATAGGCCTTTTCCATCCAGTAGCCGGTGTCCGGCGTCGCCAGCACCTCGATCCGGTCGAGCGCCTTCACCCAATAGGTCGAATACCAGCCCGGCACGATCAGGCGCAGCGGAAAGCCGTGCAGCATCGGCAATTGCGCACCGTTCATCTGGAAGGCGATCATCACCTCGCCGTCCATCGCATGCGCCAGGTCGAGCGACTTGGCGAAGATGGGCGCATCCGGCGGCGGCGCGTCGAGGCCGGAGAAGCGCACCTGCACTGCCCCGGGCGCGATCCCGGCGCGGTCGAGCACGTCCTTCAGCCGCACGCCGAGCCACCGCGCATTGCCGATCGCGCCATTGCCCCATTGCGCGCCGGGCACGCGCGGTTCGAAATAGCCGCGCGAATTGCCCGAGCACTGGTTGATCGCGGCGAGCTCCACCCGCGGCATCGCCAGCAGCTCCGCCAGCGTCAGCCGGATCGGCTTCTTCACCGCGCCGAGCACGGAAAGACGGAAGCGGGCGACGTCCACCGCCGTCGGGATATCGGCATAATGCCAGCGCACGAAGAAGCGGTCGTTGGGCGTGAACACCTGGCCGTCGAACGCCGACATCGGCGTTTCGAGCAGGGGGGCGCGGCTGCGCTGCAGGATCATCGGCCCCTTGCCGGGAAAGTCGGTGACCAGCGGCCGCGCGCCATTGCCGCCCGGCAGGTGCAGGTCGACCAGCGCCTGTGCCCAGAGCGGGGCGGCCGCGAGCCCCGCGCCGCCGGCAGCCAGCAGCGAGAGCGCGCGGCGGCGCTCGATCCGGGCGGTCAGATCGATCATGCCGGTTTCCTCATGATGGAAGGTCGCTCAGCCGAGCGGCGCGTGCTCGATATGCGGCAGGACATGCCGGGCGAACAGATCGGCCTCGGCGGCATGGGGATAGCCGGAGAGAATGAAGGCTTCGATCCCCATGGCGCGATAGGCGTTGAGCTTGGCGAGCACCTGGTCGGGATCGCCCACGATCGCCGCGCCGCAGCCCGACCGCGCCCGGCCGACACCGGTCCACAAATGGGGTTCAGCATAGCCGTCATCGGCGGCGTTCTCGCGCAATGCGGCCTGCGCGGCAACACCTGCCGAAGCGGCATCGAGCGATTTCGCGCGAATTGCCGCACCCTCGGCCGCATCCAGCCTGGAGAGCAGCCGGTCGGCCGCGGCGCGCGCCGCCGCCTCGGTCTCGCGCACCACGACATGCGCGCGATAGCCGAAGCGCAGCGTGCGGCCATGCCTGGCCGCGCGCGCCTTCATGTCGGCGATGATCGCCGCCACGGTTTCCTGCCGGTCGGGCCACATCAGGAACACGTCGGCGCCCCTGGCCGCTGCCTCGCGCGCATCCTCGGAAAGCCCGCCGAAATAGAGCAGCGGCGCCTTGCCGGAGACGGTGCCGATCCGCGGCGGATCGATCTTCAGCTTCCAGAAGGTGCCGTCATGATCGAGCTGCTCGCCGTTCAGCAGCGTCCGCAGGATCTGCATCGCCTCGATCGTGCGGGCATAGCGCGGCGCCGAGCCGAGCTGCTCGCCCGGCATTTCCGACGAGATGATGTTGACGCGCAGGCGCCCGCCCAGCAGCCGGTCGATCGTCGCGATCTGGCGGGCGAGCTGCGGCGGCCAGGTCTCGCCGATCCGCACCGCCATCAGCAGCGCGAGGCGGCGCAGCATCGGCGCGATTGCCGCCGCAAAGGCGGTGGTGTCGATGCCCAGCGCATAGCCCGAGGGCAGCAGGATATTGTCGAAGCCGCCGCTCTCCGCCTGCAGCACGATGTCGCGGCAATGTTCCCAGCTCGATTTGAGCCTGGCGTCGGGCACGCCGAGAAATTCGTAATCGTCGTCGCACAGCGCCGAAAACCAGCTGATCTCGCAGGGGGCGTGCGTCATGGCAGTCTCTCTCCTCGCGACGCGACCAGCACGTCGTACCAGCTCTGCCGCGTCCAGCGCGGCTTGAAGGCATCGGCGATCTCGGCGATCCGCGATATATTCTGCGTGCCGACGATCGGGATCGGCCGGGCGGGATGCGCCATGATCCAGCCATAGGCCGCGGCCGCGCGCGAGACGCCTGCCGCTTCGGCCACCCGGTCGAGCGCCGCGGCGACGGCGCGGCTGCGCGCGTCCTGCGGATCGCCGATCCGCCCGCCGCCGAGCGGCGACCAGGCCAGTACCGCCACGTCGCGCCCCATCGCCAGGTCGAGCAGCCCGTCGGTGATCGGGGCAAGCTCCAGCGGGGAGAATTCGGGCTGCACGCTCGCCAGCGGGATCGTCACCAGCGCGGCGAGCGCGCTGGTCTGCGCGATCGTGTAGTTGGACACGCCGATCGCGCGCACCTTGCCGGAAGCGACCATGTCCTCGAGCGTGCGCGCCACTTCCTGCGGATGCGCAAGCACGTCGGGACGATGGATCTGGTACAGGTCGACCTGTTCGACGCCGAGCCGGGTCAGCGAGGCCTCGAGCGCGCGGTGCAGATAGGTCGGGCTCGAATCATAGGGCAGGGGAGGCATGATGCCGCCCTTGGTCGCGAGAATCATCCGCGCGCGCAGCCCCGGCGCCTCGGCGAAGATCCGGCCGAGCAGCGCCTCGGCATCGCCGAACCCGCCCGTGCCGTCGAAGCCGTATATGTCAGCGGTATCATACAGCGTGACCCCGGCCGCCATGGCTGCCTCGATCAGCGCGCGCCCCGCGGTGACGCCGGCGTGACCGAAGCGCCACATCCCCCAGGCAATCGGGCTTGCCGTCAATCCGCTCTTGCCGAGCGGCCGGGAATCCTGTGTAAGATGGATTTCAGACATCGCTGTCATACATAGAGGCGGGACGCGTGGGAGAGCAAGTACGTTATGGTCTGGTCGGCACCGGGATGATGGGTGTCGAGCATATCGAGAACCTGAAGATCACGCCGGGCGCGGTGGTCACCGCCCTGGCCGATCCGACCGAATCCTCGCTGGCCTGGGCGCGCGGTGCGCTGGGCGATGCCGCTGCGGCGGCGACTGCGTTCGACAGCGCCGAGGCTTTGGCGAAGAGCGGCCTGTGCGACGCGGTGATCGTCGCCTCGCCCAATTTCACGCACCGCGCCGTGCTCGAGCCGTTGTTCGACGCCGGCCTCCATATCCTGTGCGAAAAGCCGCTTGCCACTACCATGGCCGATGCGCGCTGGATCGTCGATCGGGCGTCACGGAGCGACCGCGTGTTCTGGACCGCGATGGAATATCGCTACATGCCGCCCGCGGCCGAGTTCATCGACGAGATCCATGCCGGGCGGATCGGCCGGCTGCAGATGCTGTCGATCCGCGAGCATCGCTTTCCCTTCCTGCCCAAGGTCGGCGACTGGAACCGGTTCAACCGCAACACCGGCGGCACGATGGTGGAGAAATGCTGCCATTTCTTCGATCTGATGCGCCTGATCGTCGGGGCCGAGGCAGTGCGGGTCTATTGCTCCGGCGCGATGGACGTGAATCATCTCGATGAAGCCTATCGGGGCGAGCGGCCCGACATCATCGACAACAGCTACACCACGGTCGATTTCGCCAATGGCGTGCGTGCCATGCTCGATCTCTCGATGTTCGCCGACGGCGCCGAGAACCAGGAGGAGATCGCCGCGGTCGGTGACAAGGCGCGGCTCGAAGTGCTGATCCCCGAAGGCGCGATCGTCTATTCGCCGCGCGTCGGCTTCCGCAACCCGAAGCGGGTCGAGCGCCGCGTGGTCGAGGTCGACGCAGCGGCGCTGGACGCCGGCAGCCATCACGGCTCGACCTTTTACGAGCACCGGAAGTTCAACGCCGCGGTGCGCGGGCAGGGCCCGGTCGAGGTCACTGCGCTGGACGGCCTGATGGCCGTCGCGATCGGCGCCGCCGCCGAACGCAGCGCGCGCGAGAAGCGCGTCGTCGAGATGAGCGAGATGGGAGTCTGACGAAGCTGCGCTTTGCCCGCATAAAGTCTGACAGCGCTGCCAAGGCGCCCGCAATGATAATATCCACCGAACGAGTGGGATTTAGAGGAGG
>Ga0255338_1001402_pt1 | contig 46104 bp, 42 predicted proteins | sample MeOH1_35cm_T4_19_FD_203715 | JGI IMG/M metagenome (GOLD analysis project Ga0255338, IMG submission 203715) | Sandy soil microbial communities from University of British Columbia, Vancouver, Canada - MeOH1_35cm_T4_195 | ecosystem: Engineered > Artificial ecosystem > Sand microcosm > Unclassified ...
CGCAGGCCGCGATCTCGTCCTCGGCTTGGTGCACGATGCCGCCGACCTTCTCGAAGACATCGGCCAGGTAGTGCGAAGCGGAAGTCGCCGGCGTGATCGGGTACATCGCGCAGATTTCCATGCCCGAGGCGAGCGTGCCCAAGGCGAGCGCGGTGTTGCCGTTGACGACGATCTGCGCCTCAGTGGCGCGCACGGCCGGGATGGCGTAGCAGAAGTCCAGGTTCTCGCGGGCCCACTCGGCCCCGCACTCCAACAGCCGGATGTTGGAGTCGACGATGCTGCGATCCTTCTTGCCGAAGGTCTGGATGATCTGGTCCGCGGCCAGCTTCAGGTCCAGGCTGAGGATCTGGCAGAACATGCCCAGCGCGAACATGTTCTTGCCGCGCTTCGGGTCGGCCACCAGCTTGCGGCACTCCTCCTCCATCGGCACCTCGTACACCTTGTAGCCGGCGGCGATGAGGCGCGCATAGGTTTCGACATACGAAGCGCAGATCGACGCGTCCTTGTGGGTGCGCCACATGTTCTCCAGCAGGATGATGCAGCCGGGCTTGAGCTCATTGGCGCGCACGCGGCCGAGCAGCACCTGCTCGTTGAAGCTCACGACCAGGTCGGTCTTGTCGCCGCCATTGGTGATCGGGCCCGAGCCGATGCGGATGCGGTTGCCGCTCGCGCCGGCCACGCTGCGCGCGGGCGGGCGGATCTCGGCGGGGATGATCTCCGTGGTCCAGATGCCGTTGCCCATCTGCGCCGCGATCGAGCCGAGCGACTGCCCGCATTTCTGCGCGCCCTCGCCCGAGTCGCTGATGATCTCGACGATGTGCTCCTTCAGCCGCGTCGGCGCCTTCGCGCCGGGCTTGCCTGTGGGCTTCGCGGCCTCGCCGGCCGGCTGCTTGTTCAGGATCGTTGCGTCCATAGTGTTTCCGTATTGGTCAGGCCACGCGCACCCGCGCGAAATTGCGCTCGCTGGCGTCGATGCCGAAGAACGTGCCCGCCCCGGCTTCGTGATAACCGTGCGACGTGTCGCGGATGCCCAGGTAGGCCTTCATGCTGCGGGCCGCCTTGCGCCCCGCGCCCATGGCCTCGATCACCGTCGCGGCGCCCGTGACGATGTCGCCGCCGGCGAACACGCCGGCCACCGAAGTCGCCAGGCTGTCGTTGGTGGCGATGTAGCCCCACTTGTTGAGCTTGAGCTTGGAGGTCTGGCCCATGATCGGATTGGCGTTGGTGCCGATCGCATAGACGATCAGGTCCGCCTCGAAGTCGAACTCGCTGCCGGCCACCGGCACCGGACGCCTGCGGCCCGACTCGTCCGGCTCGCCCAGCTCCATCTTCACGCAGCGCATGCCGCGCACGGAGCCGGTGCCGTCGCCCAGCACTTCCACCGGGTTGGTGAGCCAGTGAAACTCCACGCCCTCTTCCTGCGCATGGTGCACTTCCTCGGCGCGCGCCGGCGCTTCCGTCCTCGAACGCCGGTAGATGCAGTACACCTTCTCGGCGCCCAGGCGCAGCGAGACGCGCATCGCGTCCATCGCGGTGTTGCCGGCGCCGACCACCGCCACGCGCTTGCCGATCGGCAGCGGCGTGTCGTAGGCGGGGAAGTCGCGCGCGCGCATCAGGTTGCAGCGCGTCAGCAGCTCGTTCGCGGACAGCACGCCGTTGAGCGAGTCGCCCGGGATGTTGAGCATGGTCGGGTAGCCCGCGCCCACCCCGACGAAGACGGCGTCGTAGCCCATCTCGTCGAGCATCTGCTCCACGGTGAACAGGCGGCCGACCAGCGTGTTGCACTCGAACTTGACGCCCAGCGTGCGCAGCTTGTCGATCTCCGCGTCGATCACGGTGTTGGGCAGGCGGAAGTCGGGGATGCCGTACTTCAGCACGCCGCCGGGCTCATGGAAGGCCTCGTACACGGTGACGTCGCAGCCCGCCTTCGCCATGTCCGCCGCGCAGGCCATGCCGGCGGGGCCGGAGCCGACCACGCCCACCTTGAAGCGCGTGGGCTCGATGTAGGGGATGTTGATCCAGCCTTCGCGGATCGCGGTGTCCCCGACGAAGCGCTCGAGCCGGCCGATCGCCACGGCTTCCAGCGAGTCACCGACGGTGCAGACGCCCTCGCACTGGTTCTCCTGCGGGCACACCCGGCCGCAGATCGACGGCAGCAGGTTGGTGTCGGTGAGGATGTCGTAGGCCCCGCGCAGGTTGCGCTCGGTGACCTTCTGGATGAAGCCGGGGATGTTGATGCCCACGGGGCAGCCCGAGATGCACGGCTCGTCCGGGCACATCAGGCAGCGGTCGGCCTCGCGCGAGGCCTCTTCCACGTTGTAGCCGCAGGCGACTTCCTCGAAGTTCCTCGCCCGCGCCTTCGCATCCTGCTCGCGCATGGGCGTGCGCTCCTGCGGGATGGTGCGAATCGTCTTTTTCTTGGCCATGCCGGTCACCTCGGGATGAGAATCGAATACTTAGCCACCGAGCACCTCCTCGGAGGGGTCGGGCAGTTCCAGGCCATCCTCGCCGCGCGGGTGCGGGGCATCGGTGGCCGAAGGCTGCGTCATGCGGCAGTGCTCCGACCAGCGCTCGTGCGCCATCTTCTCGTCGGGGGTGTAGCGGCGCAGGCGCGACATCAGGTCGTCGAAGTCCACCAGGTGGCCGTCGAAGTCGGGGCCGTCCACGCAGGCGAACTTCACGGTGTCGCCGACCTTCACGCGGCAGCCGCCGCACATGCCGGTGCCGTCCACCATGATCGGGTTGACGCTGACCATCGTCTTGATCTTGCGTGCGCGCGTCGCATCGGCGCAGGCCTTCATCATCACCGGCGGGCCGATCGCGATCACCTCGTCGATGTCGGCGTGCTTCGCGAGCGCCTGGGCGATGCCGTCGGTGATGAGGCCCTTGATGCCGACGGAGCCATCGTTGGTGCAGATGATGAGCTCGTCGCACGCCTCTCGGAATTTCTCGTCCCAGAACACGAGGTCCTTGTTGCGAAAGCCCAGCACGCCGATGACGTACGCGCCGGCTTCCTTGAAGCCGCGCGCCTGCGGGAACACGGGCGCGACACCCAGGCCGCCACCCACGCACATCACCTTCTTCGCGTGGCTGATGGGGCTGGGGATGCCCATGGGTCCGACCAATCCGAACAGGTGCGTGCCGACGCGGCATTCCTGCCTCATCTGCTGCGTGGTCTTGCCGACGGCCTGGATGACGAGGGTGATGGTGCCGCGTTCTCGGTTGTAGTCGGCGATGGTCAGGGGTATTCGTTCGCCGTGCGGATGGAGCATCACGATGACGAATTGCCCGGGCTTCGCGGCTTTGGCCATCTGCGGATGGCGCACCTCGAGCAAGTAGGTGACGTCGGAGAAATCCTCGCGCGCCACGATCTCGAATTCGGACATAACGGTGGTCCCGATCTGGCCCCGCACTGACGCGCTTCGTTGAGGTCAGGCTGGCATCTGCTCGACTGCGCCACCGGCCGTCCTGCGCTGTGAAGCGCGAAAGAGAAGCGCCGCCGATGGGTCAGGCCGAGTATCTTCCGCAGCGCGCGGAGGGCATTGATGAAGGTCAAGGAATGCGGCGCGATGGGGCGCCCATCCCGCCCTACAGCCCGATGTCGAGGCTGTTGCGCAGCGCGGTTTGCGCGACGGCGTCGAGCGCGCCATCGACGACGGCCTGGCCGGAGATCATGCGCAGCGTGCCGGCCTGCAGCATCTTGTCGAGCAGGCGCCGCGTCATGGAGTGCGTCTTGCCCGCGGCATCGGCGAACATGAAGAGCGTGCCGTGCGGGCTGGCCCAGGTGACCTGCAGGCGTGCCCAGCCGCCATCGAGCAGCATCTCCACCCATGCGCCCGGCGGCAGTCCGGCGTCGGTCACGACATGCGCGAGGCCGCCCGGCCGCGTGTCGCCCGCGCCGGGCTGCGTCTCCTGGAACAGCGGTTTGGGCACGATCGACTGGTGCGTCTGCATGAAGCCCGAATGCTGAGCCTCCGTCGGGCCCAGCCAGGGCCCCGGCCCCGTGTCCTCGTCGGGACCGAGCATCGCCTCGAGTTCCTCGCGCGTCATGCTGGTGGACAGCGGCACCGGCTTGCCGGGCTGCCCGGCGGCCTTCAGGGCCTGCTGGTGCGCCGCGTTCACATGGTCGACGAAGCGCTGCGTCGCGGGCGCCGGGTAGTCGATCGTGGCGAGGCCGTGGCGCAACTTGCCGAGCAACTCGGGCGCGAGCCGGGCGAGCCGCGCCGCGTTGCCCGCAGCCACACGCGGCTGCGTGCTCCACACCAGGTCGGCGACCACGCAGGCGTAGCCCCCCGGGTCCGGCGAGCCCAGCGCATCGCCGAGCCGGGCCTGGGCCATCACTTGCGACCACGGCCCGGCGACGAACGAAACGATCTCTCGCGCCGCGCCGGCGACGTCCGGGCGTGCACGCATTTCCTTGGCGATCTTCTCGGCCAGCAGGTTGCGCTGCTCGGCCTGCAGCAAGGCGCGCACGGCCTTCTCGCGGTGATGGCGGTCGCGCTGCTGCACGTCGCCCCATGCCTCCTCCAGTGACCTGAGCGCGAAGTCGAACGGCTCGGCGCCTTCGATGCGCGTGGACACGAGCGCCTCGACGGCCTGGTTCAGGGGTTCGATGAAGGCGGCGAAACCGGGCGCGTTCACGGCCTGCCAGGCCAGGCTGCGCTGCGTCATCTGCTCCAGCAGGCGCCGCGCGGGGTGCTTGCGGTCGCTGAAGAAACGCGGGTCGCCGAACGCGAGGCGTTGCAGCGCGGGCAGCAGTTCGCGCACCAGCTGCTGCACCGGCTGCAGCAAGCGCGGGTCGGACGCGATGTTCCCGACCATCAGCGCGACCACTTCCTGGCCCAGTGCCCGGGCCACGGCGCGCGGCCCCTGCTGCGTTGCATCGCTGCCCTGCAGCCGCTGGATCACCTGGTCGACCTGCTTCATCTCGTGCAGGGCTTCGAGGGCCGCGGGCATCGTCATCGAGAAGTCGGGGTCGGTGGCGTCCTCCTGGGCCTCGGCGGGCGGCCCCTCCAGCGCGCCGGACAGCAGGCGGCGCAGTTCCTTCACGTTCAGCAACGCGCTCGCGCGCGACGCACCCGTGTCCCGGGACGGGTACTCGTTCTCGGGCGTGGGAATGGCGTTGTAGCCGGCGCCGACGACGCCCTGCGAACGCAGCACCACGCACAGCTCCTGATAGACGCGTGCCAGTTCCGGTGCCAGCGCCTCGCCCAGGTGCTGCATCCAGCGGCTGCGCACGGCGGCGGGCACGGGGCTCTGCAGCGCCACGCTGCGCAGGCTGCGCACGTACACCTCGGGGCGCAGCGGGTTGCGCTCGGCCTGCACGCTGCGCAGGCCCTGCACCGCGCACACCAGCGCGTTGAGTTCGGTCAGGTCGCCCTCGACCTCGGCGAGCACGACCTGTTGCAGGCGCAGCAGGTCCACGCTCTCCTGCATCTGCTCGTCACCCATGAGTTCCAGCGAATCGAAACTGAGCGCGGCCTTGCGCGTGTCGCCCGAGATCGCCTGGGCGAACTCGCCCAGCAGCGCCTGCGGAAAAGCCTCGCAAAGGGCGCCCTCGTGTTTCATCAGTGTGCGGGCGGCATCGGACAGCAGCTTTCGCTCGTGCTCGTCGGAGATCCGGGCTCCCCGCTGGGGCATCGACAGGGCCGCGCGCCGCACCAGCCGCTGCATGAGCGTCCGCCCCTGCGCCGCCGCCTCCTTCATGACGGTGCGGTACAGGGCCTGGTACGAGGTGTTGTGGGGCGCCGCGGACATTGAGTGGATTTGGGTCTGCTGCAGCACTGGAGCATAGGCCATGCGGGCAGTCAACCCCGGCCGGCAGGGCATCGGCCTGCAAATGGCTGCGATGGGCCGAGTTTAAGCTGGCCCGATCGAGTCGCACCGGGTTTCGCGGAGATCGCGCCTGAGCTGGTCGACCAGCTCTCCCCGGACGGTGAAGTGCCACCGGAAGCGGGCGAGGCCCTGGACGCAGGCCACTCCGAACCGGAAAAAGAGCTGAGCGCCCTCACCCCGGGCGCGCCCGCCGGGGCGTCGCCCGGCAAGGCTCGCGATCAGCGGCGGCATCAGCCGTCCGCCTGGATCGCGAGCACTCAAAAACGCCCGAAGGTGCGTTATTTGAGGTTCTTGAAGCGCATGCGGTGCGGCCGCGCGCCCTCCTCGCCCAGGCGCCGGACCTTGTCGGCCTCGTACTCCTGGTAGTTGCCGTCGAAGAACGTCCATTGCGAATCGCCTTCGGCCGCCAGGATGTGCGTGGCGATGCGGTCGAGGAACCAGCGATCGTGGCTGATCACCATCACGCTGCCCGCGAATTCCAGCAGCGCGTCCTCGAGCGCGCGCAGCGTTTCCACGTCGAGGTCGTTCGACGGCTCGTCCAGCAGCAGCACGTTGCCGCCCGCGATCAGCGTCTTGGCCAGGTGCAGGCGGCCGCGTTCGCCGCCCGAGAGCGTGCCCACGCGCTTTTGCTGGTCGCCGCCGTTGAAGTTGAAGCGGCCGGCATAGGCACGGCTGGCCATCTGGAACTTGCCGACGTTCAGGATGTCGAGGCCGCCGGAGATGTCTTCCCACACGGTCTTCTGGTTCTCCAGCTCGTCGCGGTGCTGGTCCACGAAGGCCATCTTCACCGTGGAGCCGATCTTCACCTCGCCGCTGTCCGGCTGCTCCTTGCCGCCGATCAGCTTGAACAGCGTGGACTTGCCCGCCCCGTTCGGCCCGATGATGCCGACGATGGCGCCGGCCGGCACCTTGAAGCTCAGGTTGTCGATCAGCACGCGGTCGCCGAACGCTTTGGTGACGCTCTTGAATTCGATGACTTCATTGCCCAGGCGGTCCGCGACGGGGATGAAGATCTCCTGCGTCTCGTTGCGCTTCTGGTATTCGTAGTCCGACAGTTCCTCGAAGCGGGCCAGGCGCGACTTGCTCTTGGCCTGGCGGGCCTTGGGGTTCTGGCGCACCCACTCCAGCTCCTTCTTCATGGCCTTGGTGTGGGCGTCCTCGGATTTTTGCTCGGCTTCCAGGCGAGCCTCCTTGCCTTCCAGCCAGGTGCTGTAATTCCCCTTCCAGGGGATGCCGACGCCGCGATCGAGTTCGAGGATCCACTCGGCGGCGTTGTCCAGGAAGTAGCGGTCGTGGGTGATGGCGACGACGGTGCCGGGGAAACGCTTCAGGAACACTTCCAGCCATTCGACGGATTCCGCGTCGAGGTGGTTGGTGGGCTCGTCCAGCAGCAGCATGTCGGGCTTGGCCAGCAGCAGGCGGCACAGGGCGACGCGGCGCTTCTCGCCGCCGGACAGGACGCCGATCTTCGCGTCCCACGGCGGCAGGCGCAGCGCGTCGGCGGCGATCTCGAGCTGGTGCTCGGAGTCGGTGCCGGCGGTGGCGATGATCGCCTCGAGCCGGGCCTGTTCGGCGGCCAGCGCGTCGAAATCGGCATCGGGCTCGGCGTAGGCGGCGTACACCTCTTCGAGCTTGGCCTTGGCGGCGAACACTTCGCCCATCGCCTCCTCGACGCTTTCGCGCACGGTGTGCTCGGGATTGAGCTTGGGCTCCTGCGGCAGGTACCCGATGTCCAGGCCGGGCATGGGCGTGGCTTCCCCTTCGTATTCCTTGTCCACGCCGGCCATGATCTTGAGCAGCGTCGATTTGCCCGAGCCGTTCAGGCCGAGCACGCCGATCTTGGCGCCGGGAAAGAAGGACAGGGAGATGTCCTTGAGGATCTGCCGCTTCGGCGGCACGATCTTGCCGACGCGGTTCATGGTGTAGACGTACTGGGCCATATGAGTTCTGGAATGCGGGGGAAAACCGACGATTATCCTAGGCCCGGGTAAATGGGGCCGGATCGCCCCTTTTGCAACCGCCGGCGGAAGCGGTTTTTGCGCTTCGCCGGCGTCGGGCCGGCGTCCGCCGGCCGCTAGGCCTGGCCCTTGCCATCGACGCTGTTCTTCAGCGCCGCCTTGGCCACCTGGTCCAGCGCTTCATCGACCACATGCCGCTCGGCGACGACCTTGATCTGGCCCTGGGCACGCAGCCGGTCCAGCGTCCGCCTGGACATCGAATGCGCCGTTCCCGCCAGCGAAGTGAACATGAAAAGCGTCGAGTGCGGGCTCGCCCATGTGAGCTGGGCCCTGATCCACTGGTTGTTGACGATCAGCTCGACCCAGGTGCCGGTCTGCATGTCGCCTGCCCGCACCGGCGGGGGCGCCGGCTGGTCCTCCTGCTCTTCCTGCGCCGCCTCGGGGCTGGCGACGCGCTCGGGCTCCAGCGCGTCGTCGGGCAGGTAACCGGACTCCTGCGCTTCACGGCTGTCCAGCCAGAGCGCCGCGGCCTCCTGCAGGCTGTCGCTGAATTCGGATTCCTGCGCCTCGGCGGCTTCGGCCGCGGTCTGGCTGACCGCGTCGCGCCCCTCGTGCACGGCGGCGCGATGGATGGTGATGAGGTTGTTGAAGAAGCGTGCCGTCAGCTCCGGCGGGTAATCGATGCGGTTCAGGCCTTCGCGCAGCTTGGTCAGCAGGCCGGGGATCATCTGGACCAGCCGCTTGGCGCGGCCGCGCGTCGCCGTGCTCTTCTGCACGCTCCAGATGAGGTCGTCCACCATCGCGTGGTAGCCGTACGGATCGCTCGAACCGTCCACGCAGCTGAGCTCGGCCTCGGCCACCACCTGGGCCCAGGAATTGCGCAGGAAATCCACGACGAAGTCGGCGACCTCCAGGCCCTGGGTCGCCTGCACGAACTCGGCGGCCAGTTTCTGGGCGAGCAGGTTGCGCTGCTCGGCATGCAACAGCACGCGGGCCGCCTCCTCGCGCCGCTGCAGCAGCACCTGGTCGTGATCCACCCACTTTTCCTGCAGGTGGTCCATCAATTCACCGAACGTGTCGGCATCGATGACCTTGCTGCCCAGCCAGCGCACCGAGTCTTCCACCGTCATCAGGAAGCGCCGCCACCCGGGGTCTTTCTCTGCGGAGAAGGCCAGGCTGCGCTGGGTGATGCGGTCCAGGAACTGGCGGGCCGGGTGGGTGCGATCGCTGAAGAAGCGCGAGTCTTCCTGCGTGAGCTTGAGCACGGCGGGCTCGATCGCCTGGAGCTGGCGCTTGAACTCGGGCAGCAGCCGCGCGTCCTGCGCCAGGTTGTCGAACATCAGGCGGACGACTTCCTCGCCCAGCTGGTGCCCCAGACGCGGCGTGGCCCCATCGGAGGCGGGAGGTTCCGGCTCGGCGAGCATGTCCGCGGGCGCGGCGGGCGGCGGCTTGGGTCGCCTCTCGAGCTTCTCGACCAGCGCATCGACCTGCTTCATGTCCTGCAGCATCGCCATCGACGCCGGCACGGTGTAGAGGAAATCGGGGCGCGGCCTCGCGTCGAAATCACCGGCCAGCAGCTTGCGCAGCCGGTCGAGCGTCAGCAGCGTCTTGGACATCGAGTCGGCCACCGGTGAGCCGCTCGCGCCGCGGCCCTTTTGCACACGCCCGCCGATGGGCACCGCCGGCTCCACCCCGCAGGAACGCAGGAAATCGGACAACTCGCGGTAGAGCCGGCGCAGGTTCGTGCCGAGCAGCCCGGCGGCCGGTGCGATCAGCGTCTCTCGCACCTGCGCGTCGGGCACGTGCAGCTGCAGGCACGACTGCAGGGCGTGAACGAAGGCGTCGGGACGCAGCGGGTTGAGCCCGGGCTGGATGGTGCGCCAGCCCAGCAGCGTGCTCATGAGCGCATCCAGGGCCGGCAGCACGTCGTCCACGGCCAGGCTCACTTCCTGCTGGGCGCGCGCGACCTCGATGCTCTGGTCGAGCTCGGCGTCCTCGAACAGCCGCAGGTCTTCGAAGCGCAGCAGTTCGGTGTGGACCTGTTCCTTGCCGCCGCCCTCGTACACGATGCGCGTGAGTTCCGTGCGGTAGGACTCGCAGACGGCCTTGGCATTGGCCGACAGGCTCTCGACCGCCGCCTTGATGCCCGGCTGCTGGAAGCCCGGGATGCGGCGCGGGCTGCCCGGCGAGCATGCGGCCGCCAGGCCGCCCAGCATGTCCGTCACCAACAGGTCGGCCTGTTGCAGCATGGCCTCCAGGCAGTCGTTGAGCGACGGCTGGAAGGCGGTGGGATCGTCGGAGACGCCGAGTCGAAGCTTCAGCAGAGTGGGCATGGCTGTTCTGTAATGCGAACCAATTATCAGCTCGGCAGGTACGCGCGCGCCAGTCTTTTCCCCTGCGCCGGGGCGCGGGCGCGGGGCAAATGCGACACGTGGGGGCTTCGGCCCGGCAGCGCCCGCCGGGGTGTAAATGGCGGTAACCGCGTCGGCCGGGACGCCGCGATACGGGGTCAGGCAATCCATGCGACAATCACCCCTGTTGCGGACTCCAGTTGCCCGCAACCTCAGCGTCTCGCTGGGGACGAAGCAGGCTCATCCGCCCGCCGGCTCCCACCCAAAGAAACCTCATCTGCCTTTGACTGGCTCGGTGCCCTACAGCACCGTACAGGCCGATTCCCAAGCGCCACGGATGGCGCACCCTAAATGACTTTTGACGAATTGAACCTGGCTCCGGCCATTCTCAAAGCCGTGCGCGAGCAAGGCTACGAAACCCCCACCCCCATCCAGGCCCAGGCGATTCCCGCCGTGCTGGCAGGCCATGACCTCCTCGGCGGCGCCCAGACCGGTACCGGCAAGACGGCCGCCTTCACGCTTCCCATGCTGCACAAGCTGAACGCCGGCAGCAGCAAGACCAACAAGTTCGGCAAGGACGGCGTCGCCGCCCTCGTGCTCACGCCCACGCGTGAACTTGCCGCGCAGGTGGAGGAATCCATCCGCACGTATGGCAAGTACCTTCAGCTCACCTCCACCGTCATCTTCGGCGGCGTGGGCATGAACCCGCAGGTCGACCGCATCAAGCGCGGCGTCGACATCCTCGTGGCCACGCCGGGCCGCCTGCTCGACCTGCAGCAGCAGGGCAACCTCGACCTGTCGACCGTCGAAATCCTCGTGCTCGACGAAGCCGACCGCATGCTGGACATGGGCTTCCTGCCCGACGTGAAGAAGATCCTGGCCCTGATGCCCAAGGACAAGCAGTCGCTGCTGTTCTCTGCCACGTTCAGCGACGAGATCCGCGACCTGGCCAATGGCCTGCTGAAGAACCCGCTGAGCATCCAGGTCACGCCGCGCAACACCACGGTGCAGCGCATCACCCAGTACGTGCACCCGGTCAGCCGCGCCAAGAAGAAGCAGCTGCTCGCGCACGTCATCCAGGAACACAACTGGAGCCAGGTGCTGGTGTTCACGCGCACCAAGTTCGGCGCCAACAACGTGGCCGAATTCCTGTGCAAGAACGGCATCAACGCGATGGCGCTGCACGGCAACAAGAGCCAGTCGGCACGCACGCAGGCGCTGGGCGGCTTCAAGAGCGGCGACATCCGCGCGCTGGTCGCCACCGACATCGCGGCCCGCGGCATCGACATCGACGACCTGCCGCACGTCGTGAACTTCGAGATCCCGAACGTGCCGGAAGACTACGTGCACCGCATCGGCCGCACCGGCCGCGCGGGCGCCGAAGGCCAGGCCGTGAGCTTCGTGTGCCTGGACGAGGAAGGCTTCATGAAGGAGATCGAGCGCTTCACCAAGCAGCAGATCCCCACGAAGGTCGTCGAAGGCTTCGCGCCGGAACCCGGCGAGCGCGCCGAGCCGATCGCCATGGGCCGCCAGACCATCTGGGGCGGCCTGGGCAAGGCGCCCGGCCGTGACGTGATGCAGGCCGCCGCCAAGGCCGCGCGCCAGGAAATGATGCAACGCATCCGCGACAACAAGGGCGAGCAAGGCGCGCGAGGCGGCTCCGGCAACGGCGGCCGCAGCGGCAGTGGCAGCGGCGCGCGCAACGGCTCCGGCAACGGTGCCCGCAGCGGTTCGGGTGCCGGCAACGGCAACGGCGGGCGCAACGGCGCGCCGCCGCAGGGTCAGCGTGCGCAGCAGCAACCCCGCCCGGCGCGCAACGCGCAGCCGCAGCAGCCGGCGCAGAACCGCCAGCGCGAAGACCACGACGACGACCGCATGCCGAGCAACATCGACCCGCTGCGCACCAACATGCCGGGACGCCGCGACATGAACGGCTTGCAGCGCGTGAACGTGGGCGGCCAGCCCGACCCGACCCGCACCAGCATCGACAGCATGGGTGCCGGCCGGCGCGGTGGCGGCGGCAACCGCAACCGGGGCGGCGGTGGCGGCAACGGCGCGCGCGCCTTCACGCTTCGCGCGCTGACGGTTCGGGGGTAGGATGCGTCCACCATGGACGCCGCCCTGCCCCGCTCAGTGCTGATCGCCGGTGCCTCCGGCCTGGTCGGCCGGGACATCCTGCAAGGACTCCTGGCCGATGATTCCGTGGCGGCGGTCCACTCGCTGGGCCGCCGCGAACTGCCGCTGCAGCATCCCAGGCTGACCCAGCACCGGGTCGACTTCAAGGCCTTGCCGGCGCTGCCCCGCGTCGGCGAGGCCTTCGTCGCTTTGGGAACGACCATCAAGGTGGCCGGCAGCCAGGAAGCGTTCCGCGCGGTGGACTTCGATGCGGTGCTGGCGGTCGCGAAAGCCGCGAAGGCCGCCGGCGCCACCCGCCTGGGGGTCGTGAGCGCCATGGGCGCCGACCCGCGATCCCGGATCTTCTACAACCGCGTCAAGGGCGAGATGGAAGCCGCGCTCTCGGCGCTCGGCTTCGACACGCTCGTGATCGCGCGGCCCTCGTTCCTGGTCGGCGACCGCGAGGCGCTGGGCCAGCCCGTGCGCAGCGGGGAGAAACTCGCGCTGAATGTGTCGAAGTGGTTCGCGCCGCTCATCCCGGACAACCTGAAGGCGATCGAGGCCGCGGCTGTCGCGCGGGCATTGCTGAAAGCAGTGCCCGCGGCAAAGGGCCGCCGGATCTTGCCGTCGTCCGAACTGCGCCGCGCCTGATCCCGGCGCGCTGAGCCTCAGCGCCCGGCAATCTCCACCGTCACGCCCGCCTCGGCCAGCAGGGCCGCGAAACTCCCCGGCGGCGCAGCGTCGGTGAACAGGGTGTCGACCTTCGACACATGGGCCACTTCCACCATCGCCCCGCGCTCGAACTTGCTTGCGTCCGCGACGACCCACACCTGCCGCGAATGCGAGATCGCGGTTTCGGTGACCTTCACCTCGCGGTAGTCGAAATCCCGCATCGAACCGTCGGGCTCGATGCCGGCGACGCCGATGATCACGGTGTCGAAGCGGAACTGCTTGACGAAGTCGACGGCCGCTTCGCCCACGATGGCGTGGTCGCGGGCGCGCACGACACCGCCGCACAGGTGCACCTCCATCTCGCGGTTCGTGCTGAGCAGCTGGGCGATCGCCATGTCGTTCGTGACGATGCGCAGGCCCCGGTGGTTGCGAAGCTCGCGCGCGACCGCGAAAGTCGTCGTGCCCACCGTGAGCATCAGCGAACAGTCGTCGGGGATGCGCGCCGCCACGGCGCGGCCGATCCGCGTCTTGGCATCGGCGTTGAGGCTCTCGCGCTGCTGGTAGGTGATGTTTTCCGCGGTGGCGCCGGCGCGCACGCCGCCGTGAAACCGCACGAGCTGCCCGATCTGGGCCAGTTGCTGGACATCCCGCCGGACGGTCTGCACCGACACGTTGAGCCTGCTGGCCAGGTCCTCCAGCGACACCGGCCCCTGGGACCGGGCGATCTGGACCAACTGTTCCTGTCTGGGGTTCATCTGGGCGGAATTGTAGGGGTGGGGATCGGAATTCCCCTAGTGGCAAGGGTTCAGGTACTTCGCCGCCACGGCCCTGAAAGCCTCCCTGCCGCCGGGGGCCGCGGTCTCGCTCTCCACCACGTCGGCCACGGCGTCGATGCTGTCCAGGGCGGCCCTGGCGTCCAGGAACAGCAGCCTCGAGCGGCGCGCCAGCACGTCTTCGACGGTGCGCGCGTATTCGTGGCGGACAGCGAAGCGCGTCATCGCCTCGGTCAGGCCCGGCGCCACGAACCGGTCCGCACCGGGCAGGCTGCCCACCAGGCCGGCTTCGCTGCCGTAGCTGTGAAGGCCCGCCGGTGCCGTGAGTGTCGACCCCGCGCTGCCGTTCGCGCCGACGAGGCGGGTAGTTGCCGTCACGCAGGGGCCGCGGGCGTCCAGCAGCCCGGCATCGCGGCACCGGTCCAGCACGTCCTGCGCCATGGACCGGTACGTCGTCCATTTGCCGCCGGTGACGGTGACCAGCCCGTCCGGCCGCACCAGCACGGTGTGCTCACGGCTGATCGACTTGGTGGCCTGGTCGGCCCCGGCGGCCCGGGGGTTCACGAGCGGACGCAAGCCGACCCAGGCACTGAGGATGTCCGCGCGCCGGGGAGGCACGGCGAAGAAGTTGGCGCACTCCTTCAGCAGGTAGTCGATCTCGCCGGGCAGCGGCTCGGGCTCCTCGTGCACGTCGGCGCGCTTCGAATCGGTCGTGCCCACGATGGTCTTGCCCAGCCAGGGGATGGCGAAGAGCACGCGCCCGTCGCTGGTCTTCGGCCAGAACACGGCCGAGGTCGTCGGAAGGAAGGAACGCGCGAAGCTGAGGTGGATGCCCTGGCTCGGCGCGACCAGCGGCCGCCGGTTGCCGGGCGAGGCCACCCGCAGCAGGCTGTCGGCCCACACGCCCGTGGCGTTGATGATGCAGCGGCCGCGGACGACGAACTCAGTGCCGGTCTCGCGGTCCACGACTTCCACGCCCGAGAGCCGGTGGCCGTCCCCGACCAGGGATTGCGCCACGCAATAGTTCGCCAGCGTCGCTCCGTGGGCCTGCGCCGTGCGCGCGAGCGCCAGTGCCAGCCGCGCGTCGTCGAACTGCCCGTCCCAGTACGAGACGCCCCCGAGGAGGCCCTCCGTCCTGACCGTGGGCAGCATCTCGCGCACGCCCGCGGGCCCGATGAACCGCGTGCTGCCGATGCCCGCCGTTCCGGCCAGGGCGTCGTAGGCCTTGAGGCCCGCGCCGTAGAAGGGCATCTGCCAGAACTTGTACGCCGGCATCAGGAACGCGAGCGGGTGGGCAATGTGGGGCGCGTTGGCCAGCAGGTTTGCTCGTTCGCGCAAGGCCTCGTAGACCAGGCGAAAGTCCCCTTGCGCCAGGTATCTCACGCCGCCATGGACCAGCTTGCTCGAACGCGAGGAGGTGCCCTGGCCGAAATCGGCGCGCTCGACCAGCGCCACCTTGTAGCCGCGCAGCGCGGCGTCGAGCGCGGTGCCCAGGCCGGTCGCGCCGCCGCCGATGATCACCGCGTCGAACTCCCGCCCACCGGCGAGGGCCCGCAACGTCTCCAGCCGTCGTTCATCGGCCACCCGGGTCGTCATCATGCGTATGACGTGCGGTCACCAGCATCGGCACGGCCGACGCGAGGCAACAGGAATGGAATGAGGTCCCGCAAGGAATGCTCCGATTGCTTTGCCTCCACTGCGCAAAGCCGAAACATATTATTGCTCGATATTGCTCGCTTTTGTCAGAAATTTTCACCTGCGCGAAAACGGGCAGGTCGCCTTCCCGTCGCTCCGGTTTCGGCGATGGCGTTGGAACCCTGTGCGATGCCCAGCGCTTTCGTGAGGGTCATCGCCTCGCCGCCGGCAGTCACCTCGCCGGAGGCGCGCAAGCGCCGTTCAGGAACCGCGGCGCGGCGCCGGCGCGCCGGTGCCGGAGGACGCCTCCTCGCGCAATTCGCGCACCACCTTCTCCATCATGGGTGCCAGCACGTTCCACTGGACGGCGCGCGGCAGGCGCGGGTGCGCGATCTGCCAGGCGGGCGACGTGAGCAGCTCGAGCGGGTCGCTGAAGCACCCGAGGTCGTCGAGCACCATCGGGTCCTCCCCGGTGGGCATGCCGCCGAGGAAGGCATCGCCCGCGCCGCTCCAGATCGTGTTGCCATCACGGTGGATGCCGTAGCCCCACTCCCAGCCCTGGTCCTTGACGCGCTGGCGCGCCGCGGCCATGTAGGCGGCGTCGAAGATGTAGGTGTCGGTGCGCAGCCAGCGGCCGCCCAGCCAGATCTCCGCCAGGGGCCGCGCCGCCGATGCGACGGCGGAGGTCAGGCCGCGCAGGATCTCGCCGCGCAGCTCGATGTAGCGCAGGCGCGCGGGGATGTCGGCCGCGCGCAGCAGCGCGATCAGCACGGCCGCCTTGTCGTCCGCGTCGCCGCGGCCGGCGTCCATCACCTCGCGGGCAGTGCGCATGCGAAGCTTGAACGGCTTGGAAAACGGGATGCGCTTGACGAAGCCATAAAGCGCCAGCGCCTTCTCGCGCTCGGTCTTGCAAAGCTGCGTCAGGGCGTGCGCCCGCAGGCGCAGCTTGGGATCTTCCAGGTCCAGCAGCTCGGCGTTGCCAAGCCAGCGGCCCGGGTCGTCCACGGCGGGCGTGGCATCGAAACCCGGTGAGTCCTTCGAGTCCGGCACAGGGTCTACCCTCTCTCCAACTTGTTTCCGGCGGGGCGGGCGCCGCACCGGTCCGCCTGCATGGACCGGGCGCGGCCTGCAGGTCTTGTATCGACAAATTGTAGCGTCGTGCCCGGCGCGGGCACGAGGGTCGTGGCCTTCAGGACACGCGCACCATCGCGTCGGCGCGCCTGGGGAGGTCGGGCAGCAGTTCCAGCCCCAGGCCCGGCTTGTCCGACAGGCTGATCATCCCGTCCTTGACCACCGGAAGCTCGGTGACGAGCTCCTTGTACCAGCCGGTGTAGAAGGCACGCACGCTTTCCTGCACCAGCGCGTTGGGCGCGTGCAGCGACAGGTGCGTCGAAGCGGCCCAGACCACCGGCCCGGTGCAGTCGTGCGGCGCCACAGGCAGTTGCCAGGCGTCGGCCATGCCGGCGATCTTGCGCGCTTCCGTGAGGCCGCCGCACCAGCTCAGGTCGAGCATCGCGACGCCGGCCACGCCGGTCTGCAGGTAGTCCTTGAAGCCCCACTTGTAGCTGAGCGTCTCGCTGGCGCAGACCAGCGCCTCGCAGTCCCTCGCGTATTGCTTCAGCAGGTCCAGCGAATCCATGCGGATCGCGTCCTCGTGCCAGAAAGTGTTGAACGGCTTGAGCGCGCGCGCGATCTTCTGCGCCATCGGCAGCCGCCACAGGCTGTGGAACTCCACCATGATGTCCATGCGGTCGCCCACGGCGCTTCGGATCTTGCGGAAGGGCTCCAGCGCCGCGTCCAGGTCGGCGTTGCTGATGTACTGGCCGTGGCTCGCCTCCGCTGCCGGGTCGAACGGCCAGATCTTCATTGCCGTCACGCCCTCGGACAGCAGCGACTGCGCCAGTTCGTCGGCATGGTGCAGGAAGCCCTGCAGGTCCTCATAAGGCCCGCTCGCATTGCCCAGCCCCCAGTTGGAGGAGGTCTGGTTGGCGTCGCTGCGGATGTACTGGTAGCCGGCGCAGGTGTTGTAGATGCGGATGGCGTCGCGGCTCTTGCCGCCCAGCGCGGTGTGGACCGGCATGCCGGCCGCCTTGCCGAAGATGTCCCACAGCGCGATGTCCACCGCGGAATTGCCGCGCGTCTCCACGCCGGAGCCGCGCCAGCCCAGGTAGCCGGTGAGGTCGCGGATGCGCGACTCGATGGCGAGCGGGTCCTGGCCCTTCAGGCGCGGCGCCGCCCACTCATGCAGGTAGGCTTCGACGGCCTGCGCGCCCATGAAGGTCTCGCCCAGGCCGACGAGGCCTTCGTCGGTGTGGACGCGGACCCAGAGGATGTTGGGAAACTCGCCCAGGCGGACGGTCTCCAGTTGGGTGATCTTCACGGCGCCCCGATCGCCGGCGGCCCGCTGGGGGCCGGCCGGCTTGTCGTCCGTTTACCCGCCGCGCGCCTTCTTCAGCGCGTCCAGCACGACATTGACGGCGTCCGCGCCGATGGTCGGCACGTTCTTGTCGTACACGGGCTTCACCTTCTCGAACATGCGGCGCTGCTCGGCGGGAGCGACGTCGTTGACCACCATGCCCTTGGCCTTGAGGCTCGTGAGCGACTTCTCGTTCAGGCTGCGGTTGGCGGCGCGCTGCACCTTCTGGCCTTCGATGGCGGCTTCACGCAGCACGGCCTGCTCCTGCGGGCTCAGCTGGTCCCACAGCTTCTTGCTGTACAGCACCAGGAACGGCGTGTAGGCATGGCGGGTGACCGAGAGGTACTTCTGCACCTCGTTGAACTTCGAGGTCTCGATGGTGACGAAGGGGTTCTCCTGGCCGTCGATGGTCTTGGTCTCCAGCGCAGTGAACACCTCGCCGAACGACATGGGCACGGCGTTGGTGCCGAGCGTCTTGAACGTGTCCAGGAAGATGTTGTTCTGCATCACGCGAACCTTCACGCCGTTGAAGTCCTCGACCTTGGCGACCGGGTGCTTGCTGTTGGTGAGGTTGCGAAAGCCGTTCTCCCAGTAAGCCAGGTTCACCAGGCCCGCTTCTTCCAGCTTCCTGTTGAAGTACTGGCCGGCCGGGCCGTCGAGCACCGCGTCGGCTTCGCGCTCGTTGGCGAAGAGGAAGGGCAGGTCGAACACGCCCAGCTCCTTGACGATGCCCACCAGCGGCGAGGAGGACGTGCACACCATCTCCTGCGTGCCGGCGCGAAGCGCCTGCGTGGCGGGCAGGTCGCCACCGGCGGCGCCGCCCCAGAACGCGTTGATCTTCATCTTGCCGCCGGTCTTGGCGGCCAGGATTTCCTGCATCTTCTTCACGCCCACGCCGACCGGGTGGTCCTCGTTCACCCCGTTGGTGAACTTGATGGTGCGATCGGCAAACTGCGCGAAAGCGGGGGCCGCTGCCAGCAGCGCGGTGGCCGCGAACGCGACCAGGGTACGTCGTTTGAACATGAGGATCTCCTTGAGGTAAACGACAGGACGGGAAAGGGGAAGGCTCATCGCATCAGCCACTTGAGGGGCACGAGGACGACTTCGGGAAACAGCACCAGGCCGAACAGCACGGCGAGCTGGGCGAGGAAGAACGGCATGACGCCCTTGAAGGCGTCGTCCAGCGTGATCTTCGCCACGCCGCACACCACGTTGAGCACGGTGCCCACCGGCGGCGTGATCAGGCCGATGGCGTTGTTCATGATGAACATCACGCCGAAGTAGACGGGGTCGATGCCGGCCCTCAGCACCACCGGCATCAGCACCGGCGTGAGGATCAGCACCGTCGGCGTGAAGTCCAGCGCCGTGCCCACGATCACGACGATCACCATCATCACGAACATCAGCATGATCTTGTTGCCCATGAAGGGCTCGAGCAGGTTGGCCACCTCGGTCGGGATGTTGGCCACGGTGATGAGCCATGCGCTCACCATGGCGGCGGCCACCAGGAACATCACGATGGCCGTTGTCTTGCCCGCCGCCAGCGCCAGGCCATAGAGCTCGCGGACCTTGAGTTCGCGGTAGACGAACATGCCCACCACGAAGCTGTAGACGGCGGCGACGACCGCCGCCTCGGTCGGGGTGAACACCCCGAACTTCATGCCGCCCAGGATCACGACCGGCAGCGCCAGCGCCAGGCTGCCCTGCCAGGTGATGCGCAGGCGTTCGGCCATGCCGACGCGGGGGGCCGGCTGGATTTTCTCCCGGCGGGCCAGCCACCACCAGGTGGCGCCGATCGCCGCGCCCATCAGGATGCCCGGCACGATGCCGGCCAGGAACAGCTTGGTGATCGACACGTTCCCGGCCACGCCGAAGATGATCATGCCGATCGAGGGCGGGATCACCGGCGCGATGATGCCGCCGGCGGCGATCAGGCCCGCCGAGCGGTTCACCTGGTAGCCGGCCTGCTTCATCATGGGAATCAGGAGCGCGGAGAGTGCGGCCGTGTCGGCCACCGCGGAGCCCGAGAGCGACGCCATGATCACGGCGGCCAGCACCGCCACGTAGCCGAGGCCGCCGCGGAAATGCCCGACCCAGGCCATCGCCAGGTTGACGATGCGGCGCGACAGTCCGCCCGCGTTCATGAACTCGCCGGCCAACAGGAAGAACGGCACGGCCAGCAGGGGGAAGTTGTCGGCGCCGTCGACGAAGCGCTGCGCCAGGATCTGGCTGTCGAACGCGGGCAGCGCCCCGGTGTACGTCATGAACCCCATGAGGGCGAGCCCGCACACCAGCAGCGCATAGGCGATCGGCATGCCGATGGCCATGGCGCCCAGCAGGCTGAAAACGAAAACGGAAACCGTCACGCTTTTTCTCCCCCGGCCAGCGGGACCGGCACCGGGTGCGACACGTCCTCGGATTCCACGACCTGCACGAGCTCGTCCTCGCTGAGCGTCCCGTTGAACAGCCGGTACAGCACGCTGAGGTTGAAGAGCGCCATCACCACGGCCACCACGTAGCCGATGCCGTAGATCCAGATCATCGAGATGCCCACCACCGGCGACACGTTGGTCACCTGCAGTTCGTGCATCTTCCAGGTGCCCAGGAAGAACAGCCCGTTGGTGAACAGCATCAGCGCCTCACTGGCGAACAGGCACGCCTTCTTGCCCATCACCGGCAGGTGCTTGACCAGCGTGTCCACGCCCAGGTGGCCGCGCTCGCGCATGGCGATCATGGCCCCGATATAGGTGAGCCAGATGAAGCAGTAGCGCGACATCTCGTCGGAGACCATGATCCCCGAGTTGAAGCCGTAGCGCAGCAGGACATTGCCGAACACCATGATGACCATCGCCACCATGCAGGCCACCACGAGCAGTTCGAGCAGCCGGAAGAAGAGGTCGACCGGCTTCTTCATGTCGTCACTCGGGCCGCGGCCTTCAGCCGCTGCGCGGGGATGTTCAGGCTCGGCAGTTTCCGGCGGGTGGCGAGCACCTCGTCGATGTCCTGCCGTGCCCCATCGATCAGGACGAGGATGGACTTCTCGGCTTTCGCCGGGTCGTGCGCGGCCACCGCGTCGAGCACCGCCCGGTGCAGCGGCAACGACAGCTTGGGGCCATCCTTGCGGGTCGTGGAAATCTCGAAGCTGGTGCGCAGCAGCGCGCTCAGGGCCTTGCTCATCTGGACCATCATGCGGTTGCGGCAAGCGCGCAGCAGGCCCTGGTGGAAGCGCAGGTCGTACGTGACGTAGTCGCCGCCCTCCTCCACGGCCTTGCGCATGCCTTCGTAGGCGGCCTCGATCTCGGCAATGTCCTGCGCCGTGGCGCGCTCCGCCGCCATCCGCACGGCTGCGGGCTCCACCACCCGCCGCAGCTCCTGCAGGTCCTGCAGGAACTCCCGGGTGAGGCCGGACTTGGACTTCCACATGATGACGTCCGGGTCGAACCAGTTCCATGCTTCCTCGGGCAGCACCCGGGTGCCGACCTTGGGGCCGGTGGACACCAGCCCCTTCGCCACCAGCGACTTGACCGACTCGCGGATGACGGTGCGGCTGACGCCCAGCTCTTCGCACAACTTCGGCTCGGGCGGGATGGACGCGCCGGCGGCATAACGGCCGGCGACGATGGCCTCCCCGAGGTGGTCCACCGTGTTGCCGTGCACGTTCTTCATTGTGGCCATGGAGCTTTCGGGTTCAGGATGGATCGATTCCGCGAGGTGGATATCATATGATGTAAGACAAGCGAACCGGCCAAGGGGAAAACCCGAGTCCCGGATTCAAGGAACAAGGTGGAGTACCCCATGCAAGACAATCCCCGCAAGAAACCAGAGGAACTTCGCAGCCAGCAGTGGTTCGGCCGGCAGGACCGCGACGGTTTCGCCTACCGCAGCTGGGTCAAGGGCAAGGGTGTGCCGCACGACCAGTTCGACGGCCGCCCCGTCATCGGCATCTGCAACACGTTCAGCGAGCTCACGCCCTGCAATTCGCATTTCCGCACGCTGGCCGAGCAGGTGAAGATCGGCGTGTACGAGGCCGGCGGCTTCCCGCTGGAATTCCCTGTCATGTCTCTCGGCGAAACGCTGCTGCGGCCCACGGCGATGCTGTATCGCAACCTCGCCAGCATGGACGTCGAGGAGTCGATTCGCGGCAACCCGATCGACGGCGTCGTGCTGCTGATGGGTTGCGACAAGACCACGCCCTCGCTCGTGATGGGCGCGGCCAGCGTGGACCTGCCGACCATCGGCGTCTCCGGCGGCCCGATGCTCAACGGCAAGTGGCGCGGGCAGGAGCTGGGCTCGGGCACCGGCGTGTGGAGCATGAGCGAGCAGGTGCGAGCCGGCACGCTCAAGCTGCAGGACTTCTTCGAGGCCGAGAGCTGCATGCACCGCAGCCACGGCCACTGCATGACCATGGGCACGGCATCGACGATGGCCAGCATGGTGGAGGCGCTGGGCCTGGGCCTGCCCGGCAACGCGGCCTATCCCGCCGTCGACGGCCGGCGCAACGTGCTCGCGCGCAACGCGGGCCGGCGCATCGTGGAGATGGTCCACACCGACCAGAAGCTCTCCACCATCCTCACGCGCGAGGCCTTCGAGAACGCCATCCGCACGCTCGCGGCCATCGGCGGCTCGACCAACGCGGTGATCCACCTCGTGGCGATGGCGCGGCGCATCGGCGTCGAGCTCACGATCGAGGACTTCGACCGGCTGGCCAGCGAGCTGCCCTGCCTCGTGAACCTGCAGCCCTCGGGCGAGCACCTGATGGAGGATTTCTGCTACGCCGGCGGCCTGCCCGTCGTCATGAAGGAGATCGCCCACCTGCTGCACACGGACATCGTCACCGCCAGCGGCCGGACCGTCGCCGAGAACATCGCGGACGCGCAGAACTACGACCCGCGCGTGATCAAGTCCTTCGACCAGCCGTTCAAGGCCAACGCCGGCATCGCCGTGCTGCGCGGCAACCTCGCGCCGCGCGGCGCCGTGATCAAGCCCAGCGCCGCGACGCCGGCGCTCATGGTGCACAAGGGCCGGGCGGTGGTGTTCGAGAACATCGAGGATTTCCACACCCGCATCGACGACGAGAACCTGGACGTGGACGAGACCTGCGTGCTGGTGCTGAAGAACTGCGGTCCCAAGGGCTATCCCGGCATGGCCGAAGTCGGCAACATGCCGCTGCCGCCCAAGGTGCTGCGCAAGGGCATCACCGACATGGTCCGCATCAGCGACGCGCGCATGAGCGGCACGGCGTACGGCACGGTGGTGCTGCACACGGCGCCGGAAGCCGCGGCCGGCGGGCCCCTGGCCGTCGTGCGCAACGGCGACATCATCGAGCTCGATGTTCCGAACCGGCGCATCCAGCTGCACATCAGCGACGAGGAGCTGGCCGCGCGCCTGAGGGACTGGAAGGCGCCGGAGCCGCCGCTGAAGTCCGGCTACTGGAAGCTGTACGTGGACCACGTGCTGCAGGCCGACGAAGGCGTGGACCTGGACTTCCTGGTGGGCAAGCGCGGCGCGTTCGTGCCGAGGGACAATCATTGAACGAAGCGACTGCGTCGCGGTTCAATGATTGCGGCGCAGGCTCGCTTTGCGAAGCAGAGTTATGCCGAATCCACATTCACTGACACGTTGGCAACCATGGACAGGCGTTTCGACGTGGCCGCGCTCGGCGAGGCGATGGTGGAGTTCAACCAGACGCAGCCCGGCCAGCCCCAGTACCTGCAGGGCTTCGGCGGCGACACCAGCAACGCGGTGATCGCCGCCGCCCGGGCCGGCGCGCGCACGACTTACCTGACGCGCCTGGGCCAGGACCCCTTCGGCGACGCGCTGGTGGCGCTGTGGGCGCGCGAAGGCGTGGACACCTCCGGCATCGAGTGCGACGCCCAGGCCTCCACCGGCATCTACTTCGTCACCCATGGGGCGCAAGGCCACGAGTTCAGCTACCTACGCGCCGGCTCGGCGGCCAGCCGCATGACGCCGCAGTGGCTGCCGCGCGCGCTGGTGCGGGCATCCAGGATCCTGCATGTCTCGGGAATCTCGCTGGCGATCTCGCCCGGCGCGAGGGACACGGCGTTCGAGGCGATGGCCGAAGCGCGCCATGCCGGCACGCTCGTGTCCTTCGATTCCAACCTGCGCCTCAAGCTCTGGCCGCTGGGCGAAGCCCGTGCGGCCATCACGCGCGCCATCGGCCTGAGCGACCTGTTCCTCCCGAGCGTGGACGACGTCGCCGCCCTGACGGGCCAGGGCGATCCCGACGCGATCATCGACTGGAGCCATTCGCTCGGCGCGAAGCAGGTGGTGCTCAAGCTCGGCGGTGCGGGCGCGGTGGCGAGCGACGGCGACCGCCGTGAACGCATTGCGGGCCTTCGCGTGGACGTGGTGGACGCCACCGGCGCCGGCGACTGCTTCTGCGGCAACCTGCTCGCGCGCCTGTGCGCCGGTGACTCGCTGTTCGACGCGGCCCGCTATGCTAACGCCGCCGCGGCGGTCTCGGTGCAGGGGTACGGCGCGGTCGCACCGCTGCCGCGGCCCGGCCCGGTGAGGGCCCTGCCGTGAGGCCCCTGGTCGCGCTCGACTGGGGCACATCGTCGCTGAGGGCCGCGTTGCTGGATGAAGCCGGCCGCGTGGTCGAGGAGCGTTCGCTGCCGCGCGGCATCCTCACCGTCGCCGCGGGCGAGTTCCCGCAGGTCTTCGAGGAGGCCATCGCGCCGTGGCGTGCCGTGCCGGACGCGCTGTTCCTGCTGGGCGGCATGGTCGGCAGCCGGCAGGGCTGGCTGGAGGCGCCTTACCGCCCCTGCCCGGCGGGGTTCGCCAACATCGCGGCGGCGCTGGCATGGGTCGAGCCCGGGCGCATCGCGATCGTCCCCGGCCTGAGTTGCGAGCAGGGCGGCGTGCCGGACGTCATGCGGGGCGAGGAGGCGCAGGTGTTCGGCGCGCTGGACCTGCTGTGCCTGGCCGACGGCCTGTTCGTCCTGCCCGGCACGCACAGCAAGTGGGTGCGCGTGGCGGACCGCCGCATCGAATCGTTTTCCACCTTCATGACCGGCGAGTTCTACGCCCTGCTGCGCTGGCAATCCATCCTGTCGCGCACGATGCCGGCCGATGACGGGCCGCTGGACGAGGACGCCTTCGAACGCGGGGTGCGCCACGCGGTGCAGGCCGGCAACCTCCTGCATGCCGCTTTCAGCGCGCGCACGCTGTCGCTGTCCGGCGCGCTGCCGGCCCAGGCCCTGCCGAGCTACCTGTCGGGCCTGGTGATCGGCGAGGAGCTGAGATCGCAGGCGCTGGACACCCGCTCCAGTCCGGTCGTCCTCATCGGCGCGGCGGGCCTCACCCAGCGCTACGGCCTGGCCTTGCGGGCCCTGGAAGTGCCGGCCACGACGCTCGGCCCGGAAGCGACGTGGCGTGGCCTGTGGGCGATCGCGCAAACCTTGGAAGGCACCGCATGAACACGCCCCATGATTTCAGGATGGTGCTGGCCGCCAACCCGCTCGTTGCGATCCTGCGCGGCCTGCGGCCCGGCGAGGCCGCGCCCATCGGCGACGCGCTGGCCTCCAGCGGCTGGAAGCTGATCGAGGTGCCGCTCAATTCCCCTGAGCCGCTGGAGAGCATCGCGGCACTGGCCACGGCGCATCCCGATGCGCTGGTGGGCGCGGGCACGGTGCTCACCGTCCGGCAGGTGAAGGAAGTGCACGACGCCGGCGGGCGTCTGGTCGTTGCGCCCAACTTCAACGCCGCGGTGGTCCGCGAAGCAGTCACGCTCGGCATGGTGTGCCTGCCCGGCGTTTTCACGGCAACGGAAGCCTTCGCCGCGCTGGACGCGGGCGCCACCGGCCTCAAGCTGTTCCCCGCCGAGATGATCCCGCCCGCCGCGGTGAAGGCGCTGCGCGCCGTCCTGCCGCGCGACGCCCTTCTGCTGCCGGTGGGCGGCATCGCCCCGGGCAACATGGCGGCGTATCGCGCAGCCGGCGCGAGCGGCTTCGGGATCGGCTCGGCGCTCTACCGAAGCGGCATGTCCGCGGCCGAGGTGAAGCACAACGCGCTCGAATTCATGGCCGCTTGCGCAGGTACCATCCGGGCATGAACACGCCCGTTTCCGCCTCGGCCTCCCCCATCGACTTCGGCCTGCGCGGCCGGGTCTGCATCGTCACGGGCGGGGCCCAGGGCATCGGCGAAGCGTGCGCCAGGCGCTTCGCGCGCGAAGGCGCCGGCACGGTGATCGTGGACGTCGACGACCAGCGCGGCAAGGCGCTGGCCCGGGAACTCGGCGGCCTGTACATGCATTGCGACGTCGGCGACAAGGCCGACGTCGACGCCGTCGTCGCGAAGACCGTGCAGGCCCACGGCCGCATCGACGTGCTGGTCAACAACGCAGGCATCTTCAAGGCGGCCGATTTCCTGGAAGTGACCGAGGAGGATTTCGACGCCGTGCTGCGCGTGAACCTCAAGGGCTCGTTCCTCATGGGCCAGGCGGTGGCCCGCGAGATGGCGAAGGCGCAGCCGCGAACCGATGAGGGCGGGCATGCGTCACGCGGCGCCATCGTGAACATGAGTTCGGTCAACGGCGTGCTCGCCATCCCCACGATCGCCAGCTACAACATGAGCAAGGGCGGCATCAACCAGCTCACGCGTGTGATGGCCCTGGCCCTGGCCGACAAGGGCATCCGCGTCAACGCGGTGGCGCCCGGCACCATCGCGACGGAACTGGCCGCCCGGGCCGTGCTGACGAGCGAGGAAGCCAAGGCGCGCATCATGAGCCGCACGCCCATGAAGCGCCTGGGCGAGCCGGCCGAAATCGCCGACACGGTGGCCTACCTCGCGAGCGACGCCGCCAGCTACATCACCGGCGAGATTGTCGTCGTTGACGGCGGGCGGATGACACTCAATTACACCGTGCCCGTCTAGCGCCCCAGGACGGCCGCCGGTCGGACACCACGGCGTTTTGTCCTACAAACACCTCGTTTTCCGTGCCTCAGCATCGTGCCCGGTGGCTGGCATGTTTCCCATCGACGATTTCCTCATCCCCTCGCTGATCGGCGCATTGAGCCTGTTGGCCGCGGCCGCCGCGGTGTACGGCTGGATGCGGCACCTGGGCCGCCTGCGCGCACAGCAGTTGCGTGCCCAGGGTTACCGCCTGATCCACGCGTTGCGCGAGTATTCGGCGTGGATCGATTTCCAGCGCGACCTGCCGATCACGGCACGCGGCCTGGAGGAGCTCACCTCGCCCGAGCCCCTGACGCAGGCGCGCCAGATCAAGCGCGACTGGTTCCCCGACCTGTCGCAGCACATGGTGCGCCTGTTGCAGGCCCACAGCCACGTCATCGAATACATGTGGCAGCAGAACCTGCTGCGGCTGAGCCAGGGCTCCGGATGGCGCCCGGCCTACGAAGACAAGCAGTACCAGCAGCTGCGGGGCGCGCAGGAGGACCTGATCGACGAGATGATCGCGCTGTGCCGCGAGATCATCGGTGACGCCAGCCAGCCGTGGCGGCGCACCGGCAGCGACTTCGCCTTCACCAACAGCAGCGTCGGCGTGTCGGGCAACGGCCCGCCCAGCCGCGCCTGAGTCGCCGCAGCGTGGCGCCTGGGCACGCGCGGCGTGGGCGACTCGCGCTCAGGCCTGCACTGTGCAGCGAGCAGGCACGACGGTTCGGCCCGACCCTACTGGGCCGGGGCCTGGAGGCCGAGCAGCGCCGCGAGCGCCGCGGTCGGCATCGAACCCTCGCGCGTGACCAGGGCGCCCGTCTGGGCGTGCTGCGCGACGATGCTCGGGACCGAAGCGAAGCCGAAGCTGTTCATCAGCGCCGTGTTCTTCTTCACCAGCTCCCGCTGCGCGTCGAAGTCCCCCATCCCGGAGATCCCGCCCTTTTGCGCGGCCATGGACGCCTCGTGCTCATCCATCAAGGCGACGGGATCCTTCGCGGCCAGCAGCGCGGCACCCTGGGACTCGCTCGACTTGTTGATCAGGCCCACGGGAATCCAGACGAACTTGGCCTGCGCCTTGAGCGGCTTGGCCGCGCGCCACAGCGCCGAGCAATGCGGGCACTGCGCGTCGAAGAACACGTAGACCGTGCGCACGCTCATGGGCGAGCCGACCACGAAGCCCTTGGCGCCCGCCTCGATCGCGGCCATCGACACGGGCTGGGCCTGCGCCTTGGCGGCGCCCGAAGCCGGCGGGCTGTCCTTGCAGGCGGCGAGGGCCAGGACGGCGGCCGCGGCGGAGGTGAGGAGGTAGCGTCTTTGCATGCGCGGGTCTCGGCGAGGAAGTGGGCGAAGCCCTGACGATACCAAAGGCGCGCTGGGCGCCCTTGCGGCAGGTCATGCCGGCCGCTACCAGAACCCGCGCAGCTCGGCGCACCGCCGCTGCAGCGCGCGGTGCAGGTGCAGGTGGCGGCGTGCGAACTCGTCGGCACCGCCTTCGGGCACCGGGTTGGCGGAAAGCCACTCGGCGCAATTCGCCCGCGTCAGCTGGGGCGCGAGCGTGAGCAGGTAGCGCTGCAGCGCGACGACGCTGCCGCCCTCACCCGAACGCCACCGCTGCAGCTCGGGAATCATCGCCCGCCAGCGGGCGACGGACGGGCTGGTCCCGATCGAGGGATCGGCAAAGGGCAGCAGCGCGGCCGCGTGCCGCCCGCCCTCTTCCATTTCGGCGAACTGCTGCGCCAGCAGGTATTTCAACGTCAGGGGGTCCGCGGCGCCGAAGGCCTGCAGGAGGGGCGAGCCTTCGCCCTGCCACCAGCCGAAATCCTGGGTCCGCGCGGAAAAGAGCGGCGAGCGCCACAGGGCCTGCTCGGCGAGCGCCAGTCGCTCGAGAAGGTCGTTCGCGAGGAGCGCGCGCAGCCGCTCTGCACGATCGCGCGCACCCAGCTGGGCCAGGAGCGCCTGCACCCTGGAAAGCTGCTCGCGCTGGGCCCGGAAGGCCGCGGCATCGAGCGCGGCGGACGCCTCGGCCGCGGCGCCGGGGATCATCGCCTCCACGGTGCTGTCCTGCACGAGCTGGGCGAGCTGCCCGTCAACGATCTGTGAGATCCCGCCCTGCGCCGACGCGGGAAACGTCGGCAGGATTTCCGCGCCGAAGCGGCGGCGCTCGCCCGCGAACGCCAGCGCCTGCGCGAGGCGCTGCGAATCCCAGGACAGTGGCGCCGGCGCCGTGGCGGGCAGCGCCCTGCCTGCCGGTTCGGCCATGAACGGCTCACGCAGCAGGGCGGTGAGGCCGTCCCGCAACGCAAGGCGCTGCGCCGACAGCGCGAGCCGGCCGCGATCGGCAGCCCACACCAGCGCCGGCTCGCTGCCGCCGGCCAGGGACCGGGCGAACTGGCCGCGAAACCGCTGCGCGACCATGCCGGAGCGCTTGCGCACCTGCTCGACTGTGTCGGGGCCGAGGAGCCGGACGGCGCCGATGCGCTCCAGCAGGCCGTCATGCACGGGACCGAGGCTCGCTGTGGCGCCATGCAGCCACGCGTATTCGCCGCGAGCCAGCAAGGCTTCTTCCTGGTCGAGCGCGGCAACCACTTCGCGCAGGCCTTGCATCGCCTCGGCGTGAGGCAGCGGCCGTGCGCCCGGCGCGAACAGCCGTCCCGACCGCTGCGCGAGAAAGGTCTCGGTGGCCAGCAGGTCGTTGCGCTCGAACAGGCGCGTGTCCAGCGCGGCCATGGCCTTGCCCAGGCTGCACCGCACTGCGGACTGCAGGTGGGCCATGCCCAATGCGCTCGCCGCCGGGTTCGCCGGCTTGAGCCCGCCGCGAAAAAGCGAGGCGCTGCGCGAGAGGCGGCCCGGCACTTCGGCGCCGAGCGTGTAGGACACCAGCACACGCAGGCTCCGCGCATCGGCGGTGGCCGGGTCCTGCAACGCCTGCATCGCCCCGACCGCACTGTCGAGCTGCTCCAGCGCCTCGAGATGGCTCTGCACCGCCACCAGCTCGGGCAGTTCGAAGGGGCCCGAGGCCCCGCCCGCGTCCAGCCCTGCCGGCACCGGCGGCTGGGCGCATCCCCTGCCCACCAGCAACTCGCCGCTGGCCGGGTCCTGCGCGACGCCGGCCAGCCCCGCCGCGCGGAAGAACAGCTCGCGGCGCATCGTGTCCACGGCGATCTCGCTGAACTCGCGTTCGATCCGCAGCGCCAGGCGTTCCCGCAGGTCGTCGAAGGGCCGCCAGGAGCCGGGAACAAACAGCAGCCAGCGGCTGTCGTCCTGCAGCTTCTCGCTGGCCGCCAGCAGCGACAGCGCCTTGCTGCGGTACCACTCGCGCGGGATCGTCTCGTTCAGCTGCGCCATCCGCGTGCGAAAGACCGTGTCGGCACGGACCTGCAGCAGCGTTCGCACCAGCTCGTCGTTCCATGCACCGAGCTGCACGGCGGCCACGCCGAGCCCCGCCGCCCACAGGACGAGCACGAGTGCAGCGACATGCCGCAGCAGCTTCACACGGATGCTCCCTCGGCCGGTGGTTCAGCGTCCAGGATCTGCCGCACGGGCCACGAATGCCAGAGCCACAGCAGCTGCGACAGCGCCAGCAGCACTGCGGCCACGAGCCCATAGACCCAGGCCGCGCGTGGCAGGCGCCAACGCCGGAACCAGGCGCCCGCCTTGCGGCCCGGTCCGGCACCTGCTTGCGACGGCGTTTGCGCAGCCATGCGCGTGCTACCTCCCAACGTGCGACAACGGTCGAATTATCGAACGCGGGCGGCGCGCGTGGGAGGCGTCCGGCGTGAAACTTCGCGCGTGATGCGGCCATGGCGCCGCACCGATGAGCCACCTCTTTCCGTCGTCGGCCGGTCAGGGCGCAGCGGCTGCGGCGCGCCGCAGCAGCGGCTCGCGGATCGGCAGGTGAATCAGCGCCGCGCCGACGGCCAGCACGATGTCGATGTACCAGACCCAGTCGTACGCGCCGGTCGCTTCGAACACCTTGCCGCCCAACCAGGCGCCCAGGAAGCCACCGGCCTGGTGCGTCAGCATCACGATGCCGAACAAGGTGGCCATGTTGGCGGTGCCGAAGAACTTGGCGACCAGGCCCGCGGTCGGCGGCACGGTAGAAAGGAATGTCAGGCCCATCACGGCGGCGAAGAGCAGCACCACGGGCCCGGTTTTCGGCGCAAGCAGGAACACGATCACCGCCAGGGCGCGCGCGGCATAGACGAGGGACAGCAGCGACTTCATGCGCCAGCGCCCGACCGCCCAACCCATCGCCACGCTGCCGACGATGTTGAACAGGCCGATCATCGCGAGCGACCAGCCAGCCCATTGTGTCGGCAGGCCGCATGAGGCGATCACGCCCGGCAAGTGGGTGGCGAGGAACGCGACGTGGAAGCCGCAGACGAAGAAGCCCGCAGCCAGCATCAGGTAACTGGGGTTGCGCAGTGCTTCACGGATCGCCTCGCGCGTGCCCACGACCTTCTGGCCCGCGGGCGCGCTATGCAGCGAGTTGCCTTTGAGCAGGAAAGCCGCCGGCAATGCGAGCAACACGATGACGCCCATGATCTGCATCGCGGCGGCCCACCCGACCCCGACCATCAGCGCGGCGGCGATGGGCGCCATGACGAACTGGCCGAACGATCCGCCGGCGTTGACGATGCCCACGGCCAGGCCGCGCCTTTCGGGCGAGATGAGCCGGGTGGTTGCCGCCATCAGCACGGCGGGGCCGGCCATGCCGGCGCCGCCGGCGGAGAGCACGCCGATCGCGAGGATCAGGCCCCAGGTCGTCGTCATCAGCGGCGTGATGAACGTGCCGATGGCCACGAGGATCGCGCCGGCGAACAGGACGCGGCCCGCGCCGACCTTGTCGGCCATGGCGCCGGCGAAGGGCTGCGTCAGCCCCCACCAGAGCTGCCCGAAGGCGAACGCCAGGCTGATGCTGCCCAGGCCCAGGCCGGTGGACGTATTGAGCGGCGACAGGAACAGGCCCATCGTCTGCCGCGTGCCCATGGTGAGGGCGAAGGTGCCCGCCGCGGCGAGCAGGACGAGCCAGAGGGCCACCTGCTTCGGCCGTGTGCCGCCAGCGTCATTCATCGGCTTGTCCATCGGGAAGGGGTGAGAGCAGTTCGAGGCACTCGTCGATGAGCGCGTGCAGCTCGACCACGCGGCGCGCGCCGAGCATCTGGTTGATGCCCTCCTGCGCCACGCGCCAGCGGCGCTGGGCCTCCTGACGCTTTTCGCGGCCGGCCGGCGTGACACCGAGCAGGCGGCTGCGGCCGTCGGCGCCGGGGCCGAGCGCCAGCCAGCCCGCGTCGATCAGCGGCCGCATGTTGCGTGTGAGGGTGGAGGCGCCGATCTTCATCTCCGCCGCCAGGTCGCAAGGGCGGATCGGGCCGAGCTTGACCACATAGGACAACAGCGAGTACTGCGTGCCCTTCAGCCCGGTCTTGCCGACCTCGTCGTCGTAGTGCTTCGCGACGCGGCGCATGAGCTGGCGCAGCTTGATGTTGGTGCAGCCCTGGGGCTTGACAGCGGTGTCCATCTCAATTATTGTAGCTGCAACTATTGCACATGCAAGTGTTATTTGTATCCTGATTCAAAGGGGCGGACGATGACGCAGATGAACCAGCTCGAGGCCTGGCTGGCCCAGGAACGCGAAGTGATGGCCCGGCTCGACGCCGGTGTGGGCCCGGGCGTGGCCAAGCCGCAGCAGCTGGCCGGCAAGACGGGGCTGGAGATGATGCAGGCCATGCTGCGCGGCGAGATGCCCTACCCGCCGATCGCACAGACCTTGGATTTCACCTTGCTGGAGGTCGATGAAGGCCGCGCGATGTTCCAGGGCACGCCCGGACCCGCGCACCTCAATCCCATGGGCACGATCCACGGCGGCTGGTACGCGACGCTGCTCGATTCCGCGCTGGGCTGCGCCGTCCACACCATGATGCCCGCGGGCCGCGGCTACACCACGGCCGAACTGGGCGTGAACCTGGTGCGCGCGATCGGCAACAAGGCGCCGCGCGTGCGGGCCGAGGGCAAGGTGATCCATTGCGGCCGCCAGCTCGCCACCGCCGAGGCACGCCTGTACGGCCCGGACGGCACGCTGTACGCGCACGCCACCACGACCTGCCTGGTGTTCGACCTGCCTTCGCAGCCTCCGCGCGGCGAGTCGGCCGCCTAAGCGGCGCTGCCCGGCAACCCTGCAGGCGCGTCCCTGCCGGCGGGCCCCCCGCCAGTCAAGCAGCGATGAACCCGGACTGGCGAAATTCAGAGCCCGCGCAGGAAGGCCGGCACCGGTCGGCCCACGGAAGCGAGCCAGCGCCCCATGGCGCCGGCCACCGTGCGCACCGGGGGCCGCTGCGTCATGCGCTCGCGCCATGCCCGCAGCCGGGGTGTGTCGTCCCGCAGCGGCGCGCCCTTTCGCTCGCCGAACAGGGCCGCCATATAGAAGGCGATGTCGGCAAACGAATAGCTCCCGGCCAGGTACTCACGGCCCTCGAGCTGGGCCTCCATCTCGGCGTAATAGCGGTTCGACGCGGCGATGGCAGCCAGCGCCGCCTCCCCTTGCAGGTCGTGCTCGAGCCCCATCAGGCGGACGATGTGCGGGAAGTACACCTCGTCGGACCGGTGCTCGAGCAACCGCGCGCGGGCGCGCTCGCGCACATCGCTCGGCCAGAGCGCCGGCGCGGGCTGCAAGTCTTCAAGGTATTCGAAGATCTGCGTCGAATCGAATATCTCCAGTTCGCGGTGCACCAGCACCGGCACCTGCTTCTTGGGGTTGATGCGCAGCACCTCCGGGTGCTTGGGCGAGTAGCCCGCCGAAAAGTCGAAGTGCACCATCACCACGTCGAAGTCCAGCCCTTTTTCCAGCGCGGCGATCTGCGCCTTGGCGCCGAACATGCTCAATGGGCCGGAATAGAGGGTCAATCGATCGGAATTGTTCGTCATGACGGCGAACATAGCAGCTTGCGCCGCCGCGTGCCGGCAGCAGGGATGCGGGAGCCGGCTACGATGGAATGATCCACAGGATCTTCTCGAGCCTCAGCGCATCGACCTCGCCGCGGTAGTAGCCGCGCACCGTCCCGGCGTCCGCATAGCCCTGGTCGCGGTAAAAAGCGATGGCCACCGGATTGTCCGCGCGCGCTTCCAGCTGGACGCGTTCGATGCCCGCCGTGAGCGCGCTCTTCTCCAGCCACGACAACAGCACCGCGCCCAGCCCGCGCTTGCGCTCGGCGGGCCGCACCGCCAGCAGCGTCAGGTGCGCCTTCCGCTCGCCGTAGACCATGATGCCGAAGCCCAGCACCAGCCCGCGCTCGCGCGCCACCGCGACATTGGTGGCGTTATGGCGGATGGCCTTGAGCACGCGAGACGGCGTCCAGCTCCAGCCGAGCCCGTATTCCACATAGTCGCGCGACATCTCCGCGATGCCGCGCGCCTCGGTTTCGTTCGCCAGGCCGACATGGGGAATGATGATCATGGCGCCGCCAGCATAGCGCTGCTTCGTGCAAACCGCACGCTGCATCGCCATAATGGCGGATATGGCCCCCACGCTTGCCCCTTCGTGCGCCGCGCTGCCCCCCGAGGGGGCCGCCGTTGTCTTGGGGCGGCCCGGCGACAACTGATATGAGACTCCTCCACACCATGCTGCGCGTGGGCGACCTGCAGCGCGCCATCGATTTCTACACCCGTGTGCTCGGCATGAAGCTGCTGCGCACCACCGAGCGGCCCGAGCAGAAGTACTCGCTGGCCTTCGTCGGCTACGGCACCAACCCGGACCATGCCGAGATCGAGCTCACCTACAACCATGGCGTCGACAGCTACGAGCTCGGCACGGCCTACGGGCACATCGCGCTGGGCGTGCCGGACGTGTACGCGGCCTGCGAGAAGATCCGCGCCGGCGGCGGCAACGTGACGCGCGAGCCGGGCCCGGTCAAGGGCGGCACCACGGTGATCGCGTTCGTGACCGACCCGGACGGCTACAAGATCGAGCTGATCGAGCGCAAGGGCGAGGCTTGACGCTCGCTCCCTCTCGCTATCGCCGGAATTTGCCGTCCGGCCCGATCATCGTGAGCTCGACGAAATTCGAACCCCGGCGCTGGTCCGGCGAGAACTGCAGGCGGTAGCCGGGCGCTGCAGCGCGGCCCGTGGCGAGGGCGCTGATGATGCACTCGCGCGTGACGGCTCGGCCGCATTGCCGAACCGCATCCGTCAGCACACGCCCATACAGGTAGCCTTCGAGGCTCGCGTAGCCGGGCACGGAGCCAGCCTCGCGCGCCAGGTCCTGCAGATAGTCCGCCACCAGCGGATGCGCCGGGCGGATGGGAGACGGCAACACCTGCGACACCACCACGCCCGCCAGATCCGCCAGGGGTGCCCCGGTGTGGACAAGATCGCTGCCGGTCTCGCTGAGCAGGTAGAACTGCGATCGGCAGCCGCGCTGGCGCGCGTTGCGCAGCGCGGCCAGTGCGCTGGGTGCGTCCAGCGCCAGCAACACGGCCTGCGGCCCGGCGGCGCAAACCTGCCGCACAGCCTCCTCCATTTCGGCAGGCAAGGGGCGCGCTGACACCCTCCCGACGGCGACCGGTCGCGTCCCGATGCGCACCAGTTCCAGCCGGATGCCTTCGAGGCCCGCGCGGCCGAGGCCGTCGTCCTGGGCGATGGCCGCGATCTTCTCGATGCCGATGGTGTCGAGGTGATAGACCATGGCCGCCGTCTCTTCGCCCGCGGCCGCGCGCAGGTTGAACAGCCAGCGCCGCGGCGGCGTGCGCAGGCTTTCCGCGCTGCTCGCCGCGCCCACCATCGGGGTGGGGTTGCTGTCGATCAACGGCATGACCGCCTCCAGGGATGCGGCGCCGCGGTAGCCCGTGAGCGCGACCACACGCGCCTGCAGCAGCTCGCGGGTGTTGGCGACAGCCTTGTCCGGCTGCCCCTCGTCGTCACGCAGCAGCAGTTCCACCCCCCGGCCTTCCGCCGCGGCATTGAAGCGCGCAAAGGCCGCGCGAACGCCCTGGGCCAATCCGTTGCCGTAACGGGCGTTCGGGCCGGTCAGGGCGGTGGACATCCCCACCGCCCACTTCGCGGACGCAGCCGTTTCCTGGGCCGCCGCCACCTGCGCGCCCGCGAGCGCGATGCAAGCCAGCGCGCGCCCCATCCCGGGAAGAACCCATCCCCACATGTCCGTTCCTTTCACTCCGCCAGTGTGAATTGCCAGGGCGCCGCCCTAGTCGAACTTGAGCCTCGCCCGCTCGATCACCTTGCGGTACAGGGCTGCGTCGCCCTGGAGCTGTTGCGTCAGTCGATCGGGCGCACCCCCGCTGGGGATGAGACCCATGTCCTGGTAACGTCGCCGCACGCCCGGTTCCTGCAGGGCCGCACTCATCGCCTTGTTCAGCCTCTCGACCACGGGTTGCGGCGTGCCCGTCGGGGCAAGCAGACCGAGCCAGGCATTGAAGTCGAGGCCTTTCACGCCGGCCTCCGCCGCGGTCGGCACATCCTGCATGCGGGGATCCCGCTGCGCGCCCACGATCGCGAGGGCCTTGACCTTGCCAGCATCGACCAGCGGTTTGGCTGTGGCGTCGAAAGTCATATCGAGCTGACCGCCGGCCACATCGGTCAGCGCGGCCGACGTGGAGCGATAGGGGATGTGGACGATGAAGGTACCCGTGAGCGCCTTGAAATACTCGCCGACGAAGTGGGCCCCGCTGCCGGCGCCCGCACTGCCGTAATTGAGCTTGCCCGGGTTCTTCCTTGCATGGGCCACCAGTTCCTCCAGGCTGGCCGCCGGAATCCCCGGCCGGACGACGATGGCCGCGCCATACACCGCCGCGAGCCCGACCGGCGCGAAGGACTTGAGCGGGTCATACCGAGCCGCGGCGTCGACCAGGGGCACGGTGCTGAGACTGATGTTGGTGAAGAGAAGCACCGAGCCATCCGCCGGGGCCTGTGCGACGGCCTGCGTGCCGAGGCGGCTGCCTGCGCCGGGGCGGTTGTCCACGATGACGGGCTGCCCCAGGATCTGCGACATCCGTTCGGCCAGGACGCGGGAGGCCTGGTCCGTCACGCCGCCCGCTGCATAGGGAACGACGAACTTGATCGGCTGCGCCGGGTCGGCATGGGCGGGCGAGGTTGCGAGCAGGGCGAGCAGGGCAAGGGCCCCGAGCCGGGCCACGCCTCGCGCTGCGCCGAGCCCGCCAGGGAACGACATGGGATTCAAAAAGCAGTCTCCTTCATTTTCAGCTTCAGCGAGACTAGCCAACGTCACTGCGAAAAGCCAGCCCGCAACCCCGAATACAGGTATCTACTGAGGAGATACCTGAACCCTCACTTGAGCAAGGTCGGAACCACCTGGGCAATCATTCGCTGGACCTCGCGCGTCGCCAGGGTATGCGGCCTGCGCATGGTGGTGCACAGGACGACGCTGCGCGGCAGCTCCGGCTTGACAATCCGTGCGCTGGTGAGTCGGGGAGCGTCGCGTGGCTCCAGCAGGCCGGACGTTATGGCATAGCCGCCTCCCGCTGCCGCTATTTCGTGTTGCAGCCGGATCGAGTCCGCTTCGACCGCGTAATTGAGCTTGACGCCACGCGCCTCGGCCACCGAGTCCAGGCGCGCGCGAAGGGGATGGGGATGTCCTGGCACGATCAAGGGGAGCCCTGCCAGCTCCGAAAACGCGATCGTCCCCTTCTTGAGCAGCGGGTCCGCGCCGGGCCCGACCATCCGGAGGGCGGCCTGTGCGAGCAGGAGCTCGCCGTCCTCCGGCACCGCGCCCTCGCGCACCAGCAGCGCCATGTCCATGCGTCCTTCGCGCAACTGCTCGTCGAGCTGTGCGCTGGCGCCCTCGCTCAGATGCAGGCGGACCCGTGGAAAGCGCTCCCGCACGCGGGCGAACAGTTCGCTGGCCAGGATCGGAACCGTCGACGGCAGCATTCCCACGCGGACCTCGCCCAGCGGCTCGCCTCCCGACGTCCGGATGGCGTCTGCAATGCTATCGGCTTCCGTGATCAAGGCCTGGATCCGCGGAAAGATCTGCTCGCCGAAGTCCGTCAGGACCACGCCACGGCCGGTGCGCCGGAACAATCTCGCGCCGCACTGCCGCTCCAGCTGGCTGATGTGGCGGCTGATCATGGACTGCGGCACGTCGAAGGCGTCCGCCGCGCGCGTGAGGCTGCCGAGCTGGGCCACCTTCATGAAGACGAGCCACTTCGGATCCAGGAGCGATTGCATCGGAGTGTCCACCAGCCGGAGTATCGCCGAGGCCGAGGCCGCGGGCGCCTCGGCCCCCGCCTTCGCAATCGCAATCGCAGGCTGGGCGTTCATTGCGCGCTTATCGCTCATATGCGCGCTCAGTAGCTGAGCCCGAAACCGTAGGAAAAGAGCGTATCGACCGGCGGATAGCCCGGTGCGTCCGGCTGGTTGTCGATCACGGCCTGCAGATTGTTCGCGAGGGTGAAGGGAAGCTTTCCCTGCGGCTTGAACTTCCCGCTGATCACCTCCAGCAGGGCCGCATCGCTCACCCCGAAGTTGGCGAGGATGGCGCCGGCATTCTTGAGCCCGCTCGCGTCGTCAAGCACGTAGGGGTTGCGCAAGTAGATCGACAACACCACCTTGTTCGCGCCGACCTCGTTCATCACCGCCTGGATGTCGGCAAGCGAAGGCGAGATGCGCCACGACTGCGAGGCCGCCATGGTCGTGAACGACAGATTGTTCGCCTCCCACGGCAGCGCGCCGCCGAACAGCAGGCCCTGGAACACGTTGGGCGCGACCTGGCCGTCGTCCACGCAGACCGGGTTGAGCGCCTGGAAGGTGACGCAGGGATCCTGCGCGCCCCACACATTTCCCGTTCGCGGATTGAGCTTGGTCGAATCGGCGCCGGTGGTGGCGCCCTTGCTGCGGTAGCCGGCCGTGTTCACGTTGCTCACCTGCACCCGGATCACGGCGAAGTCATGGCCCGTCGCGCTCGGCCGTGTGCCCGGCGTGGTGTAGTTGCCGTCGGTAACGGTGTAGCCCGTATTTCTCCACGTCGGCCTTGCCCATGCCCATGGTGTAGACCTTGGCGCCCGCCGGCAGCGGCAACGTCCTGCCGTTGCCTTGCGGCTGATTCTGCAGCAGCACGATCGACTGCTTCTGCACCTCCAGGCCCTTGGCGCGGTGGGCTTCGCTGCCGATGACCGAGGGCGCTGCCGATTCGGCGACGTAGGGGTTCTCGAACAGGCCCAGCCGGAACTGCTCGGGTTGGCATCGCGGAAGCTGTAGCCATCGGCGCGCAGCGCCGTCTTGCTGCGAACGCCGATCTCGGGCTGCGCCAGCGTGTCGCCACCGCCGCCCAGGCACCCGGCAAGGGTGGCCACGGCCACGGCGCTGGTACCCAGGAGGCATCTGCTGGAAAACTTCATTCCTGGTTTCATTCTTGTCTCCTCGTGTTTGGGATTGATGTGCTGGAGGACGCCTGGGTGGCTGAATGTCGGACAGGTCGCGTCGGAGGGGGATGGGGCGCGCTTGCCTCCCTCGTCAAAGGTCGAGCATCAGCAGATCGCTCTTGCTGCCGGAGCAACACAGCAGCATGGTCTTGCCGCTGCTCTTCTCGCGCGGCGACAGGTACGAGTCGCGATGATCGGGTTCGCCCTCGATCACGCCGGTCTGGCAGGCGCCGCAGACGCCTTCGCGGCAGGCATGGGGAACGTCGATGCCGGCGTCGAGCAGGGTTGCCAGGATGCTCGCCCCGGCGTTGACGGGCACGCGGCGCTGGCTGCGCGCCAGAACGACCTCGAAGCCGCCGGCGACGGCCGCCTCCTGGGAGGCGGAGAAATACTCCACGTGAACCTGCCCGGGCGGGCGCGAGCGGGTGGCCTCTTCGAACGCCGCCAGCATGGGCGCCGGGCCGCAGCAATAGAGGTGGGCATTCGCGGGCACCCGGCCGATCAGCGCCGGCAGGTCCATGGGCGCGCGCCCGGCGTCCTCGTCGATGTGGACATGCACGCGGTTCGGATGCGCCGCAGCCAGGGCCTCGATCTCGCGCAGGTAGGCGCACCTGGCGCGGCTGCGCCCGCCATAGAACAGCTGCCAGGGCCGGCCTAGCGCCTGCAGCCGCTGGATCATGCACCACAGCGGCGTGATGCCGATGCCGCCGGCGAACAGGACCACCAGCGGCGCGTCCTCCACGAGCGCGAAGTTGTTGCGCGGGCCGCCGGCGTCGACCAGCGTGCCGGCCTGGAGTTCTTCATGGATGTAGCGCGAGCCGCCGCGGCTGGCGGGCGATTTGTGCACGGCCACCACGTAGCGATCGCGCTCGCAGGGGTCGTTCACCAGGGAGTAGCTGCGGATGCAGCCATTGCCCAGGTTCAGGTCGATGTGGGCGCCCGCGGTGAAGGGCGCGAGCTCGCCGCCCTGTGGCGCCGCGAGCTCCAGGGAAACGACGTCTTCCGCCTCCACGCGGATGGCGCGCACGAGCAATTGCATGTCCTTGTCTCCTTGATTGCGCCGGCAAGCCTCAGATGGGCTCCATCAGCTTGGCCAGCGCGCGCTGCACGACGGCGGTCTGCTGCGCCACCGGTGCTCGCTCCTGCTCCAGCCGGCCGATGGTCACGGAGCTCTCCACGACCAGGCGGCAGCGCTCCTCGCGGCGCGCCATGAAGGCGGCCAGCGCGTGCTGCACGTTGCCCGCGCGAGTGAGCTCCTCGGCCAGCACCAGCGCGTCCTCGACGGCCATGCCGGCGCCAGAAGCCAGCTGCGGCGTGGTGGGATGGGCGGCATCGCCGACCAGCAGCACATGGCCGCGGTACCAGGGCGCCGGCAGGGAGAAGGCTTCGAGCGGGCGAAACACGATGTCGGATTGCTGGTTCAGGCCGTCACGAACCTGGGCCACCATGCCGCCATAGCCCTGCAGCCGCTGCGCCAGCTCTTCGTGCAGGTCGCCCTTGCGAAAGACCTTGTCGGTCTTCTCGTTGGCGAACATGTACATCTGGGTGCGGGACACCGGCGTGAAACCCACCTTCAGCGGGCCGCCGAGAAAATAGGTGCGCCGGTCGATCTCGGCCGGCCGCTCGACGGTGACCCGCCACACGCTCTGCCCCGTGTACTCGGGTTTGGGCGCATCGGGCATGATCATCTCGCGGACCTTGGAGTTGACGCCGTCGGCGCCGATGACCAGGTCGTAGCGCGCCTGCTCGCCGTTGCTGAAGCTCACCTGGACGCCGTCGGCCTGCGGCTGGAAACCGTTCACCGTGAGGCCCAGGCGCACCTGGGTGCCGGCGGCCTGCAGCCGTGCGGCCAGGATCTTGTGGATGCCGGGGCGGGTCGCGCCGCCGCTGCCGGGAACGCCCGCTTCCGGCGCCATCGGCGTGTCCAGCACCTCCAGCGTCCGGCCCTGCACGTCGCAGACGCGGATGCCCTCGCCGGTGTAGGCCTGCGCCGTGATTTCCTCGAGCACGCCCAGCGCCTTGAAGGCGCGCAGCGTCGGACCGGTGATGGTGATGCCGGCGCCGGAGACGCCCCAGTTCGGGTCGATGTCGATCAGGTCCACGCCGGCGCCGATGCCACGCAGCGCGATGGCCGTGGACATGCCGCCGATGCCGCCACCGACGACCAGCACCTTCAGCGCCTTGATGTTCGTTCCTGCCATGGCTCAGGCCTCCTGTGCGGTGCGCTGGGGGGTGGACTGCTTGAGCAGGTCCAGGGCGACGTCGACGATCATGTCTTCCTGGCCGCCGATCATGCGGCGCCGCCCCAGCTCGACCAGGATGTCCACGGTCTTCAGTCCGTACTTCTTCGCGGCCGCCTCGCTGTGGCGCAGGAAGCTGGAGTACACGCCGGCGTAGCCCAACGCCAGCGTTTCGCGGTCCACGCGCACCGGGCGGTCCTGCAGCGGGCGCACGATGTCGTCGGCGGCGTCCATCAACTGCCTCACGTCGCAGCCGTGGTTCCAGCCCAGGCGCGTCGTGGCGGCGATGAAGACCTCCAGCGGGGCATTGCCCGCGCCGGCCCCCATGCCGGCCAGGCTGGCATCGACGCGGTCACAGCCCTCCTCCACGGCGACGATGCTGTTGGCCACGCCAAGGCTCAGGTTGTGGTGCGCATGCATCCCGGTTGCCGTTTCCGGCTTCAGCACGTCCTTGAAGGCGCGGAAGCGGTCACGCACGTCGTTCATGCCCAGCGCGCCGCCGGAGTCCACCACGTAGCAGCAAGTCGCCCCGTAGCTTTCCATCAGCCTGGCCTGCTGCGCCAGGCCCTGCGGCGTCTGCATGTGGCTCATCATGAGAAAGCCCACGGCCTCCATGCCGAGATGGCGCGCGTACTCGATGTGCTGCTTCGAGATATCCGCCTCGGTGCAGTGCGTGGCGACGCGCACCACGCGCGCGCCGGCCTCGAAGGCGGCCTTCAGGTCGTGCACCGTACCGATGCCCGGCAGCAGCAAAGTGGCAATCTTCGCGCGCTTGACGACCGAAGCCGCCGCCTCGATCCATTCGAGGTCAGTGTGGGCGCCGAAGCCGTAGTTGAAGCTGCCGCCGTGCAGGCCGTCGCCGTGCGCGACCTCGATGGAATCGACTCCCGCTTCGTCGAGCGCCTGCGCGATCTGCCGGGCCTGGGCCACGCTGTATTGGTGGCGAATCGCGTGGCTGCCGTCGCGCAGCGTCACGTCCGAGATATAGATCTTCTTGCCGTTCATGGGGTGTCCTTAGCCGTGAGCCGCCATCGCTTCGCGGGAGCGCAGGCTACCCACGATGCGCTCGGCCGTCGCCAGCGCCGCACTGGTCATGATGTCGAGATTGCCCGCGTAGGCGGGCAGGTAGTTGGCCGCGCCCTCCACTTCGAGGAACACGGAAGTCTTCAGCCCGCTCATGCGCTCGCCGACGCCCGGGATGCGGATCGGGCGGTCGGCATCGATGCGGTCGAACTGCACCTTCTGCTTGAGGCGGTAGCCGGGAACGTAAGACGCCACGTCCTTGACCATGCGCTCGATGGAGGACGCAATGGCCTCCTCGGACGCGGGCTCGCTCAGCACGAAGACGGTGTCGCGCATGATCAGCGGCGGCTCTGCCGGGTTCAGGACGATGATCGCCTTGCCCTTCGCGGCGCCTCCCACCATCTCGAGCGCCCGCGACGTGGTCTCGGTGAACTCGTCGATGTTGGCGCGAGTTCCGGGTCCGGCCGACTTGCTGGCGATGGAAGCGACGATCTCCGCATAGTGCACCTTGGCCACGCGGCTCACCGCCGCCACCATCGGGATGGTGGCCTGGCCGCCGCAGGTGACCATGTTGACGTTGAGAGCATGAACGTGTGCATCGCCGTTGACCACCGGAACGCAATACGGGCCCAGGGCCGCGGGCGTCAGGTCGATCATGCGGATGCCGGGCCTGGCCGCGCGCAGCAGCGCCTCGTTGCGCACGTGCGCCCCGGCGCTGGTGGCGTCGAACACAACGTCGATCTCGGCGAAGACGGGCAGGCGCATCAAGCCTTCCGCACCTTCGTGCGTGGTGGCCACACCCAGGCGCGCGGCACGCGCCAGGCCGTCGGAGGCGGGGTCGATGCCCGCCATCGCGCCCATTTCGATGTGTTTTCCGTGGCGCATGATCTTGATCATCAGATCCGTGCCGATATTGCCGCTGCCGATGATGGCAGCCCTGATCTTTCCTGGCATGTCGATTTGCTCCGGGTACGTGGAAAACGGGCGTCAAGGACGGCCGAAAGTGGCCGAAACTTTCCCAAGCCCCTCGATCTGCGCCTCGAAGGTGCCTTCACCCGTGACCGGCACCATCGGCCCCAGGGCCCCCGACAGCACCAGGTGGCCGGCGCGCAGCGGTGTGCCATTGCGCGCCATCACGCGGGCCAGCCAGGCCACGGCGTTCAGCGGATGGCCGAGGCAGGCGCTTCCCCGGCCCTCGGACACCACCTCCCCCTCCCGATGCATCTGCATGACGCAGTCGCGCAAGTTCAGTTGGGAGAGCTTGCGCGGCGAGCCGCCGATGACATAGCCTGACGACGAGGCGTTGTCGGCCACGGTGTCGACCAGCTTGATATTCCAGTCGGCGATCCGGCTGCCGACGATTTCCAGCGCGGGCAACGCGAACTCGACGGCGCGCATCACGTCGACGACGCTGGGAGACTCCAGCACCAGGTCCCGTCCCAGCACGAACGCGACTTCGGCCTCGATCCTGGGCTGCTGCAGCCTGCCGAGGGGAATGGGGATTCCCTCGTAGAACTCCATGTCGTCCAGCAGCGTCCCACAGTCGGGCTGGTCGACGCCCAGCTGGCGCTGCACCGCCGGCGAGGTCAGGCCGATCTTGTAGCCGACGATGCGCCGGCCCGACCTCAGGCGGTGCTCGATGTTGTGGCGCTGCACGGCGTAGGCATCCGGCAGCTCGATTCCGGGGAACAGCTCGCGCACCGGCGCGATGAACTCGCCGGAGGCCTCGGCAGTGCGCAAGGCAACCGCGGCCCGCTCGATCGTGGAGGTATCGGTCATTGGCTTGTCTCGGTCCTGGGGGTGGCGCGGCGCGGCGCGCTGAAGAAATCCGCCAGCAGGCGCTGGAACGCGGCGGCATGCTCGATCTGGGTCCAGTGCCCGCAACGCCCGAACACGTGGAGCTGGCTGTCCTCGATCCAGTCCAGCATCGTGAGCGAGGTCGAAAGCGGAATGACCTTGTCGTCGCGGCCATGCACCAGCAGCGTCTCGTGGCGCAGCGCGCGGATCTGTGACTCGGGGTGTGACATGGCGTCGACCCAGCGCTGGCGCGGGGCCGGGAACATGCCGGAGTACGCCTCCTGGATGCCCGGCCGCTGGCTGGCCTCGTAGCGCATTTGCACCAGCGCGTCGCCGATCAGCGACTGGTCGTACGCGAAGATGCGCATGATCGCCTGCATGTTCTCGAACGAGGGTTCGTAGCCCCAGACCGCATCGAGGCCCGGCGTGAGTGCGAACGGCACCCCCACGCTGCCCATCAGCGCCAGCTTGTCCACGCGGTCGGGATGCGCGATGGCCAGTGCCAGGGCCATGGAGCCGCCGAACGAATTGCCGACCACGTGCGCGCGCTCGACGTTCAGCTTGTCCATGAAGCGCACGATCTGGTCCAGCCAGGATTGCCGCGTGTGCACCATCGCCTCGGGCGAGCGGCTGTAGCCGAAGCCGGCCAGGTCGGGCGCCAGCAGGCGGAAGCGATCCTGCAGGCCCTGCAGCACCAGGCGCCAGTTGGCCCAGGCACTGACGCCGGGCCCGGAGCCGTGCAGCAGCAGCACGGGGTCGCCGGCTCCGACGTCGTGGTAGTTGGTCAGGACCGGGCCGCACTCGGCGGTCTGGCCGATCTCGGGATTGCTCATTCGGATACTCCTTGGGATGGGGCGCGGCGCCAGGCAAGGCGCGCTGTGCGGGCTTGCGGTGTGCCGGCTTCCAGGCGCGCCGTCAGCTCCAGCGTGCCGTCGGCCCGCAGCGCGAACTTGCGCTTCTGCTCGCCCCCTTTCCAGTTGGGGAACAGGCTCATGTCGACGAAGTGCGTCACGGTGTCGCCGTCGACGCTGTATCGGCCGGCGTAAGCCAGCATCGAGTCGTAGGCACGCGCCTTCTCCTCGTCGGGCGCGTTCCATTGCCCGCCCTTCTCGAAGCGCGCGCGATCGGCGCGGCTGATCATGCAGACCATCCGGCCGTCCGGCGAGTAGCAGATGAATCCCTCCAGCCGATCGCCCATGGGCAGCTCGCGCCGGCCGTCGTCGTACAGCTGCTCCCAGGCCACGACCTGCCACTGGCCGTCGAATAGTTCGTTGGCGACCATGTCAGTGGCCCTCCGTCAGGAATGCGCGGACCGCGCGGTTGTGCTCATCGGCGCTTTCGAACTGCGCCCAGTGGCCGGTGTCCGCGGCACAATGGAAACTGCCCTGGCGAACCTGTTTCGCCAGGCGTTGGCCCAGCGAAGGCGGCGTGCGGTTCCTGTCGCCCCAGTACACCAGCGTGGGCTGCTCGATTCGTCGCGCCATCGCGTCGGTGACGAGGTGCCTGCGGATCGCGTCGCCCGCCAGGTACTCGGTGATGAACTGCTGCTGCACGGCGCTCAGCTCGGGTTGCCGGTAAAGCCCCTGGCGCACCCGGATCGCTTCATCCGTGAGGCGCGATGGATCGGCCAGGATCCTGGCCATGCGCGTGCGCACGTTCTCGTAGGTCGGAAAGCGCAGCACCTCGATGGAGCTGGCCAGGTTCGCCGACCAGTCCGGTTCCACGTAGCCTTCGATGGCCCCGGCATCGGGCGTATAGCCCATCGTGGTGGTGAGCACCAAGCGGTCCACTCGCGCAGGCTGGTTCAGCGCGAAGTGCATCGCGACCCAGCCGCCGAGGGACTGGCCCTCGACGTGGGCTCGCGCCATGCCGAGGACGTCCATCACGTCGCCCACCTGGTCCGCCAGCGCGGGAATGATGTTGTCGGGCCGGAAGCCCTCGGTCTGCGAGCGGCCGTGCCACAGGAAATCGAGCGCGACGACGT
>Ga0255338_1001404_pt1 | contig 46071 bp, 72 predicted proteins | sample MeOH1_35cm_T4_19_FD_203715 | JGI IMG/M metagenome (GOLD analysis project Ga0255338, IMG submission 203715) | Sandy soil microbial communities from University of British Columbia, Vancouver, Canada - MeOH1_35cm_T4_195 | ecosystem: Engineered > Artificial ecosystem > Sand microcosm > Unclassified ...
CGAGAGTGCGTTCTCGGTCTCGGTGAGCGCCGCAGCCTGCCCGAACGTGCTCGGGATCTGCATGAGCTCGTCGAGGTCGTCGTTGACCATCGCCTCCCACGAGAACCCGAACTGGCGGCCGAACTTCGCCACCTGGATCGCGTACTCGCGGGTGTCGTGGTGCGCGCCCGGGTAGGCGGTGAGCTCGGGCACCCGGTCCAGGGAGGTGCGGCCGCCGAGGAGGTCGATCATCTTCTTCGGCTTGAAGTTCCGCACCAGGGTCCGGGTCGCGAAACCCTGCCACTCCGGGGTGATCGCCGCGTACTGGGCGAGCAGCTCCCGGTCCAGGACGTCGCCAGTGGCGGACACGAACAGGTCCGAGGTCGACAGGGCCTCACGGACCTGCACGGCGGCCCGGAGGTCGCCGTCGAAGACCCGCTTCCACAGGTCCGCGGCCTCGGCGATCGCCTGTGCCCGCCTCGGCGAGTACTGGCGACGCGTCAGCGGGCTGGGCCCGGCGAGCGTCTGGTCCTCGGTCAGGTTGAAGACCTCGGCGACGTTGATGATGCTGGTGTTCATCGTGGTCCTCCTCAGACCTTGGCGAGCTTGACGCGGATGGTGGCGGGGGCGGTGCCCTTGGCCTCGAGCGCGTACCCGAACAGCGGGTTCGCGCCCGTGTTGTCGGTCGTCGTGAGGACGTTGGTCGCCGTGATGATGTAGATCGGCTGCCCGATCGTGCGGGCGGTGTTGGTGGTCACCGGCAGGTCGAAGACCCCCTCGGTCCACACCGACGCGTTGCCGTCGACGTTGCCGCCCTCGCCCTCCTTGGTGGCGGTGACGCCGACGATGGAACCGACGATCACGGCCGAGCCGGACGCGGTGTCGGCCGGCACGGGAAGCGACAGCTTCGCGTCCGGGCTGGTGGGGTAGAACACCTCGTTCTTCATGGTCAGGCCTCCTTGACGGCGGTGGGAGTGCGACCGAACGCGGCGCCGACCTTGGCGTCGAGCTGGGCCTCGGTGAGGGTGGCCTCGGTGCCGCCGGCGGCGGTGCCGCCGAATCCGGTCACCGACCCGGCGCCGGCCGCGGTCTTGCGGGTGGCGGCCGCCTCGTCGACGGTCTTGGTGAACACCTCGACGTCGAGCGCGCCGTCCTTGAGCGGCAGGTCGGCGAGCAGGCCGCGCTCCTCGAGCGGGCTGAACGTCACCTCCGCCGCGGTGGCACGCTCGGTGACGATCTTGCGGGCGGCGTCGACGCGGTCGCGCTCAGCGAGCGCCGTCTCGGCCTTCTCGGCGCGGGCCTTCTCGGTGTCACGCTCGGCCTCGAGCGTGTCCACCCGACCGGCCTTCTCGACGAGAGCCCGGTGCTCGCTCTCCTCGATCTGGATGTTGCCCATGGTGACCTCCTGGTCAGCCTCGGTGGTGGGGGTGGTGCTGTCCGGTCGGGCGACCGGGACGATGGGGGTGCCGCCCTCGCTGGTTGCGGTGACGGGCACGTACTGGGTCTTGACCTGCACCTCGGTGCGGTCACCAGACAACGAGGCGCCGGCGGTGTCGCTCATCGCGTACGCCTGGGCGAAGATGCCGGTGTTGTCGGGCGCCTCGACCTCGAACCAGACCGTGGTGTCGTCGAAGTCGCGGACCCACACGTAGGTCTTGTCCGCCCCGTAGGTGTCCTTCAGCGCGGTCTGCAACGCCTCGCGGGTGTCGTTGACCGTGGCCTCTGCGATGCCGTGCCCGATCGCGCGGCGGTTGGCGGCCGCGGACTCCAGGACACGCAGCACCTTGCCGCCGCGGCCGGCCCGGGTGACGAAGTCGACGGAGATGACCGGTGCGACCAGGCCCTCGACGATCCCGCCCCGACGTCCCTCGGCCTCGCCCTCGACGATGTCGGTGGCCGACCCGCGGATCGAGACTCCGATGTGGTCGCGGACGGTCTCGAGGAGGTCCCGCCAGGCGGGCACGACCTGGACCTCACCCACGAGGGCGCCGTCGCCGTTGACCTTCGCGTCCTCGACGGTGACGGCCATCAGGTCCTTGATCGACCGCCCGGGACGCTCGATGTGCTCGGTGTCCGTGGGGTGGTCGGCGTACATGTGCGTGCCGGCGGGGATCACCCGGTCGGTGGCCGCCTGCTCGAGGACCTTGCGGGAGTAGTACCCCGACGAACCCCAGCCGGGGGAGATGAACTGGATGGGGAGCAGCCCGGTCTCCTTCGCGGAGGTCGCGGCCGCCTCGGAGATGGTGGCAGTCTCGGTGAGCTGCTTGGGCATGGCGGGCCTCCTCGAGGCGGGGTAGCGTGTTCGGGTGGGTCAGGACGACGACAGCGACTGCGTGCACGACTGGGTGCTCGACGAGATCCACATCGGCCGCCCCGGCCGCGGCGCCGACACCGCCTCGACCTGCACCAGGTGCGGGGCCGTGCGGTACGAGCCCAGTCAGGCCGCGGTGCGCGACGACCGGCCGCCGCTCTGACCCGGTGCCTTCGCCGGCACCCAGGAGTCACGCCACCCGTCGTTCGACCGGCGCACCGACCATGAGTCCATCGGGAAGTCACCGGCCGCCCAGGCGTCGTACCGGGCCGGGCCGAGGACCTGCTTCTGCTCTGCCTGCGACAGCGCGTTGAACCGGGCCTCGGCGTCCGGCATCAGCGACGCCGGCTCCGGCAGATCGAACCCCAGGTCCACCCACGACTTCGTGACCGCACACCGGGTGCACCGGCCCTGGTGGTGGTCGAACGGCCCCGGCTCGTCCAACGGGTGACGCGACCCGTGCTTGCCCCAGCACGACGGGCAGGTCCGCGAGTCGAGCTCCGCGAGCCACTCCCACCCGGCGAGCACGTCGGCGTGCTGCTCCTGCCCCAACGCCGCCGCGGTCCGGTGCGCGTCGAGCGTCTCGGTCCTGGAGATCACCAGCGCCCGGGTCAGGCCCAGCTGGCCCTCGAACCGCTGGTTCGCGCGGGCCACCATCCGCCGCGCGGTCTCCCGCGGGTTCGACCCGGCCGCGACCCCGCGGATCAGCTCACGGCGTACGACGTCGTAGGTCTGCGGCGCCAACGGGCGCAGCGACGAGGTGATCTGCTGCGTGGACCGCTCCACGATCGCGGTGACCTGCCGGGCGTCGACCCGCGACCACGCCTGCAGGTCGACGAGCTGCTCGGCGTGCGGCGGGAGCTGGGAGTCGATCACCGACGCCTGCGCACCGCCGGCGGCGTCGATCACCGCACCCAGGTCCCCGGTGATCCGGATCCCGGCCTGGGCGGCGAGGTCCTCGAGCTGGTGGCGGACCACCGTCAGCGCGGACCTCAGCCGGGTCGAACGGAGCAGCTGGGTGCGGGTCACCGCGTCGCCGGCGACCAGCTGCTCGAGCAGCGCCGCGGTCAGGTCCGGTTCGATCTCGTCCCACGCCGTCACCCACGCCCGGACCAGGTCGCGGGTCTGCGCGTCGAGGATCCGGTCGAGCTCGGCCTTCAGCTGCGCCTGCAGCCGAAGCGTCCGCTCGGTGATCGCCATCTCAGATGACCTCGGCCGACCCGTCGTCGATGCTCGCAGGGGCGTCCTCGACATGGTGCCCACGGCACTGCGAGCACAGCAGGTCGCCGCACAGGGCCGAGACCGTGCCGATCGTGCGGACCACCCAGATCCGGACACCGGTCGAGAGCCGGCAGTCGGTGCACCACAGACCGGACTGGTAGCCGAGGTACTCGACGTGGACGACGAGCAGACCCACCCGGCGCGCCATCAGCGCACCGTGCCAGCCGGGTCCTGCCCGCGGCGGAACGCATCGGCCGCAGCCTGCCCGGCCGACGCCCGCGGGTCGATGAACGCACCCGTCTCCGGGTCGGTGACCTCGGCAATGATCTCCTCGGCGTCCTTCACCCCAAGCGCCTTGAGTAGCACCCGCAGCATCGTCAACGGGATCGCCTGACCGACCGTGGTGCCCTCGGCCTCCACGACGGCCTTGATCAGCTCGACCGGGTCGACGTCGATCAGCGGCGGCCAGTCGAACTCCACCGTCCGCTCCACCTCGCCGGCCAACGTGACCAGCTTCCGGCCCCACGCGTCGATGGTGACCGTGCCCCGCAGGCTCCCGCGGGGGGCCTCGACGGCGGCGTCGATGGCGTGCTGGATGACCCGGTCCAGTGCGGTCTGCCACAGCACGCGGCGCATCGTCATCTCGAGGATGGTGGGCAGGTCCAGGGTCTCGGCGACCGCGCGGGCACCGGTCTGGCCGGGGTCGGCGAGCAGGACGTGGACGGGGATCCCGAGCCCGGCGGCGGCCATCCCGGCGAGCGGCTTCCCGGACTCGGCGTCGATGGTGGCGCCGGTCTTCGGGATCGCCTCGAGGTTGTTGCCCGGCCCGGTCACCGCAGCCTGCCCGACCGGCGGCGGCACCGGCACCCCGTTCGCCGTGGTGCGCTCGGCGTTGGCCTTGATCGCCGCGGCCGCGGTCTGCGCCCGCGACTTCGTGCCACCCGAGGCCTTCCACACGAACTTCGACAGCAACCGCACCACCTGCGCCCAGTCGACCAGGAAGTCGCGGTACATCCGCGCCCACGCGATCGACGCGTACACGTCGGGGATGCCGTACTTCCACCCGTCGAGCCGGTTCACCGGCACGTGCAGCATCGGGGCGTCCCACCGCACCTCGGCGCCGTTGAGGGTCTTGATCCGCTGCGAGGGCCGGTACCCCAGTGCCGGGTGGGCGACCTTCATCGTCTGCGCCCGCGTCCGCGTGTTCCCCAGGGCGTACCCGGCCTCGAGGACCTGGGTGACGTACTCGCGGATGTAGAACCACGGCTCGTCGCGGTCCTCGGGGTTCGTGATGATGTCGACGATCTCGTCGGTCGGGGTCGACCGCACCTGCACCCGGCCCACCAGCGGGTTCGTGAACAGCGCGAGGAACACCTCGCCGTCCGAGGCCAGCGCCCGCTCCAGCTCCTCCTCGGCCTGCGACCCGGTCAGCGATGCCTCGTTGTCGTCCCAGAACATCTGGACGACCTCGTCGACGTTCTGGGCGGAGTCGACGCCGGCGCGGGCGGCGACCGTGAGTCCCTGCCCCCAGATGTACCCGATGCGGACGGTCACGCCGCGCTTGATCAGCGGGTTGGAGACGACCATCAGGCGGCACATCTCGCGGATGCGGCGGCGGCCTTCGGGAGAGAACTCGTCGCGAACGCCGGAGGAGAGCTTGCGCCAGCCGACGTCGTCAAGGGCCATCTCGAGGTCGACCATGGCCTCGGTGAGGATGAGGTTCGACTCCTGCTCGGCGCGGAGCTGCTCGGCGAGGTCTTCGCGGGTGGCGACGGTCTTGCCGTCTTCGGTGATCCAGTCGGGCATGAGCGGGTCACCGCCTCTCGTCACTGTGGAAGTCGTGGGCCCTGTAACGGGGGCCAGCCGGCACGTTGCCCGGTTGCGTCAGCGTGGTCGGTCGTGCGCCCTACCTGGTGTCTTCCCTCGTTGGCCGGGAGCACGGCGCGGAGATCGCAACGATCTGGCCGTGGGGGTGTCCCGGTGATCCGGTCCGAGGTGCTTCGCGTGGATGTGCGACTGATCCGAATGGCGTCACACCGGTCGTGCTGCGGCCCCCGGTGGTGGGCGGCTCGGGTCATCTAGCGCATCGGTCTCACCTCGCTGGTCAGCGCCGACAGGCGGAAGTTCAGGGGACGTAGGAGCCGAACCCCGCCAGCTCCTCGTCGAGATCCTCAGCAGTCACCAGGTCCTGCCCCGCCAGCAGCGGCTGCAGGACCAGCCGGTTCAACGCCTGGGACATCGCGTCGACCTGGTCGTCGTGGGTCGCGGTCGGGAACCCCGCGCACTCATCGACGAACCCACCGACCCACGGCGCCAGCTCCGGGCTGGGAAGGAAGACGTTCCCGGCCTCCACGAGCGGCGACACCGCCGCGGCCCGGGCCGTCTTCGACCCGTGCGGCTCCTCCGGCACGATCCCAGGCACCACACGCGACAGCGACGCGATCACCGCCGACCCGTTCGCCTTGTCCTCGATCAGCTTCAGCAGACCCTGCGGCCACACCGCGGCGAACTCACGGACCGCCGCCTGCGTGGCGGGGAAGTCCATCCGGGCACGACGCTGGTCGAGCAGGTAGGCATCGGCGCCGCGCCGGCCCCAGATCTGCCCGACGACGAAGTCGGTGCCCTCGGTGTCCTTGAACGTCATGTCCCAGCTGACGAGCAGGTCATCGAAGCCGATGACCACACGGGACCCGTCCTCGCGGATGATCCACTGCGGCTGGTCGTAGTACTTCCACCACTGCCGCTTGAGGATCGACCCCTCGGCCGGCGCGGGCCGGCCCTGGTACAGGGCGTTCCAGGCCCTCGACCCGACCTCGCGCTTCTTCTTCTCCCAGTCAGCCGCCGTACGCCGGCGAGCCGACTCGAGGTACTCGCCGGGCTCCCGGCCGAGCACGTCGGTCTCGCCCTTCTCCGGGTCGTGGTCGGCCTGGGCGGGAATGTTCAGCACCGTCCAGCCGTCGCCCTCCTTGGCGAGCCAGCCGGCGAGATCATCCTCACGCCACCGGGTCTGGATCAGCACCACCGGTGCGCCGGGGGCGAGGCGGGGGAGCGCGACCTCACGCCAGAAGTCCTCGACGGTCTGCTTCCACGCCTTGGAGTCGGCCTGCTTCGCGTCCTTGTACGGGTCGTCGATGATCAGCAGGTCCACGGCTCGCGATGTGAGGCCACCTTCGACGCCGACGCAGACGAGGCCGCCGTTGTAGCCGAGCAGCTCGAACTCGTCCTGGCGGCGGGAGTCCTGGGCGAGGGTGAGGCCGAGCTCGGGGTGTGCGCGGAGGTCGTCGCGGATCCGGCGGCCCCATCGGCGGGCGACGTCGTGGCCGTAGGACACGATCGCGATCCGGAGGTTGGGGTTGCGGTGCAGCATCCACAGCGGGAACCGGCGGGACGCGCGCTCGGACTTCCCCTCCTGGGGTGGCATCGAGATGATGAGCCGTTCGCACTCGCCGGCGGCGACCTTGACGAGGTGCTCGTCGATGAGCTGCAGGGCGGGGGTTTGGATCGTGGACCGGTCGAGGGCCTGGGCCATCTCACCGGGGGTCTTCCACGGTTGGGCGCGGAGTTCGGGGGCCAGCGCGGTGGCGATCATGTCGAGCCAGAGCTCGGAGGACGCGGTGGCGGTCATCGGTCACCCCCGAGCGCTGGTCGGGGCATGACTGTGGCGGGGAGCGTCCTGGTCTGGAGACACTTCACCCGCCAGTCCGGAGTTTGCGCCTGGACCGGCGCGGTTGTCAACTACCCGGTTGCGGTCCCGGCGTGTCGACGCCACTCCGCAGGGAGCTGCTCATCGCACGTCAAGCACAGGTGCGCGATGGTCTCCCCGTCGACGACGGAGTCGACCGGCACGACGTCGAGGTGGGCGCACCGGCCCTTGACGTACGCCGGCGCAGGGTCGCCCAGACTGCGGATCTCGACCCACTCCCAGCGCGGATCGAGGGACGCGACGCTCCTCACAGCCGCCACCCTTCACCACCGCGGCTCTCGACCTTGCCGGCCGGAACCTCCTCGCTCAACTCGATGTCGGCGTACACCCAGTCGTCGCCGGACCTGTACGTGATCAGCACCCCACGCTGAACGCGGGCGGCCTCGGCCTGTGCGAGGAGATCGCCGATCCGATTCCCGACGTCCTTCGCCAGCTTGGCGATGGCGTTCTGCGTCGGCGACTCGTCGAGCGACCACGTCGGGTCGGAGAGCCGTGGGTGACGGTCGATCTTCACAGCGAGGGCTTGCCTCGCATCTTCGAGAGGATCGCGTCGAGGGATCCACCCTGGCAGCGTCGGCTTCATGCCCTCATCCTGCTCTCGTCGACCCCCAACTCGTCCAGCAATCTGGCCATCACCGCGTGCCGACACGACGCGCTGCCACACGCCGGGCACAGGAACGCCAGGTCCGACACCGCCGGCCGCGGCAACGGACACCAGCACGGCCCACGCCGCCGCGCGACCGGCCGCTCCGCCGACGACTCCGCCCGGATGTGGTCCGCCAGCAGCCCGATCGTGGACGGCTCCCACGTCACCCGGCACGCGTCGTTGCTGCACATCCCCAGCTGGTCGCCGAGCCGGATCTTCAACGTGCCGCGTTCCCCGCACATCGGGCAGGTGTTGTCCGGCGACCAGGCCGGGGAGTCCCAGCCGGTGACGATCCGGGCCTGGGTCCACCAGGAGCGGACGTCGCGGGTGATCGCCACCCGGGTGACCGTTAGGGCGGAGGCGGTGAGGCCGTGGAGCTGGCGGACCAGGTCGATCGTGTCGACGCCGCGGGGGTGCTCGCCGAGGTCGGTGACCCACCGGTGCGCACCGATGTCGATCCGGGCCGCGGTGTCCAGTGCGTCGAGGCGTGCAGCCGGCTTGGAACCGAACCCGGGGCGGGTGCCAGCTTCGGCCGCCTGGGAGGGCAGGTCGTTGGCCCACAACTGTGCGATCAGCGGGGGGACCTTGGTGACGTGGTTCGCGCCGTACCAGGTGTGCCCGCGGCGGATCTGGTAGTGCTCGGCGTGGGAGTGGTGTTCGGTAAGTTCGCGGACGTAGTCGGCGAGTTCCATGGGTGGGCGGGTGGTCATCGTCGTGTCCTCCGGGGTCGCGCTGGGCTGCGGGGTGTCGGTTCGATGAGTGGGGCCTCGAGCTCGGGTCGGTCGGTATCCGGGTCGTGCGGCAGGCAGAGGCGGACCAGCTCGAGGGTGATGGCCTCGTGCGCGGCGTCGCAGTGCGGCGGCAGCGGCCTACCCATCGGCCACCGCCGTGGCTTCGACCCACAGCCCTTCGTCGACGGTGCGCGGCTCCCCGCACTCGCTGCACAGGTCGCCTGCGAGGTAGGCGTCGATCTCGTCAGCCAGCCGCGTCCAGAGCAGCCGGTCGGCGTCGGCGGGCGGCTGGGGTCGTTCGCCGTCGTGGCAGGCGCAGGCGCAGGACTGCCAGCCCCATCCGCACTCGCCGTGGGTGCGCTCGAAGCACGCCGGCGACTTCGCGAGCGGTCGTCGGTGTCGCTTCGCCCAGGCGGCAGGGTCGGCCATCTTCCGGCAGTGATCGCGGAACGTTTCGAGCTCAGTCGGCATTGGCGATCTCCAAGAGGATGTCGGCGTGGCAGGGCTGGTCGAGGGGGCACCAGCACGCGAGGTCACGGTCGCGTGGGCTGCCGTCCATCACGCGGATGAGCAGTTGGTGGGGCTCGACCAGGGCGCGGTAGAGCGCCACGACCTCGAACGGCTTCATCGGCCACCCGAAGAGCGGGTGTGGGTCGCCGACGCGGTACGGGTTGCCCCACCCAGTGCCGCGGCCGACGTAGAGCGCGCCCTCGGGCATCCGCCACCCGGCGGTGCGCTTCCGCTGGATCCGCTCAGGCATCGGCACCCGCCTCCCGCGCCTCGTCTTGCTCGACGACACGCAGCGCCTCGGCGTGAGCGTCGGCGATGGTCATTCCGCCCGCCCTGGCCTCGCGGTACGCGTCCATCACCCGGGCGTGCCGCTCGTTGAACTTCATCTCGATCCCCGGCTCGCTGAAGATCATCCGCGTGTGCCGCTCGCGATCGAGCACGCACGTCGGCACGCAGCCAGGGCCACAGCCCTCCATGCACGCGCCCATGACCGCGATGCCGGTCTTCGGGTCGTAGTTCTGGGCCATCGGGCGCGTGATGTCAGGCATCGCCGGCCTCCCGCCGTGCCGTCGCCTGGTGTGCCTGGTGGGCGCGCGCCGACCGCAGCCACGCGGCCTCCGCCGCCGCGCGGCGCACCCGGTCCGGGTCGGTCAGCCCAGCCAGCCGCTGCTCGACGGCCCGCGGCATCCGCCACGCCACCACCGGGTCCAACCCAAGGTCACGACACATCTCGTCGAGCTGCACCCCGACGTACGCCTGCCCCAACGACCACTCGTGCGCGACCCGGAGGCGGTACCTGGTCCGGGCCAGGGTCTCGGCGGCGTCGTGCATGGCGTCGACGAACGCGGTGGTGTCCGCGGTCAGCGTCACCGTGACCGTGCCTGGCGTCGTACGCCGCCACCGACGCAGCAGCAGCCACGACGCCCAGGGCTGGCGAACCGTGAGCGCCCTCACAGCGACTCGCCCTCCGCGAGCCACCGGACCTGCGCGGACGCCTCGACGCCCTTCCGCATCGCCGCGAGCTCGTCGACGTAGACCCAGACGGCCGAGCGGTCGGGGTAGTACACGACCCACGCGCCACGCGGCTTCTCGATCGGCTCCCACGCTGGACCCTCGGGTACCGTCCCCGTCTGGCCGCCAGCGGCGAGCCAGTCGCGCAGCGAGGACAGCCACGTCTCGGCCCCGGCCAACGTGCCGCGGTGCTCGTCGGCCTGCCAGTAGCCGACGGCCCGGTCCCGTACGACCTGGCTGAGCAGCTGGTCGACGACATCGGTGGTGAGTGCGACCGGTACGTCGTTCGGCGGCGGGGGCAGGTCAGGCATGGGGTTCTCCTGTCGGTGGTGGGTGAGGGCGACGTACAGCGGGCCGGCGACGAGCAGCACAGCCAGGGCGGTGAAGACGAGAGCGGTCACAGGACCACAAGCCCGAGCAGGACGACGAGGACCCCGAGCACGAACGCGGCACCCATCAGCGCCGCCAACCGGCGCGCGACGAACCGCACGTGGTCCGGCAGCGGCGCGGGCATCAGGGCTGGACGCTCGCTCGGCCGCGACAGCGGCACCAGCTCAGGCGCCACCACCTTGGCCGTGGCCGTGTACTCCGTGACCTTCACTGGGGTGTCGTCGGTCGCGCCGCCGCACCGCAGCCGATAGGCGATCTCCTCGAGGTCGCTGACCAGCCATGAACCGCCGAGCGACCGGCCGATATGCACCTGCACCTCGTCGCCGGACTGCTCGCGCTCCTCACGCAGCCGGCGCTTTTCGGCGACCTCGTCCTCCAGCTGTCGCACCCGAGTCCGGTACGTCTCGAGGTAGGACTGCTCCCGCTCGCGCTGGCGCTCGAGCTCAGCGATCCGACCGTCGGCCCGGGCTTCGGCCTTCGCCTCGGCGAGTGCGATCGCCTCGTTCGCGAGCGCGTAGACCTCATCGAGCATCGCGTAGGCGATGGTCCTCCGGTTCGAGTATCGGCTGCGCCACGCTTCGAGGTCCGCCATCGCGTCGTGCGTGATCACGATGCCGCCCCTGTCTCGAGCTCGAGCAGCTCGGGCCCCCGGCCCAGCCCGGACAGGAACGTCCGCAGCATCAGGTCACGATCAGCCGGCAACAGGCCAGCGACGACGGACAACGCCCCCCGGAACGCCGACGTGACCAGCTGCGCCTGCTCCTGCTGCAACTCCACCTGCCGCTCCGCCAACCCCAGCCGGGCCATGTCGACCAGCAGCGCCCGGAAGTGCCCCAACGCCCGCTCGAGCAGGGTGACCTCGGCGCGCAGCTGGGTGAGGTCCTTCCCCCCAGCCAGGTGCTGCAGCTCGGACACCTTCCGCCCCGCCTCGTCCACCAGCTGCTCCAGCGACCCCGCCAGCCGCTCCATCGCCGCCACCGGATCCTTGATCGGCGTCGCCTCGTCCAGCCCGACCCAGAGCTTGCGCAGCGACGCATCCGCGGCCGCGGTCACCTGGCGCTCTGCCGCGGCCGCCTGAACCTGCGGAGCCGCGCCGCCGTGCATCACGCACACCGTCCCGCCCGGGATCGCCACCCGCTTGCACCGAGAGCCTGAGCCCTTCGCCGTCGCGGTGCAGCGACGGTCGTCCCTGAGGTCGTCGCTCATCGGCTGGCGTCCTTGGGGTCTGAGATCTCCTGGTGGGTGGATGTCACGTTGGCTGGGGTCGCGCCCCCTCTCCCTCTCCTAAAGGAGAGGGGGGCGCGTGACTTCTGTCCGTGACTTGTGCGTGACTTTCTGACCTGCGGTTTTGTGTTTTCCGTGACTTCGCGTGACTTCTCGCGTGACTCTGAGAATCCGGACATTCTGGGACACCGTGACTTCCGTGACTTCAGCGTGACTTTCTGTAGCGGGCTCACATCTGGTCCCTTCGGGCGGCGGGGAGGTAGGCGGCTTCGGCTCCGCGACCGCCGAGGATGGACGGCTGCTTGAAGGCGAGCTCGTGGGTGACGAACCGTTCGAGAGCACGCCTGGCCTTCTCGATCTCGGACCGGGACGGCTTGTCCTTCTTGGTCATCAGGCAGGCGGCGGTGGTGGGGGTGAGGCCGTTGCGGCCGCGGGCGCGCATCTGTTGGAGGAGGTCGATCTTGGGGGTGATGGTGGAGGTTCCGGTGTCGTGGTCGTGGGTGACTTCGAGGGGTCCGAACTCGCCAGCTGGTTGCTTGAGGTGGCGGAGGTTGACGACGGGGTCACCGGCGGCTCCCCAGAGGGAGAGGACGGACCCGGCGCCGGCGGTGATCCAGGTGGAGCCGTAGAGCTCGTCGAGGGACTTGGGTTCGGCCTTGGCGTGGTCCTGGGCGCGTTTTCGGTAGTGGTGGAGGGCGAGGACTTCGATGCCGGCGACGAGGGCGCGTTGGATGGCGGAGTTGAGGCCGGCGCCGACTTCGTCGTCGGAGAGGCCGAGGGCGACGTCCTTGAGTGAGTCGATGATCACGGCGTCGGCGTGGACGAGCTGGCACATGCGGGTGAGTTCGTCGGGGTGCTTGGCGAAGTCGCGGTCGGGTGGGCCTTTCCAGAACACGAGGTGTTCGTGGAGGATGTCGCGGTGTTCGTCGGTGACCATGCGTTCGAGGGAGCGGGCGGCTTGGGGTGGTCGGTCGGCGGCGATGTAGAGGACTCGGTTGAAGGGGCGGACTGGGATGGTGAGTGCGTCGGGGCGGATCCCGATGCCGGCGAGCATGACCTGTTGGGCGATGGTGGTCTTTCCGACGCCGGCGGGGCCGGCGATGAGGAGTGCTTCGCCTTGGGCCCAGAGGACGTCGTCGGTGGTGCCCCAGGCGGTGGGGATCTCGGTGGGGCGGTCGAGGATGAAGGTGTCGCCGAGGATGAGGCGGCCGTGCTTGTCGGCTTTGGAGGGGCCGAAGTTGGTGGCGACTTGGTCGGCGAGGTCGGAGAGCTCGGCGAGGTTGGAGCTCATGTCGTCGACGGTGGTGGTCGCGATGCGTTGCCGCATGCGGATGAGCTGGTCGTCGAGGCGGCGTAGGCCGGAGGCTTCGCGGATGAGTTTGGCCCAGTGTTCGACCTGGGTGGTCAGGGGTGGGAGCAGTGGGGCGATGTCGCGGATGCTGAGGAGGTAGGTGTGTCCGCCGGCGAGGGTGAGGTTGCCGTGTTCGTGGAGGTGTCCGAGGAGGGTGGGGTGATCGGGGATGAGGCCCTTGTCGACGACGCTGCGGATGCTGTTGTGGATGAGCTCGTGGCGGGGCTGGTAGTAGTCGGCGGGGTCGACGAGGTCGAGGAGGTCTGCGGCGGTCTCGGGGTACTTGAGGAGGGACGCGATGAGTTGGCGTTCGGCTTCTTGGGCGACGTCTTGGGGTGTGACGGGGCGTACGCCGTTGGTCGAGGGGGCGTCGTACTCGGGGTCGAACGGCGGCTCGTCGGGTGGTGGGAGGTGCGTGGTGGTCACGAGTACACCTCCACCGGGTTGGCGCGGTACTCGGGGGCGTCGCCGGTGAGGCCTTCGTAGCCCCACCAGCAGATCCAGACGTGGCCGGCGGCGCACTGGTACCAGGCGCGGCCGTCGGGGCGCCACTTGTAGGGGAAGTAGAGCGCCTGGCGACCGTTGGGGACGCAGCGGTCGTGGCAGTCGTCGGGCATGGTCTCGGCGTGGGTGCCGAGCTTCGCGAGCCACGGCTCTTCGAGCCAGTCTGGTGTTGGGGGTTCGACGGGCATGCGGACGCCGCCGCGGTTGTGGACGATGTTGTAGCGGGGGCTCTCGTTCTGGATCGCGGCGGTCTCGGCGGTCAGCACGGTCTCCCGGTCGGGGTGGACTTCGAGGGTGATGTTGGTGACTTCGTGCCACCAGGGCTTCTCGCCTCGGTGGGAGCGCCATCGGGAGACGGGGTCGGCGGTGATGCCGACGTAGAGGAGTGCGCCGTCGGCGGCGTAGAAGCGGTAGAGCACGTGGTTCTGGGTGGTGAGGGTCACCGTTGTCCTCTGGTCCTCGAGCTGGCAGGGGGTTGGGTGCGTGCGGGCGGCGGTTCCGTGGGCAGGTGCGCCTGGTCCCTGACGTTCGGGGCGGGGTCGTGGGCGTCCTTCGAGGTGAAGTAGCGAAGTCCTCGTTGACGCACGTCCGGCCGCCCGCACGCGGTTCGGGGGGAGGGCTACCTGGGCACGGTGAAGGGGTCGAGCACGGTGGCGTCGTGGGTGTCCTCGTCCTGGTCGGGGACCACGGTGCCCACGGTGAAGGTGTCGCCGTCCTCGGTGTCGCCGTCCCACAGGCCGGTGACCTCGCCGGCCTCGTCGGTCTCGACCAAGGCCGCGGCGGCCGCGAGGACCTCGGGCACGGTGGGCTCGTCGTTCTCCAGGTCGAGCTGGGCGTCGCCGCCCTCGGCGAGCTGCCGGTTCATGTAGAGCGCGCGGTGGATGCGGCGGACGGCTTCGTCGACCTGGCCGTTGAGCTGGCCGTCGACGACGGGCTCGAGCTCGGTAATGACGAAGTCGACCTTCTGGTCGCCGTCGGCCTTCTCGTGGGTCTCGTCGACCTTGAGCTCGACGATGGCCATGATGCGGCCGCCTGGCTGGTGGTAGAGCTTGGTGGCGAGGTCCTCGGTCATGCCGGTGGCGGAGAGGCCCTTGGCGCGGATCTTGGCGGTGGTGGTCATGCGTTCTCCTGAGTGGTGTGGGCGGTGCGGTCGATCGCGGGAAGCAGGGGGTGCTGGCGGCGGTAGTCGAGGATCCGGTCGGCGTCGCGCAGCTCGCGCTCGACGGCCTCCAGGTCTCCCCGCAGCTGCTTGGCGTGGGCGGCGAGCCGGTTGCGCTTGCGCTGCGCGACGGCATACGCCTCCTCGGCGCGTTGCCGTTCGGTCTTGGGCTGTCGGGTCACGTGGTTCCTTCCTGGGTTAGAGGTCTTGGGGGAGGTCGATGCGGATCCCGGCGAGGCGGGCGTGGCCGTGGTCGAGGAGCTGCCGGGCGATGGTGTGTGCGGGGTCGACGGCGAGGCCGGCGTGGGTGAGGCGGGCCATCAGGCAGGCGAGGGTGACCTGGTCGGGTGGGTAGTGGCGGGGGTAGCCGGAGCCGTGGTCGGGGTGCCTGGAGGCGGGGGTGAGGCGGCCGGTGCGGGTCCAGTGGTCGAGCTGGCGGTAGGAGATGTCGGCGCGGGCGGCGAGGTCGGGGCCGGTGAGGTGGCCGGTGGGGATCTCGTGGAGCCGGTTGGGGAGGTGGAGGACCGTCATGCGGCACCGTCCTGGGCGGCGGCGCGGCGGCGTGCGGCGGCGCGGCTGTGGTCGATGCCGTGCTGGTCGAGGATCAGGGTGATGACGCTGATCTGGACGCGGTGGTGGGCGGCGACGCGGCCGATGGGGACGTTGTCGTTGAGGTACTCGCGGAGGATGGGCTGGTGGTCGAGGCCGGCGGCGACGAGGGTGTCGGTGGCGAGGCGTCGGCAGGCGGGGTCGTGGTACTTCATCTGGGCGTGGGCGGTGACTGGGATCGTCTCGGCGCAGCCGGCACGGCCGCATGGTCGTGGTCGGGCGGCGGGGGACTTCTTCAGGCGCCGGCGTTCGCGTTCGGAGAGGCCACCCCAGATCCCGAAAGGTTCGTCGTGCTCGAGGGCGTAGGTGAGGCACTGGTCGCGGACGTCGCAGGTCGCGCAGGTGGCCTTGGCTTCGCGGGTGGAGCCGCCTTTGTCGGGGAAGAACGCTTCGGGGTCGGTTTGGGCACAGAGGGCCTGGCTGGCCCAGGGTTGGTCGTTGAGGCCGGCGAGGAAGTCGGCGGTGCCGGTGGGGTGGATGGATGGTCGGCGGCCGGCGAACCAGGGGTCGGTGCTCACGACAGCGCCTCCGCGACGGCCGCGATCAGGTCCCGGGCGGCGGGCGGGGTGACGGCGTTTCCGGCGAGCTTGACCCGCTCGCGCCTGGTGCCGCCCCAGATGTAGTCGGCGGGGAACGCCATCCCGGCCGCGACCTCGTGCGGCTCGAGCATCCGGAATAGGCAGTCGTCGACCTGCGCCTCGGCGGCCTCGATGTCGCCCGGGGTGATGATCGACTGGTGTCCCTTGGTGGTCAGTGTGCGGAGGTACTCCGACGCCGGGGTGACCATCTCGCCGCCCTCGCCCTTGCTGCTGTTGTGCCGCTGGATCAGGGCGTAGCGGTCGACGGTGGTCAGGGTGCCTATCGGCTTGCTGGTCGGCTGCGAGCCGGTGCTGGCGCCGTAGTAGGGCATCACGAGCGCTGAGGTCTCGCGGGTGGTCATCGTCCGGTGTGGCTCGTCCGTCGGCCGGGCGTCGTCGTTCCACGTCCCGCCGGCGGGCACGACGAGCCCGTGGTGGTTGCCGGATGCAGTGACCGTGGACAGCGGGTCACTCGTCGGCCGTGCGTCCGATCCGCCGCCACGCAGCTCAGCGATGAACGGAGGCGGCTCGATCAGCGCCTTGGTGGTGTCGTTCGCGGTCAGCGTGCTGATCGGCTCGTCGAGGCTGCGCACCCGGTAGTCGAACCGTCGCTCGAGCATGAACGGCGGCGTGGCCAGCGCGTCGAGGTGGCGGCTAGTCTGCGTGCGCAGCGGGTCTCCCGCAGAGTTGCAGCGGTCGCCGGCGCGGCCCTCGAGAGGCACGACGAGCGCCTTGGTCTCCTGGGTGTGCAGAGTCTTGAGCACGTCGAGAGTCGACCAGGTCCGGTAGTAGCCATTCGGGTCGCCGTACGACGGGTGCTTGGGGTCGGCGGCGTCGTAGGTGTTGCCGGCCGCCTCGATGGTCAGCGGTGACCAGTAGCGGGCGATCCCGGCGGCGATGCGGCGGCGGGTCTTCTCGGCCAGATCCTTCGTGCGGTCCCCGATCCGGGTGCCCTTCAGGGCCCAGTCGATCGCGGCAGCTGCGGGCAGGTAGCCGGGCTCGACAGCGGTGCCGCACGCCCCGTGGAGGTAGACGTACTGGCTTCGGTACTTCCCGACGGTGCGGCCGTTCTTCCATGCCTGCTGCGACTCGACGACCTCCGAGCAGGCCGGGCACCAGGCGAGCGGGCGCATCACCTTGTCGATGTCCGGGGCCCGGTTGCCAGTCAGCCAGAACACGATGTAGATCCGGTCCCGGGACTGCGGGGCCGGGTCGCCGTGCGCCTGGGCGTGCATGCTGTTGAGCGAGACGACGCGGAACTCGTAGCCGAGGTTTCGCAGGCCCTTCTTCCACAGCGCCCACTCCGGTGCGAACTTCGGGTTCGTCGCGATGTCGACGACGTTCTCGATGACGCCGGCGCGGTAGCGGTGGTGCTCGACGAAGCGGAGCACGTCGAACATCAGCAGTCGGGAGCGCTGGACGATTGCGGTCTCGGGGTCCTCGTCGTCGACGAGCTCGGGATTGAGCAGGTCGAGCAGGTCGCCGCCGACGAAGGACGAGACCGAGGCGTACTTCCCCCCGCTGGCCTGCGACCACTTCGTGCACTCCGGTGAGGCCCACAGGATGTCCGTACGGGGGAAGTAGCGCGGGTCTTCCTCGTGGAGGTCGACGGCGGCATGGTCGGCGGTCGGGTGGTTCTGGTTGTGGACCTCGACGGCGAGGTCCCAGTGGTTCGCGGCGATGCGGATCTCGACTCCCGGCACCTGGATGGCCCCGGTCGACGAGCCGCCTCCGCCGCAGAAGAGGTCGGTGACAGTGAGGCCGCCGCCCGTCGATCGCGGGGGCGCGACCGGGTACATGGGGCGCTCGGGGCCGCCGAACATGCCATAGGCCCACGAGTCGGGCAGGCTCGCGCCGACCGTGCAGTCGCACGGATTGCTGAAGCAGACTGGGCAGTGGCTCACAGGAGCGCTCCCTGGACCGTGGCGGCGGCGTGTCCGGGGGATGGCAGCGCCGCCGCCACGGTGGTCAGGGGGGTGATGGTGATGCGGGCGCCGGTGGGGCCGTTGGCGTAGAGCTTCTCGACGAACCCGGCGGCGATCTGCGCGTCGTCGCGGATCACACCGGAAGAGGTGAGGGCGTCGCAGGTGGCGCGTTCGAGCTTGTCCTTGTCGGGCTTCTTGTCGACCCAGTGTGGTGCGGAGTCCTTCAGCTCATGCGACCTGGCGCCGGTGCGGAAGTGGTAGCCGGGTCGGGGGAGGTAGAAGGTGATGTCGACGCGGACGGGGCCGGTGAACGGTTCGAAGCCGGGGGTGTTGGCGATGGTGTCGAGGACGGCGGCAGTGACGTCCTGGCGCCAGGGCTTGACCTTCTTCGAGGATTCGGCCATGACGGCGCGGCCGTTGACGACGAAGGCGCGTTTGGAGCCTTGGGGTGCTGGGGTGCCGGTGACGTTGATGGTCAGCATGGGTCGGCCTCCTGTGGGTCGTGGGTGGGGCAGCCGGGGTCATAGCCGCCGGCGGTGAGGTGGCGTGGGTCGCAGGTGCAGCGGGCGACGGTGGTCATCCGTGGCCCTGCTCTCCGTGTCGGTCGTTGAGGTCGGAGCCGTCGCTGCTGGTGTAGGTGTGGCCAGTCGCGTGTGGGTCCTTGCGGGTGCAGGGGAGGCCGTCGGGGTCGTCGAGGAACCGGTGCTCGCACATCACGGCTGGAGCCCAAGCACGAGTGCGGCCTGCTCGACCTGGTCCCAGGCGGTGCGATCGCCGCCGCGGCGGTCCGGGTGTGTCGTGGCCTTCGCCTCGCGAAGACACCTGCGGAGCTCGTCGGGGTCTGTCCTGAGCTTGTGCAGGTAGCGGACGCGGGGCTCGCCCTCCTCGCCGACAGCGACGCGCTCGAGCAGCGCGTACGCCTGGTCGGAGGTCATGTGACTGGAGGGCATCGCGCGGCCGGCGGGTAGGGCCTTGAACCCGGTGTATTGCTGGCCGAGCTCGGTCGCGCCGTACCGGTCGACCGCGCGGAGTGCCTCGAGGGTGAGGGCGATCGCGCGGACGTTGTGTTGCCACTCCGGACCTTGGTCGTGCCAGCTGGTGTAGAACCGGTCGCATCGGTAGATCAGCGGGCCGTGTCGGGAGTCGAACGCCAGCGCGACTGCCGAGGACTCCGGCTTGGCGTTCGCGCGTAGCGTGCCGTCGAGGCGCAGGTCGGACTCGGTGACGTCGATCTCGATCACGACATCGTGGGCCTTCAGGGCGTCGAGCTCGCGCTCGAGGATCTCGAGGGTGGACCCCCATTTGGCTGAGAACCGGGTGGGCTCCTTGCCCATGGTGCCGAGCCAGGTGCGGTCGCTGATCGGGCGGGTGGTGTACATCATCGGGTCACCGCCTGGTCACGGACGGCGATCGTCGGCGCGAGGGCGTCAGCGAGGACAGCGGCGACGTGGGCCGCCCAGTTGGCCTTGAACACCTCGGCAGATGATCGGCCTTCGCCGAAAGTGGCGTCGATCTTTGCGCCACAGGTGCAGGTCGTCCAGATTTCGGCAAGACCGCCGAGGAACTCCGGCTCGTACACGTGCGCTGCTGACACCTCGGCTGCCACCGCCTCGATGTCGTCCCGTGGGGCGGTCATGAGGTCGCTCCGGGCGGGGTGGCGCGGGTGGCCTCATGGCGTGCTAAGTGCGTCTGCTTGGCTGGCATGCCCGTTGAGAAGATCTCGCCGCGCCGCGAGTTGACCCGCACGCACGGCGATCCGGCTGGTTCGAGGCAATATGGGCATGCCACTCGGGTCGCGTCCTTCTCGACCCCTCGCTCGCTCCGGGCGGTCATGAGCGGGCCTCGGTGGGCGGTGTGACGCGGGTTCGCCAGTCGTTCAGGGACGGATAGAAGCCGGTCTCATCGGCAACGCGGATGGCCCACAGGTATGCCTCGATTGCCGCCTTGGTGCGGACGGACGCGCTTCCCTCGGTCTCGATCCACGCGAGGTCGGCCATGGTCAGCGCACCTCTGTCGAGTGCATCAGTCTCGATCTCGTGCTCGCTCATTGCTCGCCCCCAACCTGCTGGGCGGCTGCACGGGCGGCGTCGAACTCCTGCGCCCACTTCGGCAGCACGCGGTTCAACTCGTGGTCGTAGAGCGCCTGCCCATGACCGATCGCACCGTTGTAGGCGCGCTGCGTAGCGACCCAGTCGACGAACTCCGCGACCACGGCCTCCGCGCCCAGCCTGCGCTGGGCGGCACGGTCAGCGGCGAGCCAGTCGGAGGCGAGGATGTCCTTGGCGATGCAGACGTGCAGTCCGCGCACTTCGGACGACCAGAACGGGTGCGCCTTCGCGACCAGGGCGGCCAGCGCCTCCACCTCGGCGGCGTCAGTCTGCTCGGCCCGCGTGAGCGCCGCGTCCAGGGACTCGTGGAATCCGGTCACCGGAACACCGCCGGCACCACCACGACCAGGAACAGCACCACCAGGCTGCCCAACCAGATCCGACCCTCCATCACGCCACCCCGATCTTCGACAGGCGAGCCACAGCCCGCTCCACGGCCAACGTCTGCTCGACCACCCGCGCCCACGACTTCGCCGCGACGACCGCGCGGTCACCGGTCCCGGGGCGCCGCTCCCGGACCGGGAACTCCACCCGCGCAGCACGCAACTCGGCATCCAGGTCATGCAGGATCTGGTTCGTCCGCATCCGGACCCCATCAGCCGGCCGGTACGCCACCGCGGTGGCCACCTCGGCGTTCACAGCAGCGCCCCCTGGGCTGGGGTCGACGGCTCGACCGGGGTCGGGATGATCGGCCAGTCCCCAGGGATCCCGTCGTGGGCGGTGCCCTGCCGGTCGAAGTACGCGCGGAGGCTGTCGCACTGCTCCTTGCGCCACCCGATCTGGTGCGCGTGGAGCGTCTCGAGCCGGAGCCGGGCGATGTCGGGCCAGACCTGTGCGAGACGCCACGCCAGTCGCAGCGCGGCGAGGGCGTCAGCGGTCGCGTTGTGGGCGTCGTCGAGCCTGACCTGGTAGTGCGTGCACAGGGAGGAGAGCTTCTTGTCCTCGACCCCGCAGCCACCGCAGGCGTACTTCCCGCCACGGCAGCCGCCCTTGACCTTCCGGTAGGGGTCGTACTGCTTCTCGATGACCATCGGGTCGATGACGCCGCGGACGCCGGCGGGCCGGGAGGCGAGCGTGTCGAGGCCGTTGCGTGCGAGCTCGGCCTCGAGGAGCGTCAGGTCGAATGCGGCGTTGGCGGCGATGACCGGGATGCCGCGGCCCATGGCGGTGCCGAGCGGTGCGGCGATCTCGAAGAGGGCGACGTCGCGGTCGAGCGGGGTCTCGCCGGTCGCGTCGATGCGCAGCGCCTGGGCGCCGTCGAGTCGCTTCTCGAGCTTCTCGGTGGTCCAGCCGTGGACGTCGGACGCCTCGGTGGGGATGTCGCAGCCGGGGTGGATGAGCCACTCGGTGGACCGGGTGGGTTCGCCCGGGGTGACGTGGACGACGGCCGCGGTGACGATGCGGACGTTGTGGGGGTCGACTCCACTTGTCTCTGTGTCGAGTCCGACCATGGGGCCGGCGTGCCACTTCACGGTGCTCACGCGACCGCTCCCTTCGCGATGAACTTGCCGCTGGCTGGGTCGTGGGTCAGGCCGGCGTACGCCGAGGGGCGGCGGTTCCGGGCCTGCTGGGAGTTGGTCGCCCAGCGGCAGTTCTCCGGCGAGTAGGGGCCGTCGTTGTCGCGCCGGTCGAGCGTGAAGAGCGCTCGGCCGCCGGGGGACTTCCCCTCGGGCCGTGGGCCCATGTCGGCGACGAAGGTCCAGAAGTCCTCGCGCCACCTGTCGCAGACCGTGATCCCGCGGCCGCCGTAGTTGGGGAACCGTGGGTGGGTCACTCGCTGGCAGCGCGCCACCATGTCCATGTAGATCTCGTAGAGCGGGTGGAAGGTCTTCCCTCCCCGCCAGTTCGGGTTGGACGGCCCCCAGTCGCTCCCGCTGCTCATGCCGGCACCGCCTGGTCAGCGAGGTGGACGAGGTACGCCGAGAGCTCGGCCGCGGACGCCGTGGAGGCGGTGACTCCGCCGGAGAACGCCGCGAAGTCCTCGGTCAGGTCCTCGGTGCTCATCTCGCGCCGTCCGCCGGCGAGGAGGACCTGCTGCCAGATCGCGTCCGCGTCGCCGTCGTCGACCACCTCGGCCTCGAAGGCGCCATCGGCGTCCGGCTGCTGCGCCGCCTTGGCCGCGGCCAGGAGTGCGTCTCCGACCTGCTTGAGCTCGGCGTTCAGCTGGTCGGTCATGTGCCCGGCGTCGTTGGCCTTCTTCCAGATCGCCCGGACCGTGTCGATCGTCGACGCCTCCTGCGCCTGCGCGAGGTAGTCCGGGCGAGGAGCCTCGATCGCGGCCCGCTGGCCCTGCTCGAGCGCCCCAGCACCCTCGGCCGGCGGCAGCGCCTGACCGGACTTCTCCGCGACGATCTCCCGCAACCGCTGCGCCCCGATGTGCAGATCGAGGACCGGCACCACGAACCGAGACGTCTGCCCGTCCTTCACCACACGGCGCTCCACCAGGTGCAGGTGTGCCGGCACCAGCTCGCCGACGAACTGGGCGAGCTCGGCGACCGCCGGGATCTCCGCGGCCGCGTTCCAGCCGTGGGACTCCATCCGGAAGACGCCGACGGCCTCAAGCTCGGGCAGCATCACCGAGAGCCGGGTCGTGGGCTTCGCGTTGAGGTGGTTCGGGTCCTCGGGGTCGCACGGCTCGCCGTCGACGCCGACCTGCCCGTCGCACCGGTGGGTGCAGCCGCCGCCGGACCAGGTCTCCATCCACTGCGACAGTCCGCCCTTGACGACGATCACGGGGATCGACTGGGCGGTGGTGAAGACCTCCCACTCGGGCTTGCCGTTGTTGTCCCACTGGCGGGCCTCGCCGCCGTAGAGGTTCGCGAGGTCACGGATGTACTGCTCCGAGGGGCTGGTGAAGCGGAAGTGCTCGAGCTTGTTCGGGCGGGTGCGGCCGGACTGGGTCGCGACCTGGTTGCCCAGGCGGATCCGGCCGAGCTCGGCGTGCCGCCGCTGCAGGGTGATGGGGGAGATGGGCATGGTCAGGAGACCTTTCTGGGCTTGATCAGGGGTGCGCCGGACGCTGCTTGGCAGCGGGCGCAGATGGGGATGACGCCGTGGACGGGGTGGGTGGTGTTGCCGATGGCTGGCTGCTCGCAGCGGTCCTCGAGCCAGTAGCAGGTGGTGGGGATCTCAGGCATGGGTCCGCGCTCCCTTCTGGCAGAGGAGGCACTCGTCGGGCTGCCAGGTGATGCGCCGGCAGCGGGGGCACAGGTGCACGCGGGTGGCGGCGTGGAAGATCGAGCCGTCCATCACACGACCGCCCGTCGAGCGGGTGGCGCAGGAAGGCGACGGTGCTCTGCGCAGGCGCCACGAGGGTCGCCGAGCGTTCCCCAGTCGGGGCCGTGGTTCCAGCACTCGCCGGACTCGTCGAACCACTCCCAGTTGGCGCCGCGCTCGTCGAGCCACCGTCCGAGCCGATAGACCAGGTCGAGGTGGAGGCCCCCGGAGTGACATCCGCAAGGCGCCGTGAAGCTGTACGTCGTGTCGAAGTCGGCCATCAGGTAGTGCGCGGGGTCGTGCAGCCAGCCGTGGTCGCACGGGAGCTCACACCACTCGTCACACTCCTCGGCCGGTATGAGCGCGCCGTCCGGGGCGTACGTGAGGTCGAGCAACGCGCAGAGCCCTTGGCAGAGCTCAGCGTGGATTCCGGTCGCCGTGATGTTGAAGCGGTACTGCTCCGGCGCCTGGATCAGCGTGGCCATGACTCGCCACATCTCCTCCGGGCCGATGCCGGGGCTGGTGACGGCAACGCGTGTTGACCTGGTCATCACGCCACCCGGCCCTTCGGCTCCGGCAGCACCGGCGCGTCCAACGGCACCCACGCCTTCGTGTTCTGCGCGTGGAAGTGCTCCTGCAGTCCGACCGCGTTGAGGAACGCCCTGTGGGCCGCCCGGTCAGCCGGTAGCGGGATCAGCGCGTGCGTCTTCGCCCGCAGGTTCAGCAACGCCGCGCCCGCGAACCTCGGAACCTCGACCTCGGTGTCGTCGACGAGCACCGCATGCGGCGCGAACCGCAACCCGGCCAGCTGCAACTCCTGGTCGGCGTAGACCGTGTTCGCCGGCTTCGTCAGCGACGTCTTGATGTCGACCAGCCACATCTGCCTGCGGCCGGCGGACCCAGTGGGCAGCTGCACCCACACATCACCGGTGCCGGCGTACCGGTTCTTCCGGTCGAACACCGTGGTCTCGGCGGCCTCGACGTGCCGGTCGAGGTCGACACCCCACGCCTGCAGGAACGCGAGGTACTGGGCGAGGAACGGCTGCACGTCCTCGTTCGGCGGCATCGGCTGCCCGAGCACGTGGGCGTGCGCGTAGGAGTGGACGTCGGTGCCCAGCGCGGCCTTGGTCTCCCACTGCTCCTTGTACTGGGCCTTGATCGCCATGGTCACGCAGAACCGGCAGCGGCCGCAGCGGGTGGAGACCGGGGACCGCTTGTCGCACGTCCGCGGGTTCCCGTCCGCCGGCGTGCCGCACTCCGGCTGCCTCGAGGTGGCCACCATCTGCGGGAGCCGATCCCAGGCGGCCGCGGCGGTGTCGCGGGCCGCGGCCGGAGGCAGGGCGGGCTTGTTGATCACCGACTGGGCGTTGGTGACCGACACGTACAGCTGGCCCGCGTCGGACCCGAGCGGGCAGTCCTCGGAGCAGGGGCCGTAGTAGCGGCCCTTCCCGGGGACCTCGCGGGAGTGCAGGGGCGCGGTCATCGGTCGCCCCTGACGCCGGTGCACTCGACACACGCCGGGGCGTGGTCGCTGCACAGCGGGGAGTCCGCACCGTGGGTGCAGGCCCGGTCGACCCAGCACGGGGCACCGCAGCCGGGCTGGGCGCAGTGCACGACCGCATCGGCCGGCACTTCACCGGACCCGCCACAGGCCGGGCAGTCGGTCCACGCGAACGGCACCGGGCCACGCGGCAGGGAGTGGCGGATCCGGCCGTCACCGTCGCACGACGGGCACACGTCCGTCGCCGCGGCGGGCCGGTGGTCCTGGTGGGCGGCGTCGACCGCGGAGCCGAGGGCGTCGAGGAGCGTCGTACTGGCGCGGATCATGACAGCGCCTGCTCGACGTGCGGGGTGATGATCAGCTCGGCGAGGAACTCCTCGAACGTCTGCGAGTCCAGCACCTCGACGACCACAGCCGCCGACACCGGGGCCGGCACGACCACCGACACCGGGGCCGGGGCCGGGGTGCGGCCGGCGACGGTGCGGCGGTGGTTACGAACCTCACTGGCCACGCTCACGAACGTGACCACGAAGCACGCCGCGACCATGCACAGCGCCCACGCCACCAGGAAGGCGCTCATGCCGACACGAACTTCCACACCGGGTGGCACCGCAACGCGGCCAGCTCGAACCGGGCACCGGTGTCCGGGAGCCGCGCCGACCAGAGGTGACGGTGACCCTGGTCGACCTCGAAGGAGACCTCGTCGTCGATGCAGACGCTGTTGAGCCAGGCGTCCTGCTGGGCGGTGGTCGCCGGCAGCCGTAGCCGGATCATCTTCGTGGCGGGGGCGGCCCCGTGGTGGTGGTCCTCGACGATGTCGATCGCTGTGAGCGGGGGGAGGTGGTGGGTCTGGATGTGCTCGGCCAGGGCCTGCAGCGCGATCGGGTACTGCTTGTTGAACGTCTCGGTGGTGGTGGTCATGAGATGATTCCTCTCGATTCGTGGGAGTCCGGTCTCGCTTGGTGGTGGGCCGGGCTCCCGGGTCTGTTCAGGGGGTGACCGCCCTCAGGCGGACTTCTTCCTCGCCGCCCGCGACTCCGCGGACATCCGCGCCAGCCGGGTGAAGTGCGCCCGCTTCGCCGACTCCACGCGCCGGGCCCGCTCCACGGGGTCGAGCTGGCGGTGTGGGTCGACCTCGTCCTCGAACCGCCGCTGCAGCCCGTCGCGGGCGGCCTGGGTCGCGGCACGCCGGTCGTCCTCGTGGGCCCACCGGGTGTGCGCCGCGACCTTCGCCGCGGCACGACGCTTCGCCTGGTCGACCGGTCGGTCGCCGGCCACCGGGTAGGGGTGCTCGGCGGTCACGCGACACCTGCCGGGCGTGGTCCAGCCTCACGGGTGACACTGGACAGTTCAGGCACGAAGAGAGAGCCGGCGGGGGCGTCGAGGTGCCTCTCGATGGCCCGGGCCCACTCGGCGCGGATGTAGGTGGCCTGGCCGGATCGCAGGTGGCCGATCGTGGCGCGCGAGCACCCCACCTTCTCGGCCAGCTTCCGGACGCTGAGGCCGCGGTACGTCATGTACTGGGCGAGCGCGTCCTTGCTGATCAGCCTCACGTCGAATCTCCACTCTGTTCGGATCAACGTTTCCTCCTCGGACACTAGACGACTCTCATCTCTCACACAAGAGACTAGACGCATTAGACGCAGGTGTCTAGCGAAACTGCGAAACCGGTGCGGGTGTTTACGCAGGTGAAACGAACTACAACGGTGGAAGCGCTAGACGGTGCGTCTAGTCTGTCGTTTGCACGCGCGCGCGTTTCGATCGGAGAGTGGCTAGACGTGAGTAAGGAACCGGACGGTCCGTGGGCGGCGGCGATGATGCGAGTCAAGGCCACCGACCCGAGGAACGGCCGGCCCTCCTGGAACCGCCTGGCCGAGCTGGCTGGAGTGAGCACGTCGACCATCACGCTGATGGCCGGCGGCAAGCGAAGGACCAGCCTGGACACGGTTCGCAAAGTCGCTGAGGCGCTGCGAGTTGCTCCTGAGGACGTGCTCGAGTGGATCGGGCGGGGCCAGCAGGTGCGGCCGTACGAGGTTCCGGCGGAGGTGGATCTACTCACGGAGCGTCAGCAGAAGGCGCTGACGGAACTGATCCGCGCGATCGCGGCCGACACGGCAGGAGGTGAGCACGGTGGAGACACCGCCGCCACCAGCGTCACGGAGCTGACGCCCAGGGAGCGCATGCAGCAGCCGACCAGGCGGGCCGCGCGCCGGGACCCGAAGGCCTGAGGACGTGGTCGTGTCGGTGGCCGCTTCTAGCGTCGCGGGCATGATCCATCCCTGGCGCCGGCTCCGGGCCCTGACCGACGTGACGCTGCTGTGGCACGACGACGGGCCGATGGGGGAGACCGACTTCGAGGCCGGCACCATCTCGATCCGCCGCGGTCTGACGTGGGAGGAACGCAGGTGCACGGTGCTGCACGAGGTGCTGCACGTGGAGCGGGGGCCGGTGCCCGGGGGTCTGGCTGACCGGGAGGAGCTGCGGGTCCAGAAGGAGACCGCGCGGCTGATGCTGCCGTCGGTGAAGGCGATCGGGGACGCGTACGCGTGGGCGCAGGGTGACGACGAGGGCGCGGCGGCCGAGCTGGGTGTCGACGTGGACGTGCTGCGGACGAGGATGAGGTACATGACGCACCCGACCGAGCGGGGCTACCTGGCTCGTCGGTTCGACCAGGACGGGGGGCAGCATCTGTGAGCGAGACGATCACGTGCGAGTGGTGTGCGGAGGAGATCCCGGCCGGGTCGGGCCGGTGCCCGATGTGTCAGGGGTCGATCAGCCCCACGGGCCGGCGGATCCAGGGCACGCCGCTCGCGGCGAAGCCCGCGGAGCCGGCCAGGCCGAAGGCGCCGGCGGGGTGGTACGACGACCCGAAGCTGGTGAACACCCGCCGCTACTGGGACGGGGCGAAGTGGACCGAGCACCGTCAGGAGAAGGTCCCGGCCCCGCCCGTGGTCGCCGCCGCGCAGCCGCCGGCGGACCACCCTGAGGATTCCCCTCGGAGCCGCGGTGGATGGATCGGGGCGGCAGTGGTCGTGCTCGTGATTGTCGTGATCGGCGCCCTGAGTGGCGGGAACGGAGGCTCGGATGGGCCTGACACCGGCGACAAGTACGGCGCCCAGGACGTCTGCAAGCAGTTCGTGAAGAAGCGGCTCAAGTCGCCGGGTAGTGCGGACTTCTCCGAGACCTCGACGACGGGCTCCGGGCAGCTGTGGACCGTGTCTGGCGCCGTCGACTCGCAGAACACCTTCGGCGGGCTGGTGAGGAACAACTACGTGTGCAAGGTCCGGCACACCGCTGGTGAGAACTGGCGGTTGGTCGACATGCAGATGACTGGCAACTAGGCCCGCCGATCGTGACCACCTAACCGGGTCGCACACTGGTAGGAGCCGCCCGCCTGAACCACGCTCACCGCACAGCGCCTCACGCCCGCACACCTTGTAATGAGGATGTCGCGGGTTCGACTCCTGTCACCGGCTCGAAGGTGCCGCTGACCTGCGGGAATGTCGGTGGGGTCGAACACACTGGCGAACGCACAGCGTTCCCAGACCACCTAACCACGACCGGGGCACCTCATGAAACGCCACTCGCTGCAACCGCTGATCGACTCCTTCGAGCTCGCCCTGGAGGCGGAGAACAAGGCACCCCGCACGGTGGGGAACTACCTCGAGGCGCTCAGCCTGTTCTGCCGGTGGCTCGACGAGCAGCACCCGGGTCTGGAGCCAGACGAGGTCACGGCCACGGTGTGCCGGGAGTGGATCGGGCACCTGGTGGCCACCAGGTCGGCGTCGACGGGGCGGACCCGGTGGGCGGCGTTGCGGCAGTTCTTCGCGTGGGCCGCGGCGGAGGGGGAGGTGGCGGTGAACCCGATGGAGGCGGTCAAGCAGCCGGCGGTGATCGAGCCGGATGTGGAGGTGTTGACCAACGAGCAGATCCGGGACCTGCTGGCCACGTGTCGGGGGCAGTCGCTGCTGGAGCGCCGGGACGCGGCGATCATCATGATGTTCATCGACACCGGGATGCGGGCCTCGGCGTTGGCCGGGGCGCAGCTGCCGGACCTGGACCTGCGGGCCCGGACTGTGGTGGTGGTGGAGAAGGGGCGGCGGGAGATCGTGAAGCCGTTCGGGGTGACCACGGCGCGGGCGTTGGACCGGTGGTTGCGTGCACGGGCGCGGTCGCCGTACGCGGAGGCGTCGAAGGCGGTGTTCGTCTCGGCGCGTGACGGGCGGGCGTTGAACCGGAACAGCGTGTTGCAGATGTTGAAGCGTCGTGGTCGGGAGGCGGGGATCCCGGGGTTGCATCCGCACATGTTCCGGCACACGTTCTCGGATCGGTGGCTGCGGGCTGGGGGGTCGGAGGGGGATCTGATGGAGCTGAACGGGTGGACGTCGCGGGACATGTTGGGGCGGTACGCGAAGGTGACGCGGGCGGAGCGGGCGCGGGAGGCGCATCGGCGGTTGTCGCCGATGGACAACCTCGAGTAGGGCCTCAGGTGGCGGTGTCGAACCCGAGGAGCCTGGCCGACCTCTGGGTTGCGCGGTGGGCCCGGAGGCGGCGCAGCCGTCGTACGCCGAGCGGGTCGTGCTCGAGCGCCTCGGGCTGGTCGATGACCCAGTTGAGGACCTGGTAGTAGCGGGTCAGGGTGAGGCTGAAGCGGTCGCGGACGGCGGCTTCCTTCGCGCCGGCGTAGCGCCACCAGGCGCGTTCGAAGTCGAGGATGTCGCGGTGTTCGTCGGTCAGGGTGGCCATGGGTTCAGGGTGGCATCGGGGTCCGACAGGAAGCGTGCGGCTTCACCTGGGCATGGGTGAAGGGCCCCCGCCCACCCGGGAGGGGGTGGGCGGGGGCGTTCCCGTTGCGAGGCGGGTCTAGAGGCGGACCAGGTGGGCGGCGCGGTCGAGGAGCTGCTCGCGGTGGTCCCAGGCGTTCCAGGCGACCACGAGGAGGACCTCGGCGGCCGCGGCGGCGAGGAGTCCCCACAGGGCTGGGGAGTGGCCGTGGAGGGCCTGTTGGCGGGTGATCACCGGACCAGCTGCCCGTCGCGCAACGGGCAGGCCAGCTCGGGTCGGTCACCGGTGTGGGGCAGGCACAGGCGGACGAGCTCGGCGGTGATCGCGCGGTGCGCGGGGTCGGACCAGGGGCCGACGCGGCGGGCCACGTCAGTCCTCCGGGGGCAGCATCGACGCGCCGGTCTCCGGGGCCGCCAGGTTCGCCAGGAGCCCCTTCAGCAGCGACACGAGGGTCGGGACGCCGACGACGGTCCACCACACGGCGGGGTCGTTCGGGATCGCGCCGGTCGAGCTGCCGGTGATCACGGCGAGCAGCGCGCCGATCGCGGTCGCACCGACACGCTCAGCGAGGTCGGCCCAGTAGGTCTTGCTCCACTTCTTGGTCATCCCAGCATTCCCTTCAGCGCGGCGAGCGCGGTCGTGATTCGGCTCCGGCGCACGGGGCCGGCGCCGGGGGTGTCGCGGACGGCGCGGAGCAGCACGCGGATCGCCTTGAGGCGGGTCGCGTCGTGCTTCTTCCGGGCGGCGTCAAGATCGGCGAGCAGTGCCATGTCGGTGGTCTCCTTCGTTCGCTGTGCTCGAGCCCATGCGAGGCCCTGCTGCCAGGTGCGGCCGGAGAGGGGGCGGGGGCCGGTGTCGGGTGCGCCGTGGCCGAGGTGACCGAGGCCGTTGTAGCCGGCGCTGACGGCGTCGATCTGGTAGTGCGCGGGGCCGTTGTGCGGGCAGCCGGTCAGGACGCCGTGGATGTGAGACATGCCGCCGCGCCCGTCCCAGTTGAAGGGGCGGGACCAGGTGGCGTCGGCGCCCATCTGGCGGGCGACGACCAGGTCCTCGTCTCCGGGGAGGTCGAGCAGGTCGAACGCGCCGCCCGTGCTGTGGGTGCCCGCTGAGGCTGCCGCGCCGCCGATGAGCTGGTAGATGTGCAGCTGGCCGGTGAGGATGCCGCGGCGCTGGAGCTCGGCTTCGTAGGCGGGGAGCCAGGTGGCGAGGCAGGGGCAGGCGGGGAGGCCGCGGAAGGTGACGGCGTAGTCGGGCAGGGTCATCAGTCCCCCTCGTTGACGAAGTGCTGGGTCGGGCATGCCGGGTCCGAGCAGTGGTGCTCGAAGTCCTGGCGGTCGTTGAACGACACGTCCGCGCCCGCGTCGTGGCAGGACCACTGGTGGCCGACGTCCTCGGTGCAGTGCGCGGCATAGGGCCCCGGGCTGGCGCAGGTGTGCTCTCGGATCCGGCTCATCGCCACCGCCCCCAGACCTGCACGCCGCGAGCGGCCCAGATCTCCCAGTCGTCGGGCTTCGGGCCGCGGGGGAGAAGCGCGCAGGGCAGGTCGACCGCGAGGGCGTCGCGCAGCCGGACCCGCCAGCCGGCGATCGACTGCAGCGTCATGAACACCACGGCGCAGCCGGTGCGCTTCGCGGCGTCGGCGACGTAGGTCAGCGCCCGGGCGCCGACGCAGGTGCCCTTCCCCTCGAGGCAGAGCGTCAGCCTGTACTTCGCGCACCGTTCCATCGACGCCTCGGCGGTGTGCGGCCGCCGGCCGCCGCGGCGCGCCGTGCGCCGGCGCGCGACCTGCTCCGAGGACAGGTCGTTGATCTGCTCGCTACGGCGGTGCTTCGGGATCAGGCGGCGGATCTCACGGCCCTTGGCGTCGTGCTCGCCGGTCCACTCCCAGCGCCAGCCGCCCTTCCAGAGGTTCGCCCAGTGCATGATCCACACGAGCCCGGCGCGATCGGCCTGGGCGTTCTGGTCGATGAACTTGCGGCGCAGCACCCGGGCGGCGAACCAGATCGCGGCCAGGGAGTCGCCGCGCAGGTAGGGCATCAGGTGCGCGATCGCCGGGTGCCGGCGGATCGGCCAGTCGTCCGGCCGTCGGGGCGCGTCGAGCAGCTGCACGCGCGAGGCGGTGGCCCAGAGCAGGGCAGCGAGCAGGGCGAGGTACACGGGAGCCTCCGAGGTTGGTGGACCCGAGACGGGGTCAGCGGTGGGTGCGCCGGCGGCGGACGGCCGCGGCGTGCTCGCGGTGCTTCTGCCGCAGCAGCGCGTAGGTCTGCATCCAGACCCCGACCGTGATCAGCGCGAACACGGTCACCCGGGCGACGTCCCGGCCCTGGTAGCCGGCGCCGAGGACCCGGTAGGCCAGCGACAGGTCGACCAGCAACGCCAGGCCGATCGACTTCGTCAGCAGCGCCGGGCCCATCAGCGTGCCGCGCCACCTGGTGGTCAGCCCGAACACGATCGGGTACAGCGTCGACGGCGGTGCCGTGAGGAGCAGCAGCACCAGGGCGACGTCGTCGATGTTCACGGCCGGCCTCCCTGGAAGATGTGCTCGATCTGCTCGGCGAAGTGGTTGTGCTCCCGCAGCTCGCGCAGCGACCGTGCGACCCGGTGCACCTCGGGCCAGTTCGACCGGACCGAGGCGAGGTCCTCGGACGCCTGCTGGCGGGCTGTGGCGCCGTCCTCGTGGCCGTCTGGATGCAGGGCGGGCTCGGGTGCGGTGGGGCGTCGGTTGAAGGGCCACAGGTTCATCGGGTGGCCTCCCGTCCGGGGTTGGGGAGAGCTCGGATGAACGCGTCGGTGGTGCGCGCGTGCTCGAGGAGTTCGGCGACCTGGTCGGCGGCGACCTGGCGGGCGGTTTCGCTGATGCGGTGTGCGGCGCGCCATTCGTCGCGGTCGTGGGCGATGTCCTCGAGCACGCGGGCGTGCTCGGCGACCATCCGGTCGATGGTGGCTTGGGGGTGGAGGCGGCCGCGGATCATGTAGACCACGAAGAGGGCGACCAGCGCCCAGCCGGAGCCGATCCCGAGGGTCCCGAGTGGGATGCCTTCGATCACCAGGTGCCTCCCGGGTGGCCTAGTCGTTTCGCTGCGGTCGTCGGGTGATGCGGCGGCGAAGGTTGTCAGGCGGGCTCGTAGGCGACGTTCCACCACAGGGTGTCGCCGACCGCCCATGCCCAGGGGGCGGCGGCTCCGACGGGGATCGCGTTGCTGGCGGGCAGCGCGGTGAGGTAGGCGAGGGTGAAGAATCCTCCGCCAGCTGCGTCGAGGGTGGCGAACGGCTCGGCCTGGTTGCCCGAGGAGACCTGGTAGATCGTGGCGTGTCCGATGCGGCGGTCGGCCCACGCGGCGATGTTGGCCGGCACCGGGAGCCCGACCCGGTAGTTCCCGGCGCCGGCTGCGACGCCGGCGGATCCGAAGACGATCTTGCCCTGGCACAGGACCAGCCCGCTGCTTTCCCGGTAGCGGCCCAGCTGGACCGCGGCCGTGCCGAGGGTTGGGTTGGTTCCCGAGGCGGTCAGCGCCGGCGTGTAGGCCGTCCACGGCCCGAGGGGGTACTTGGCCTCGATCGACTCAGCCAGCGCCTGGACGGCGCCGGGACCGTTCGGTGCGTCGGAGAGCGCCGGGTAGACCAGGCCGTTCGGGGTGGTGGGCATCGGCGTCTCCTCAGGTGACCTTGAAGCACATCGGGGGCAGCGGCGGCGCCCAGAGGGCGTAGCCGAGGTCGGACAGGGCGAAGGTGGACCCGGCGACCGTGAGCGCGCCGACGGGGCCCTGGCCGTTGATCTCGACCTGGAACGGCGCGGTCGAGGTGCACTTGACGCGGACCAGCCGCAGGCCGGGAGCCTCGTCGATGCGGCGCAGGATCGCCTCGACCAGCGGGTCGCGGGTGGTCACGACTCGGCCAGCTCGGCGAGGTCGGTGGAGCGGGCGGTGATCTCCTGGGCGCCGCTGACCAGGTCGAAGGTGAAGTCCTCGAGCAGGTAGGTGCCGGACAGGCCCGGGTCGGAGCCGGTGGCCTCGTGCACCACGGCGAGGGTGTCGCCGTACTCCAGTGCCGGGTTGCCCAGCACGGTGGCCTTGATGTGGTCGGTGGTGGTCAGCAGCCGCTGCAGGATGCCCTCGCCGGCGGCGACGGCCTGCGCGGCGGTGGTGATCATCGGCGAGGTGTGGAAGTAGGGCACGACGCCGACCTTGTCCGGGTGCCGGGGGTGCGCCGGGTCGGAGACGGAGACGGTCTGCACGGACCAGAGCTGGGTGTCGTCGACGGGGATCACGACCACGGTGTTGTAGAGCCGGTCGAAGGGGTGGTCGTGGGAGGCGTCGATGATGTTGGCGGCGTTCCCGGTGCGGGCCGTCCACACCGGGGCCGTCGGGGTGAGCGCCGGCTGGGCGCGGATCACGTACCGGCCCAGCGCGTCGAAGCCGACGTCGAGGTTGCCGTCCTTGGCCAGGTCGGCGATCGCCTGGAGCCGATCCCGGTCGAACATCGCCGCGGGCATGGTGCCGCCGTCGGCGAGCTTGATCACCGTGGCGGTCGCGATGGCGTCGGTGACCATCGCCTCGATCGCGTCAGCCCGGGTACCGCCGGAGACCACCCAGGGAGCGGTGAACCGGCACCGGGCCAGCCGGGTGGTCTGGTCGACCAGGGTCAGCGGGACCTCGCCGACGGTGAGGGGGTTGTTGCCCTGGGTGGCCTCGTAGACGCCGAGGTCGATGAGCTCGGACTGGCCGGCGCCGTAGCTGATGCCGGCGCGGATGGTGAACAGTGCCCCGGGGGTGGAGACCAGGGCGTGCACGTCGGTGCCGGGCATCGGGGACAGGCTGAGAGTCGCGGTGTACCGGGCGCCGACGTCGGAGAGGGTGACCGACCCGGCGTCGATGTCCAACGGGACCGGGGTGCTCGAGCCGGGCTGGGTGACGGTGATCTCGCGGACCCGGGCCTGGTGGGTGTTGGCGATCGCGTCGCGGAACCGGTCGGTGATGGGCCTCATGAGGGGCCCGCCAGCACGTCGAACCAGGTGCCGTTCTGGGCCAGCACGTCGGCCCAGGTGGCGTAGCCGGTGAGCACGTCGCCCCAGGTCCACTGCGCGGTCTGGGCGACGATCGGTGCGTCGACCGGGGTCAGGGGCAGCGTCAGGGTGCGGTACACCTTCGGGGTGGGGCTGTGGTCGGTGAGGTTGAAGTCGCCGACGTCGCGGGTGTCGGTGACGTCGCCGACGGCGTAGTACCCGTCGGGCAGGTCCCAGCCGAATGCGGGCGGGACGCGGAGCAGCAGCGGGGTCTGGTCGTTCAGGGCGGCGAGGACGTCGTCGCGCAGGGCGAGGGTGGGCGCGAACAGGCGCATGGTCCAGGCTCCGTCTCGGCGGGTGCCGTTGGTGATCACGACCTGACGCGGGCGTCCGACGGGGGAGAAGATCTCGGCCTGCTGGGCGTAGCCGATCTCCTCGGCCGAGGACCACTGGACGGTGAGGGCGTCGGGGCGGCGGTAGCCGGAGAGGTCGAGGGACAGGCCGGGGGTGGCGGGGTGGATCAGCCATGCGTCGGCCGGGGTGAGGGTGGCAGTGTCGGTGTCGGAGAACACCTCCTCGGTGGCCGGCGGGGTCTCGATGATCTGCCCGATGCCGGTGAAGACCTGGGCGTACTTCCGGATCAGCTTGTTGGGGCCGTCCGCGACGTAGATGTGGGCGGAGGCGTCAAGTGCGATGCCCCAGGCGGCGCCGGTGGTCGACCAGGTCGCGTTCTGGGTGCCGATGGTGTTGTACTTGCGGACCACCTTGTTGTCGTAGTCGACGACGTAGACGCTTCCGAGCGCGTCGACGGCGACGCCTCGCGCAGTGCCAGTGGTCGACCATGATGCGATCTGGGTGCCGGCGGGGTCGTACTTCCGGATCAGCTTGTTGGGGCCGTCCGCGACGTAGACGTTGCCCGCGGAGTCGAGGGCGACGCTGTACGGCGCGCCCACTGTCGACCAGGATGCGACCTGGGTGCCAGCGGCGTTGTACTTGCGCAGCGTGCTGACCGCGAGGTTGGTCTCGGTGCCGACGTAGACGTTTCCTGCGGCGTCGAGAGCCATCGACAGAGGTACATCCGTGGTCGACCAGGATGCGACCTGGGTGCCAGCGGCGTTGTACTTGCGCAGCAGGGAGTACTGGGTGTCGATGACGTAGACGTTTCCGGCGCCGTCAACTGCGACGCCGTACGGAATGCCCGTGGTCGACCAGGATGCGATCTGGGCCCCTGCCGCGTTGAACTTCCGGATCAGCTTGTAGTCCCAGTCGGCGACGTAGACGTTGCCCGCGGAGTCGAGGGCGACGCTGTACGGCAATCCGCCTGTCGCCCACGTGCCGAGCTGGCTGCCGGTGAGCCCTTGGGAGACCAACTGCACCTTCACCGGGGTGCCGGTGAAGGCGGCCGAGAGCGACCAACCAGACCCGGAGACGGTGGCCACGCCGCCAGCGAGTACCAGCGAGAGCGACCCGCCACCAGCCGTGGTGACCGCACCGGCTGCCGTGGTCAGGGTGACGGTGCTCAGGCCCACCAGGATCGAGACCACGACGGCGTTGGCGGCGTCGCGCAGCTCGATGCCGGCGTACACCGGGTCGGTGACGTCGAGCCTGCCGATCGCGCCGCTGGCAGAACGCGCCAGGGTCACGCCGGCCACCGACGCCTGCGCCTTGCCGCCCGAAGCGATCCACCCGGACCCGGTCCACGCGGCCAGGTTGACCCAGCTCTCGGACCAGTCGGTGTTCGTGGGCGGCAGGACCAGGCCCTCCACGGCGTACTGGGCCAGCGACCCGAATGGCGCCTCGTAGTCGTAGGTCACCGACACCGAGGACCCCACCGGCGGCTGGGTTCGGATCGGGACACCGTCGCGGGTGATCTTCAGCGCCGTGAACGCGGTCATGGTGTCGTCAGTGCGCAGGTCCAGCCGGATCCTGGGCGGCACGTTGTCCGGCTCCGGGGTCGCCGCGAACGGGGTCACGGTCGTCCCGCCGTAGGGCCCGATCCCGTAGCCGCCGATGCCGTACCCGGGCATGCTGCTAGACGGCCTTCGCCAGCATGCGCGGCACGCCGAACACGTTCGGGGTGCTCGCCCACGTGGAGGGAAGCGCCCCGGTCACACCGTCCTGGTAGTACCCGCAGACGTTGAACTGGCTGATCGCGGCCGCCGACGCGGCCTTGATCGGGCCCGGGAAGATCACCGCGGACGGGGCGCTGGCTCGCACCGTGGGGGCGCCGCCCTGGGCGGTGACGGTGTACCAGTACCAGCCCGGCTTGAGGTTCAGGTTCGACGCCAGGGTCTTCGGCTTCACCCCGGTCGTGGTGGAGTCGATCGTGCCGGCGTCGACCAGCGGCGCACCGCTCAGCGGCTCCCCGGTCGCCGGGTTGTGGGCGCGGATGCCGAGCCGGATCGTGGAGGCCGCGGCCGCGGTGGTGACCTCGACGTCGAGCTCGGGGATCGTGGTCTCCGAGGTCACCTCGAACGGGATGGCGAACTCCCGGCCGGCGGTCAGCGCCAGGGTGGTCACCGAGGTGCCGCCGGCGAGGATCCAGTACCTCCCGGACTCGATCACACCCTCCGGGGTGCGGCGCAGGCCGGCGTTGACCGCGGCCTGCTGCTTCGCCGTGTCCGACAGGGTCTGCGCGTAGTTGACCCGCACGAACTGCCCGGCCACGATCTCCGGGCAGGACGGGAGGATGCCCTCGACGAGCGTGGCCCACTCCCAGGAGTTGACCGTCCCGACGTTGGTGCCGAGGTTGTCGCACATCAGGTACGCCGTCAGCTGGGCCGCTGTGGCGCCGACCTTCATCGTGACCGCGTGGACGACGAAGTCGCCGTCGGACCACTGGTCGTAGACCCCGGCGACCGCGGAGACCCCGTCGTAGAGCTGCAGCGTCGCGCGGCTGGAGGTGTTGTCAGCCGCCGGGCTGCCCGCGCGGCAGCGGGCCGCGAGGGTGACGTACTTGCCCTTGAGCCGGGCCAGGGTCGGGGCGTTCACGCTCTGCATCAGCGCCGCCACGCCGGCCCCGGTCGAGGTCATCTTCAGGCTGTAGTTGTTGCCGTTGGTGCCCTCGAAGTTGACCAGGTCCTTCGACAGGGTCACGTTCGCCGCCAGCCACCCGGTCGGGGCGTTGGCGCCGTCGAAGGCTGAGAACTGGCCGTTGACCAGGACGTCCTTGCCGACTGGGGCGACGAACGCCGACGGCGCCTGCGGCTGCGGGACCGTGCTGATGTTGACGAACGCCCGGTCCCAGACCGTGTCGGCCCACAGCGTCTGCCCGAGGTCGTTGCAGTGGGCGGTGTCCTGCATGTAGTCGGTCCGCGCGGCCCCGAGGTCGGCGAAGACCTGGGTCATGTTCAGGTACCCGTAGCCACGGGCCTCACAGACCTGCCGGATCATCTCCGCGACCAGGAACGAGTCCGGGGCGCCGGCGGTCGTGACGACGTGCTGGGACACGCACAGCAGCGGGGCGGTCGGCACGACGGCGCGGATCGACTCGGTCAGGCACAGGTACTGGGCACGGAAGTCGTCGGGCACGTGGGTCGAGGTGAACGCGAGCTCGTTGGCGCCGTGGTCGATGATCACCAGGTCCGGGTTCGGGGTGATGACCATGTTGGTGAGCCGGGTCAGCGGGTAGCGGCAGTTGGTGCCGCCGGCGCCGCCGTTGTAGACCCACAGGGTGTGCGTGCCGGTGCCGGTCTGCAGCGTCGTCCACGACCCGTAGTCGCCCGGATCCACGTACGGGGTGTTGTTGGTGTTCCACTGCGCGATCTTCACCGTGTACGTGGGGAACCGGGCGGCCAGCTTCTGCGCGATCCGGGTGGTCCACGGGGTGCCGTAGATCGCGGTCGTGGAGTCGCCGACGTACACCAGCGACGCGTCGGCCTGGTCGGCGGAGAGCTTCGCCATCAGCCGGGCCGCGGCCGCGCTGGCGGACATCGCCGAGACGACCGTCGTCTGGGCAGCCTCCGCGGTCTCCTTGACGTAGGTCAGGCTCGCGTTGAGCTTGACGTCGTAGGGGTCTTCTCCGTGTGCCGGCAGCCCGTAGCTCATGGGTCAGCCCCTCCTTCTCATCGGCGGCGGTGGTGCAGCTTCTGGGCCTGCACGGTCTTGCCCTGCACGACCGCGTCCCCGACCTTCTTGGCGTTGTCGTGCGAGGAGTGCTCGATCACGTTCTGCAGGTGCTTGATCTCCTTGTTGAGGTCAGCGATCTGCTTGTTCATCGAGACGAGCTGCTTGTTGGACTCGTCGATCTGCGGGGCGTATACGGTGTTGCCGGCGAACGACCCGACCGCGGAGACCGCGTTGGCCCGCTGTTCGAACGCGGACTGGTACTGCGCCAGGTCGGCCCGGGAGAGGTTCGCGAACGCCTGCGCCCTCTGGATGTCTCCGGTTTCGGCGAGTGCCTGGAACGCGCCATCGGTCAGACCGTTCGTAGCCACGGTGTCGAGCAGCTTCTGGAACTGCAGGGCGTTGGCGGTGTCGGCCCGCAGCTGGTCCACCGGCCCCTGGGTCAGCGCCCTCTGCCGGTCGGCCTCCGACATGTACGCCAGGTTCGACGGCTTCTGGTCGAAGATGTCCGTGGTGAAGCGCCCTGAGACTGTCGCTGCGATCTGGTCACGCTTGGAGACCAGCTCGTCACGCTGCCGGGTCTCTTCGTCGAGTGCCTTGGTCGCCTTCTCCAGCGCCGTCTTGAACCGGTTCAGCTCGTGCCGGGGGGTCTCGTTCGGGTGGCTGCGGGAGTAGGTCGACAGGCCAGCCGGGCCCCCGACTGTGCCGCCGTCGGCGAGGCGGTTCGCGTTGATCGCCTTGAGGAACGGCCGCCACCGGTCGGCCTGCCCGTACCGGTTGGAGATGACCTCCTCGGTCGGGGCAAGCAGCGCCGGAACACGGTCGCCGTAGACACCCCGCGCGCCCGGGACGGTGGCCCCGTCGGCCGGTGTGATCGGCTGACCCAGCAGGTCGCCGACGCCGCCGGCCTTGCCGGTGCGGACGTGGACGTCCACGGTCCGCGGGCGGGTGACATCGCGGAGGTACGCCTCGAACTTGCCGAGCGCGGCGATGGCCGGCCCGGTCTTCGCGGTCACCGTGGGCGCGATCGTCAGCCGGTCGAGCCCGGCCGCGGCCTGCTTGACTCCGCGGGCCTTCTTGTCGAACCCGTCGGTGTCCAGGCCGAGCGACGCCGAGAGCTGCGCGACCGGGTTCTTCCCCCCACCGCCGCCGCGGCTCTTGCCGGGGGTGCCGAACACGCCAGCGATGCCCGTGATGTCGGAGAGCAGGTCGATCGGCTTCAGCTTGCGGGTGTCGATCCCGTACAGCTCGGCGAGGACGTCCTCGGAGGTCTTCGGCTTCGGCTTCTTCGTCCCGCCCTTGCGGTCCGGGGTCAGCAGCGACTCGAGGCCCTTCGCGACGTCGGCGACGATGTCAGGGCCCGCGGGCCGACCGCCCTTGTAGTTCGGGTCGAGCAGGAACCGCAGGTTCTTCAGGTCCGCCTTCTTGTCGGTCTCGACGAGACCCGACAGGGCGTCCTCGACCGCGAGGAGGTCGCCGGCGCGGCCGCTGACCGCGGTGACGAACCGGTTGAAGTTCTGGCCCTTCCCGCCGTTCTGGAGCTTGTCGATCTCGGTCCGGAGCCCGACGAGCGCGGCCCGCTGCTCCTTGATGTCGTTGGAGTCCAGGGCGTCCAGGGCCCGCCCGAGCGCGCTCTTCGTGGAGTCCCCGGCATGGAGGACATCCAGGCCGGCGCCGAGCGTCCCGCCGACGGCGGCACCGAGTGGGCCGCCGAGTTGCCCGCCGACGATGCCGCCGGTGACAGTGCTGCCGGTGTGGGTCTTGTCGGTGACGCCGAGGGCCATCAGCGCAAGGCCGCCAGCGGTCAGGGCCAGGCCGGTGCCGCGGGGCAGGGCGAAGCCCTTGACCTTCCCGCCGCCGGTGCCGCCGCCGAGCACGGTGGTCCCGCCCTTGCCGCCCGCCCCGGCGAGGCTGCCGGCACCGAGGTTGGTGACGAACACCGGCACCGGTGCGGCCAGGCTCGCAGCCCGGCCCAGACCCGTCGCACCACCACCGCGGACACCGCCACCACGCAGGTCGCGGGCTACGTTTCGGATCTTCGAGATCGCGAAGAACGCCGCCCCGATCCCCGAGGTCAGCACCGCGACCTTCACGATGCCCTGCTGCACCTCGTCGGGCAGCCCTTGGAAGGCGTGCACCAGGTCGTCGGCGTTCTGCACCATGTCCCGCAGCCCAGCCTGGGCGGGCGAGCCGGCCTTGATGAACGCCGACTCCAGGGTGCCGGTGAACCGCTCCCAGTCGCCGGCGAGGTTGTTGAGCTTCTGGTTCGCGGTGTCGGTCGCGTAGCCCTGGTCGTTGACCTCCTTGGTCCACTTGCGCACGCCCTTCGCGCCAGCGTCGTAGAGGATCGTCGCGGCCTGCATCTGCTCGTTGCCGAAGATCGTCCCCAGCGCGTACTGCCGCTGCTGGTCCGTCAACCCGCCCAACCGTGTGTGCAGGACACGCGCCACGCCGTCGAAGCCGATGAACTGGCCCTTGGTGTCGTAGAAGCTCAGGCCCAGGGCATCCATCGCCTTCTGCGCCTGGTGAGACGGCCGCTCGAGCGAGGCGAGCATGCCGCGCAGGCTGGTGCCGGCCTTCTCCCCGACCAGCCCGTTCTTCGCGAGCAGCGCGATCGTGCCGACGGTCTCCTCGAGGGAGATCCTCGCCGCGTGCGCGGGGACACCGACGTAGGACAGGGCCAGCGACATGTCGCCGACCTCGCCCTGGGCCTTCCCGGCCGACGCGGCGAGGAGGTCCGCGACGTGCCGGGCCTGGTCGCCGCCGAGATGGAACTGGGTCAGGGTGGTCGCGGTGTACTCCGCGGCGTCGCCCACCGCGATGGTGCCGGCCGCGGCCAGGTCGAGCGCACCCTTCAGGCCGCCGGAGAGGATGTTGGCCGTGGAGATCCCGGCCTTGCCCTCCTCGGTGATGGCCTGGGCGGCCTCGGTGGAGGTGAACGCGGTGTCCGCGCCGGCCTTGATCGCCGCGGCCCGCAGCGCGTCGAACTCCTTGCCCTGCGCCCGGGTCGCGGCCTGGGCGGCGGACATCGTCTTGTCGAACGACAGGATCCGCTTCTCGGCGATCGCGAGACCCGCACCGACCGCGACGGCGTACCGGCCGCCGTACTTCCCCATCGTGTCCCAGTCGCGGCCGGTCGACGCCGCCGCACCACGCACCGACCGCTGCATCCGCCCGGTCGCCTGCTCCGTGACGGCCGCCGCCTGGTTCGCGCCCCGGATGTAGGAGGCGTTCTCCATCGTGAGCCGGACAGCAGCAGAGCGGACGACGTTGCTCACGGCGCCCCCTCATGTGGTGTCGGGTCGGTGGTGGTCGTGAGCAGGTCGAACGGCTTGAACTTCGCGACCTTCTCCGCCGGCGGGGCGGCGGTCAGCGCGACGTACACCGCCTCCCGGGACTGCTTCGCCGTGCAGGCGTGGCACACGAACGGGTGGGCCTCGTACTCGCCCTCAGCGTCGGCGTGCCACGCGGTCTCCCGCGGCTCCCCGCAGCCCGGGCACAGGGTGGCCTCGTACATCTCCAGGCCCAGCAGTGCGGCCCGGTCGTCCTCGGTCCACTCCGCGGTCGTCACCGACCCGGTACGCCGCTCCGGGTTCTCCGGGTCGTCGTAGAGGTAGGTGGTGGTCCGGATCCGGCCCCGCAGGATCGACGGCGGCACCGCCATCGACCTGCACAGCCGAAGTTCCCGGACTGCTGCTACTGCCTCGGGGAGAGCGAGGAGTGCAGCGATTTTGGGACGTCGAGCCCCCCGGTCTTGCAGGCCTCGTAGGCCTTGGTGAACAGGTGGTCCATCTGCGACGGCGCGAGCTTGGCCTTGAGCTGCTTGACCTGCTCCTCGGTGAAGGTCGGCTCGATCGCGCAGCGGGCGATGATCTTCCGCTCGTACTCCGCGGGGTTCTTCGCCGCACCGCGGCCGTCGCCGCCCTGCCGATTGGTCCTCTCGAACGCGTCCCACTCGTCCGAGGGCATCGCCCGGAACCTCACCACCCGGACATGCTCTGCGCGGACCCGGCGGTTCTCCTCCATCAGCCGCTGCAGCTCCTGGGCGCGCTCGACCTTCTGGTCGGCCAGCGTGTCGTCGTCGGCGACGACGTTGCCGTCCTCGTCGACCAGCGATGCGAGCTCGGCCAGGTAGTCGGCGTACTCGGCCTCGAGGTCGGCGCGCAGGCAGATCTTCGCCTTCGTCTCGACCAGCCGGGCCGAGGACAGCACCTCGTCGAGGGTGAGGATCGTCTCGACCGCCGCGGCGGCCAGGTCGGGCAGCTTCACGACGGACCCGTCCGGGGTCTCGTCGGCAAGGCTGGTGTCAGGGTTGGTGTCCATGATGTTTCCTCCGGTCGCTCCGGTCGCAGGAGGGATGAAAGTGGGGGCTGGGCTGCGACCGGCACGCCCAGCCCCCACGCTCGAGGGGCCGACCCCTGGGGTCAGGCGGCCACGACGATGTCGTCGTACGCGGCCTGCACCTCCATCGGCACACGCCGCTTGATGAACCCGCCGCGGTCCGACGGGGTCTGCGGGGTGTCGGTGAGGACCTCGGCGCCGAGGTAGAGCTCGTCGCCGGCGGCGATCGCAGCGGTGGCGAGCTTCGCGGTCTCGCGGGCGTAGACCCACAGGGTCGTGCCCTTGTCGCGGACGGCGTCGAACACGGCGTCGGCGACCGCGTCGGCGGCCAGGGTGACGGCGTCCCAGTAGCGGAACACCGTCATCCCTGCGGTGTAGTTGCCGGCACCGAGGGCGTTGGCGTTGTTGACCACGCACAGCGCCTTCTCGGCGACCTTGTCGGAGTCGGTGGCGCCGAACGCGAAGTCCGAGGCCATGATGTTGCACGACGCGTCGATGCCGGCGGTGAGCTCGGCCGCGGTCGGGGCGGCCGGGTTCGCGGGCTTGGTGGTGCAGATGATGACCTTGACGTGGCCGTCGGCCAGTGAGCGGGGCATGGTTACTCCTCCTCCCCGGTGGCCGGGGACTCGTTGTGGTTCTCCTCCGGGGACGGGTCGCCCTGGAAGGCTGGGATGTCGGTGCCGGTCTCACCGTCGGGCTCGGGCGGCGACTGCCTCGCGCGGCCCGAAGGCGGCAGCTTGAAGCCCTTCCCGAGGGTGGGGTGGTCCAGCCACCGGCGCGGGATCAGGACCTTCTCGTTGGTCGCCTTCGCCACGGCGTAGACGAACCTGGACTCCTCGGACATCGCTGCTCCTCTTCGGTGGTCAGCTCTTGGTGATGCGGGTGACGTACTGCAGCGGCACGAACGGCCGGTGCGGGGTCACCGACCGGTCCATCTGGATTGGCACACCGGTGAACCCGAACGGCGGCTTGCAGGGCCCACAGACCAGGCCGGTCACGATCGGGCGCCACCGGAACACGGCGGCGTCGACGTCGGACATCAGCGCCTGCACGTCGTCGACCGTCCCGCCGGCGCAGGTGATCTGGAATCCCCAGTCGAGGTCGACCACGGTGTCGCCGAGGTCCTGCTGGTCGGTCGGCCCGCCGGGGACGACGTGCAGCACCCAGTAGGGCACGACCCGCCCGTCGCCGCCTTGGGTGTGGGGCACGTTCACGGCCTCGCCCTGGTAGCCGACCACGTTGGGCAGCTGGTTGCGCAGACGGGCTTCGACGGTGTCGGCCAGTGTCTTCCGGTCGATCGCGGCCGCGGTCATAGGATCTCGCTCCCCAACTGCGCGATCGCGTCGGTGAACGACGGCACCCGCCGGTCGAACGCCGGCGCCAGGTAGGGCTGGGCGGCCATCACGCTGGTTCCGATCTCCTGCCAGATGCCGTAGTCCACAGTGGGCCCGACCTCACCGGTCATCGCGGAGTGGCGGCCGTCGCCGGTGATCTCGCTGGAGATGGAGTTCCGCAGGGTGCCGAACTCGTAGGGGGAGCCGACCTTGGCGTCGGCCTCGATGTCGTGGACGGTCTTCCGGAACGCGGCCGAGGCCTTCTGCCCCACGTGCCTGCCGGCGCGACCGAGGTCGCGGCCGATCTCCTCGAACTCGCTGGTGTCGATGATGAACCCGCCCTTGAGCAGGTCGCCGCTGGTGGGGCTCATGCCGGTGCCTCCGCGGGGTCGACGAGGGTGCAGAACAGGTCCCGCTCGAACCGCAACGACCCGCGTACGACGTCGGCGACCTTCAACGTGCGGCCGGTCAGCAGCGGGTCGTCGGAGGCGGTGACGTCGACCAGGTCACCGGCTGCGGGCTCCTGGTCGGCGGGCCGGTCCAGGGTGATCGTGACCAGGTACCCGGCGACCTGCAGCGTCTCCTCGGCCTGCTCCTTGCCGGGCTGCACCGCACGGGAGGTCTGCGCCTGGACGCGGGCGGCCTGGGCGGTGGCGTACGCCGCCAGCGGGGTGTACTCGGTACGTCGGCCGGTGGGGTTGAACGTCGACGTCGACCCAGGGTTGCGGAGGTTCACGATCGCGGTCATCGTCTTCGCGGCCACAGCACCGTGGGCCTGCTGCCACCCTGCGGGGATGACCGGGGTACCCGGCCGGCCGAGAGCCTGCTGAGGCCTCACCACGACAGCCACCGCCCGGTGAGCTCCGGCCCACAGGTCGGGCCGAGGTCGATCACCTCGAAGTAGCCGCCGTCCTCGGCCGCAGCCTGCTCACGCAACGCCGCCGCGCGCTTGCGGAGCGCATCGGCGACCTTCGCCCCATCCGTGGACAGGTCCTGGGTCTTGAGCACCTTCGACGCCAACGCCTCGTTGTCGGCGTTCGTGTCGATCGCCTGCGCGGCCGCGAGCTTGATCGACCCACCCTCGAGGGTGAGGAACGCGGTGATCTCCTCGTCGGAGAACACCCACGGGGCGCCGGTGTCGTTGATCAACATCCGCACCACGCCGACATCGTCGGCCGGCGTGAAGGTGTAGGTCGGGTCAGCCATCGCGCAACCTCCAGGCGGGGTCGAAGGTGGTGACGGGTGGCTGGGTGCCGCCAGGCGGACCCCCTACTCCCGGGGGCCCGCCCGCCAGCGGGGTGGATCAGGCGCCGGTGCCCGCGTAGGTGTGGATCGGGTCGACCGAGGCCGCCCCGTTCACGTGACGCACCCGGTACCGCACCGAGTCGTCGTCGAAGTCCCCGGCCTCGGGCGACAGACCCTGACCGGCACCGTCCTTGCGGCGGATGTCGGGGGTCTCGAACCCGCGGAGGAACGCCGACGCGACCGCGATGCGGGCCGCCTGCGTCGGGGCCGGCAGCACGAACCAGCCCAGCCCCGGCAGCCGGTTCACGACCACCAGGTCCACCGCACCCGCGATCGGGTTCGGCTCGATGATGACCTTCGACCCCACCGTGGTGCGGATCTCGGTGGCGTTGATGATCGACCGGGCGTTGAACTCCTGCGCCGGACCGACCAGCAGGATCAGACGCCCGGACGGCACGATGTTGCCCTCGTTGTCCTTGCGCTGCCGGATCGCCTCGATCGCGGTCTGCAGGTTCGCCTGGTTCAGGACACCGGCCACCGGGGTGGTGTTCAGGCCCGACCCGACGTACCCGGCGACCGCCGAGTAGTCCTTGAAGAACGCCGTGTTGGCCGCCCCCGTGGT
>Ga0255338_1001405_pt1 | contig 46049 bp, 42 predicted proteins | sample MeOH1_35cm_T4_19_FD_203715 | JGI IMG/M metagenome (GOLD analysis project Ga0255338, IMG submission 203715) | Sandy soil microbial communities from University of British Columbia, Vancouver, Canada - MeOH1_35cm_T4_195 | ecosystem: Engineered > Artificial ecosystem > Sand microcosm > Unclassified ...
GTTTGTGCCGGCGGCGGAGGCGAAGAAGTTGGCCCAGGGAGACGGCGCCTAGCGCGCGGTGCGCGAGTATCTCGACGCACTGGAAGCGAACAACCCTGCAGGGCCGAACAGCGACTCAGACGAGCCGCCCAGTGGCGATTCGACCCCGCCGAAGAGCATCTCCCCCACTGATCCCGGCGCACGCTGGACGGCGGTCCGAGGCGGGCCTGCGTTCTACGCCTACTCCACGAACTACCTGATTGATCTCGAGGCTGGGATCATCGTTGACGTCGAAGCCACGCCCGCGCACCGCACCGAAGAAGTGGACGCAACACGAACGATGATCGAGCGCGTCGAACGGAAATTCGATCTCACTCCCAAGCGCCTGGTCGCTGACACGGCCTACGGCGCTGCACCGATGCTGCATTGGATCGTCAACGAAAAGAAGATCGAGCCTCACATTCCCGTGTGGGAGAAGTCGCTTCGTGAGGACGGCACATTCAGCCGCCCGGACTTCCACTTCGACGCACGCGCCAACAGCTACGAATGCCCAGGAGGCAAGAAGCTCACGAGTACCGGCCGCCCCACCAACGCAGGGACTGTTCTCTTCAGAGCTTCGCAGCACGACTGCGGCAGCTGCGCGCTGAAGCAGCAGTGCTGCCCGAACACCTCGCACCGCAAGATCGCCAGGAGCATCTACGAGGACGCACGTGACGTCGCACGTACTGTATGCACCACGCCGGCCTACGAGCATTCACGCAAGCAACGGAAGAAGGTGGAGATGCTGTTCGCCCACCTGAAACGCATTTTGAAGCTCGATCGACTGCGGCTGCGAGGCATAAGCGGGGCACGAGACGAGTTCTTGTTGGCAGCAGCGGCTCAGAACCTGCGAAGAATGGCCCGCTGGCTCACACCAGCAACTGTATGAAGTGACCAGACGCGCTGCGGGCGCTCGAACTGAAAGCAAAGTCGGATCGGGCGACGCGCCCCGAGCCAGTCAGTGCGCCGCCCCGCCGAGTTTTTCAACACTATCGGCCAGAAGCAGCCGTTGCCGTCGCCAGGAGACGCTGCGGCTGGTTAAGAACCAGAGGGGCGTGGTGCGTGAATGTCTGCCCCGCTGGCGAAAGTGTCACGCTGTGCATGGAACCAGTACGGCTTGGCTGCCTTTACCTCCTGCGCCATCCATCCGGCCAGCCTTGTGGCAGCCACCTGGATCGCTGACGCGCGCCGGAGGAACTTTCCAGGGGAGCAGCAGCGACGTCCCGACGCGAAGGCCGGTCATCAGTGCCCCTCCTGCTTGCGGGGATGACCGGGCCGGGGGCGGGTAGTTCGACGGCCGTTTCTTTCGGCGCAGTGAAATAGTGACGTACGACAGGCATGGGAGGATCCATGTTCATCAACGAGGTGAGAAGGGTGGAGGTGCCAATGGCTGCCGGCATAGGTCGAGGATCATGCGTGCATCGCGCTCCGGTTACCGAGCAGCCCTCTCGCCGCAAGGTTGGCGAACAATGCCCCAAGTCCGAAATGCCAAGGCGCTATGCGGTCGCTCGTGTTCACAGTATTGCGCAGCGTGCCAAGGCTCGGGCTCCGGATCGTGACGACGTCGCCTATGCGATGCGTGAAACCCTGGCCAGGTTCGTCGCGGTCCGAGACAGGCGCGAACAGAGTTCCTAGGAACAGCATGAACCCGTCCGGGTATTGGTGGTGCTCGCCGATCGTCTGCGCCACCAGGTCCTCCGGATCCCTGCTGATCTCGCGCATGGTGCTGGCCCCGCGCAGCACGAATCCGTCCCCTCCCTCCACCAGCAACTCGATATTCTCTTTGCGAAGGTCTTCCAGGGAAAAGGTGTCGTCGAAGAGGCGCATCCATGGCCCGATCGCGCAGGATGCATTGTTGTCCTTCGCCTTGCCCAGAAGCAGAGCGCTGCGCCCCTCGAAGTCCCGCAGGTTGACGTCGTTGCCGAGCGTCGCACCGACAATGCGGCCCCGGCTGCTCACTGCGAGGACGACCTCCGGCTCCGGGTTGTTCCACCGGGATTCCGGATGGATGCCGATTTCCGCGCCAGTGCCGACGGCGGAGAGCACAGGTGCCTTGGTAAAGATCTCCGCGTCCGGGCCGATGCCGACCTCCAGGTATTGCGACCACATCTTCTTCTCGATCAGCAGCGCCTTGAGTTCCCTCGTCTGCGGCGAGCCCGGCCGGATCGCCTTGAGGTTCGAGCCGATCGCCGCTTCCACTTGCCGTCGGATCTCGTCGGCCTTGCTCCAATCCCCGCCGGCGCGTTCCTCGATGACGCGTTCCAGCAGGCTGGCGGCGAAGGTGACGCCAGCTGCCTTGATCACCTGCAAGTCGCAGGGCGCGAGCAGGTGGGCCACGGATTCCAATGGCTGTGTCCGGCCGGTGCCGGCGAGCACTTCTGCAACGGTGCCGATACGCCGACCGCGTGCGGAACGCACCAGGCCGGCCGGGTCATCGGATTCCAGCAACGTGGCCATCGTTGAAAAGTGATCGCTGAGGTCGTATACGCCGCTTTCACGGATCGCGACCACGGCCGGCCCGGCGCACGGCCCCGGGATCCACGCCCTGCCCACCAGACAGCCACGGTAGCGGTCACTAGGCAGCAGCTCGGATACCGGCAAGCAAGCACGTCGATCATCTGTCATGCCGGCTGCCGGTCAACGCGATCCACGCCGGTTGTACTCGGCTTCTGCCCACTTGAGCGCCTCGCTGGGGGACATCCTGTCCGTAAGCACCTGCCCGAACATCCGTGCCCAGGTGTCGAACAGCGCATCCGTGTTCTCGGGGAAGGCGAAGACCAGCGGATGCTTCTGTGCGTGATCCACGGCCCAGCGGATCATTTCGGCTTTGGGTTGGCTGAACCACGGATCCTTCAGGGCGCTGGCGCGCACCGGGATGTAGCCGCCGATCTTCGCAGCGTCGATCTGCACTGCCGTAGAGGTCCAGTGTTCGATCAGCTTCCAGGCGGCCTCCGGTTGCCGCGCGCCCTTGGGGATCACCAGGCTCCAGCTTTGCACCAATGCCGGCACCGGCTGGCCCGCGTTCCAGCCAGGATGGGCGATGATCTTTACATTCTCGCCCAGCCGCGACTGGTCTGCCAGCATCTTGAACTTGACGGTGGAGGTCGCCACGAATGCCGCCTTGCGCGCGATGAAGAGCTGCTCGGTGGACTCGAGACCTTGCAGCGCCACGCTTTGCGGCAAGCTGCCTTTCTTGACTACGTCGCGTACCCATTGCACGACGCGCTCCGCCGCCGGCGTTGCGAACACGGCTTTCCCGTTGGTGTCGAGCACCGGCACGCCGCTGCCCAAGAGTGTGGCGAGAAACCAGCCCGCCGCCGTGGACGGTGCGTTCTGGCCGAACCCCAGGGCCAGACCCGCGATGTCCGGACTGGAGAGTGCGGCCGCGGTGTCCGCCAGTTCCTGCAGCGTCTGCGGCGGGCGCCGCTTCGCCGCTGTAAGGAGGTCCTCGCGATAGACCAGCCCGGCGACGCGCATGTCCCAAGGCATGCCGAAGGTGGTGCCTCGCTTGTCCACCGTCTCCGGCAGTTTCACCAGGTCCGAGCGCATTTCCGCTGACTGCCGGGCGAGAAACGGCTGCAGCGGGAGCAGCGTGCCGGCCGCGATATGCGCCGGCATCGACGGCGAATACAGCATCGCGACGTCCGGCACCTGGCCGGCCTTGGCGGCGCGCAGGAGCATCGGGCTGAGCTGCTGCCACGGCATCACCTGGACCGCCACCTCGATGCCCGGGTTCTCTTGCTTGAAGGACTTGAGCACATGGGCGATCGTCTGCTCGCGCGTGTTGGCCTCGCCGGGGCCGATGAAGGTCCAGACCTCAATCTTCTGCGCATGCGCATCGCGCGCGGGCACACCCACGCACACAAGGAGCGCGAGCGTGGCGGAAAGCAAGTGGCGAAGAAAGTTCACGGAAAGCTCCCTGGGTGAGACAAACAGGTCGGTCAGTTGGCGAAAAGCAGATGCGTGGTTCATGCGCAGGCTCGTTCCGTCAGCGGCCGCAGCCTGCCCGGCATCACGACTGCGCACAGCGCGTCGACGAAGAAGAAGTCGCCGAACATCGTGGCGGAGCGCACCCCGTCGTTGTGCGGCTTCGAATAGCATGCGTTGCGCAGCAGTCCGCGATGGGCATCATCGGCGGCGAAGTCCTCGCGGCAGAGGCTGGCGAGCATCTCCACGCCACGTCGGTACCAATCGGCTCCGGACACCGTGTCGGGATGCAGGCGCCCGAGTTCCAGCAGGGCCGCCGATACCACGGCGGCGGCCGCCGTATCCTTGATGGAGGCGTCAGCGCCGGTCGCGTCGAAGTCCCACGGCGGCACCTGCCGCCCCTCCAGCCGTAGGAGGTAATAGCCCGCGAGCCGCTCCGCGAGAGCGAGGTACTCTGCCCGCCCGGTTTCCCGGAACGATTCCACATAGCCATAGATGGCCCACGCCTGGCCGCGCGACCAATCGGATTCGTCGCCGGCGCCCTGGAACGTGTAGCCGCGGTGGCGTTCCCCGGTGGCGTCGTCGTATTCGACAGCGTGGTAGGTGGACCCGTTGGGCCGGATGAACGAGCCGGCAGTCATGCGCGCGTGCGCATCGGCGGCGAGCCGGAAGCTGCAGTCACCTGAATCCCGCGCGGCCCAGTACAGCAGCGGCAGATTGGCCATCGTGTCGATGGCTGAACTGCGACGCCCGCGGACGTCCGACAGCGGGCCCCACGAGGCCAGGTACGCACCGCGCGCCGTGGTGACGGTGCGGGCCCGCAGGCGGTCGGCTGCTCGCAGCGCAATGTCTGCATACCAGCGATCGCCCGTCGCGTGCGCAGCGGGGATGGCACTGCTGTTGAAGATGAAGCCGATATCGTGCGTGTTGCCGTCCTCGGCGCGTTGCGCCACCAGGCGCATGCGCTCGCGCGCCCAGCGCAGGTACCGCTCCTGGCCGGTGTGAAGCCAACTCGCCACCAGCAAACCCACCCAGAAGCCGCAGAACCAGTTGCCGTGGTTCCAGGCTTCGCCGGCATAGCCCGCGGACAGCGAGGCCGGCAACAGCTTCCATGAGCCGTCCTCAGCGGTGACGTAAGGAAACTCGACCCCCAGGCGCGGCTCGTCGTCGGCCACCTTGGCGGCCATCCGGTCGAGAACCTTCACGAACAGCTCTCGCTGAGCGGGTGCAGGCTCGATCCATTGTGTTTTCTTCATCGGCATCATTGCTCCTTTCAACCTTTCACGGCGCCGCCGGTCAACCCCTGAATGAACAAGCGCTGAAGGAAGGCGAATGCAATCACGACCGGCAGGGTCGAGCCGATCGTTGCGGCCATCAAGGGGCCCCACTCGATGCCGGCTTCGGTCACATACGAATGCAACCCGACCTGAAGCAGCCGGTTCTCGTCCCGCAGCGTCAGGCTGAACGCGAGCAGGAAGTCGTTCCAGATGGTGAGGAACACCAGCACGCTGGCGGCTGCGAGCCCTGGCCGCAGCAAGGGCAGCACGATCACGTAGAACATCTTCACGGGACTGCAGCCATCGACGAGGGCGGATTCCTCCAGCTCCCCCGGCAGGCTGTCGATGAAGCCCCGCAACAGCCAGATCAAGGTTGGGACCAGCATGGCGGAATAGGCGGCAATCACCGCGAACCGCGTGTCGTACACCTGCAGGTTCACCGACAGCAGGTAGAGCGGCACGATGATCGCTACGGTCGGGATCATGATGGTCGACCAAAGCAGGAACAGCAGCAGATCCTTGCCCCGGAACCTGAGCCGCGCGCACGCGTAGGCCGCGTGCACAGCCAGAGTCAGACTGACGATGAGCGCCCCGATCACGGCAAGCAGGCTGTTTCCCATGAAGCGCAGAAACTTTTCGGACAGCAGCCCGCGGCCATAGTTGCCGAAGTCGATGTGCTCGGGGATCCAGTGCGGGGTGGTCGCGAGTACCTCCTGCGGGCTCTTCAGAGAGGTGGACAAACCCCATAGGAAGGGCACCAGGACGAACAGCACAGCCGCAAGCAGCACCAGGTAGAAGCCAACCAGCGTCAGCCAGGCGGAAGGGTGAGGGCGGCGGGTGTTACGCATGGTCGGACTTCAGAACGCGAACAAAGGCGAGGCTGAAAGCGATGTTCAGCAGCAGGATCAGCACGGCGGCCGTGGCGGCGACCTCCATCCTGAAGAACTGGAATCCTTCCTTGAACACGCGCAGGGCGAGAACTTCCGTCGCGCCGGCTGGCCCACCGCCCGTCATGATCAGAATCGTAGTCACCGTGTTGAACGTGTGGAGAGTGGTCAGCACGACCGCGACTTTCAGTGTGTTGCGGATCAGGGGCAGCGTGATGCGCCAGAAGCGCCGCCACGCGCTGGCGCCGTCGATGGTCGCTGCCTCGATCACCTCGGAGGGTACGGTCTGCAGCGCGGCAAGGGTGAACACCATCACGAGGGGGTACGAATGCCAGACGTTCGTCAGGATCAAGCTCGCCATCGCCCAGTCCGGGTCCGTGATGAGCGCGCGGATGCCGAGTGACTGCATCATTGCCTGCAGCGGTCCGAGCCGATCGTCATAGAGCCAAAGCCACAGCAGGCCCGTCACGAGCTGCGATACCACCCACGGCGCGACAAGAACCGTGCGAAAGAATGCGCGCCACCGCATCGGGCGGTTCAGCAGTACCGCCAGCCCCACGCCCAGCGGGGTGGCAAGCAGGACGCTGCCCCCCACGAACACGATGGAGAGCCCGATGTCGCGCAGCCCGCCATCGTGCATCAGCAGGTTCACGAAGTTGGCCAAACCCACAAACCGGCCGATTTCCATGTAGTCGGCGGCGTGCACGCTTTGCCAGATCGCATGGAAGAGCGGCACGAACAGGACGGCCGCGACAAGCAGGAAGGCCGGATAGAAGAAGGCGTAGCCCTGGAGCAGCCGCAAGGCTTGGGAACCGCGCCGCGATCGCGTCGGCTGCGACATCGTGGAACCTGGTGCCTGTGTCATGGCGGTGTTCATGCCGCGGGCGCGTCGATCAGGCCGCTTGCCTCGTCGACGATGTAGAGCCGCTCGAAGTTCATGGCCAGTGTCCTGGTCTGCCCCGGCCTGGCGCTCCAGTCCGCCTGCCACACGGCGCAGGCTTGCGTCGCACCGATGGCGAACAGGGCCTGCGTGTTCGAACCAGTGACTTCGACCGCGCATAGAACGGTGTCGAACTCCACCACCCCTTGCCCCTGCCCCTGCTGCAGGAGGTGCTCGGGCCGCACGCCGATCTGGAACCCGCGATTGCGCCAGGGCAGCAAACGCGGCACGTGCGCCGGCGGAACCGGCAGGCGCACGCTGTCGTGCAGCCACAAGACGAGCGAATTCCCCGCAGCCTCCAGGCGAGCGGGCACGAAGTTCATCGGAGGCGACCCGATGAAGCTCGCAACGAAGCGGGTTGCCGGTCTTTCGTAGATCTCCATCGGCGTGCCGACCTGAATCACCCGCCCCTTGTCCATGACGACGACCCGGTCGGCCAGGGTCATGGCTTCCACCTGGTCATGCGTGACATACACCGTGGTGGTCTGCAGCTTGTCATGCAGCTTGCGGATCTCCATGCGCATCTGCGTGCGTAGCGCAGCGTCGAGATTGCTCAGCGGCTCGTCGAAAAGAAACACCGCCGGGCGCCGCACGATCGCTCGTCCCATCGCCACCCGCTGCCGCTGCCCACCCGAAAGCGTCTTGGGCTTGCGTCCCAGCAACTGCGTGAGGTTCAGCATCTCCGCGGCGCCGCGGACGGTTGCCGCGACGTCCTCCCGAGGCATCTTGCTCTGCTCAAGGGGAAAGCGCATGTTCGCTTCGACGGTCATGTGCGGATAAAGCGCGTAGCTCTGGAACACCATGGCCACGTTGCGCTCCTTCGGCGTCCAGTCGTTGACCGGTGTGCCGTCGAAGCTGATCTCGCCGCTGCCGGCGCTCTCCAGGCCGGCCAGCATCCGCAGGGTGGTGCTCTTGCCGCAACCGGACGGCCCCACCAGGACGATGAACTCGCCCTCGGCGATGTCGAGGTCCACGTCCTTCACGACGTCGCTGCCGTTGAAGCTCTTGCCCAGGTTCTTGAGTGAAATGCTCGCCATGGTGGGTCAGGCGAGAACCGCGATCTTCTTGCGCCGGATCAGGTCGACGTCGATCTTGGCGCCAAGCCCCGGTTCGCGCAGCGCGTGCACAAAGCCGTCGCGGTCGATTTCGATGTCGACCTGCAGCCCCCAGGTGTGCGCCGTGCGTGGCAGCAGAACCTCGAAATACTCGCAGTTACGCAGCGCCATGACCACGTGCAGGCTGGCGACGTTCAGAAGGGAGTTGCCGCCATGATGCACCTCGTAGTTCATGCGGAAAGCCTCGGCCACGTGCGCCGAGCGGACCAGCGTGGTGATGCCTCCGCGCACGTTACCGCGCAGGTAGTCGGTCGCACGCGCCATGATGAAAGGCGCGTACGCGTCCAGGCCGCCGGGAGCTTGTTCCGTGGCCATGACCGGGATGTCGAGCTTTTCCGTCAGCTTCGCGTAGTTGTAGACATCCTGGATGGCAAGGGGATCCTCGTACCAGTAGTAGCCCATCTCCTCGATGGCCCGCCCGACGCGCAGGGCCTCCATATAGTTGTAGCCGTACATGGAGTCGAGCATCAGCGTGTAGTCGTCGCCGACGGCCCGCCGCACCGCACTGCACACCTCGATATCCGTCTTCCACAACATCGGCGGGTGGATCTTGTACGCGCCCCAATGGTTCTCCTTGCACGAGACGGCCTCGTCGACGTACTCCTGCACCGTGTCGAATACGGGTGAAGCCGCATAGGCCGGAGCCTTGTGCCGGAATGCGCCGAGCAGCTGGTACACGGGCAGGCCTGCTGCCTTGCCGGCAATGTCCCAGAGCGCGATGTCGACGCAACCCACGGCGCGGGACGTCGTATGCAGCGTCTGGTTGCGCTTGTGCATCGCCGCCCCGAGCCGTTCGCGATCCAGCGGATCCTGACCCATGAGGATCGGCTTGAGCACCTTGATCAGGCTGCCAGCATCGGACTCTGCGGGCTGGTAAGCGCTGCCGAGGAACGAGTGTCCCTCGATGCCTTCATCGGTCGAAATCGTCAGCAGCCCCAGGCTGCCGCTGCCCCCGAACACGCCGGTATGCTTGCCGTAGCTGGCGCGGGGAATGTCGTCCCAGGCGAAGAGGGTAAGGGTGACGTCAGTGATTTTCATGGAGCTTCTGGTGAGTGCTGCGGGAAAGGGGTCAAAACTGTGCGGTCTGGGTCTTGCGAATGCGATCCCAGTCGATGTCGAAGCCCAGTCCGGGCTGCTCCGGGGCCTGCACGAAGCCGTCGCGGTCCACCTTGAAGTAGTCGGTCAAGCCATACGAATGCAGGGAGACGGGGTGCATCACCTCGAAGTGCGTGTCGCCTTTCATGGCGAGCGCCACATGCAGGGTGGCGATATTCATCGAGGCGTTGGTCGCGTGGTGCAGTTCGCACCTCAGGCCGAAGGCGTCGCAGATGTCGGCCATCCGTTTCGTCGGCGTGATGCCGCCCTTGAAGGCGACGTCGGCCCGCACGATGTCCACCGCGTTGCGCAGCACATACTCGGGCAGGGTTTCCAGCGACAGGTACTCCGTGTCGCCGGCAGCCACCGGGATGTCCAGAGCGCGCGAGAGCTCCCGGTAGCCTTCGATGTCGGTATCCACCAAGGCGTCCTCGAGCCACTCGAAATCGAGTTCCTCGAGGGCCCGGCCGAGCCGGAGCGCATCCGACCGGCCATAGGCGAAGACCGCGTCCACGGCGAGCTTCGTGTCCGCCCCGGCTGCCTTGCGTACCGCCTGGCAGATGCCGATGTCGCGCTCCAGCCCGCCGCCCGGAAACAGCTTGATCAGCGCGTAGTTCCCTTCCTTCAGGGCCAGCACGTTCTCCGGGTAGGCACCCGGCTCCTCCCAATACATCGCGGTGGCGCAGGTCTTCACCTTCTCCCGCGCGGCTCCGATCAGCTGGTAGATGGGCAGGCCCGCGATCTTGCCCGCGATGTCCCAGAGAGCGACGTCGATGCCTGCAATCGCGGCGGTCGACAGGCTCCTGCGGCGGCGCAGCGCCCACATCCTGGCCCAGATCGCTTCGCGCGAGAGAGGGTTGTGGCCCACGAGCTCGCGGCGCAAGAAGTTGACGATGGAATCGATCGCGTGCCGCGTCCCGCCGGTGGAATAGCCTCCGATCAGGCAATGGCCCTCCACACCCTGGTCAGTGCCGATGGTGAGAACGGCGAACTCGCGCGTGCCACCAAAGCCGCCGTCGCGTGGCGAGTAGGCGCCGCGCTCGATTTCGCGGGTAAACACCACCAGATCCACGTTGGTGATCGAAATCTTCATGGGAACGCTTTCAAGAGAAGGAGTTGCGTGACGCGCAGGGCGACCCGCGCGCGGTCAGTCGCGCGCGAAGCGAACGCCCTGGCAGGTGTCGGGGGGGCCTGTGGTTATTCCAGCTTGGCGCCGGAAGCTCGCACGATGCTGGCGTACTGGGCGAGCTCGGACTTGATGCGCACGCCAAGCTCCTCAGGAGTGCTGGGCGCGGGAACGGAGCCCAGTGTCAGCAGGCGCGCCTTGATCTCGGGCTCGGCGAGGATCGCCCGCAGTTCGCGATTCAGGCGATCGATGACGGCCCTCGGCGTGCCCGCCGGTGCCAAGAGCCCGTACCAGAACTCGATGCGGACGTCCGGCAAGCCCAACTCCGCAGTGGAGGGCACGTCCGGGAAGATCGGCGAGCGGGCCGGCAACGGGACGGCCAAAGCGCGCAGCTTGCCGGAGTTCAGGAACGGCATGGCGTCGAGGCCGTTGAGCAATCCGAGCTGGATTTCTCCCGAAACCAGCGCCGTGGCCATGGGGGCCGCGCCCTTGTATGGGACGTGCGTGAACTTCGCACCCGTGGCCATGTTCAGCAACTCCGTGCCGAGATGAGAGACGGAACCGTTGCCCGACGAACCATAGTTTGCAGCGGTCGCGGGTGTTTTTCCGAGGGCGACCAGATCGGCCATGCTCTTGACCGGCGAATTCGCCGCAACGCAGAACACCACCGGCAGCGAAGTCAGAAGCGTGACCGGCGCGAAATCCTTCTCGGCGTTGTAGGGAAGCTTTGGATAGAGGTGGGGATTGATCGCGTTGGGCCCCGGGTTCGCCAGCAGGAGTGTGTGGCCATCGGGGCGGGCCCTGGCGACGAAGCCGGTGCCGATCGAGCCGCCGGCGCCCGGCCTGTTGTCGATGATGACCGGCTGACCCAGTTTCTCGGCCAGCCGCTTGCCGATCACGCGCGCCGTGATGTCGGTGCCGCCGCCGGCCGCATAGGGAACGACGATGGTGACCTCCTTCGACGGATACTCGGAAAGGGCCGGTGAGCTCCAGACGAGCGCGACGCCGAAGCTCAGGCCTATCATCATCCTGCCGAAAATGGTACTTCGCATTACCCTGTCTCCTTTCGCCTCGAAGGCGGTGTCTTCTCTTTTGGCGGCACCACGCCGCGTCCAGGAAGTAGAGCACCGTCGTTGCGCAGGCAGCAAATCGAATTTCCGCCGCGGCCGATAACCAGCAGTTATGCCGCGCCTCCGCCATGAGACCTGCAACTTCCGTTCTTTCCAAGCTTCGGCTCCGCCAACTCGCCTTGATCCTCTACACGTCGCACGGCGGCTCTCTGGCGGAAGGCGCGGCGCGCTCGAACGTGTCCCAGCCCGCCGCCACCAAGATGCTGCACGAGGCAGAACTGCTTTTCGGCGGAAAGCTCTTCGAGCGCACGCCGAAGGGCATGCTCCCGACACCGATCGGGGAGGTCGTCATCGCGTATGCGCGAACCGTCGTGACGGACCTCGTACGGGTTGCGAAGGATGTCGACGCGATCGAGTCCGGTGCCAGCGGAAGCATCGCCGTCGGCACGATTCCGGGGGCCGGTCCGACGGTGTTGGGGCACGCCATCTCGCGCTTGACGAAAGCGCACCCCGGCATCACTGTGCATGTGCGCGTGGAGACCAGCGACTCCCTGGTTCCGATGTTGCTTGACGGCGAACTGGACTTCGTCGTTGGGCGTCCTCACGGCAGTGCGGCGCGTGAGCTGAAGTTCGAACGGCTCGCCAGGGATACCAGCCAGCCGGTGGTGGTGGGGTCTCGGCACCCGTTAGCACGGTCTGGCGAAGCCTCGATCGCGCAGCTGCGGCAACTTCAATGGATCCTTCATCCTCCAGGCAACCTGCTGCGCCTCGCCACGGACGAGGCATTCCGCAATGCCGATCTGCAACCGGCTACGCCTACCGTCGAAACCATCTCCTACACGTTCGCCCTCGCCCTGCTGCAGCAAACGCAGCTTGCCGCCATCATGCCCACGGGGCTGGCCGCGCTCTATGAGACAAGCAAGCTGCTGCGCATCCTGCGCACCCCACTCGGTGTACACCTCGGGCCCTTCGGAATCCTCACGCGCAAGGGGCGAGAGAATGTTCCTGCGGCAAACACCTTGCTCGGGATCATCAGGAAGGAGTCGCGGATGGTACGACCGGGGCGGATAGGTGACACTTTCCTCGGGGCGGATGGGTAACACCCCGCTGGACCATGGGATGCGGTTTGGAGATCCTTATGCCTTTGAGTGAGACCGCTGAGATGGGCGAGAGGGAGAAGATCATTGACGATCTGCTGGATCGGCGCTACTCGATGAGCGCGCTGTGCGGCAAATATCCCGCAAGACCGGCTACAAGTGGAACGAGCGGTTCAGGCTCGAAGGGATGCAGGGCATGAAACCACCATGCCGCCAGCGCGCCGCCTGCAGGCCCAGCAGAGGAAGTTCGATCGCTTCCGCGGCGAATTCAATGACAAGCGCCCTCACGAAGCCCTGGACATGACTCCACCTGCGGGTTGGTACCAGCCTTCCAGGCGCAGCATGCCGGACAGAGCAGCTTCGGGTCGAAAGCGGAGGTCAACATTCCGTTGAATTCGCTAAAGCCGGTGGACCAAGTGGCCAGGCTCGTACGTAGCCCCGAGTACCCCGTCAGTGTGCTCAAGGTGCGGGCTTCGTCTGCCTGCCAGCGCTTCGCGCATGGTCCCCGGTTAGTGAAAACGTGACCAGACAAAGCTGAATGATCCCGCGGCAAAACTCGCCACCGCCGCAATGACGTAGTACGGCTCCACCGCATGGTGGACATGCGAGATCAAGGCCTTCCAGTTCCGCGCACTGCGCCTGAGTGCCCGCTTGTCCACCAACTGCCGCTTGTCGCCCAGGAAAGCCTCGACCTCTTCGAAGAAAGTGCGGTATCCGCGCAGAGTGCTGCCGTCATGCCGAGGAAGGAGTAGTACTCCCCGCGCCTGTACCGGAAGCCGCCGCCGAAGGCCCAGCAGGCGGTTTCTATCGAGGCGATGGTCGCGCCAGCCGGCGGGTAAGGAACCATGGCATAGGCGGCTGACGCGCAACGGTTTCGCGTGCCGCACCTAGGAGAAGAGTGAGTCCAGTTCGAGGAGTTCCATGGCTCAGCGCGGGACCGCTCGGGCGGCTTCCCGGGATGGGAGGAACGCGTTACTCTTGAAGCACCAGTCGGCCGCTTGCGGCTTGGCGTCTGGCCAAAGATGGGATCACCGCCGTGATGTTGAGGAGTTGTGCGGTTTCCCCAAGGCCAGGACGCTGGTGACCCGCCGCCCGCAGATGGTGGGGCGCCCAGGTCATCCAGTAGGCAAGTGTGCTCGCTCAGCTATTAGGGGTGCAACCTCGGTCGTCTGCCACCGTTGACTGCGCTGCGTGGCGGGTTCGCCAGATTACCATTTGTAGATCGACTGGCCCGATACGCCGATCAGCGCCCCGAAGTCGGCTGCCGACAGACCGAGCTTCTTGCGGGTCGCAGCTAAGCGAGCTGGGCTGAACCGCCGCTGCACGGCGCCCGTTTCCTCAGGAGCATCGCTGCACACCGCAGAAGCTCAGGAGCCGATCCGCCCGGGAAACTGCGACATAGTTGGAGCAAACCCGCGATTATCGCGTCGGCCGCGATCCGCAGGTAGCGGTCCATCGATCTCCAACAACGTGGTGGCCTGGGCCGCCCCGTTCTGTCTTGATCATGGTGATCGATGCGATCAGTGTCCATGCGATTCGCTCCACATGGGCCTCACTTAATCAAACGAGCAAGCCCCCGCGAACCGTCATCGACGATTTCAGTGTGCGCTGCCAATCTTTCATACTGCAGCATGTACTCGCCGTGGTTACGGATCGCTTCTTCGGGAATGATGTGGAAGCTATCGACTACGTGGGAAATATCCGCCTTGGTGATCCCGTACAGGTCCGCCCGCCAGGCGCCCGCGGGCATGGCCACCGACGGCACGCTCGCCATCACGTTCCTCGGCGTGGTCCTGGGGCCGCCGGTGTTCGGGGCATTCGCGGGTTGGTTCGGCAGCTACCGGCCCGGGTTCGCTGCCTTGGCAGTGCCGCTGGTCTTCTGCGCCCCCAACGCAGGCCCGCCTCGGGCCGCCGTCCAGCGGTCGCCAGCATCGGTGGGGAGAAGGAGCGCAACGATCCGGTCACACCCGGCTTCCCTGCGTTCTCGTATCGATTCAGATCTCCTCGCGGACAACCGCATTGCGCAACGTGCCGACGCCGCTTATCGCGATCTCCACGACATCGCCATGTTTCATGAGCACCGGCGGGTTGCGCTTGAAACCCACACCGCCGGGCGTGCCGGTGACGATCACGTCGCCAGGCTGCAGCTCTGTAAACGTGGAGACGTAGGCGATCAACTCCGGGATCGGGAAGATCATCATGCTCGTGTCCGCGTCCTGCAGGACCGCTCCGTTCAGGCGCGTCGTGACGCTCAGCACGCGGCCCTCGACTTCGTCGGCGGTCACCAGCAGCGGACCGAAGGCTCCGGTCGACGGGAAGTTCTTGCCGGCCGTCCATTGCGTCGAGTGCGCCTGCCAGGAGCGCGCGGAGGCGTCGTTGTAAGGAGCATAGCCAAACACGTGCGACGATGCGTGTTCGGCGCGGATACGCCGGCCGCCGCGGCCGATCACGATCGCGATCTCGCCTTCGTAGTCGAGGCCCTCGGGCAGCTCCGAGGGCACCACGATGGGCTGCAGGTGCCCCACCTGGGAGGAGGGCAGCCGCAGGAACACGGAAGGATGCGCGGTCTTGGCGCGCCCGGCCTCCACTCTGTGCTCCTCATAATTCAGGCCCACACAGACGATGCGCTCGGCGTCGGCGACCACCGGGCGGTAGGTATCCACCGCCGCCAGCGCCAGCGTGGCGCTCGCCTGGTCAGCCAGCTCGCGCAGCTGCTGCGGACCCAGCTTGCGCAGAGCCTCGCCCAGGTTGCACAACCGGGTTGCATCGGTGAGGTCGACGACCTGGTCACCGCGGACGGCGCCGATCCGGTCGGCGCCGTCGCGCCGGTAACTGAGAAATTTCATCTTGTCGGTTCAAAAAAGGGTGCGCGCGATGCTAAGGAGTCCCTGGGCAGGTCTCGCCTGGGGCGCGCATTTATCAGCCCGCTGAAGAATGCACCGGAGGCCTTTCGAGCACCCGCGTCGTCCCGGTAGGATGCGCCATTCCCTGTGATTACGGAGACAGTTTCATGATTCGTCGCGTGTTCCTGGCGGGGTGCATCGCCGCCGGACTGACGTCCCTCACCATGCCCGGCTTCGCCCAGCAGGCGTACCCCAGCCGGCCGATCCGCCTGGTCGTGCCCTATCCCGCCGGCGGCGGCGCCGACGGCCTGGCGCGCACGGTGGCGAACAAGATGGAGGCCAGGCTCGGCCAACCCGTCGTCATCGACAACAAGCCCGGCGCCAACACCATGCTGGCTTCCGCGGAAGTGGCCCGGGCCCAGCCGGACGGCTACACGCTGTTGTACGTAGCGAGCTCTTTCACCATCAACCCGAGTCTCTACAAGGTGCCGTACGACACCCAGAAGGCGTTCACTCCGGTGGGTATGGTCGCCGAGGTGCCGCTGATCATCATCCGCAACCGAACGGTCCCGTACAACACGGTGCAGGAACTGGTGGCCGCGGCCAGGGCCAAGCCAGGCAGCATCGCATATGCGTCCTATGGCCAGGGCAGCCCGGCGCACCTCGGGGGCGAACTGCTGGAGAGCGTCGCCGGCGTCGAGATGATGCACGTGCCGTACAAGGGCAGCGCCCCCGCCCTGAACGACCTGCTGGGTGGCCAGGTGAACGTTTCCTTCAGCAGCATCGAGCCGGCGCTGCCCCTCATCGCCACGAACAAGGTCCATCCCATCGCCGTGATGACGAAGAAGCGCATCCATGCACTGCCCAACGTGCCCGCGGTAGCCGAGGTCTATCCGGGCTTCGAGGCGATCGGCTGGAATGGCATCGTCGCTCCCGCCGGCACGCCGGAGCCGATCGTCACGAAGCTCAACGCCGCAATCAACGAGGCCGTCAACTCGCCCGATATCCAGCAGAAATACGCGAAGCAGGGGGTCGAGGCCGATCCCATGACGCCCGAAGCCTTCGGCAAGCTGATCAAGGACGAGATCGCCAAGTGGGGCGAGGTCGTTCGCAAGGCCGGGGTCAAGGTGGATTGAGTCGGCACGGGTGCGGACCGCCGGCGGCACAGTAGACTTGGGAGTGACTTCACCTGACGATTGCCGTATGGATCGTCCTCCCGAGGATCCGCATGACCTGCGCTTGACGCAGGTGGCCCCCGAGCTGCCCTATGGCAAGCCCGTCGGCTCGCTGCACCGCAGTCTCGAGGTGCTCGAGCTTTTTGCCGTGGAGCAGCGTCCACTCACCGTGGGCGAAGTGGCCGAGCGCCTCGGGTACCCGCAATCCAGCACCTCCGTCCTGCTGCACGGGCTGAGCGACCTCGGCTACCTCCAGCATGACCGTCATGCCCGCACCTTCCTGCCCACGCTGCGGGTTAGCTTCCTGGGCATGTGGGTGCACCAGAGCGTGCTCGCCCAGGGCAGCCTGCTCGATTTCATGGAGGGGCTCGCGAGGCGCTCCGGACACGTCGCGATGCTGGGGATGCAGAACGGCATGCACGCGCAATACATCCACATCGTGTCGGCGCGCACCTCGCGCGTGGGGCTGAAGCCGGGGCTGCTGCGTCCCATCTGCCGCTCCGCCGTCGGCAAGGTGCTGCTCTCCACCATGGACGACGAGCAGGTCCTGCGCATCGTGCGCAACGTCAATGCAACCGACCTCGACTTCCCCACGCCGGTCGATGGCAAGGCGCTGCTCAGGGAGATCGAGGAGTGCCGCCGCACGGGGTTCGCGTTCAGCGAGGACTCCGTCACGCAGGGCTCGTCGGTGATCGCAGCGCGCGTGCCGGTGGATGTGGGCAACCAGCCGCTCGCAGTCGGCATCGGGGTGCACTCCTGGCAGCGCGCCGAGCTGCAGGACTCGATCATGCAACTGCTGCGCGAAGCACTCGCGACGCACATTCCTCCCGGCGCGCACGGCGCGGAACGCCGCCGCTTCCAGGCACCGCAGGCCGGCTACCAGGTCGTCAAGACCTCGTGAGTCCGCGCGCGCAAGTCGCGCTCCCATCAGCCCGTTGATATGTCAGGGCAGAAGTCCTGCGCATGCGCTCTCGAGGGAGATTGCTCCTAGCATACGCCGCACACAACGTCGTACGCATCATGAGTTCCTCCGCAACCAAAACAGACGGCGCCGCCACGCCCAACCAGATCGCCGTGTACCTCGGCGAGGATCATTCCGACATCCGCCAGGCCGTGCGCCGCGTCTGCGCCGACTTCCCCGATGACTGGTGGCGCGAGCTAGACGAGCGCGAGGCCTATCCCACCGAATTCATCAACGCGCTGACCGAAGCGGGCTTCCTCGCCGCGCTGATCCCCGAACAATACGGCGGCTCCGGCCTGCCGCTGCGCGCCGCCGCGGTCATCATGGAGGAGATCTGCGCCGCGGGCTGCCACGCCGCCGCCGGCCACGCGCAGATGTACATCATGGGTACGGTGCTGCGCCACGGCAGCGACGAGCAAAAGCGCAAGTACCTGCCCGGAATCGCTTCCGGCAAGCTGCGCCTGCAGGCCTTCGGCGTCACCGAGCCCACCACCGGGTCGGACACCACCCAGCTGAAGACCCGTGCCGAGCGCACGGACAAGGGCTACCGCCTCAATGGACAGAAGGTGTGGACTTCGCGCGCGCAGCACTCCGACCTCATGCTGGTGCTGGCCCGAACCACGCCGGCCGCCGACGTCAAGAACAAGGTCGACGGCGTCTCCACTTTCCTGATCGACATCCGCGAGTGCCTGGGCCGCGGTCTCACCATCCAGCCGATCAAGGCCATGGTGAACCACCATGCGACGGAGGTGTTCTTCGACAACCTGGAGATCCCAGCGGATTCGTTGGTCGGCGAGGAGGGCAAGGGCTTCCGGTACATCCTCGACGGCATGAATGCCGAGCGCATGATCACCGCCGCCGAGGCGGTCGGATCTACCCGCTGGTTCGTGCGCAAGGCCACCGCCTATGCCAAGGAGCGCGTGGTGTTCAAGCGCCCCATCGGAGCCAACCAGGCGATCCAGTTCCCGATCGCGCAATCGCACGTACAGATGGAGGCGGCCGACATGATGGTGCGCCGCGCCACCGCGCTGTTCGAGGCCGGCTTGCCCTGCGGTGCCGAGGCCAACATGGCGCGTTACCTGGCCGCCGAAGGGCTGTGGAACGCAGCCGAGGCCTGCATGCAGACGCACGGCGGCTTCGGCTTCGCCCGCGAATACCACGTCGAGCGCAAATGGCGCGAGGCGCGGCTGGCGCGCATTGCCCCCGTGTCGACCAACCTGATCCTGGCCAATATCGCGCAGCACGTGCTGGGCCTGCCGCGGTCGTACTGAGGAGCGCGCATGAAGGCTGAAGTCCACGCGCCCGCGCGCAACATCGCGGCCGAATTCTCCGGCTGGATCGGCAAGTCGATGAGCGTCGAAGACGAGGTCACGCTGCCTGCGGTGCGCCGCATGGCCGCCATGCTGGACCTCGGCCCGATGGCGTTTCAGCATGGCAGCGAGATCCCGCCGCACTGGTATTCCATGTTCTTCACCGCCAACGCGCGCCGCTCGCAGATCGGCCACGACGGCCACCCGAAGAAGGGCGACTTCCTGCCACCCATCCCGCTGCCGCGCCGCATGTTCGTGGGCCGCAAGGTGAGCTTTCCCGGCGCGCTGCGCGTGGGCGACCGGGCGTGCAAGCGCTCCGAGATCGTCGGCATCGAGCAGAAGCAGGGGCGCAGCGGCACGCTGGTGTTCCTGAAGGTTCGCCACACCATCGAGGTGGCGGGCAAGGCGGTTGTGATCGAGCAGCAGGAGGTCGTGTACCGCGACGCCCCCGGGGGTGAGAACCGGGCCGCAGCGCCGACGGCTGTGCCGGCCGATGCGGCCTGGAGCGCCGACTACGACATGGACCCGGTGCTGGTCTTCCGCTACTCCGCGCTGACCTGGAACGGCCACCGCATCCACTACGACGCCGACTACGCGCGCAGCGTGGAGGGCTATCCCGGCTGCGTCATGAACGGCGCGCTGACGGTGCACCTGGTGATCGACGAAGCCCTCAAGCGCGGCGGCGGCCGCAGGCTCAAAGGGCTGAGCGCCAGGCTGGTGAAGCCGCTGTTCGTCGGCGGCAGGCTCACCGTCGCAGGCGGCGCGCTGCAAGGTGGCACGGTCGAAGCCTGGGCTGGGGACGAGCAGGGCGCTCTCGCCGCCAGTTGCACGCTGGAATTCGAGGACCAGGCATGACCGCGCGCAGCCTGCCGGCGTGGCGCTCGTTGATGTTCTGCCCGGCGAACGCGCAGCGCTTCGTCGCCAAGGCACACACGCGCGGCGCCGACGCGATCATCCTGGACCTGGAGGACTCGGTGGCCGCGGCGGAGAAGGCGTCTGCCCGCAGTGGCGTGGCCGAGGCCGCGCACACGGTGGGCCAGGCGGGTGCGGACGTGCTGGTGCGCATCAACCGCGAGCTGCACTGGGCGGTGGAGGACATCGCCGCGGCCGTGGGTGCGGCGGTGATGGGCCTCGTGATCCCCAAGGTCATGGGGCCCGAGCACATCCGCCTGCTGGCCGAAGTCGTCACGGCGCGCGAGATGGCGCTGGGCCTGCGCATCGGCCACACGCGCTTCGTCGCACTGGTGGAATCCGCCGCGGCCGTGGAGAACCTGAACGCGATCGCCCGCGCCGATACGCGCACGGTGGCCCTGGCCGTCGGCGGCGAGGACCTCGCGACGGACCTCGATGCGGAGCCGACCGCCGACTCGCTGTACGTCGCCAAGATGCTGGGCCTGCACGCCGCGCGCGCGGCCGGCATCCTGCCGATGGGCGTGCTGGCCAGCGTGGCCGGCGTCGCCGACGGCGATGCATACCGCGCGATGCTGAAGCGCTCGCGCGCGCTCGGCTTCGCCTGTGCTTCCTGCGTCCACCCGGCGCAGGTGCCGCTGCTCAATGCGGCCTTCGCCCCGTCGGAGCCGGACCTCGATCGGGCCCGCCGCCTGGTCGCTGCGTATGAAGAAGGCGTGGCGCGCGGCGCCGGCGCCGTGTTGTTCGAAGGAGCGATGGTGGACAAACCGGTGGCCGATCGCGCCTACCGCCTGGTCACCCGCGCCACGGCCGCCTGAAGGCGGCCAGTTCCCAAGGAGTCTTGTTCCGATGTCGCATTCCCAACCCCTGGCCGGGTTCACCGTCGTGGAGCTGGGCCACAGCGTGGCCGCCCCCTACACCGGCTTCATCCTGGCGTCGCTCGGCGCGGAGCTGATCAAGGTCGAAAACCCGGAAGGCGGCGATGCCGCCCGCGGCTGGGGCCCGCCTTTCCACGCCGGATCGGCCCCGCACTTCACCGCGTTCAACCGTGACAAGCAAAGCGTTGCGGCGGACTTGCGCGATGCCGCCCAGCGCGCGGCCGTGCGCGAGCTGATCCTCGAGAAGGCCGACGCCGTGATCTGCAACATGCGTGCGGGCGCCGCCGAGAAGCTCGGGCTCGGCCCCGTTGCACTGCGCCAGGCCAATCCCTCCCTGGTGTATTGCGAGATCGGCGCATTCGGGCACGTCGGGCCGATGGCCGACAAACCCGGCTACGACCCGCTGATGCAGGCCTATGGCGGCATGATGAGCATCACCGGCGAAAGCGTCGAGCGTCCGCCAATCCGCGTAGGCGTTTCGATCGTCGATATGGGGTCCGGCATGTGGGGAGCCATCGGCATCATGGGTGCGCTGATCGAGCGGCGTCGCACCGGGCAGGGGACGCACATCCGCACCTCCCTCTTCGAGACTGCGCTGGCCTGGACCGCCACGCCCGTCTGCCGCCAGCTGATGAGTGGCAAGCCGCAACTGCCGCAGGGCTCCGGCGCGGCCGGGATCGTGCCTTACCAGGCGTTCAAGACCCGCGACGGCTGGCTCGTCATCGGCGCGGGCAACGACAACCTGTTCGCCAAGCTCGCCCGGGCGATGGGGCGGCCGGAGCTCGCGAGCGACGAGCGTTTCGCGACCAACCGCGGCCGCGTGACGAATAAGGACGAACTGCTGCCGGTCATCGAGGCGTTCTCCGCCGGCTTCGGCAACAAGGAACTCGCCGCGCTGCTGGATGCGGCCGACGTCCCCAATGCGCCGGTGCAGACGATCGAGCAGGTGATCACCGATCCACAGACCCAGGCGCTGGGCATCCTGCAGTCCGGCCCCGAAGGCGCCTTCGCGAGCGTGGGCCTGCCGCTCACGTTCGACGGCGAGCGTCCGGCCTACCGCACCCCGGCTCCGACGCTGGGGCAGCACACGGCGGATTGGCTGCCGACAGTGGCGAAGGTGGAAGCATGAAGGTCCTGGTCCCGGTCAAGCGGGTGGTGGACTACAACGTGAAGGTCCGCGTCAAGTCGGATAACACGGGTGTGGACATCGCGAACGTCAAGATGAGCATGAACCCGTTCGACGAGATCGCGGTGGAAGAGGCGGTGCGCCTGAAGGAAAAGGGTGTCGCGACCGAGGTGATCGCAGTGTCCTGCGGGGTGCAGCAGTGCCAGGAGACGCTGCGCACGGCCATGGCCATCGGCGCCGACCGCGCGATCCTGGTGCAGACCGACGAGGAACTGCAGCCGCTGGCTGTGGCCAAGCTGCTCAAGGCCCTGGTCGACAAGGAGCAGCCCGGCCTGGTGATCCTGGGCAAGCAGGCCATTGACGACGACTGCAACCAGACCGGCCAGATGCTGGCGGCGCTGGCCGACCTGCCGCAAGCCACCTTCGCGTCGAAGATCGAAGTCGCGGACGGCAAGGCGAAGGTCACTCGCGAAGTGGACGGCGGCCTGGAGACGCTGGAGATCACGCTGCCCGCGGTGGTCACCACCGACCTGCGCCTGAACGAGCCGCGCTACGTCACGCTGCCCAACATCATGAAGGCCAAGAAGAAGCAGCTGGACACGATGACGCCCGCCGACCTGGGCGTGGACGTGACGCCGCGGCTGAAGACGCTGAAGGTGACCGAGCCGCCCAGGCGCGGCGCCGGCGTGAAGGTGCCCGACGTGGCCACCCTCGTGCAGAAGCTCAAGACCGAAGCCAAGGTGATCTGAACATGACCTCCCTCGTCATTGCAGAACACGGCAACGCGCACATCAGGGGTGCGACGCTGAATACAGTCACCGCGGCCAAGGCTTGCGGCGGTGACGTCCATGTGCTGGTGGCCGGCGCCAATGCCGGTGAGGCGGCCCAGGCCGCTGCGCAGATCGCCGGTGTTGCCAAGGTGATCCACGCCGACGCGCCCGGCCTTCAGCACGGCCTGGCCGAGAACGTCGCCGCGCAGGTGCTGGCGATCGCCGCGAACTACACGCACATCCTGTTCCCGGCCACCGCCGGCGGCAAGAACGTCGCCCCGCGCGTGGCTGCCAAGCTCGACGTGGCCCAGATCTCCGACATCACCAAGGTCGATGCCGCCGACACCTTCGAGCGCCCGATCTATGCCGGCAACGCCATCGCCACCGTGCAGAGCGCCGACAGGGTGAAGGTGATCACGGTGCGCACCACGGCCTTCGACCCGGCCGCCGCCACCGGCGGCAGTGCTGCCGTGGAAACCGCCACTCCCGTGGCCGACAACGGCAAGAGCGAGTTCCTGGGCCAGGAGATCGCCAAGAACGACCGCCCCGAACTCACCGCTGCCAAGATCATCGTCTCGGGCGGGCGCGCGCTCGGCTCGGCCGAGAAGTTCCAGGAAGTGATGGCGCCGCTGGCGGACAAGCTCGGCGCCGCCATTGGCGCCTCGCGTGCCGCGGTGGACGCGGGCTACGCGCCCAACGACCTGCAGGTCGGGCAGACCGGCAAGATCGTGGCGCCGGTGCTGTACATCGCCTGCGGCATCAGCGGCGCGATCCAGCACCTGGCCGGCATGAAGGACTCCAAGGTGATCGTCGCGATCAACAAGGACCCGGAAGCGCCGATCTTCAGCGTGGCCGACTACGGCCTGGAAGCGGACCTGTTCCAGGCAGTGCCGGAGCTGGGCTCCGCGCTCTGACTCGTCTCACTGACAACGACAAGGAGCCGCGCCTGTGGCGCGGCCGCAAGGAGACCGCATGACCACGCGCCTGTTCTCCCCGCTCGATCTGCGGGGCCTGCGCCTGAAGAACCGCATCGTGCTGCCGCCGATGCTGACCTACTCGGCCCGCAATGGCCATGTGACGGACTGGCACCTCACCCACCTGGGCAAGTTCGCGGTCGGCGGCGTGGGCCTGGTGTTCATGGAGTCGACCAAGGTCGATCCGCGCGGCTGCACGACGCCGAACGACCCCGGGCTGTGGAAGGACGACTTCATCCCGGTGCTGCAGCGGATCACCAGCCTGATCCATGCCCACGGCGCCGCCGCCGGCGTGCAGCTGGGGCATTCGGGCCGCAAGGCGCGCAACTCGCTCCCCTGGGAGGGCCGCGCACCGCTCGGCGTGTGCCCTGGGGTGGACCATGGCGAACCGTGGGAGATCATCGGCCCGAGCGCGATTGCGCACAGCCCTCACGCGTCGGTGCCGCGGGCGATGAGCCATGCCGACATCCGCGAGCAGGTCGACGCCTGGGGCCGCGCCACCCAGCGTGCCCTGAAGGCAGGCTTCGACGTCATCGAGATCCACGGTGCGCATGGTTACCTGCTGCACCAGTTTCTCTCGACCTCGGCCAATCGGCGCGATGACGAATACGGGGGATCGCTGGCCAACCGCATGCGCTTCGTGTTGGAAGTGGTAGAGGAAGTCCGCCGCCACTGGCCGGACGACAAGCCGCTGTTCTTCCGTACCTCCGCCGTCGACGAGGATGGCTGGACCCTGGAGGACAGCGTCGTGCTCGCGGGCGAACTGAAGCAGCGCGGCGTCGACGTCGTCGACTGCAGCAGCGGCGGCATGACACCCGCTTCAGTGGTCGCGCACGCCACGCCGCAGGACTACGGTTACCAGGTGCCTTACGCGGAGCGGATCCGCCGCGAGGCCGGCGTCATGACCATGGCCGTGGGCCTGATCATCCACGCCGACCAGGCCGAGGCCGTGCTCGCCGAAGGCAAGGCGGACCTGGTCGCGGTAGGGCGCGAGCTGCTGCACAACCCGCACTGGGTGCTCGATGCGGCGGTCAAGCTCGGGGTGGCCGATGCCTATTCGACCGTCCCTCCCAGCTACGGCTACTGGCTGGAGAAGCGGGCGCGCGCGGGCTTCGAGCAGAGATCGTCCACGCGCGGCAACGGCATGGCCGCGGTCGCGGCCCAGGCGCCGCAGCGCGGCTGAACAATGAAAAGGAGACAGGAAATGGCAAGCAGCAACGACGAACGCCTGGCCATCGTCACCGGCGCGGCGGGCGGCATCGGCTACGGCATCGCCCAGGAGCTCGGCCGCGCAGGATTCGAAGTGGCGCTCGTCGATGTGCAGCAGCAGATGCTGGACACCGCGGTGGAGACGCTGCGCAAGGAGGGCGTGCGCGCGAGCGGTGCGTGCATCGACCTGGCCGACGACCAGGAGATCGCGCGCCTGCCGCTGCTGCTCGGCGAGCGCTTCGAGCGCACCGCGGTTCTGGTGAACAACGCAGGCATCTCGCCCAAGCACGCAGGCAAGAAGCTGGACACGGTCGACATCCCGCTGGGCGAGTGGGAGAAGGTGCTCAAGGTGAACATCACCGCGCCGTTCCGCCTGTGCCAGCTGGTCCTGCCGGTGATGATGCGGCGCCAGTGGGGCCGCATCATCAACATTTCCTCCAAGGGCGGCCGCAGTCCGGGAGGCGTGGCCGGCGTCCATTACGTGACCACCAAGTCCGGAATGCTCGGGTTCACGCGCTCGATCGCGAAGGACTACGCCCGCTACGGCATCACGGCCAACGCCATCGCGCCCGGGCGCATCGAGAGCCCGATGACCAGCGGTTCGTCCGGCGACGTGCAGGCGCGGATGGTGGATTCCATCCCGGTCGGCCGCATCGGCCGGCCGCGCGAGGTCGGCGCCCTCGCGGCCTACCTCGCGAGCGAGGACGCCGGCTTCATCACCGGCGCCACGCTGGACATCAATGGCGGCGCCCTGATGGTCTGAGCGCCCACGCACCGCAACCCAATACGAAACGGAAATCAATGACAGAAGGACTCACCCAGAGCCTGGGACGCTTCGTCGCGGACGTCGGCGCCCAGGGCGCCCCGGCATCGGTGCGCGAAGCGGCCAAGGACGGCATCATCGACGCCGTCGGCTGCACGATCGCGGGCAGCACCGACCCGGCGGTCACCATCGCGCTGCAGGCGCTGCCGCCGGCGCCCGGCACCTCCCGCCTCTGGTTCTCCCAGCGTACGGCCAGCGCGTCCGATGCAGCACTGCTGAACGGGATCGCGGCGCACGTGCTGGACTACGATGACTCGTGCTTGCGCGGGCATCCTAGCGCCGTGCTCGTACCCGCGATCTACGCCGTTGCGCAGGAGCGTGGCGCCAGCGGCGCGAAGCTGCTCGACGCCTATGTCGCCGGCTACGAAACCTGGGCGGAACTGGTGGATCGCGAAAGCGAGTTCCACCAGATGAAGGGCTGGCATCCGACCGGAATCTTCGGCAGCATCGCCGCCGCCGCTGCCTGCGCCGTGCTGTACGGGCTGGACGCGCAGCGCAGCGCCCACGCCATCGGCCTCGGGGCCAGCCAGGGCGCGGGCCTGATGTCCAACTTCGGCGCGATGTCCAAGTCCTTCCACGTGGGGCGCGCCGCGCAGGCGGGTGTCGTTTCGGCGCGGCTCGCGGCCCACGGCTTCACCGCGGCGGCGGACGCGGTGGAACATCCGCGCGGGTTCCTGAAGGCGGTCTCGCCCGCCGGCAAGGTGGACACGACCCGCCCCGCCGAAGGCCTCGGTCGCGAATGGCAGCTGGTGCAGCGCCGCGTCAACCTGAAGAAGTACCCGACCTGCTACTACACGCACCGTGCGCTGGATGCGGTGCTGGTTCTGCTCGACACGCAACCCGTTTCCGCCGCCGACGTCGAGCGCATCGAGGTCACGCTCAGCGAGGAACATGCGCTGGCGCTGCGCAACTCCAACCCGCAGACCGCGCTGGCCGCCAAATTCAGCATGCAGTTCGCCATGGCCTGCGCGGTCACCGCCGGCCGGGTCAGCCTGGCGGAACTCACCGACGCTTTCGTCTGCCGCTCCGACATTCAGCAGCTGATGCGCAAGGTGAGCATCACGATCGACAAGGCGTACGACCCGCAGACGCCGGGGGCCGCCTATGCCGACCGCGTGACGATCACGACCCGCGACGGCGCCCGGCGCAGCGAAGCCGTGCACCGCGCCAGCGGGCACGCGCAGCACCCGCTCGCGCCCGCCGTGCTCAAGGACAAGTTCCTCGAGTGCCTCGCCTTCGGTGGCTTCGCCGGCGACGCAGAGGCCTTTCACTCCGAACTGGCGCGGCTCGAGCACGTGCCGGCACTGCGTTGAGGGGCACGCGCATGTCCACGACACATCGAACCGCCATCGTCACCGGCGGCAGCCGCGGCATCGGCGCGGCCATCGCCGGCGAGCTGGTGCGCAACGGGTTCGCCGTCATCAACCTGGACCGCGAGCCGCCGTCCGCCGGAGCGCCCGGCCTGCACGTGCAGGTCGACCTTTCGGATGCCGGGCAGCTGGGCGAAGTGCTCGCGCGGGTGATGCGTGAGCATGAGGTGCTGTGCCTCGTCAACAACGCCGCCGTCGGCGGGCCGCTGCGACTCGCCGAGGTCCACCTGGAGGCCTTCGAGCGCTTGGTGCACACCAACCTGCGCGCCGCCATCCTGTGCGCGCAGGCCGTGCTGCCGGCGATGCAGCGGGCGCGCTGGGGCCGCATCGTGAACATCACCAGCCGCGCGGCCCTGGGCAAGGAAGGACGCACCCTGTACGGCGCGACCAAGGCGGGCCTGATCAGTGTCACCAAGACATGGGCCCTCGAGCTCGGCGCGCATGGCATCACGGTCAACGCGGTCGGGCCGGGCCCGATCAACACCGAACTGTTCGCCCGCTCCAACCCGCCGGACAGCCCGAAGACGCGCGCCATCATCGAAGGCATTCCCGTCAAGCGCATCGGCGAGCCCGAGGACGTGGCCCAAGCCGTGGGCTTCTTCGCGTCCGATGCGGCCTCGTTCGTGACGGGGCAGGTGCTCTATGTCTGCGGAGGGCTCACCGTCGGCAACGCCGGGGCCTGAGCGCATCCAGTCTTTTTCAACAAGAACCTTCTCAGGAGACAACCATGAATTCAAGATTCCGTACCCTTGTCGCGGCGCTCGGCTGCCTGGCCGCCGCGGTGGCCCAGGCCCAGGAGTATCCGAGCCGCCCGGTCCAGGTGATCGTCGGCTGGTCCGCGGGCGGCATCATCGACATGACCGCCCGCGGCTTCGCCAAGTCGATGTCCGAGGTGTCCGGCCAGTCCTTCGTCGTCATGAACCGCGAGGGCGCCTCGGGGATGATTGCCTCGCAGGTGGTCGCCCAGGCGAATCCGGACGGCTATACGATCGGCTACGGGCCGATCACCCCGATGGCCACGGTGACCTACTCGATGGCAAACCCGCGCTTCGACGCCGACGATTTCCAGTACGTGTGCAAGGTGTTCGACAACGTCTTCACGGTGATGGTGCCGGCGGACTCGCCCTACAAGACGATCCAGCAGCTGATCGCGGACATCAAGTCCAAGCCGGGTCGACTGAGCTACGGCCATTTCGGCACCAACAGCCTGGGCCACATGGTGGGCGCCAAGCTGACCGACACCCTGGCCCTGAGCGTGATCGAGGTGCCGTTCAAGGGCGAATCCCCGATCTACCCCGAGCTGATGGCCAAGCGCCTGGACTTCGGCATCGGCACGCTCAATGGCGGCCGCGGCAAGCCGGTGCGCATCCTCGGCGTGGTGTCCGAGCAGCGCGTCGTCTCGCTGCCGGATGTGCCCACGCTCAAGGAAGCGGGCCTGCCGACGCTGGCCCCGGCGCAGGTGGGCATGTTCATTCCGAAGAACACGCCCAAGCCGGTCGCGGACAAGCTGGGCGAGCTGTGCGAGAAGACGGCGCAGTCCGCCTCCTTCAAGGAGCACATGCAGCGGCTGCAGGAGCTGATCGTGTACCGCAAGCAGGCCGACTTCACCAAGCTCGCGCACGAGTCCTTCGCCGCGCAGATCGAGCAGGCCCGCAAGATGGGCATCAAGCCCCAGTAAGCGCATGTCCGACAAGAAGCAGACCCATGAAGTCGAGGTCGTCGCGAGGGTACGCAACATCGTCGGCGAGACGCCGGTGTGGCACCCGATCGAGCAGCGCCTGTACTGGGTGGACACCCGCGCGCCTTCGCTGAACCGCCTGGAGGCGGACGGCGCCGTCACGACCTGGCAGATGCCGGCCAACATCGGCTCCTTCGTGTTCAGGCGGTCGGGCGGCATCATCGGTGCCCTCAAGACCGGCTTCCATGAGCTGGACCTCGCGGGCGGCCAGCACCGCCTGATCGTCGACCCGGAGCCGGAGAAGCCGGAGAACCGGCTCAACGACGGCCGCTGCGACCCGCGCGGACGCTACTGGTGCGGCTCGCGGGACCCGGGCAATGAGAACCCGGGCGGGTCCCTGTTCCGCCTGGACGCCGACCTGTCGTGCAGGCGGATGGACACCGGCTTCATCGTCTCGAACGGCATGGCGTTCAGCCCGGACGGCCAGACCATGGTCTTCGGCGACAGCCGCGGCGATGTCATGTGGCGCTACACGCTGGACATGGACTCCGGAGAAATCAGCTCCAGGGAGCCGTTCCTGGAAACCCGCAACCTGCCCTGGCGCATCGACGGCGCGACCTTCGATGCCGACGGCTACTACTGGTGCGCACTGATCGGCTACGGCGCGATCGGGCGCTTCGATCCCAAGGGCCGGCTGGACCGCTTGGTGCAGGTACCGGTGACACATCCGACCATGTGCAGCTTCGGTGGCCCGGATCTGGACGTTCTTTATGTCACCTCAGGAACGGTGTTTCTGCAGGCAGACTCGCTGGAGCAGGAGCCGCTCGCAGGTTCGCTGTTTGCGGTGCACGGGCTGGGTGTGCGAGGGATGCCCGAGCCGCTGTTCGCGGCCTGATCGACGTCTGCAGGGGCCACGCCTGCCAGTTCAGAGGTGCGGCGCAGGAGCTGCATACGAGGGAAGAGGCTCGAGCTGCGCGCTTCGGAGGCAGCCCTTGCAGTCTGCACCGGGATGTAGACATGCGCTCCTGTCGCCCCGAATCCCGCGCATTTTCGTGCCATCCCCTCCTGCGTCCGTGCGAAGTCGCGCACTTCCTGCGAGATCTTCATCGAGCTGAACTTCGGACGCACTTGGAGCAGAAATGCGCCACCTTGGCGCCATCCGCGGGCAAGGTCTCGCCCTGCCGCGAATCATGTCTTGAGATCCGGCGCGAGCTTCTCATAGAGCTTCGGCCGCACGTCGCTCACATCGCGCGCTGATTTCCAGGATGCGCCCGAGCGTGCACCGGCGCATGCCCAGGTGAACTTGGACTGGCCCCTCGAGCTTGTCGCTGGTCACCGGATGTGATAGCCCACATCAGAAAACATCGAATGCCATGAGCGCGTATCGCCTTCCGATGAATGGCGTGCACGGAACGGTCGCGTAACCCGAGAGGAGACATCAAGCGGAGGAACTTCTTAGCGGTCTAATGCGTTGGTTCAACGGGCGAGCATGGGCGCGGGTTCCGCTGCGGCGCTCGGAACCGCCGCGAAGTAACGGGCCTGCGTCAACACCGCCTTGGCCGTCTCGACGACGACCGCCGTTCCGGGTCCTTGCGCTTCCTTCAGGTAGGAGGCGTAATAGGGCGCCAGCGGGATGTTCGGCCGCGCCGGCAGCACGCGCAGCTCGCCGCTCTCGAGCTGCTCGCGCACGATGGCCAGCGGCATCACGCCGATCGCGTGGCCGGCGCGCACCAGTCGCAGCATCAGCTGCAAGGAATTGCACGAGTTCACACCCTCGAATTCGACTGAGCCATCGCGCAGCCATTTGCGCACGATGCCACTCAGCGTTGAGGGCGGCGAATTCGTGATGATGGGGAATCGGATAGCCACCGACGGCACGAAATCACCCTGCGGAATGGCGAGTTCGCGTGACGCGATCCACTGGAACTCCACCCATCCGAGCATCTCGTCGATCACGTGCGACGCGGTGCCTGCGTTGGTGTGCAGCGCGATGTCGATCTCGCGTTTGCGCAGCATCTCGGTCAGGGCGCTGCCCACGTCAATGCGCAGCTCGACGATCAGGCGCGGGTGGCGCAGCTTGAGATGGCTCAGCACTTCGGGCAGGGCGATTATCGCCGTCGATTCGTCGGACCCCAGGCGCAGCACGCCCTCCAGCGGAGGAACACCGCCGCCAAGCCGATCGAAGTCCTGTCCCGCGCTGAGGATGCGTTCGGCGTGCATCAGTGCGTTGCGGCCGGCGGGCGTGAGCTGCACGCGCTGATTGGCGCGCGAGAACAGCGCCATATTCATTGCGCTTTCCAGCTCCTTGATCCGTGCAGAAACGGCCGGCTGGCTGAAATTCAGGTGGTCGGCGGCAGCGTGGATGCTGCCCAGCTTCGCAGTCCAGTAGAACGCCTCGATCTGCCTCAGGGTAAACCGCATGATCGGCGAATCTTATCAAGTCAGTTCCAAATAATTCGTTTTCCTTCCAGGGACGACCGGGTCTTTAATGCTTCAACGCCATCCAGCACCGACCCATGCCAACCCACTCTTCTGCGCTCCCGCGCTCATCCGCGCTTCCGCCCGCGTTCGATAGCATCGCTACGCTGTCCGCCCGCCTTGCTTCCGGCGAGGCAACCTCCACGTCGCTCCTGACCGAATGCCTCGCCCGCATCCGCGAGCACAACCAGCTGCTGCACGCCTTCAGCGAGGTCTACGAGGAGGAGGCACTGCTCGCGGCCGATGCCGCCGACCGGCTGCTGCGCGCCGGTGTGCGCTTGGGGCCGCTGCACGGCATCCCGGTCGCTCTGAAGGACCTGGTCGATGTCGCCGGAAAGGTGACCACGAACGGCTCGCGCCTGTTCGCCAACCGCGTGCCGAAAGAGTCCGCGCGCATCGTGCAACTGCTTCATGCAGCGGGCGCCATCGTCATCGGCAAGACCCACATGGTCCAGTTCGCCCTCGGCGCATGGGGAACCAACGAACACACCGGCACGCCGCGGAACCCGTGGGACCTGACGGAGCACCGCACGCCGGGGGGCTCGAGCAGCGGCTCGGCCGTGGCCGTCGCGGCGGGCCTGGTGCCGCTGGCCATCGGTACCGACACCGGCGGCTCCGTGCGCGTGCCCGCATCGTTCTGCGGCATCACGGGCTTCAAGGCGACCGCGGGCGTGATCGACACCACCGGCGTGCTGCCACTGTCCACTACGCTCGACAGCATCGGCGTTTTCGCCCGCTCCGTCGAAGATGCGGCACTGCTGTACGGCGTGCTGGCCGAAGACCGCACGCTGGCTGCCGAAGGGGTGCTGCCGGCAGCAGCCGCGGGGCTAAAGGGCGTGCGCGTGGCCCGGCTCGCCGACGCCGATCTCGCCGGTGTCGCGACGGACGTGCGCGCGGCCTACGAGACCGCGCTCGAAGACTTCCGCGCTGCGGGCGCGCACGTGAGCGTCGTGCCGATGCCGCGACCGCTGGATACCTTTGCCCAGACGGCAAGCTCCATCATGCTGTCGGAGGGCGCGCTGGAGTGGGGCGACATCGCCGCCGACATGGCGCAGGAGATGGACACCTCCGTTCGGCCGCGGTTCGCCGTCGGGGCCCGCATCAGCGCCACCGAGTACGTCCGCGCGATGCGGCAGCGCCAGGCCTGGAAGGGCGAGTTCGCGCACCTGCTGGAGCGCTTCGACGTGATCGCCACGCCCACGACGATGACCACGGCGATTCCGGTGGCGAGCGTCGACCACGGCACGGCGCCCGTGCGCTACACGCGCATCCTCAACTTGCTGGACATGTGCGGTGTGTCGCTGCCTGTTGGCATCGACCGCGACGGCTTGCCCATCGGGCTGCAGCTCGGTGCGCCCGAAGGCGCCGATGCGCGGCTCGCGGGCATCGCGCAGGCCTTCCAGTCGCGCACCACGCATCACCACCGCACGCCCTCGCAGTGCGCCGTTTCCTGATTCCTCCACTTTCGAGATTGAAAATGACCCTGCTCAAGCACCTGCGCAATGTTCTGCTCGGAATGGCGTTCACCGCCTCGGCCTTCGCGCAAGGCTATCCCGCCAAGCCGATCCGTCTGGTCGTGCCGTTCCCGGCCGGCGGCAGCGTCGACATGGTTGCGCGCATGGTAGGCAAGCGGCTTGGCGAGAACCTGGGCCAGCCCGTGATAGTCGATAACCGGGCAGGCGCGTCTGGGAACATCGGCATGGACACGGTCGCCAAGTCGCCGCCCGACGGGTACACACTTCTGATGGCGAGCGCCGCGCTGACGGCCAATGCGCATCTCTACGCGAAGATGCCGTTCGATCCGCTGAAGGACCTGCAGCCAGTGATTCGCGTCGCCGACCAGCCGAACGTGCTCGTGGTGAATCGGTCGCTCGGCGTGAAGAGCGTGCAAGAGCTCATCGCGCTCGCCAAGTCGAGGCCCGGCAAGCTCACCTTCGGCTCCGCGGGCCTGGGTGCCGCGCAGCAGATCGCCGCGGAGATCTTCATGATGAAGACCGGCACGAAGATGATGCACATTCCGTACAAGGGCGGCGCTCCGGCGCTGCAAGATCTGCTGGGCGGCCAGATCGACCTGATGTTCGAGACATCGCCCACCGCGGTTCCCTTCGTGCAAGCCGACAAGCTCGTGCCGCTGGCAGTCACCACGTCGCGGCGCCTGAGTACCTTGCCCAATCTTCCGACCGTCGCGGAGGCGGGAGTTCCGGGCTACGAGGCCTACACCTGGCTCGGCGTGGTCGCGCCGGCCGGCACGCCGCGCGAGATCGTCGCCAAGCTCAACGCCGAAGTGAAGAAGATCATGACGCCGGAGTTTCGCCAGGAGCTCACGCAGATCAACCTGATTCCCGTGGGCGACTCGCCCGAGGAGTTCGCAGCCTTCCTGAGGCGCGACTCCGACATGTACGCGCGCATTGTCAAGGAAGCGCGCATCGAGCAGCAATGATGATGAACGCAACAAGGAAACCGTCGGGCATCTATTCGCCCGTGCTCACCCCCTTCACAGCCGACCTTGCTCCGGACACCGCGGCCTTCGTGCGGCACTGCCAGTGGCTGCTGCGCAGCGACGTGGGGCTCGCTGTCTTCGGCACCAACTCCGAAGCCAACTCGCTGTCGGTGGGCGAGCGCCGCGGGCTGCTCGATGCGCTGCTGCAATTGGGCGTGCCCCAAGCGCGGCTCATGCCGGGCACAGGTTGTTGCTCGCTGACGGAGACGGTGGAGTTAACGAAGCACGCGACCGACGCAGGTGTGGGCGGCGTCCTGATGCTGCCGCCGTTCTACTACAAGGGCGTGTCCGACGAGGGGCTGTTCCGCCACTACTCGGAGGTCATCCAGCGCGTCGGCGATTCGCGCCTGCGCATCTATCTCTATCACATCCCGCCGGTCGCGCAAGTGCCCATCACATTCGGGCTGATCGAGCGTCTGCTGAAGGCTTACCCGGGCACCATCGCCGGCGTCAAGGACAGCTCGGGCGACTGGGCCAACACCGAAGGCATGCTGAAGAACTTCCAGCCCGAGGGCTTCGACGTGTTCGCGGGCAGCGAGGTGTTCCTGCTTCGCGTGCTGCGCGGCGGCGGCGTGGGCTGCATCACCGCCACCGGCAACGTGAACCCCGCGCCGATGGTGCGCTTGTTGCAGACCTGGCAGGACGCGGACGCGGATGCCGACAAGCAGCAGGCGTCGCTCGACGTAACGCGCGCGGCGTTCCAGAAGTACCCGCTGATTTCCGCGATGAAGGCGGCGGTCGCGAGGTACAGCGGTCAGCCCTCGTGGCGCACCGTGCGCCCGCCGCTCACCGAGCTCGACGCCGCCCAGGAGCGGGCGCTGTGTGACTCGCTCGACACCATCGGGTTCTCCATGCGCGGACTCTGACGCACCCGCCGCCCACGAGGGCGGCGACCTGTCCCCCCTGTAACCACGGCCGGCTGTGCGCAGCCGCCGGGGATCGCTTTGCCCAACGAATGACCCGACGAAAGAGAAAGTCACCATGAAACTGCCGACACGCAGGGCCTTCGCCCTCTCCGCCACCGCCGCCGCATTCATCGCAGCCGCTGCCTGCGGCACGTCGGCCTTCGCTGCCGACTTCACCATCCGCCTCGGAGCCTCCCAGCCTGCCGACCACCCCATGACGGCGACGATGAACCGATTCAAGGAAGTCGCCGAGAAGGAAAGCGCAGGCCGCGTGAAGGTGGAGGTCTACCCCGCGAACCAGCTCGGCTCGCAGGTGCAGATGAACGAGGGCGTGAAGTCCGGCCTCGTCACCATGACCTACAGCTCCATTGCCTACATCGGCGGCAACTACGAGCCGAAGTACAACTCGCTGATGCTGCCCTTCCTGGTTCGCAAGGACAACGTGGACAAGGCCTGGGCAGCGCTCGACGGCGAGCTCGGCAAAGAGCTGCAGCAGACGCTTGAAAGGGTCGGAATCAAGGCGATGGGCTACGGCCCCATCGGTTCGCGGCACATCACCAACAGCAAGCGCGAGATCAAGGTGCCCGCCGACCTGGCGGGCATCAAGATCCGCCTTCAGCCCAACAAGGTGCACATCGACACGTTCAAGACGCTAGGCGCGAACCCGACGGCGATGGACTTCTCGGAGGTGTACTCGGCGCTGCAGCAGGGCGTGATCGACGCGCAGGAGAACCCCGCCGACATCATCGCGACGAACCGATTCAACGAGGTGCAGAAGTACCTGTCGCTTACGGGCCACTTCTACGACTTCGCCGGGCTCTGGATGAACAAGGCCTACTACGACAAGTTGCCCGCCGACCTGCAGAAGGTGGTCACGCACGCGAGTCAGGAGGCCATGAAGTTCCACCGCAAGCTCTACACCGAGAAGGAGGCTGGCTACCTCGAAGGCTTGAAGAAGGCGGGCATGCAGGTGTACCAGCCGAGCGCGGAGGAGCTGAAGAAGTTCCAGACGGCGACGGAGCCGGTGTACGCGAAGTTCATGGCCGACGCCAAGGACAAGGCTTTCGTGCAGAAGGTCTGGAAGATCATGGGCCGCGATTGATTGCCTGGCACACACGATGCTTCGCACATCTTCCCTCTACGGCCGCTTCGCGTCGGCCGTCGCCACCGCCACGCAGGTGGCCGTGATCCTGGTCGTGACGCTCATGTGCGTGCTCGTTCTCGCACAGGTCGTCACGCGCTATGTGCTGGCCGACACCCCCGCGTTCCTGTCGGAACTGGCCACTTACTGCCTGATCTGGACCGGCACGCTCGGCTCCAGCCTGGCGTTCCGGCATCGCAAGCACGTGGCGATGGAGGTGCTCACAGGGCGGCTGTCGGCGCGGGGCGAGCGCTCGGTGGCCACGATCAAGGTCGTGCTGCTCGTCGCCTTCCTCGCGGTGTTCTTCTATTCCTCGCTGCTCTTCGCGCTCGACATGCGCGAGCAGATTAGCGCCACCATGGACTTCAGCATGACCTATCCCGCCCTCGGACTCGCAGTCGGCACTGCGCTGATGATGGTGCAAGTGATCGATGCATGGCTCCGCCCCGAGGTGGCCCATGGGGCGCAGGAAACGCAGATCGGGCAGGCGCTTTCGTCCCCGAACGCCTCGGCCCGCCAGCCGAAGCAGGCTGACCCCCAGGAGCAGACATGCTGATCGCGCTCGGCCTCACCCTGCTGATCACGCTGGTGTTGGGCGTGCCGATCGCGTTCGCGCTGGGCATGAGTGCAGCCGTGGCGCTGTTCGTCGGAAGCGACGTCTCGCCGCTGCTGGTGCTCGGCAACTCGGTGTTCCGCGGCATGGACTCGTTCCCGCTGATGGCCATTCCGTTTTTCGTGCTCGGCGGGGAGCTGATGGGCATCTCCATCACCACGGCGCTGATCAACTTCGCGTCGTCGCTGGTCGGCCACATCCGCGGCGGCCTCGCGCACGTGACGACACTGTCGTGCATGTTCTTCGGCGGCATCACGGGAGTCGGCGTGGCGGAGACCGCCGCCATCGGCACCATCGTCATCCCGGCGATGGAGCGCAAGGGCTACGACAAGTCGTTCGCGGCGGCGGTGGTCGCCGCGAGCTCGACGCTCGGCCCCATCGTGCCGCCGAGCGTGCCCATGGTGGTGTATGCGCTGTCCGTGGGCGGCAGCGTGTCGATCTCCGCGCTGTTCCTGGCGGGCATCGTGCCAGCCATCCTCATCACGATTGCGTTCATGGTGCTGTCGTACGTCATCGCACGGCGGATGGGTTACCCCGTGGAGGGGGCGTTCTCGTGGGCCCGCGTGTGGGCTGCGCTGCTCGCAGCCAAGTGGGCGCTCTTCATGCCGGTGATCATCGTGGGCGGCATGGTGAGCGGGCTCTTCACCGCGACCGAGGCCGCCGTCGTGTCGGCGTTCTATGCCGCCATGGTGGGCTTCTTCGTGAACCGCAACCTGCACCTGCGCGACCTGCCCAAGTACTTCGTGAACACCGCCATCGTCACGGCCATCGTGCTGATGCTGCTCGGCTTCTCGAAGGTGGTCTCGTGGATCCTCACGGTCGAGAACGTGCCCGCCCTGCTCACCGCTGCGATGAATGCGGCCACGAGCAGCCCCATGGTCTTCCTGATCCTGGTCAACGTGCTGCTGTTCATCGTCGGCTGCTTCATGGACTCTGCCGCCGGGATCATCATGCTCGCGCCCGTGCTCGCGCCGGTGGCGGCGGCGTTCCACATCGACCCGGTGCACTTCGGATTCATGATGACCATGAACCTGATCCTGGGCATGGTTACGCCGCCCGTTGGCGTGATCCTGTTCGTGGCCGCCGGCATCTCCGACCTCAAGCTAGGGAGCGTGGTGGGGAAGGTGTGGCCGTACGTGATCGCCGCCTATTTCGTGCTCGCCCTCGTGATGGTCTTCCCGTCCCTCACGCTCACCATCCCGCGACTTGCGGGCTACTGACAACCCCTATCCCTGAAAGAACTTCCATGACCAGGATGAAAGAGACCATGGACCGCGGCGAACTCGCCTACGGTTCGTTCTGCGCGTTGAAGGACCCGGCGATCATCGAGATCCTCGGGTATGCAGGCTTCGATTTCGCGATCATCGACCTGGAGCATTCCTCGCTGGACCTGTCCACGATGGAGCACTTCATCCGCGCGGCCAAGGTCGCCGGCATCACCTCCATCGTGCGCACTCCGCAGAACGACTACGCCACAGTGCTGCGCGCGGTGGAGGCGGGCGCGGACGGCGTGATGATCCCCCATCTCATGAGCTCGGAGATGGGCCGCCGCGTGGTGAACATGGCCAAGTACCCGCCGCTGGGCATGCGCGGCATCGACGGTTCCACACGCGTGGCGCGCTACGGCAACGTGCCGATGTCCGACCACATGAAGCAGCAGAACGAACGGCTGCTCGTCATCGGCATGATCGAGGACAAGGAGGCCGTCGAGGACCTGGAGGACATCCTCACCGTCGAGGGCATCGACCTGCTGTTCATCGGCGCCGCCGATCTCTCTACCTCCTACGGCCTTCCGCACCAGGTCACACACCCCACCGTGCGGGGCGCGATCACGTCGGTGTTCGAACGCGCCAACAAGGCGGGAATGAAGGTCGGCGTGCCGGCGTACGACGGCAAGCAGGCCAAGGAGGTCGCGGACCTCGGCGCGAAGTTCATCACCAGCCCGGCCGTGGACACCTACCACCTCACGCAGACCCTCAAGTCGCATCTCGAATCGGTCAAGGCCGCACAGCGGGCGGGATGAGCATGCAGGGTCTTCAAATCAGAGCAAGAACGCGCCAGGTGGCCGAGCACCAGGTGCGTGCCTACCACGGCATACCCGTCGCGAATGTGAGCGACAGCATGTCGCGCATGACTGCGGCGGGTCCGCGCCTGCGCCCCATGCACCGTTCGGGCTATCTCGCGGGCCCCGCGCTGACCGTCAAGGTGCGGCCCGGCGACAACCTGATGATCCACAAGGCGCTCACCCTTGCGCAGCGCGGCGACGTGATCGTCGTGGACGCGGGCGGCGACCTGACGAACGCGCTCTTCGGCGAAATCATGGTGGCCACCGCCGTGAAGCGTGGCGTGGCCGGCGTGGTCCTCAACGGGGCCGTGCGCGACAGCGAAACCATCGGGCAGGGGGACTTCCCGCTGTACGCCGCCGGAATCACGCACCGCGGGCCCTACAAGGACGGACCTGGTGAGATCAACGTGACGGTCGCCATTGACGGCATGGTGATCGAGCCCGGCGACCTTGTGCTCGGGGACGCCGACGGACTGGTCTGCGTGCCCTTCGATGCCGTTCAGGAAGTGCTCGCTGCCGTTCTGAAGAAGCGCGACGCCGAGGCACAGATGATGGCCGACATCGCAGCCGGCACTCTGGACACGGGCTGGATCGACCAGACCCTGGCGCGCATCGGCTGCAACACGGCGCCGCGCTGAGCGGCGATCGATCCCGGTCCGCGATTTCACTCAACTCACCTGCGAGCGGTGTGCCGATGAAGGCACAGGCGCCGCTCCAAACCATCATGTACGTCCTCAACTCACTTCCTGCTTCCATCGATCCCGAACTGCTCGAGCTGCTCGTGCAGGCCGAGCCCGCCGTCATCGGCCACTTCCGCTACACGGGGTTCATGACCCCGCAGATCCGCGCGCACTTCCCGGACCGCCGCATCGCCGGCACGGCCGTGACGCTGCGCGTGCCCGGCATGGACGGCGCGATGGTTCACTACGCGGTCGGCCAGGCCCGGCCCGGCGACGTGCTCGTCATCGACCGCTGCGGCGACGAAGCCATCGCCACCATGGGCGGGGCGGTTGCCTACGCGGCGCGTGCCGCGGGCGTGGCGGGGATCATCGTGGACGGCCTCGTGACCGACCTGGGCGAGCTGCGCGAGTACGGCCTGCCGGTGTGGTCCCGCGGCACCTCGGCCGTCACGGTCAAGACTCTGGGCCTCGGCGGCGAGTTCTGCGTGCCCGTCACCTGCGGCGGCGTGGCGGTGTCTCCCGGCGACGCGATCCTCGCGGACGAGAACGGCATCCTGGTGATGCCGGCTTCAGACATTCGCGAGTCGGCCACCCGCGCGATTCAGATGCTGAAGGACGAGAAGCGCACGCTCGCGCGCATCGACGCGGGTGAGAAGTACCCGGACATCCTCGGTTCGACGCAGGTGATCCGCGACGCCATCGAACGCGCCAGGCAGGCCCGCAAGGCCTGACGCACAGGGTCGCAGCCTGCCTCCCGTTTCCCCGCCCGCTCTCGTTGTTTCAGCTTTTGTTCAGCCCCATGAAAGAAGGAAGTTCCATGACCGTCAATCGCATCCGCCGCGGCCTGCTTTCGCTGGCCCTGCTGGCCGCCGGCTCGGTGTCCGCGCAGACCTGGCCGAACGGGCCCGTCAAGATCATCGTGCCCTTCCCGCCGGGCGGCAGCGTGGACATGGTGGCGCGCGCGGTCGGCAAGCGCCTGGGCGACTCGCTGGGACAGCCCGTGGTCGTCGAGAACCGGGCAGGGGCCTCGGGTAACATCGCCGCTGAGTATGTGGCGCACGCGCAGGGTGACGGGCAGACGCTGTTCGTCACGAGTTCAGGCGTGCTGGCGGCCAATCAGTACCTCTACAAACGGACCGGCTTCGACACGCTGAAGGACTTCGCGCCCGTGATCCGGATGGCGAGCCAGCCGAACATCCTGATGGTGCATCAGTCCTTGCCCGCAAAGAGTGTCCAGGAACTGATCGCACTGGCGAAGGCGCAGCCCGGCAAGATCACCATGGGCAACGCCGGCGTCGGCACGGGTCAGGACATCGCGGCGCGGCAGTTCACCGCCATGACCGGCACAAACGTGCTGCACGTTCCCTACAAGGGTGGCGCTCCGGCGATGACCGACCTGCTCGGAGGCCAGATCCAGTCCATGTTCCAGACCTCGCCCGAGGCCGTGTCGTACGTGAAGGAAGGCAAGCTGAGGCCTCTCGCCATCACCAGCGCGAAACGCTCGCCGGTGCTGCCCAACCTGCCGACCGTCGCCGAGTCCGGCGTGCCCGGCTACGAGTCCAGCACGTGGATCGGCATGGTGGTTCCGGCGTCGACTCCAAAGCCCGTGATCGCTCGCCTCAACGCCGAATTGAACAAGGGCCTGCAGGCCGACCTGGGCAAGCAGTTCACCGAATATGCGCTGGACCCGCTGGGCGGGACGCCCGAAGAAATGGTAGAGGCCATCCGCAAGGACTCCGCCATGTACGGCAAGATCTTCAAGGAAGCCGGCGTCGAGCCGCAGTAAGCGAGCATCGCGAATGCAGTACGTCCGACTCGGCGACTCCGGCCTGGAGGTTTCGCGCATCTGCCTGGGTACTCTCACGTTCGGCTCGCCGGCGTGGCGGCCGTGGGTACTCGACGAGGCCGGCTCGCGCCCGCTCATGCGCCGCGCGGTGGAGCTTGGAATCAACTTCTTCGACACGGCTGACACGTACTCGGGTGGGGCTTCGGAAGAGGTCACGGGCCGCCTGCTCGCAGAATTCTTCCCCGGTGCCCGGCGCGAGGAGGCGGTGGTGGCGACCAAGGTTTACAACCCCGTGGACATGGCCTTCGAGGGCGTCGCCGCCGCGTCGTTCCGGCGCCGTCCGAACGGCGATGGCCTCGGCCGCAAACGCATCATGCACGCGGTCGACGCATCGCTGCGGCGCCTGGGGACCGACTACATCGACCTGTATCAGGTGCACCGTTTCGATGCCGCAACGCCGCTCGCCGAAACGCTAGAGGCGCTGCACGACGTGGTGAAGGCGGGCAAGGTGCGCTACTTGGGCGCGAGCAGCATGTGGGCCTGGCAGTTCGCGAAGATGCAGCATACCGCACGCGAATATGGCTGGAGCCGCTTCGTGAGTATGCAGAACCACCACAACCTAGTGTACCGCGAAGAAGAGCGCGAGATGATCCCACTCTGCCGCGACATGGGCGTCGGCCTGATGCCGTGGAGCCCGCTCGCCCGGGGCTTTCTCGCGAGCCCCGCCAGGCAGGACGGCGCGCCCGTGTCGGCGCGGGCCGAGGCTGACGCGGCCACGCGAAAGTTCTACGGCCGCGAATCCGACCTGCGTGTGCGCGACTGCCTCCGTGCGCTGGCTGTGCGCAGGGGCGTGTCGCCGGCCACACTCGGGTACGCATGGCTGCTGCACAAGGGCGCCACGTCGCCGATCGCTGGCGTCAGCAAGCCGTCGCACATCGAGGAGGCGGTGGCAGCCCTCGAGGTGCCACTGACGGCGCAGGAGGCCGATGAACTCGAAGCGCCGTACGAGCCGCGCGCTGTGCTCGGGCACTCCTGATGCCGTCCCTTGTCAGCGCCGGTCCTATCAGCCCACGCCGTGCCATGCGCGCACGTTACAGGTCTTCGCCCGCATCGACGGTGTGACGTCTGGTTAGGTGGGGAGCGACCGTTCCGGCCGCCGGCATTTCTACTAGGATCATTCTCCTGGCGAGGTGATTCAGTGTCTCCCCGAGTTTGATCGCTGAGTGGACGGTATTGCCTGCCTTCATTCGGCAGTGTTCAGGGCGGGGCTTGGCCGATCTAGGCTGTTTCGGGTCGAGGCTGTGTGAAAACCCTCTGAGCTTTCCAGCGACGCGTCGATAGAGTTGAGGCCATCGCGGACCTTGGAGTCGACATGCATCGATTCATCGAAGGACAGGACCGGCAGCAAGTGACCTTGATGCCCGAATGCCTGGACGACTTCATCGGCGACGACAACCCGGTTCGAGTCATCGACGCATTCGTCGGCGAGCTGGATCTTGCCGAGCTCGGCTTCGAGGGCGCGGAGCCGGCCGCGACGGGGCGCCCGTCATACCACCCGGCGGACCTCTTGAAGGTCTACATCTACGGCTACCTGAACCGCATCCAGTCCAGCCGTCGCCTGGAGCGGGAGTGCCAGCGCAACCTCGAGCTGATGTGGCTGACGGGGCGACTCGCACCGGACTTCAAAACAATCGCCGACTTCCGCCGCGACAACGGCGCTGGCATTCGGAACGTCTGCCGGCGATTCGTTGCCCTGTGCCGGGACCTGAAGCTCTTTAGCCAAGCGCTGGTTGCCATCGACGGCAGCAAGTTCAAGGCGGTCAACACCCGCGACAAGAACTTCACCGCGGGCAAGATCGACAAGCGCCAGGAACAGATCGAAGAGAGCATTCACCGTTACCTGGTTGCGCTCGACACGGCGGACCGCACGCAGCCGGTGGAGTTTGAAGCCAAAACTACGCGCCTGAAGGCCAAGATCGAGCAGCTGCGGCAGCAGATGCGCGTACTGGATGAAATGAAGGTCCAAGTCGCCGCGCAGCCCGACGGGCAAATTTCCAAGACGGATCCGGATGCGCGCTCGATGGCCACCAGTGGCCGCGGCTCCGGGATCGTCGGCTACAACGTGCAGGTCGCCGTCGATGCGAAGCACCATCTGATCGTTGCCCACGAGGTGACCAACTTCGGACACGACCGGGTGTCGCTGGCGCCTGTCGCGCAGGCCGCGCGAGATGCGATGGGGAAGAAGCGACTGCGTGCGATCGCCGACCGCGGGTACTACAGCGCTCCCCAGATCAAGGCCTGTGCCGACAGCGGCATCGCGCCGATCCTGCCGAAGCCAACGACATCTGGAGCGAAGGCAGAGGGACGGTTTGACCGATCAGACTTTATCTACATCGCGAAGGAAGACGAATACGAGTGTCCGGCCGGCGAACGCGCGATCTACCGATTCACCGCGGAACAGGGCAGCCTGCAGGTACGCCGCTATTGGAGCAGCGCGTGCCCGCAATGCCCAAAGAAGGCCCAGTGCACACCGAGCACCAATCGAAGGATCACGCGCTGGGAACATGAAGGAGTTCTGGAAGCCGCGCAACGTCGCCTTGACCGGATGCAAGACGCGATGACCGTCAGACGCCGAACCGTCGAACACGTGTTCGGCACGTTCAAGAGCTGGATGGGCCACACGCACTTCTTGATGCGCCGGCTGCCGAACGTCAGCACCGAAATGAGCTTGAACGTGCTCGCCTACAACCTGAAGAGGGTGCTGAGCATCCTCGGGTACGCGAGGACGATGAAGGCGATGCAGATGGTGGGGGCGTAAGCCCTTTGCCATCGTTGCAAGAGGGCCGGGGCGCATCAGAGCGCTCCAGAGGCCCTCAGGCGCGATCTAGGAAGTCATCGGCCTGTACGACCGCGAACTGCCTGCGTCAGCGACGCCTGTGCCCGCCGCGCAGCGTTTCCACACAGCCTCGGTCGATTGCTGCCGTACTTCCGTGTCCGTGATCACGAGGAAGCCCGGCTCGTGTCGCATAGGGCAGTGGCGGGCTGATGCGCGCGGCCGGCTACGATGTCCCCATGCAAACGTGTTTCCACCTGGCCTACCACGTCCGTGACCTGGACGCATCGCGGGCCTTCTATGGCACGGTCCTCGGCTGCCGCGAAGGCCGCAGTACGGAGACCTGGGTCGACTTTGATTTCTTCGGCCACCAGATCTCGCTGCATCTGGGCGAGCCCTTTCCGGTGTCAAACACCGGGCGCGTCGGCGAGCACATGGTGCCGATGCCGCATCTCGGACTGGTGATGGCTATGGACGATTGGACCGCGCTGGCAGAACGCCTGAATGGGCAGGAGGTCGACTTCGTCATCCCGCCCAGCGTGCGTTTCCAGGGCGAGCCCGGCGAGCAGGCGACAATGTTCTTCCGCGACCCGAGCGGCAACCCGATCGAGGTGAAAGCGTTCGCGGACCTGGGCAAGGTCTACGCGACCTGAGCCCCTTCGCGCCGCCACGAAGGGCTCAAGCCGCCGGTCGCACCTCGCCCAGCAGCGACAATCGCCGCCATGTCTTCCGGTGTGCTGCAAGCGGTCCTCGCGTACGCGATGTGGGGCCTGTTCCCCCTGTATTTCCATCTTCTGTCCGCCGTTGACGCGCTGGACATCGTGCTCCATCGCTCGCTGTGGTCTCTGGCATTCGTGCTCGTGCTGCTGTCCGTGCTGCGCCGCTGGTCGTGGCTGCGCGACGTCATACGCCGTCCGCGCACGCTGGCCATCTTCGCCTTCAGCGCGCTCCTGCTGTCGGCCAACTGGCTGGTATACGTCTGGGCGGTGAACCACGGCCGCGTCGTGGATGCGAGCCTAGGCTACTTCATCACACCGCTGCTGAACGTGCTGCTCGGCTATTCCGTGCTCGGAGAGCGGCCGCGCCGCGCGCAGTGGTGCGCCCTCTCGATCGCGGCAGCGGGCGTGCTGTGGCTGGCTGTCGTCGCCGGCTCGCTGCCGTGGATCGGGCTCGTCCTGGCCGGGACTTTCGGGGTCTACGGGCTGATGCGCAAGACCGCGCCGCTCGGCGCCCTCGACGGGCTCGCGCTCGAGACCTTGCTGCTCGCACCGCTCGCGATCGGCCTGCTCGCCTGGAGGACGTCGCACGCCGGCAGCGCCTTCCGCGGCGACGCGACGCTGCTGGCACTACTCGCGTTGGGCGGTCCGCTCACCGCGCTGCCACTGCTGCTGTTTGCCGCGGGTGCCCGGCGCATCCCGATGACCACGCTTGGCCTCTTGCAATACATCGGCCCGACGATCCAGTTCGCGCTCGGCGTGTGGTTGTTCCATGAGCCGTTCGCCGGGCCGCGTCTCATCGGGTTTGCGCTGATCTGGCTGGCGCTGGTGATCTACACCGCGGAAAGCTGGGTGGCGATGCGACGGCGTGCGTAGCTTGGGGCAGGCAATCCGCGGCCGATGCCGGAGGCGCGCTAAGCGCGTGCTGTCAAGCTTCCAATAGCGCTGCTGCCAGGCGCACAAGAGAAGGTCGCCGCACGCCTGCGCGCCGTCGTCTCGCCCCAGGTCGCGCCACACTCCGCCGCCGATCGCGTGCAAAGCCACTCTCCAGAGCACTCTAGAGTGCGGCCACGCATTGGTACGGGACTGGGCGTGTGGCACGACTACGCGGGCTGCGGGCCGTCGTTGGCGAAGAGCGGACAAGACGAAGGTGCTCCGCGCCGGGCCCTAAGCGCCGCTCGAGTCCTCTTGGGGCAGTTGCCACTCTGCTTTCGATTCTTGAACTGCCGCGTCTACGCAATCAATGAGGTAGGTGAAGTCGTCGCGGGCCGACAAGGTTGACGGAGTAGTGGCTTCCCGAAAAGTACGGCGAGTACACGTTCGAGATGTCAATCGCGCGGGTGAGGAGCATGCGCACGTCGTCGTACGTGAGCCCGTGCTCGACGCCCGGCGGTCGCTTCACGACAGGAGCCGTCGCTCGGTGCGCAGAGTCGGTGTTTCGGAACACGGTGAGGCGCTTCACTACAACCTCCGAGGCGGTGCAGGACGCAATGTCCGCCCTCAACCGTTCGGGGTTCGGTGGGCACCGTGCGGCCCCTTCCAGTTCATCGGGGCGATGAACCCCTGTCCGTGCGGCTATCTCGGTTCGCCCCAGAGGGCCTGCCGCTGCACGCCCGATCAGGTCGCCCGCTATCAGGGCAAGCTGAGCGGGCCGCTGCTGGACCGCATCGACCTGCACGTCGAAGTGCCCACGCTGCCGCCGGACCAGCTGCTGGCGGCCCCGGCCGGCGAATCGACCGGCGCGATCCGGGAGC
>Ga0255338_1001406_pt1 | contig 46022 bp, 37 predicted proteins | sample MeOH1_35cm_T4_19_FD_203715 | JGI IMG/M metagenome (GOLD analysis project Ga0255338, IMG submission 203715) | Sandy soil microbial communities from University of British Columbia, Vancouver, Canada - MeOH1_35cm_T4_195 | ecosystem: Engineered > Artificial ecosystem > Sand microcosm > Unclassified ...
GACGGCGACGAAGGTGCCGAGGCCCCGGCTGCGCGTGAGCAGGCCCTCGCGCACCAGCTCGGACAGCGCCTGCCGCACGGTGTCGCGCGAGACGCAGAAGAACGCGCAGAGCTGCTCGTCGGAATAAAAGCGCCGGTCGGGCTGCTCCCAGCGCAGGATGAGACCGATAAGCCTTTGTTTTATTTGAGCATAAAGCGGCAGCGGCGACGAGCGATCAAGCGGCGGCTGGGCCCATTCGGCCTCCGGTAGCGCCAAGCTCTGGGTCGAGTCCTGCATGACTGTCGCCATCCCGTCATCTATTTGATGGATTGTTGGGTTAATCATACATTTTGGCAAGCCCTAGTTTTTGGCGGGCCCTGCCCACTCGCGCGCCATGGCCGGCGGACCGGCAACCTACAGATCGACATGAGACGGGAGCCGCGCTCGCAGCAACGAGTCCGGTCACGATGAATCTGCGACGATCGCCGCGCGTTAAAGCGCGATCGCGCGCCGCCGCGACCGATGCGGTCTATCAGAAGATCTGTCGTTATGATTCATGCAGTCGACGACCGACCGCGACGCATGCCTTCTCGTCACGCGCGACCAACCGCACGCGTGGCGTCGAGGAAGACAGAGTAAGACGACGGCAGCAGATCACATCTGAGAGCGACAAATGTCCTCGCGTCTCAAGGCTGATCGGCCTTGATGTTGTTCTCGCTCACGACCTTGCGCCAGCGCGCGACCTCACTGCGGATGAAGTCGTTGGCCGCTTCGACCGTCTGCTTCTCGGGCGGATAAGTCTCCGCACCACTGTCCTCGAAGGCCTTCACTACGCGCGGATCCTTGACCGCTTCGCGCAATGCCGCGTTGAGCTGATCGATGATCGGTCGCGGCGTTCCTGCCGGCGCGAACAACGCCTGCCAGAACGGGATATCGGCTTCCTTGTAGCCAAGCTCGCCGGTCGACGGCACGTTCGACAGCACCGGCGAGCGCTTGTCGCCGTTGAACGCAAAGACCTTGACGGTGCCTGCTTTGATCTGCGGCAGCGCCACGCCCGGCCCCGCCCAGATCAGATCGACGTGACCGCCCATCAGATCGTTGAGACCCGGCCCGACACCGCGATAAGGCACGGCATCGATCTCGGCGCCGATCTCCTTGGCAAAGACCACCGTGGTGAGATGGCCCATGCTGCCCGTTCCGGGATGCGCGAACTTGGCCGGCTTGCCCGGGCCTTTCATCCAGTCGACGAGGCCTTTGATGTTGTCCGCCGGCAGCGTCTTGCGGCCGACGAGGAAGGCGTAGCTGACATTCACGAGACCGACTGCGGTGAGGTCTTTTTCGACGTCGAAAGGCAGCTTCGGATAGAGCGCCGGCGCGATGGTGATGCCGGTCTGATGAATGAGCAGCGTGTAGCCGTCCGGCTTGGCGCGCGCGGCGCGCGCCGCGCCGATGATCCCGCCACCGCCGGCGGCATTTTCGACCATGACCTGCTGACCGAGAACGATCGACATGCGGTCGGCGATGAGGCGCGCGATCACGTCACCCGGCCCGCCGGCCGCTGTCGCCACGACGAGCGTGATGGGACGTTGCGGATAGGTTTCGGCCTGTGCCGGAGCCGTTGCGAGACCCGCCGTCAACACGCCCGCTGTGATCAGCGACTTTGCCGCGCCGGCCAACACCGAAATGCGATTGCTCATGTCCTTGGTCACTCCCTTATTGATTTCTTTTGACGCACTCTGGGTTGCTTCGCCTTACGGCGATCGGCTGCGCGACGACGGGATCACCGGCAGCAGCAGCTTGGACGCGCGCGATCCACCCGAATGGATCGTGGTCCGCCCGGCGAAGACGGAAGCCGGACGATTGTCCGGATCGTTGTGCAGGAACGGCCCGCAGCCGCGCGACGGATAGCGATGGCAACCGGCCGCCGGGCTGCTGGGTCCGGAATAGACGTAATCGGACCCCTTGATCGTCAGCGCCAGCCGATAGCCCTTCGGCACCACGATGGATGTCGGCCATATCTCGACGTCCATGCGATAGACGTCATGCGGTGTCAGCGGCTCCGGATCGGTATGCGTATGGTAGGGCCGGTACGGCAGGCTTTTGTCCGGATCGAGCCGGCGATGCGAACCGCGCAGCCAGCCCTGCGCGACCGGCGCATGCGCATCCATGGCGCCGCGGAACACGACTTCCCGCCCATCCGGATCGAACAGCCGCAGGATCACGAACAGATCGACGTCGCGCGTATCGGAGCTGACATAAAGCGTCGCGGCGAGCGGCCCGGTGATTTCCGTGTCGGCGGTCATCGCGGCGGTCTCGAAGGTCAGGCCGGGGCCGCTCGCTTCAAAGGTTCGCGCGGCCACAACCGACGGCTTGTTCTGCGACATGAAGAAGGAGCCGCAATCGAGATAGTGCTCCGTCCACACGGTACCCGGCAGCGGCCAGGCCTCTTCGTGACGCTCGACAAAGCCATCGACGGTGCGCACCTGAAGGATGACCGGCTTCTGCCGGTCCCAGCCGTTGGCTTCGCCTTTCAGAACATGATCGAAGAAGCGCTTCTGCAGTCCGACGCCATACGGCGTGTAGAAGTGCGTCCAATGCTCCATGCCGTGGATTTCGAGCCATTTCTGAGTCGATGCGGCCTGGGTGAATCCTTCGATATTGCCGCGCAGATGCAAACCGGCGCCGCCCCAATTGCCGGCCGACAGAAACGGAACGGTGATCTTGGACCAGTCGGCGATGATGCCATCGTAATAGCCGTCGGCGGTCGGATGCGCCTTGACCAGCGCGACCTTGTCGGTGCGATTGGCGGCAAGCGCCGCGTCCGGCAACGTCACGGCACCGGCGACATTGCGCCCAGTCACCACGCTCTTGCGGCCGCGATCGCCATAACCGTGCTGCATTGCCAGCTGCCGCGGCAGCCACGCATCGAGGAACTGGCAGCGAATGCCGCCGTGATAATACATGTCGCGATAGGAGTCGGCGGCACCCTCCCACGGGATCATCGCGGCGAGATGAGGCGGCCGTAGCGCCGCGACCATCCACTGGTTCACGGCGTAATAAGAGATGCCGAGCAGGCCGACGCGGCCCGACGACCACGGCTGCACGGCAGCCCACTCGATGCTGTCATAGTAATCGAGCACTTCGCGGAACGAGAAAACGTCCTGCACGCCTTCGGACGAGCCGGAGCCGCGCGAGTCGACACGCACAACCGCGTAGCCATCGCGCACCCACAGTTCGGGATCGGTGAGTTCCCAGCACTGATAGCGGTTAGAGCTCATGGTCAGGATCGCGGGAAAGTCCTCGACCATCCGATCCCACTGACCGGCATAGGCTTCTTGGAACGATTGGCCCTTGGCGTAGCAGCCGTAGCTCAGGATCGTCGGATAGCGGCCTTCGGCAACGGGAAGAAAGACGTCGGCCCGCAGCGTCGTGCCGTCGGAGGCCGGGAACGGCACATCGACAAGGATGCGCATGCCATCGCGCTCGATCGTTTCGGCCGCAATCGCCGCCCCACCAGCAGCGTCTAACCCCTGCGACATGATCCCCCCTTCGCTCTTTGCGGCTTCGCAGCCGGCGAACTGGGTATGAAGGGAAGAAGAAGCTGTCAATAAAAATATCGATATTATTTTCTCACGAATCCATAAATTGGCGCATATTCGCCGTTACAGGCTTGATTCGACAATTTTTTATCGATATTTTTCAATGTCCCTTCGGGCCGAGACATGTGCATCATGCGCGCCCATCAGCGGGGCAACGATCTCCGGGGACCAGGGAAACGACGGCATGGCGCAAGAGCAGAGCGACCGAACGCTGACGGAGAAGGCGTATCGGGTCTTGCGGCACGACATCGTCCGTGGCGCATTGCCGCCGCGCGCCAAGCTCAAGCTCGAAGAACTATGCAGCCGCTACGATGTGGGTCACGCGCCACTGCGCGAAGCCCTCGCCCGCCTGGTCGGTGAATTCCTCGTCGTCGCCGAAGGGCAACGCGGCTTCTGGGTCGCACCGCTGTCGCTGGAGGAACTGCGCTCGGTCAACCGCCTCCGCGCCATGATCGAGGTCGAGGCATTGCAGGATTCGATCCGGCTTGGCGATGAAGCGTGGGAGCGCGAGGTACGCGCCTCCTTCACCGCTCTGGCCTCACTAGAGCAGGACATCCTGCAGCGCGGGGCCCACCTCGAGCCACTGTTCGACGAATGGGAAACGTGCAACGAGCGTTTCCACTCGGCGTTGATCGCCGCCTGCGGCTCGCCAACATTCCTCAACGTCCGCGCCACGCTTTACCGCCGCGCCGAACGCTACCGGCGTGTCGCGCGCACTTTCGACCGTGACGTCCACGAAGAACACGTGTCGCTGTTCGAAGCGACGATCGATCGCAATGTGCTGCGTGCCTGCCGGCTGACCGAGAACCACATCGCTGGCCGCCTGGCCGGTATCCTTCGTCACGCCGGCGAACACACCGACTGGCAGTGACGCGGCATTACACCGCGCGCAGCCTCACCTCTCGACGGGCACCGATGAGCCCACGCGCGCATATTCGGGAATCAGTTTTGCCGTCATGTCCAGAAATGCGCGGGCGGCGGCGGAATTGTAGCGGTGGACAGGCCAGAGCAGCGCCGCTTTGCGGCGAATGGCCTGAGGCCCGATCGGCACGATCGCGAGATCGCGCGGCGAGCCGAGACTCTTATCGGTCAGAACCGTCGGCGCGGTGCCGTCTCTCGCCAAGGCGAGCAGCGCCTCGATGGAATTCATTTCGATCCGCACTTGCAGTGTGGTGCGGCCTTCGACAGCGCGGTCGAGCAATCGCCTTGTTGCAAACGCGTGCGTCAGCAAAGCCAACGGGATGGAGTCTAACGCGCTCAGCGGAATGATCCGGCTGGCCGCAAGCGGATGGTCTTTGGCAACAACAAGCGCCAATCGCTCTTCGAACAGGATCTTGACGCCGAGCTCGGCGTGATGCGGCGGGGCAAACGCAATGCCGAGATCGTATCGCCCGGCCATGATGCCGCTTTCGATCGCTTGTGCCGGGGCCTGCTCCACCGTGAGCCGGACGCCGGGGTAACGCTCGGCGAACCGGGCCACGACGCGCGGCAGGAACGCCGTGTTGAAAGTCGGAATGGCGCCGATCCGCAGCTCGCCCGCCGCGACACCCTCGAGTTCGGTGATGGCGACACGCGCGGCTTGCGCCTGGGCGATCAGCGGCAGCGCATGATCACGCAGGGTGCGCCCGGCCTCGGTCAACTCCATCCCACGGCCGGTACGGTCGAAAAGAATAGTGCCCAGATCGTGCTCAAGCGCCCGGATCTGCTGCGACAAGGTCGGCTGCGCAACGCCGACGGCATCGACGGCCTTGGCCATGGTGCCGTGCTCGGCCACGGCCACGAAATATTGCAGGCGGCGCAAGTCGATCAATTATAATTCCCTATTACTTCGATCATATCGACCATATTGAGCTATTCGACGCGCTTCGTCACCCTGGGTCTTGCGATTGGATATAAATCCTAACGCGAGGAAACGCAGTGGAGTTGATGACGCCGTGAAGATCGAACGGATCGAGACCATCCTGGTCGATGTGCCGACACGGCGCGCGCATAAGCTGGCCTTCGCGACGGTCACCGAACAGAACTACGTGATTGTTCGCGCCTATGCGGACGGGCTCGTCGGCATCGGCGAGGCGGCAACCATCGGCGGTCCGCGTTGGGGCGACGAGTCCACCGAGGCGATCAAAACCAACGTCGACACCTATATCGCGCCGGTCGTCGTCGGCCAGGACGCGCAGAACCTGAATATCATCGAAGATCGGCTGGCGCGATCAGTGCGCGGCAATCCCTTCGCGCGCGCGGCCGTCGGCATGGCGATTTACGATCTCGTCGCCCGCGGCCGCAATCAATCGGTCGCGGCGTTGCTAGGGGGATCCACCGCGACCGCGATCGAGCTGGCATGGACCTTGGCATCGGGGAATACCGAGACCGATCTCGCCGAGGCCGAAGAGTTGCTTGCCACAAAGCGGCACCGTCACTTCAAGGTCAAAATCGGATTCGGCGATCCCGATCGCGACGTAGCGCATGTCGCCCGGCTGGCGGAAAGCCTCGCCGGCCGCGCTTCGATCCGGGTCGACGTCAATCAGGGCTGGGACGAGTACACCGCCGCGCGGTTGATCCCGAAGCTTGCGGATGCCGGCGTCGCGCTTGTCGAACAGCCTTTGCCGCGTTGGAACATCGACGGCATGGCGCGGCTGACATCGCAGTCGACGCTCGCCATCATGGCCGATGAGGGCGTTGCGAGCGCACACGATGCGATGCTGCATGCCAAGGCGCATGCGGCGCATGTCTTCGCGCTCAAGATGACCAAGGCCGGCGGCTATGCCGAGACGCGCCGGGTCGCCGCAATCGCGCAGGCCGCAGGCTTGTCGATTTACGGCGGCTGCATGCTGGAAACCAGCATCGGCACGGCGGCCTATCTGCAGCTTTTCTCCACGCTCGCGCCCTTCGCCTGGGGCTGCGAGCTGTTCGGACCGCTGCTGATCGATGACGGGCTCACGACGGTGCCGCTCGATTTCCGGGACTTTGCCATTCATCTGCCGACCGGTACGGGCCACGGCGTCGAGATCGACGAGGAAAAGCTCGCGTTCTATCGGCGCGACCGCAATCGCGCGCAAGTCTCGCGCGCTGCCGAGTGAGGTGACAACGATGCTCTTCCACGTCGAAATGACGGTCAACATGCCGCAGGACATGCCGAAGGACGAAGCCGAGGCGCTCAAAGCCAAGGAGAAGGCGCTGGCGCAGCAACTCCAGCGCGACGGCAAGTGGCTGCATCTGTGGCGCATCGCGGGACGCTACGCGAACGTCTCGATATTCGACGTGAAGGACAATGACGAGCTGCACAACCTGCTCTCCTCGTTGCCGCTCTGGCCGTTCATGGAGATCACTGTCGTACCGCTCGCCCAACATCCGTCCGCGATAAAGAACTAAAAAGGAGGAATTCAATGCTCATCGATCGGCGCAGTCTCATCATCGGCGCAGCCGCGGCCGGCGTCGCGCCCCATCTCGCCTGGGCCCAGTCTTTTCCCACCAAGCCGATCCGCCTCATCGTTCCCTTCGCGGCCGGCGGCGCCGCCGACATCATCGGCCGCGTTGTCGCCAACGGCCTGAGCACCACCGTCGGCCAACAGGTGGTAGTCGAGAACAAGCCGGGCGCCGGCTCCAATCTCGGCGTCGATACGATGGTGAAAGCGCCGGCGGATGGCTACACCTTCGCGCTGGCCTCGATTGCCGTCGCGGTGAACCAGTTTCTCTACAAGTCGATGCCGTTCGATCCGCTCAAGGACATGGCGCCACTGACCCTGGCGCTCGAGACGCCGAATATCGTGATCGTGCCCAAGGATTCGCCCATCAAGTCGATCGCCGATCTGATCGCGGCGGCAAAGACGAAACAAGGCGGTCTCACTTATGCCTCCGCAGGCATCGGCTCGTCGCTGCATCTGGCGGCCGAGCTCTTTCAGCAGAAGGCCGGCGTCCGCCTCGAGCACGTGCCCTATAAGGGCAGCAATCCGGCCTTGACGGATCTGATGGCGAATCGGATCGATGTCATGTTCGACAATCTGTCGACGGCGCTACCGCAGGTGCAGGGTGGCAACGCGCGCGCGATCGCGGTGACGACGGCAAAGCGCGTGGTGAGCTTGCCCGACGTACCGACGGTCGCAGAGGCCGGCGTCCCCGGCTACGAAGTCGCGAACTGGTGGGCGTTCTTTGCGCCCATGCAAACGCCGGCGCCCGTTCTAGCGTATCTTAGCGAGCACATCCGCGACGTGGTGCGAGGCGACGACGCGCGCAAACGGTTCGCCGATATCGGCGGGACGGTGGTTGCATCGAGCCCGGAAGAACTCGCCAAGCATCTCGCGATCGAGATCGAGAAATGGCGCGACACCATCAAAGCGGCTGGCATTTCGCCCGCTTGATCGATCGGCTGACGGCTTAAGCGTCAGTTGCGTGCATCAAATAATAAGGGGGCCGTCATTGCGGCCCCCTCCGTCTATTGGTAACGCGTTCGCTGCTTAGGCGAACCGGCCGTGGCAGTGCTTGTACTTCTTGCCCGAACCGCAGGGGCAGACCTCGTTGCGGCCGACTTTGCCCCAGGTGGCCGGATCCTTCGGATTGCGCTCCAGCACCGCCGTTGCGTTGTCGCCAGCGGCGAGCACCGGCGTCGCCGATAACGGCGACAGCGACAGTTCATCCTCACCGGTGTTCGGGTCGAAGTGATGCGCCTGCATCGGCGGCAGGCTCTGCGGCGGCGGCTCTTCCGGCGGCTGCTGCACGACCTCGACGCGCATGAGCTGCGCGGTGACCGCTTCGCGCAGATGCCCGACCATGCCTTCGAACAGCGCGAAGGCCTCGGCCTTATACTCGTTGAGCGGATCGCGCTGGCCGTAACCGCGCAGGCCGATCACCTGACGCAGATGATCGAGTTGCACCAGATGCTCGCGCCAGAGATGGTCGAGCGTCTGCAAAAGGATCGACTTCTCGACATAGCGCATGACATCGGGGCCCCACTTGGCCACCTTGCCCGCCATCCACTCGTCGGCGCGACGCTTGATGCGATCGGTCACCTCCTCGTCGGCGATGCCTTCCTCCTTGGCCCAGTCCTGCACCGGCAGCGCCAAGGTGAGCACCTCGCGAAGCTGCTGGTCGAGCCCGGCCGTATCCCACTGCTCCGGATAAGCATTCGGCGGGATGTGCTTTGCGACCATCTCCTCGATGACTTCGTGACGCATGCCAACGATGGTCTCGTCCACCGTCTCGTCGCGCATGAGGTCGAGCCGCTGCTCGAAGATCACCTTGCGCTGGTCGTTCATCACGTTGTCGAACTTGAGCAAGTTCTTGCGGATGTCGAAGTTGCGCGCCTCGACCTTCTGCTGCGCCTTTTCCAGCGCCTTGTTGATCCAGGGGTGAACGATCGCCTCGTTCTCCTTCAAGCCGAGCTTTTGCAGCATGCTGTCGAGCTTGTCGGAGCCGAAGATGCGCATCAGGTCGTCTTCGAGCGAAAGGAAGAACTTGGAGTGGCCCGGATCGCCCTGGCGGCCGGAGCGGCCGCGCAACTGATTGTCGATGCGGCGGCTTTCGTGACGCTCGGTGCCGAGCACGAAAAGGCCGCCGGCGGCGAGCGCCTTTTCCTTCAGCCGCTTGACCTGCTCGCGGATGGCGGCCGCGCGCGGATCCTTGTCCCGCGTGGCCCAGTCGGTGATGTCGGTGATTTCCTGGCGGATGCGCATGTCGGCATTGCCGCCAAGCTGAATGTCGGTGCCGCGACCGGCCATGTTGGTGGCGATGGTCACCGCGCCCGGCACGCCGGCCTGTGAGACGATGAACGCCTCCTGCTCGTGATAGCGCGCGTTCAGGATGGCAAAGACCTTGGTCTTGGTCGCGCCGTCGTCGCCGGAATAGAGCGCCGCAAAGGCGTTGGGATCGGAGAAGTCGTGCTGCTCCCAGCCCTGCTGACGCAGCATCTCGGCCAACTGCTCCGACTTCTCGATCGACGTGGTGCCAACCAGCACCGGCTGGCCGCGCTTCTTGCAGTCTTCGATCAGCGTGGTGATGGCACGGTATTTCTCGGCGGTGGTGCGATAGACCTCGTCGTCATCGTCGATGCGCGCCAGCGGCATGTTGGTCGGCACTTCGAGGACTTCGAGATTGTAGATGTCGCCGAACTCTTCGGCCTCGGTAAGCGCCGTGCCGGTCATGCCGGCCAGCTTCTCGTACATGCGGAAATAGTTCTGGAAGGTGATCGAGGCGAGCGTCTGGTTCTCGGGCTGGATCGGCTGGTGCTCTTTAGCCTCCAGCGCCTGGTGCAGGCCTTCCGAATAGCGCCGGCCCGGCATCATGCGGCCGGTGAACTCGTCGATGATGACGACCTCGCCGTTGCGCACGATGTAGTCCTTGTCGCGCTGGAACAACTTGTGAGCGCGCAGCGCCTGGTTCACATGGTGCACGACGGAGACGTTCTCGACGTCGTAGAGCTTCTCGCCCTTGAGCAGACCGGCTTCGCGCAGCGCGACTTCCATCTTCTCCATGCCGGCTTCGGTCATGGTGACGGTGCGCTGCTTCTCGTCGATCTCGTAGTCGGGCTTGTCGAGGCGCGGGATGTAGGCGTCGATGGTGTTGTAGAAATCGGAACGGTCGTCGAGCGGGCCGGAGATGATCAGCGGCGTACGCGCCTCGTCGACCAGGATCGAGTCGACCTCGTCGACGATGGCGTAGACATGGCCGCGCTGGACCATGTCCTCCAGCCGGTACTTCATGTTGTCGCGCAGATAGTCGAAGCCGAGTTCGTTATTGGTGCCGTAGGTGATGTCGCAGTCGTAGGCCTGCTTGCGCTGCTCGTCGTCGAGCCCATGCACGATGGTGCCGGTGGTCAGGCCGAGGAAGCCGTAGATTTGCGCCATCCATTCGGCGTCGCGCTTGGCCAGATAGTCGTTAACGGTGACGACATGCACGCCGCGGCCGGACAGCGCATTGAGATAGACCGGCAGCGTGGCGACCAGGGTCTTGCCTTCGCCGGTCTTCATCTCGGCGATCTTGCCTTCGTGCAGGATCATGCCGCCGATGAGTTGAACGTCGAAGTGGCGCTGGCCGAGGGTGCGCTTCGCCGCCTCGCGCACGGTGGCAAAGGCGGGAACGAGGATGTCGTCGAGCGAGGTGCCTTCGGCAACCTGCTTCTTGAAGGCGTCGGTGCGGGCGCGGAGTTGCTCGTCGGTGAGCGCGGCGATCTCATTCTCGAGCGCGTTGATGGCGGCGACCCGCGGCTGATAGCTGCGAATCCGCCGCTCATTGGCGGAGCCGAACAGCTTGCGAGCAACGGCGCCGATCATCGGGCACTCCTAGTCTTTAAGGCCGGAGGCGTCGCTTTCGCGCCGCTGCGGCCGGATTTGGCTTCCGGCGCTCCGGAAAATGGCTCTTTTCGGGCAATTTCGGCGCGAACCGCGCTTGTTAAGCCAATTCAGCCGAGGTTGTTCCGAGAGATAGGAGGGGGTCCGTAGACTGTCAACTGGCGGCTTGCTCCGGCGTTAACCCTCGAATTTCAGTGCCAGGGACGTGAAGTTTCCTGGGTCACGCTGCCATTGCAAAGCCATGGTTGTTGGGTGACAAGTCCGCCAGTGCCCGCGAGTTGCGGGCTCTTCCAATTCCAAAGGACCGTGCATGACGACCACCTTCCTCACCGGCAGCCCCGCGCGCCGCACCGGCATCCTCGCCGCCAGCTTGGCCAGTCTTTTGGCGCTGCTGATCGTGTCGGCAGGTCCGCTCGCCGCCCAGGACAAGGACCCGCTGGTGGCCAAGGTCAACGGCGTCGAGGTTCACGAAAGCGACCTTGCCGCGGTCGAGGAAGAGGCGGGTCAGCTGCCGCCGATGTCACCGGACGCCAAGAAGGATTACCTGGTCACCTTCCTGGCCGACATGATCCTGGTGTCGCAGGAAGCCGAGCAGAAGAAGCTGGGCGACACGCCCGCCTTCAAGGCCAAGCTCGAATTCGCCAAGAAGAAGCTGCTGATGGAATCTCTCCTGGCTTCGGCCGGCAAGGAAGCGACGACCGACGAAGCGATGCGCAAGGTCTACGAAGACGCCATCAAGCAGATGGGCGCGGAAGAGGAAGTGCACGCCCGTCACATCCTCATTCGCGCCGCCGCCGGCGACGAGAAAGCCAGCAAGGCCGCCGAGGACAAGATCAAGGCCGTCATCGCTCGCCTGAAGAAAGGCGAGGATTTCGCCAAGGTCGCGGGCGAAGTGACCGAGGATCCGTCCGGCAAGGCTAACGGCGGCGATCTCGGCTATTTCGGCAAAGAGCAGATGGTGCCGGAATTCGCCGACGTCGCCTTCAAGCTGAACAAGGGTCAGATCTCCGACCCGGTGAAGACCCAATTCGGCTGGCACGTCATCAAGGTCGAGGACAAGCGCACCAAGGCGCCGCCGAAGTTCGAGGACGTGAAGCCGCAGGTCGAGCAATACGTGCAGCGTAAGGCGCAGGCCGACCTCGTCACCGCGCTGCGTGCCAAGGCCAAGATCGAGAAGAACTACACGGTTGCACCGCCGGCCGCGCCCGCCACGCCCGAGCCTGAGAAGAAGTAAGCGTCGTTCTCCTTTCATAGAACGAACTGCATGATACCCGGCCTTGTGCCGGGTATTTTGCTTAGGTAGGCACTATCGACATCCATCGCCGGACGGCACACCCATGAGCTCCACAGTCTCCCCCCTCGCCCCGACCAACGTGCCCGACATGCCGACCATCGCCGGCGTGCGGCTGGCGACCGCGCAGGCCGGCATCCGCTACAAGAACCGCACCGACGTGCTGCTGGCGCTGTTCGACGCGGGCACCACGGCCGCCGGTGTCTTCACCAAATCCAAGTGCCCGTCGGCGCCGGTCGAATGGTGCCGCGCGATGCTCAAGTCGGGGAAGGCGCGCGCGCTGGTGGTCAACTCCGGCAATGCCAACGCCTTCACCGGCAAGACCGGGCGCGCTGCCACCAAGCTGACCGCCGACATCACCGCCAAGGCGGCCGGCTGCAGGACCAACGAAATATTTCTAGCCTCCACCGGCGTCATCGGCGAGCCGCTCGATGCCACCAAATTCGCGCCGGTGATGCAGGGCCTCGCAGAGAGCGCCCGCGCCGGCGAGTTCTACGACGCCGCCAAGGCGATCATGACCACCGACACCTTCCCGAAGGTGGCAACCGCGACAGCCAAGCTTGGCAAAACCACCGTGACCATCAACGGCATCGCCAAAGGCGCCGGCATGATCGCGCCCGACATGGCGACCATGCTGTCCTTCATCTTCACCGATGCGGCGATCGCCGCCCCGGCCCTGCAGGCGATGCTGAAGGAAGGCGTCGCCGACACCTTCAATGCGGTGACCATCGACGGCGATACCTCGACCTCCGACACGCTGATGATGTTCGCCACCGGACAGGCTCCCGACTGCCCGCGCATTACCCGGGCGAGCGATCCACGGCTGAAGGCCTTCAAGAAGGCATTGCAGGCCGTGCTGGCGAACCTCTCCGAGCAAGTGGCGCGCGACGGCGAAGGCGCCCGCAAGCTCGTCGAGATCGTAGTGGAAGGCGCGGCATCGAAAGCTTCGGCGCGCAAGATCGCCATGGCCATCGCCAACTCACCGCTGGTGAAGACGGCGATTGCCGGCGAGGACGCCAATTGGGGCCGCGTCGTGATGGCTGTCGGCAAAGCCGGCGAGCCCGCCGACCGCGATAAACTGTCGATCTGGTTCGGCGGCATCCGCGTCGCGCACAAGGGCGCGCGCGACCCGTCCTATGACGAAGCCAAGGTCTCAGCCGAGATGAAGAAGCCGGAGATCTATCTCAAGGTGGCGCTCGGCATGGGCAAAGGCCGCGATCGCGTGCTCACCTGCGACCTCACCAAGGAATATGTCGCCATCAACGGCGATTATCGTTCTTAACGGACCGTTCACCGTGACACCCGGCCGCATATCGCATTATCGGCGTCCCGAAGAACGTCTTAACCATGGCGTCCGTATCGTCGACGGTGAAGGGCTGTGAGCTTCAAACTCGTTCTTGTCGCCGCCTGCGCCCTCATCGATGCCGATGGCCGCGTGCTCATTGCGCAAAGGCCGGAAGGCAAGCCGATGGCAGGCTTGTGGGAGTTTCCCGGTGGCAAGATCGAGCAAGGCGAGCGCCCTGAGGAATCGCTGATCCGCGAACTCAAGGAGGAGCTGGGAATAAGCGTCAGCGAGCCGTGCCTCGCGCCGCTCACTTTCGCAAGCCACGCCTATCCGGACTTTCACCTGCTCATGCCGCTTTACGTCTGCCGGCGCTGGGAGGGAACGGTCACGCCGACGGAAGGGCAGAAGCTCGCTTGGGTGAGACCGAACCGGTTGCGGGAGTACGAGATGCCGCCGGCGGACGTCCCGCTGGTCTCGCATCTGATGGCGCTGTTGTAGATCCCAGCCGCAGCACAGGTAGGAAGCCAATGCGCCGATTGATGTCGATCCTCCGCCGCTTCCGATCCGAGCAGACCGGCGCCACATCCATCGAATACGCCATCATCGCTTCCGGCATCGCCGGCGCCTTGATCGTCACCATCGGTGCCCTCGGCGTTAAGGTGACGACCATGTGGACGACGATCGGCGCACTGTTCTAACCGGCCTCGCGCAGCCTCCGCCCTCGCACTAGACTGGCGTCCAACGACCCGCAGAGGCCGCCTCGCAGGAGGACGCCATGGACACCTTCTTCGCCCGTCAGCTCGCGACCTATGCCAGCTATCATCGTGACGCGCGCAATCGCGCCACCCATTTCATCGGCATCCCGGCCATCGTGTTTTCGATCCTGGTGCCGCTGACACTCGTGCACGTTGGCGGCGTTTCACTCGCGGTCATTGCCGCGCTCTTAGCGCTGATCGGATGGATCGCGCTCGATCGGACCATTGGGTTGGCGATGGCGGTCATGCTCGTGCCGATGCTCTTGATTGCTGAATGGATCGGCGGTTACGGCAGCACGATGGCCTGGATCGTATTCGCGATCTTCTTCGTCAGCGGCTGGGTGTTTCAACTCGTCGGCCACGTCTGGGAGGGCCGCCGGCCGGCACTGGCCGATAATCTGTTCCAGGCCTTCATCGGGCCGATGTTCATCATGGCCGAGGTACTGATGGCGCTCGGTCTGAAGCCGGAGCTCAAGCAGGTCATCGACAGCACGCCGCGCCCCGCAGGGTGACGCTAGCGGCCCGGCTTGTCGCCTGTCGGCATTTCCTTCGTGCCGAGCGCATCGGCGAGCCGCTGCACGGCCGAACCGGGCTTGAGCGGCTTCTGCTGGCTTTCGTGCGGCGCCCAGCCCGACAGCCAGGCAATCTCGAAGGTCGCACGCACGCGGCCATCGCTGTCAGCAAAACGTTCGACATAGATCTGCGCCATGCGCAGCAAGGTCGTGCGCTTGAGCGGCTTGCGCCGGCGTTCGGTCAACACGTTAGTGGCGCCCATCGCGCGCAGGTCGCGCATCAACGCGAAAGCCGAATCGTAGCGCACTGTCAGGCGGTCGCTGTCGGCGACCGGCAACGCGAAGCCGGCACGCTGCAACAGCGCACCAAGATTGCGCAAATCGGCGAACGGCGCGACGCGCGGCGACAAGCCGCCTTCGATTTCGCTTTCGGCCTGCGCAAAGGCTTCGCGCAATTCGGTCAAACTGTCGCCGCCGATCAGCGCAGCGAGGAACAGGCCATCCGGTTTGAGCGCGCGACGGATCTGGATCAGCGTGCCGGGCAAGTCATTCACAAACTGCAGCGACAAAGCCGAGACGACGAGATCGAGCGAGGCGTCGGCGAAGGGCAAGGCTTCTTCGTCGGCAGCGACGCGGGGGAACGCATTGCCGAGCGCAGCCGCGTCGCGCTCTACAGCAATGAGCCTGCCAATCTTGCCGGTCGGCGCCAGCACGCGGCGTACGGCGTCGGTAGGCGAACTGAGATCGACGGCCACGTCGAAGGTGCGCAGCACGGCGGCGAGCCGATCGCCAAGCTCGTCGGCGACGCGGTCGATGAGGAAGGTCGCTGGTCCCAACGCGCGCGCGCGGGCGCGGCGGGCACGCAGGAGCTGGCGGTCGAAGATGGTCGGGCTTGCTGGCATCTGCTAGCCTTTAAGCATGAACGAGCTGGCCGCCGAAAGCGGAGAAGAAAGCCCGTCGGTCTTCACGCGCTGCCGCCACGGCATGCGCGCTGCGCTTCGTTTCACGCTCGATGTGGCGTTGCCGCCCCTTTGTCCATCCTGCCGCGAGCCGCTTGGCGACGGCGTCGGCCTCTGCGCCGCCTGCTGGTCGAAGCTGTCGCTGATCGAGCCGCCTTACTGCGCGCGGCTCGGCATTCCCTTCGTCTACGACCCGGGCCCCGGCCTCCTGTCGATGGAGGCTATCGCCAATCCGCCCGCCTATCAGCGGGCCCGCGCGGCCGTACGCTACGACGAGGTGGCGAAAGCGCTGGTCACCGGCTTCAAATACGGCGACCGGCTCGACCTTGCACCCATGATGGGGCGCTGGATGGCGCGCGCCGGCCGGGAGCTGCTCGCCGGCGCCGATGGCCTCGTCCCGGTGCCGCTGCACTGGCGCAGGCTGTGGGCGCGGCGCTTCAACCAGTCGGCGGCGCTCGCCAACACTATCTCCACCATCGGCGGCGTGCCGGTGCTGCATGGCGCGCTTGTGCGCGTGCGGGCGACCCGGCAGCAGGTCGGCCTGTCGCAAGCGCAGCGCGCCGAGAACGTCCAGGGTGCCTTTCGCGTCGATCCGGACGGCAAGGCGGCGATTGCCGGCCGGCGGATTGTCCTGATCGATGACGTGTTGACCTCCGGGGCTACCGTCGATACCTGCGCGCGGGCGCTGCTGCGGGCGGGGGCTGCTCAAGTCGACGTCCTGGTCTTCGCCCGGGTTGTGGCGGCGGCCAAGACCCCCATATAAGCTACTGGCCGGTCACGCGGAATTTGCCTCTATGCCTCCCGTCGAAATCTACACCACCCGTTATTGCCCCTATTGCACCCGTGCCAAAGCGCTCCTGAAGCGCAAGGGCGTCGAGTTCAAGGAAATCGACCTCGCCGGTAATTGGGAATTACGCGACGAGATGATCCAGCGCGCCAACGGCCGCACCACCGTGCCGCAGATCTTCATCGGCAAGGTGCATGTCGGCGGCTGCGACGACCTGCACGAGCTGGAATACGACGGCAAGCTCGACGCGCTCTTGGCGAGCGAAGGCGAGAACGCATGAACGCTCAGGCCACTTTCAAGGCGGCAATGATCCAGATGCGCGCGGGGCTCACGCCCGCCGCCAACATCGACGCCGCCGTGAAGCTGATTACCGAAGCGAAGAGCGCCGGCGCTGACTACGTGCAGACGCCGGAGATGACCAACATCCTGGCGGCTAAGCGCGAGCAGCTCTTCGCCGCCATCGTTGCCGAAGACGTCGACCCGGCCCTCGCCACCTTCCGCGAACTCGCGCGCAAGCACGCCATTTTCGTTCACGTCGGCTCGCTGGCGATCAAGTTCAGCCCCGAGAAGGCGGTCAACCGCTCCTTCCTCATCGATCCGCGCGGCGAGATCGCCGCCCGCTACGACAAGATCCATATGTTCGATGTCGACCTCGGCAATGGCGAGAGCTATCGCGAGTCGAACAACTACAAGCCGGGCGAGAGCGCCGTGCTCTCCGACCTGCCCTGGGGCCGCCTCGGCCTGACCATCTGCTATGACGTTCGTTTCCCGGCGCTCTATCGCGCGCTGGCGGAAGCCGGCGCTACCATGCTGGCGATCCCTTCCGCCTTCACGCAACAGACTGGCGAGGCGCATTGGCATATCCTCAATCGCGCCCGCGCCATCGAGAACACCTGCTTCGTCCTGGCGGCGGCGCAAGGCGGCAAGCACGAGAACGGCCGCGAGACCTTCGGCCATTCACTGATCATTGATCCCTGGGGCCGTATCCTGGCGGAGGGCGGCACCGAGCCCGGCGTGATCATGGCCGAGATCGATCCCGCCGCCGTGGCAAAGGCGCGCGGGCGCATCCCCTCGCTCGAGCACGGGCGGCGCTTCGAGATCGTCGAGCCCCTGGCCGAGCCGGCCCATCTGCATGTTGTGCGGGGTGCGGAATGATCAAGTATTCGCTGGTCTGCGACAAAGGCCACGACTTCGAAAGCTGGTTTGCCGACAGTGCCGCCTACGACAAGCAGGCGAAGCGAAAGCTCATCATGTGTCCGGTCTGCGATTCGACGAAGGTTGAGAAGGCGATCATGGCGCCGCGACTGGCCACCTCGAAGCAGCGCAAGGGCGCGATCGAAATGCAGGTGCCGGCGGAAGCGCCAACGCCCGCGGCAACCGAGGCGCCCGCCCCCGCGCCGGTGGCGATGATGTCGCCGGCCGAACAGGAATTCCGCACCAAGCTGAAAGAACTGCGCGACCACCTGACCAAGAACGCCGAGAACGTCGGCCCGAAGTTTCCCGAGCAGGCGCGCAAGATGCATTACGGCGAGATCGAGCACAAATCGATCTACGGCATGGCTTCGCCCGAGGAAGCCAAAGAGCTGGCCGAGGAGGGCGTCGAATTCCACCCGATCCCGGTGCTGCCGGACGAGCGGAATTAGTAAGCCCACACCAGCAGCAACACGCCGAACACCACCAGCACCACGCCGCCGATCTCGCGCGCGGTGGTCGGCTGCTTGAACCAGAAGTGCGTCACTGCTTGCGCAAACAGCACTTCGACCAGCGCCAGCGTGCGCACGCTCGCCGCCGTGGCGATGGCGAAAGCGAGAAACCAGAACTCCGACGCAAAGGCGCCCATGAAGCCGGCGAACAGCGACGGCCGCCAGGCTTTTGCGATGGCGCGCAGCACTCCCGGATCGCGTAAGGCCAGATACAGCGACAGCAGCGCCGCCTGCATGACGAGGCCAATGGCGAGCGTGTAGGTCGCCACCAGCACGAAGTCCGGCAGTTGCAGCGACAGGATCGCCCCACGATAGCCGATGGCCGAGAGCGCAAAGGCGGTGCCGGACAGCAGGCCGATCAGTGTCGAGCGTAACGTCGACGTTTTACCGGCGCCGGGTTTAAGCGAGATGATGATCACGCCGACGGTGGCGATGATGACCGCGGCCGCCAATAGCGGCGTCACGTGATCGCCGAGAAAGATCAGACCGAACAGCGCGACCTGCACCGGCTCGGTCTTGATATAGGCATAGGCGACCACGAAGGAGCGCTCGCCCATCGCCGACAGCATCAGCGCGGTAGCGAGAATTTGCATCACCGCGCCGAAGACGATCCACGGCCAATACACCAAAGGCGTCGCCGGCCACCCATGGCCGGTGACAATCAATACGCCAGCAAGAAACAGGATCGCGAAGGGGAAGCCGAACAGGAAACGAACATGCGTGGCGCCGACGGTGCCAAGCGTGGCGGTAAGCTCGCGCTGCATGGCGTTGCGCGCGGTCTGCGCCGCCGCGGCGATCAGCGTGAAGACGGCCCAGAGCATGAGATGATGCTATTCGATGTATCGGGGGCGATTAACTCAGTCAGTCATCCCGGGCGAGCGCGAAGCGCGAGACCCGGGATCCAGTACGCCGCAGCTTACCGCAAGGGCACGGCGCACTGAGTCCCCGCTTTCGCGGGGACGACATGCGTAGCGCGCGAGACAACTACTCAGGCAGCGTCCGCCTTTATCTCCGCCGCCGCGGGAAACTCCGTCACCTTGCCCTGTTCGTTGTCGACCAGCAGCATGAGATCGAAATAGCGAATGGTCGGCGCGCCGCCGGTGCGTTTGATCACGGCCTGCCGCCACTCTTCGTTATGCGCGCGCTGTGCCGTTTCGACTGACGGCCAGATATAGACGCCAGCACCGGTCTTGCCGTTCAGTTCAAGCAGGAAGTGCTTGCGCAGCAGCTCCTTGTTCGCCTGCCATTTCGGAACGACGTGCTTGGCTTCTTCCGCCACCTGCTCGCGCGTCCAGCCCTTCGGCGAATTGAACTCGACCAGCTCGAGAATCATCAAACACCTCCCTCAGAATTCCGCGTCGCCACCAGCATGTAATTGACGTCCATGTCGGACGACAATTGCCAGCGGTCGGCGAGCGGATTGTAGATGACGCCACGTTCGGCGATCACGCGCAGGCCGTTGCGCTCGATCGCGCTCTCCAACTCCTGCGGCGTGACGAACTTGTCCCATTGATGCGTGCCGCGCGGCACCCAGCGCAGCACGTATTCGGCCCCGACGATGGCGAGCGCGAAGCTCTTGAGCGTGCGATTGAGCGTGGCGGCAATCATCAGCCCACCGGGCTTGACCACCGAGGCACACGTCGAAACGAACTCGCCGACATCGACGACGTGCTCGACCACTTCCATCGCCAGCACCACGTCGAAGCGCTCGCCGGCTTCCGCCAGCGCCTCGGCCGTGGTGGCGCGGTAGTCGATCGTGAGTTCGCTCTCCTCCGCGTGCAGACGGGCGATGTCGATGTTCTCCTCGGCCGGATCAGCGCCGACCATATCTGCCCCAAGCCGCGCCAGCGGCTCGGACAGGATCCCGGCACCGCAGCCGATGTCGAGCACGCGTAGGCCCTTCAGACAGTCGAGCTTCTTCCCGTCGCGCCCGAAATGATCGGCCGCCTGGTCACGGATGTAGCCGACGCGCACCGGGTTGAGCTTGTGCAACGCTGCCATTGGTCCCTTCGGGTCCCACCAACGGCTGGCCAGGCGCGAAAAGCGCTCGATCTCGGCGGAATCGACGCTGCCGGCATGGGCTCTATGGGCCATCGGAACCTCAACTTAAGGCCGAGGCCGCAAAGTTGCAGGGCAGCGGCCTCGTCTGTATGTATACGCGCCTTTTCAGGCCGGCGCCTCAGGGAAAGCCCAGCGCCGGCCGCTTGTTAGCACGTCCGGGAACACTATGCCTCGCCTGGTAATGAAATTTGGCGGCACTTCCGTCGCCGACCTCGATCGCATCCGCAACGTGGCACGCCACGTCAAGCGCGAGGTCGACGCCGGCTACGATGTCGCGGTGGTGGTGTCGGCCATGGCCGGCGTCACCAACCAGCTCGTGGCCTGGTGCCGCGACGCAGCCCCGCTGCACGACGCGCGCGAGTATGACGCCGTCGTCGCGACCGGCGAGCAGGTGACCGCCGGCCTTCTCGCCGTCGTGCTGGAAGGCATGGGCGTGAACGCACGCTCCTGGCAGGGCTGGCAACTGCCGATCCTGACCGACAACGCGCACGGCTCGGCCCGCATCGTGGACGTCAACGGCGCGGAGCTGATCAAGCGCTTCAAGGAGCAGAGCCAAGTCGCCGTGATTGCCGGCTTCCAGGGCATGCACAAGGATACCGGCCGCATCACTACGCTCGGCCGCGGCGGCTCCGATACCTCGGCGGTGGCGATCGCCGCTGCCATCGGCGCCGAGCGCTGCGACATCTACACCGACGTGGATGGGGTTTATACGACCGACCCGCGCGTGGTGCCGCAGGCGCACCGCCTCGACAAGATCGCCTTCGAGGAGATGATGGAGCTGGCTTCACTGGGCGCCAAGGTCATGCAGGTTCGCTCGGTCGAGCTCGGGATGCTGCACAAGGTGCGCATCTTCGTGCGCTCTAGCTTCGTGAAGCCAGAGGACGTTGACCCGCGCAAAACGCCTCCAGGCACGCTTATTTGCGACGAGAGTGAGATCATGGAACAGCAAACCGTCACCGGCATCGCCTTCTCCAAGGACGAGGCGCAAATCTCGATCCGCCGCGTGCAGGACAAACCGGGCGTCGCCGCCGCGATCTTCGGCCCGCTCGCCGACTCAAACATCAACGTCGATATGATCGTGCAGAACGTCTCGGGCGACGGCGCCACCACCGACCTCACCTTCACGGTGCCGTCCGCCGACTACGAGCGCGCACGTATGACGCTCGATAAGGCGAAGAGCGCCATCGGCTTCGAGCGCATGGACGGCGCGACCGACGTCGCCAAGGTGTCGGTGATCGGCATCGGCATGCGCAGCCACGCCGGCGTCGCGGCCATGGCCTTCAAGGCGCTGTCGGAGCAGAAGATCAATATTCTCGCGATCACGACATCTGAAATTAAATTCTCGGTATTGATCAAGGCGTCGCAGACCGATCAGGCCGTGCGCACGCTGCACACACTGTACGGGCTGGATAAGAACTAGGCTTTTCTTCCCCCGTCTCCCCGCTACTGGAGCGGGGAAAAGCCCCTTTGGCTTGCCCCTTGCATAGGCAGTTAGTTATAGCCTGACCTGTGTCGGCGGACGTGGGACCCTGGTCCCGGCGGTCGCTATGCGTACATGATGCTGGCTCATAGACGGGCTAAGAGGCCGATTCCCGGCCTTACAGGGACCTGACGAATGCGTGGCGCGCTCGGCGGTCCGCGCGTGCTTTTGCGCCGGCTTCGCGAGGTAATGGCGGAGCCGGTCAGCGCGCAGGATCGCCTGGACAAGGTGGTGGTGCTGATCGCCGCCAACATGGTGGCGGAAGTGTGCTCTGTCTACGTCCTGCGCGTAGACGGAACGCTCGAGCTATACGCCACCGAAGGTCTGAAGCGCGAAGCCGTCCACCAGACCGTGCTGAGCGTCCACGAGGGCCTTGTCGGCCTGGTGGCCAGCGAGGCCAATCCGATCAATCTGTCGGACGCCCAGGCGCACCCGGCCTTCTCCTACCGTCCGGAAACCGGCGAAGAAATCTATCACTCCTTCCTCGGCGTGCCGATCCTGCGCTCGGGCAATACGCTCGGCGTGCTGGTGGTGCAGAACCGCGCCCGCCGCACCTATACCGAGGAGGAGGAAGAAGCTCTCCAGACCACGGCGATGGTGCTCGCCGAGATGATCGCCTCGGGCGAACTGGCGGCGCTCGCCCGCCCCGGCGCCGAGCCCGCCGCCCGCCACGCGATGCACGTCAAAGGCACCTCGCTCGCCGACGGCATCGCGCTTGGCCATGTGGTGCTGCACGAGCCGCGCGTCGTCATCACCAATGTCATTGCCGACGACGTGCAGCGCGAATTGAAGCGCCTGGACGCGTCGATCGCGACGTTGCGCGCCGACCTCGACCGGCTGGTCGAACACCGCGACCTCGCCGATGGCGGCGAACACCGCGAGGTGATCGAAACCTATCGCATGTTCTCGTACGACCAGGGCTGGCTGCATAAGATCCGCGAGGCGGTCGGCACGGGTCTCACCGCCGAGGCAGGCGTCGAGCGCGTGCAGTCCGACACGCGCGCGCGCATGCTGCGCGCCTCCGATCCGTATCTGCGCGAGCGCCTGCACGACCTCGACGATCTGGCCAACCGCCTGATGCGCGTATTGATGGGTCAGGACCACGCGCCGGGCCGCGAGCAACTGCCGGAGAACGCCATCGTGGTGGCGCGCTCGATGGGTCCGGCCGCGTTGCTCGATTACGACAGGAAAAGGCTGCGCGGCCTCGTGCTCGAAGAAGGCGGGCCGACCTCGCACGTCTCGATCGTGGCGCGCGCGCTCGGCATCCCGACCGTCGGCGAGATCGAGAACGCCACCGGCCTCGTTGAATCGGGCGACGCCATCATCGTCGACGGATCGACCGGCCACGTGCACATGCGGCCACCGGCCGACATCGAAACGGCCTATGCCGAGCGCGTGAAGCTGCGGGCGCGGCGGCAGGCGCAGTATCGTGCGCTGCGCGAGCGGCCGTGCGTGACCAAGGACGGCGCGGCCGTCGCCCTGATGATCAATGCCGGTCTCACCATCGACCTACCGCACATCGAGGAAACCGGTGCGGCCGGGGTCGGCCTGTTCCGCACCGAATTGCAGTTCATGGTGGCCGACACGCTGCCGCGCACCAACGAGCAGTATTCGCTCTATCGCGCCGTGCTCGACGCCGCCGGTAAGAAGCCGGTTACCTTCCGCACGCTCGATATCGGCGGCGACAAGGTGCTGCCTTACATGCGCAACCTCGACGAGGAAAATCCCGCGCTCGGCTGGCGTGCAATCCGTCTCGGCCTCGACCGCCCCGGCCTGTTGCGCAGCCAGGTGCGTGCGCTGCTGCGCGCTGCCGGCGGACGCGAATTGCGGCTGATGTTTCCGATGATCGCCATGGTGGAAGAGTTCGACAAGGCCAAGGCGCTGGTCGAGATCGAGCTCACGCATCTGCGCCGCCACGGGCACATGCTGCCGGAGCGCGTGCAGGTCGGCACCATGTTGGAAGTGCCCTCGCTCCTGTTCCAGCTCGACGAGCTCTTGGAGCGCGTGGATTTCCTGTCGGTCGGCTCCAACGACCTCATGCAGTTCCTCTACGCCGCCGACCGCGGCAACACGCGCGTGTCCGACCGTTTCGATCCGCTGTCGACGCCGGTTTTGCGTGCGCTCAAGGACGTGGTGGACAAGGCGAGGAAACACAACAAACCGGTCGCGCTGTGCGGCGAGCTTGCCTCCCAGCCGATCGGCGCGATGGCGCTCGCCATCCTCGGCTTCCGGCAATTGTCGCTGTCGCCCTCGGCGGTCGGCCCGGTGAAGGCGATGCTGCTCGACCTCGACACCAAAAAGGGCGAAAAGGAAATCCTGCCGCTCTTGCAGCAGCCGGTCGGCAGCGTCTCGATCCGCCACAAGCTGGAAAGCTTCGCGGCGTCGGAAGGGCTACAATTGTAGCTGGGCTGCGTCCCCCGCCTTTCTCCGCCATTTCGACTGACACAGGAATAGGACTCCGCCTTGGCTTCTCTGCCGGAACATCGCCTCGATGCGCTCCTCTCCCGCCACGCGATGCTGGAGCGTGAGCTGTCGACGAATCTCGCGACCGACGAGTTCGTGAAGTTGTCGCGCGAATTTGCCGAACTTGGTCCGGTGATCGAGGCCATTAAGGCCTATCGCGCCGTGACGAAAGAGATCGCCGACCTCGACGCCATGGCGACCGACATGTCGGTCGACCCTGAAATGCGCAACATGGCGGCGGCGGAAAAGCCCGCCCTGCAAGAGAGGCGTGCGACGCTCGAACACGAAATCCAGCTGGCATTGATCCCCAAGGATGCGATGGACGATCACTCGGCCATCCTCGAAATCCGCGCCGGCACCGGCGGCGACGAGGCCGCGCTGTTCGCCGGCGACCTGTTCCGCATGTACGAGCGCTACGCCGCCAAGCAGGGCTGGAAGACCGAAATCATGTCGCTGAGCGAAGGCACCAAAGGCGGCTTCAAGGAAATCGTCGCCGCGGTGCAAGGCCGCGGCGTGTTCGCCAAGCTCAAGTTCGAGTCGGGCGTGCACCGCGTGCAGCGCGTGCCCGACACCGAAGCATCCGGCCGCATTCATACCTCGGCGGCGACGGTCGCCGTGCTGCCCGAAGTCGAAGACGTCGATATCGACATCGACGAGAAGGATCTGAAGATCGATACCATGCGCGCGCAAGGCGCCGGCGGCCAGCACGTCAACAAGACCGAGTCGGCGATCCGCATCACGCATCTGCCGAGCGGCATCGTCGTCTACGTGCAGCAGGAGCGCTCGCAGCACAAGAACAAGGCGCAGGCGATGGCCATGCTGCGCGCCAAGCTTTACGAGCAGGAACGTTCCAGGCTCGACGCTGCGCGCGCCGCCGAGCGGCGCGGCCAGATCGGCTCCGGCGACCGCTCCGAGCGCATCCGCACCTACAACTTCCCGCAGGGCCGCGTCACCGACCACCGCATCAATCTGACGCTGCACAAGCTGCCGCAGGTGATGGAAGGCGAGGCGCTGAACGAGGTGATCGATGCGCTGGTGACCGAGCATCAGGCCGAACTGCTGGCGGCCGAAGGCGCGACATGAGGATCGTCCCGGGCTTGAAGGACGGCGCCTCGATCGAGGAGACGGTCCGGCTCGTGGCGCAATCTTTCAAGCTGGCCGGCATCGAGGACGCGCTGGTCGACGCGCGCGCGCTGATCGGTCACGCGCTGCATCTCGAGCGCGCGCAGCTCATCTCGCAGTCGGACCGCCTTCTCGAAGCGCGCGAGATCAACGCCATCTCCGCGCTTGCGACGCGCAGGCTCAAGCGCGAGCCGGTGTCGCGCATCGTCGGCCATCGCGCGTTCTGGGATCTCGATCTCTATGTCAGCCCGGATGTACTGGTGCCGCGTCCGGAAACGGAGACGGTGGTGGAGGCGGCACTCGATTTCGTCGTGCGCGGCGGCCTGCGCCAGGAGAAGCTGCGTATTCTTGATATCGGCACCGGCACGGGCGCGTTGCTGCTGGCTTTGCTACAGGAATTGCCGAACGCTGTCGGCACCGGCACCGATCTCAGCGAAGCCGCGATTGCCGTCGCGCGCAGCAATGCCGACCGCAATAAGCTTTCAGATCGCGCGCGCTTTGTCGTTTGCAACATCGCCGACGGCATTGAGGGTCATTTCGATCTGGTCGTCTCCAACCCGCCTTACATTCCGCACGCGGAGATCGCTACGCTCATGCCCGAGGTGCGGGACTACGATCCGGCGATGGCGCTCGACGGCGGCACCGATGGCCTGGATGCCTATCGCGCCATCGCGCGCGACACTCGCCGCCTGCTAGCGCCCGGCGGGCGACTGATCGTGGAACTGGGCGCAGGACAGGAGCCGGCAGTCGCTGCGCTTTTCTCGCAGTCTGGGTTAACGGTCTTGCCTGCCCGCCCCGATTTAAGCGGGATTCCACGCGCTTTAGTTGCACATTTTCCTGCGGTTAAGGTGCCATGAGCCACACACATCGCGCCCCTCCAAGAATCGCAAGGCTCCGGAAAAGGCAAAAAAACCACTTGGATTATGCCTCCGGAACGACTAGCTTCCTGTCACGGAATCGACCCGTTGGGTTGCGCTGCCTGAAACCCGGAGCTTGATGGCTCTGCGAGGCGGCCGCGCGAGGCGGATGACGAAAACGCCGACTTAAACGAAGACGGCAACGAAAACCGCCCGATATGGGTCTGAACGCTTCACCGGTTGGGCGCATCACAATCCTAAGCAGAGAACGATGCGCGTAACGAAAGGTTGGCAACGCTGCGGAAGAACCGCAGCAATGGGGTTGCTGCGGTCAAAGCGATATCGGTAGCGCAATCAATCGACCATCGGCGCGGACACAATGCAGGTCCGGCTGCGCCATGACATTACGCGTGGACTTGCGAATACGGGAATGCATTCGGCGGTGAGCGCCACGACAGAGTGAAAGGTCGGCGAACAGGCACATCATGAGAAACGGTCAGAAGCGCATGCGGGGGCGTAATAACGGCGGCCACCGCAAGAGCCAGAATCCTTTGACGCGCGTCTACGAGTCGAACGGGCCCGACGTTAAGATCCGCGGCACAGCCTCGCACATCGCGGAAAAATATATCCAGCTCGCGCGCGATGCGCAGAGCTCCGGCGATCCGGTCGCGGCCGAAAATTACTATCAGCACGCAGAGCATTATTTCCGCCTGATCGCAGCCGCGCAGGAGCAGTTCAGGCAACAGAACCCCTACTACGCGCAGCAGCCGCAACAGCAGGGTACGCCGCAGGGCGCCGCCGACGAATTCGACGAGAGCGAAGAAGAGGGCCAGTCCTTCCTCGGGCAGAACGAGCCGAGCTACGCGCCGCAGCCCTATCTGCCGCGCGATGCGCAACCCTTCCCGCCGCGCGACCAGCAGCAGCACGGCCGCCCGCAACATCAGCCGCCGCAACAGCAGCCTTATCCGCCGGCACCGGAAGCCGATCCAAACGCATTGCCCGCTTTCATCACCGGCGGCGGCGGTCAGCCGCCGCAGCAGGCCAACGGCAACGGCCACGAGCAGCCGGCTGGCGAACGCGGCGAGCGCTTCGGCCACCGCCGGCGCCGGCGTCATCGCGGCGGCTTCCGCGGCGAGCGGCCGGACTTCGCCGGTCAGCCCGGTGAAGGCGGCGGCGACCAAAGCCAGCCGGAATAATTGTTTCTTGGGACCGATAGCGAGCCGCGGTTTTTGTGATCGCGGCTCGCTTCTTTTTACGATGATGGATCGAGATGCGTTCTCGCCGTGGCGCCCGGCGACGGCGCCAATGCCGGTTCAAGCGCCGGCACCAGTCGCCGCTTGGCGCGGCGCGCGGGTATCGCGCGATAGACCTGCTTCACGGCCTCGACCAGATGCACGCCGGCAAACGGCGCCGATAAGGTCGCGCCGGTACGTTCCCACGCCGCGGCCGAACGTAAGAACCAGCCGCGCTCGATGGGCGGCACGTACAAGGCTTCGCTCCAGCCGGTCGGCGTGAACCAGGTCTCGCGCAAAAGCTGATTGATCTGCGGGCGCGAGTATGGCCGTCCGTGACCGAACGGCGTCGTGTCCATGCGCGCCCACAGGCCGCGCCGGTTCGGCACCACCACCAGCAGCCGTCCGCCCGATGCCAGCACGCGCCACACCTCGCGCAGCAAAGCGCCGGGATCGTTGGTCATCTCCAGCGCATGCACGAGCAGCACGCGATCGACGGCCGAGTCGGTGAGTGGCAATTCGTTCTCGTCGACGAGCGCCGACAGCGCGGGCCGCGTGGTTGGCCACTTCACCACCCCCTGCGCCGCCGGCATGAAGGCAAGGCACCGTTCCGCCTCCTCGCGAAACAGCCCAAGATAAGGCGGGGCATAGCCGACGCCGACGACTCGCTGGCCGGCGGTGTCGCGCCACTGCTGCCGGATGGCGCGGCCGACGAACCGGCGGGCCACCACGCCCAGGCGCTGGCCGTAGAAATTGCGCAGGTCAACGACATCGATCGACATGGCGTGAAATTATCATAAATCAGTGCTGCAAACCGCTTAACCGGACGGAACGCCAGAGGGTACATGGCGCTTCATCCGCGTGATACGGTTAATGCCCTTTCGAACGACGAGGAATCCCATGCCAGCGCAAATCCGCCTCTTTATGTGCCGATCCGACAATTTCGGGGTGCTGCTGCATGATCCTGAAACCGGCGCCACCGCCTCGATCGACGCGCCCGAGGCGGCGCCGATCGAAAAGGCGCTGCAACAGACCGGCTGGAAGTTGACCGATATCCTCGTCACGCACCATCACGCCGACCATACCGACGGCATCGAGGCGCTGAAGGCGAAATACAAATGCCGCGTGGTGGCCCCGAGCGGCGAAGCCGCCAAGATTCCGGCGGTAGATGAGACCGTGCGCGAAGGCGATAAGGTGAAGGTCGGCTCGCTGTCCGCCAACGTGCTCGAGACGCCCGGCCACACGCTCGGCCACATCGCTTATTGGTTTCACGCCGACAATCTCGCCTTCGTCGGCGATACGTTATTTTCTATCGGGTGCGGCCGCGTAATCGAAGGCACGCCGGCGCAGATGTGGGAATCACTCAAGAAATTGCGCGATCTGCCGGACGACACTGAGATCTATTGCGGCCACGAATACACACTCGCCAACATCAAGTTTGCGCGCACCATCGAGCCGGACAATCCCGTGCTGGCGGCGCGTGAGAGCGAAGCCAAGAAGCAGATCGAGGAAGGCTCCCCGACGATCCCCACCACGATCGGCGATGAGAAGCTCGCCAACTGCTTCCTGCGCGCCGACAAGCCCGAGGTCGCCGCCGATATCGGCATGGCCGGCGCGGCGGCGGTGGATGTGTTCACCGAGATCAGGGCAAGGAAGAACAAGTTCTGAGACATGAGCGCGCCCTACCCCACCGCCGCGGAGATGATCCGCAAGCTCGACCTGAAGCCGCATCCGGAAGGCGGGCATTATCGCGAGACCTTCCGCGACACACATCAGGTCGACGGCCGCGCGGCCTCGACGGCGATCCTGTTCCTGTTGGCGCGCGGCGAGCGCTCACACTGGCATCGCATCGATGCCGTCGAGATCTGGCACTACTATGCTGGCGCGCCGCTGAAGCTCTCGGTCGTCGACGGCGTCAAAGAAGAAATCCTGCGGCTTGGACCCGATGTGCACGCAGACGAAGTGCCGCAAGTGACGGTACCGGCGCGCGCCTGGCAGGCGGCGGAAAGCTTAGGCGACTGGACGCTGGTCGGTTGCACGGTGGCGCCGGGCTTCGACTTCGAAGGCTTCGAGCTGGCGCCGAAGGACTGGGCGCCGTAGCCATCAAGCCGGCTTTTTGCGCAGCATGTCTTTTGACGCGAGCAGGCCGCCGCCGGCGATGAGCACGGCGGCGAGCCCGAGCGTCGTGCTCGCCTCTGCGTAGCCGGCGAGCACCAGGAAGATCGTCGACAGGATCGGCGCTGCGTAAGAGGCGACGCCGAGCAGACGGATATCACCGCGCTTCACGCCGACATCCCAGGCATAGAAGGCGATGCCGACCGGTCCGACGCCGAGCGCCAGCACCGCCAGCCATTGCGTCGTGTCCTCCGGCCAGACCGTCGTTTCGAGCACGAGATGGCAGAGCGCGGCGAGGAGCGCGGTGACCAGACAGAAGCCGGCGACGGCCGCGGTCGGCACCCCGGCGAAGCGGCGCGACAGCACCGAATAGCCCGACCAGACGAAGGCCGCGCAGAACGCCGCGCTGTAGCCTGGCAGAAAGGCGAGCGCGGGCGCGAGCCCTTTGCCGAGGAACAGGATCACGGTGCCGGCCAGGCCGAGCAGTGCGCCGGCGACCGAATGCAGCCGCAGCCGCTCGCCCGGCAGGAGACCGGAGAACAGCACGATCAAGAGTGGCCAGAAGTAGTTGAGGAGGCCCGCCTCGGCCGGTGGAGCGAGCCTGAGGGCCAGAAAATAGAGCGCGTGGTAGCCGAACAGCCCGCCGACGCCGAGCGCCCATACGGCCGGGCGCTGGCGCAGCGCGCCCCAAGCCCCCGCACGGGCTACCCAGGCAGCTCCAATGGCGCCGCCGACGGCGAAGGTCATAGCGGCAAGCTGAAACGGCGGCACCCGCCCCGAAGCGACCGTCAATACGGCCAGCAAGGACCACATCAGGATTGCGGAAAAGCCGATGAGCGTGGCGCGGAGTGAGGATATCGATTGGATCGGCATGCGGTCCTCGCTTACGCGAGCCGCAAGCATGGGACAATGCGGCAGGGGACCGCCGAGGTGCCCGTTAAGCGTGCGACGGATAACCCCCGAATGGGACTGCCCCTCGCCGCCCCTGCGGTGTTAGGGTAGCGACCTTGTTCGGGGTACGGGTGCATTTGCGTCATGGTGGGGGGTTGGGCTGGCCTAGGGGCGTGGCGCAGCAGCGGCAGGCTTGCGTTCGCTATTGGTATTCTGATCGCGGCTTGCGCGCTGCCGGGGTCAACCGCCCGAGCTGCGTGTGACCAGAGCGGCTCGACCGTCAACTGTACCGGCACGACCAGCACCTACGATGCCGGTACCCAAGCGGGCATCACGATCACGGTGCAGCCCGGCGCGACCGTCAACGGCTCCGGCGGTACCGACGCGATCCGCGTCCAGAACCCGAGCGCCGTATCCGGCGATGCCATCGTCAACAACGGCACAATCGACGGCTTCGTCACCATCCTGAGTTCAGGTTTCGGCATCGACAGCTTCACCAACAACGGCGTGTTGAAGGTCACCGACCCAAACTCACCGCTGCAGTCGCATTCGATGTTCGGCTCAAGCTTCATTCAATCCGCCAGCGGCACCTTCATGGCGCGCGTCGACGCGAATGGCTTCAACGACAGTATCCTGTCCGTTGACGCAACGCTCGCAGGCCGCCTCGTCGCCGTCGTTCAGCCGGGGCTTTATACGACACCAATTACATACACGATCATTTCCACTTTCGGCGCCATAACAGGCAACTTCAACAGCGTCACCGCCTCCTCGCCTTTCTTCACCGTCGCGGTAACGAACTGCGGTTGTGGTCTCGACCTCACACTCACGCCTATCGCTTTCAATGCCGTGCCGGGCCTGACGCCGAACCAGAAGGCTGTCGGCGACGCACTGCAAAACCTCTATGCGACCGGCGCTGCCTCGACGTTCTTCAGCAATCTGTTCGCCGCCACTTCGGTCGGCGTCTACGACCAGCTCTCCGGCGCTGGTACTACCGCAGCACAAGACGGCTCCTTCAGCGCCGGTAGCCAGTTCAACAATACGATCATGCAACAGGGCCTCGGCTGGTTCACCGGTGCCTCGGGCGGCAACAGCATCACCGTCGGCGCGCCGCTCGGCTATGCGGCAGCCAAGCCTGAGAACAAGCCCGGCTACGAAGCCTTCGCGGCGATCAAGCCGCGTGCGACGGAGCCCGGACGGTGGCGCGCGTGGGGTGCTGCATTCGGTGCCACGCGCAACGCGAATGGCGACAGCGGCACCGGCAGCGCCGATCAGACGACCCGCACCGCAGGCGGCGCCTTCGGAGTCGACCGTCAGTTCGACGGCGACTTTCTGCTCGGTCTTGCCGCCGGCGGCAGCGGTTCGTCGTTCTCGGTGTCGAGCCTGTCCACCACCGGCCGCGTCGACGGCGGTCATGTCGGCCTCTATGCGGTGAAGACGTTCGATGCCGCCTATCTCGCCGCCACGCTAAATTATGCGCGTTACGACAACAGCACCGAGCGCAGCATCACTGGCGTTGGTACATCGGAAACCGCCAAAGGCCGCTTCAACAGCGACCTGTTCGGCGGCCGGCTCGAGCTCGGCCGGCGCTACAGTCTCGGCAGATACGTCGTGACGCCGTTCGCGGCGGTCGAGCCGATGGCGTTGCGGCAGCAGGCTTATACCGAGAGTTCGACGACCAGCAGCGGCGGCAACGGCGTCCTCGGCTTGAGCTACGCGAGCCACACCACCACCTCGCTGCCAACGTTCGTCGGCGCGCAGGTCGATGCACGCTATGTGCTCGGCGGCGGCCAGGTCCTGTCGCCGGCGGCGCGATTGTCGTGGGTGCACGAATTCAAGCCCGACCGCCAGATCGAGGCTTCCTTGGTGACGCTCGGTTCGCCGAGCTTCACCGTCGACGGCGCGCGTGCGGCGCGCGACGCGTTGCGCACCGACATCGGCGCGACGCTCGCGCTCACGCAGACGACCGCGCTGTTCGCGAGCTTCAATGGCGAATTCTCAGGCAAGAGCACGATGGTGGCCGGCACCGCCGGCGCTCGCCTCACCTGGTGAGCGACATCAAACGATGTACTGCCCGCCATTGGCGGTGAGCGTCGAGCCGGTGATCAGGCCGGCATCGTCGGAGGCGAGGAACACCACGCAGCGCGCGATCTCCTCCGGCTCACCGAGGCGGCCGATCGGAATCTGCGGCAGGATCGACTTCTCCAAGACGTCCTTCGGCACCGCCTGCACCATCTCGGTGTTGATGTAGCCGGGGCAGATCGCATTCACCGTGATGCCGGCGCGCGCGCCTTCCTGCGCCAAGGCCTTGGTGAAACCGAGATCGCCGGCCTTGGCGGCCGAGTAGTTTACTTGGCCGAACTGACCCTTCTGGCCGTTGATCGAGGAGATGTTGACGATACGGCCGAACTTGCGCGCGCGCATCGCCTCCCACACCGGCCGGGTCATATTGAACAGCGAGCCGAGATTGGTGTTGATCACCTGCTGCCACTGTTCTGCGGTCATGCGATGGAACGGCGCATCGCGGGTGATGCCGGCATTGTTGACCAGCACCTCGACCGGGCCCAGTTCGGCTTCGACTTTCTTGATGCCTTCTGCACAGGCCTCGAAGGACGACACGTCCCACTTGAAGACGGAAATGCCAGTCTCGGCCTTGAATTTCTGCGCCGCCTCGTCGTTGCCGCCATAATTGGCCGCCACTTTATAGCCGGCGGCTTTCAGTGCCTTACAGATGGAAGCTCCGATGCCCCGGGTACCCCCGGTGACCAATGCGACGCGCGCCATGCCCCTCTCCTCCCAGTACCTTACGGGTCCGAGCTTATGCCCGGACTTCCGCATCGTGAAAGCGACAGCTTAAAGACGTAAATGCCCGGCACAAGGCCGGGCATGACGCAGATCAACGGACGCACTTAGACTTGCGTCGGGTGTGACCTTTGGGCGCGTCTTCACTACCGCACGACGCAGCCCTTTTTATTGGTGCGTGTTCGCTACCGCTCCACGCACATGGCGATACCCATACCGCCACCGATGCACAGCGTGGCAAGGCCCTTCTTGGCGTTGCGCTTCTGCATCTCGTAGAGCAGCGTCGTCAGCACGCGCGCGCCGGAGGCCCCGATCGGGTGGCCGATGGCGATGGCGCCGCCGTTGACGTTGACCTTGGACGTATCCCAGCCGAGGTCCTTGTTGACCGCGCAGGCCTGCGCGGCGAAGGCCTCATTGGCCTCGATCAGATCGAGATCGTCGGCTTTCCAGCCGGCCTTCTTGAGCGCGGCGCGCGAGGCCGGGATCGGACCCGTGCCCATGATCGCCGGATCGACGCCGGCATGCGCCCAGGACACGATGCGCGCGAGCGGCGTCTTGCCGAGCTTGGCGGCTTCCGACGCCTTCATCAGCACCACCGCGGCGGCGCCGTCATTGATGCCCGACGCGTTCGCCGCCGTGACCGAGCCTTCCTTGTCGAAGGCCGGACGCAGCTTGGCGATCGAGTCGAGCGTGACCCCCGCCTTCGGATACTCATCCGTATCGACAACGATATCGCCTTTGCGCGACTTGATCGTGACCGGCGTGATCTCGTCCTTGAACTTGCCGGCCTTCATCGCGGCCTCGGCTTTGTTCTGCGAGGCGACGGCGAATTCGTCCTGTTGCTGACGCGTGATCTGCCATTGCTTGGCGACGTTCTCCGCCGTGTTTCCCATGTGATAGCCGTTGAAGGCATCCCAGAGACCGTCCTTGATCATGGTGTCGACCATGTCGAAGTTGCCCATCTTCACGCCCGTGCGCAGATGCTGGCAGTGCGGCGCCATGCTCATCGATTCCTGGCCGCCAGCGACCACGATCTCGCTGTCGCCGTTGAGGATCGCCTGATAACCGAGCGCGACCGCGCGCAGGCCCGAGCCGCATAGCTGGTTTACGCCCCAGGCGGGGCTTTCCACCGGGATACCGGCCGCGATCGACGCTTGACGCGCCGGGTTCTGGCCCTGGCCGGCGGTGAGGATCTGACCCAGGATGACTTCGCTGACGCGGTCGCCCGTCACACCGGCGCGCTCCAGCGCGGCCTTGATGGCGGCCTTGCCGAGTTCATGTGCCGGCAGATTAGCGAATGCCCCGTTGAACGCGCCCACGGGCGTACGAGCGGCGCTCACAATGACGATATCGTCTTTCATCCGAAACTCCTTATGGCGGTCGGTTGCGGGGCAAAACGGGCTTCTGGCACTGCCGCATCCTCGGGCCCGCCGGGGACCCGTGTCAACGCGAGTACCCGTGCCGATGTGCGCGAGAATTGGCCCTTTTTGGCGCGTTACGCAAGGGATGCCGCGGCGCAGAATAGACCCTGCCGCGCCGCCACAAAAACGGTAGCCCTTACAAGGGGAAAGTGGTTATGCTCCCGGTACTGGGCAGGGGAACGTGTGATCCACATGGCAGACGAAAAAGAGCCGGTCACAATTAAGAAATACGCGAACCGGCGGCTCTACAATACCGGTACCAGCACCTACGTCACGCTCGAGGACCTCGCCTCCATGGTCAAGGCCGGCGAGGATTTCATCGTTTATGACGCCAAGTCCGGCGACGACATCACCCGCAGCGTCCTGGCGCAAATCATCTTCGAGCAAGAGAACAAGGAAGGGCAGAGCCTGCTGCCGATCACCTTTCTGCGGCAGCTGATCCGCTTCTACGGCGACAGCATGCAGATGCTGGTGCCGCGCTTCCTCGAGCAATCCATGCAGTCGCTGACCAGCGAGCAGGGCAAGTTCCGCGAGCAGATCTCGCAGGCCTTCGGTGGCGTCGGTTTCGGTCCGCTGGAAGACCAGGTGCGGCGGAACATGGAGATGTTCGAGAAGACCTTCGCCATGTTCGCGCCTTTCGCGCGCGGCCAGCGCGCCACGCCGTCGGCCGCGCCGGAAAAGCCGGCCGCCGCGACGAACGAGATGGATGACTTGAAACGCCAGCTCGACGAGATGCAGAAGCGGCTCGATAAGCTCGGCGGCAAGGAATGACGAACCGACGTCGCCCGCAACAGCGGGCGATCCTCGGCTCTCATGCCATCATGCAGTTTCTCGGGTGTCCGGACGCCCGTCGAACGCGCGTTGCGCGTTCATTCCGTTATGTCGTCACATCAAGCAGCGCGACGAGCTGATCCATCGTCATCTCGTCGATCTGAGGCTGGATGAACGCGTTGCCCTGGTCGGCGCTCAACGCATAGATGTCGTCGGTGCTGATGCCTGCGATCGCCGCGACGCTCAGGGACGGAATGCCGGTCGTGGCCGAGAATGCCGAGAACTGCGTCGTCGTCAGGCCCGCGACCTGCGTGGACGTCAACGCGCCGGCCTGATCGGCGGTGAGATTGCCGATCTCGGTCGTGGTCAACAATGTGAACTGATCGACCGAAAGATTCGCCACCTGATCCGCGGTGAGCGCGCCAATCTGGGTTTCCGTCAACTGATCGAACGACGTGGTCGTCAGACCGGCGATTTGCGTCGTGCTGGCGCGGCTGATGTCGATCGCGTTCAGCGATTCAACGGAAAGCTCGTTGATCTGCGTGGTGGTCAGACCGCGCAACTGGGTGGTGGTGAGCGCGGCGATCTGGTCGGTCGAGAACATCCCCAGCGCCGTGCTCGTGAGCCCGCCGAGCTGCGTCTCCGTCAAGGCTTCCGCCTGCGTGGTCGTCAAAGCCTGGATCTCGGTCGAACTGAGTGACCCGATCTGGTCGGTCGAGAGGCTCGCGACCTGTGCCGCCGAGAGCGCGGCAACTTGCGCTTCCGTCAACTGGTCGATCGCCGTCGTCGTCAGGCCCGCGACCTGCGTGGTGGTGATCTTGGTCAGATCCAGCGCATTAAGCGCGTCGAGGGACAGTTCATTGAGCTGCGTGGCGGTGAGGCCCGAAATCTGCGTGGCCGTCAGCGCGTCGATCTGATTGATCAGGAAACCATCGAGCGCCGGGGCGACGAGTCCGCTCAGCTGCGTCGACGTCAGCGCCCCCACCTGATCCGTGGTCAGATTGCCGAGCTCCGTGGTCGTCAGCACGGCAACCTGATCGGCCGAAAGGCTGGCGATCTGCGCGGCGGACAGCACGGCAACCTGAGTTTCGGTCAATTGATCGAACGCCGTCGTCGTCAGGCCCGCAACCTGCGTCGTCGTGGCCTTCGTGAAGTCCACGGCTTCCAGCGTCTCAGCCGACAGCGCGTTGAGCTGCGTTTCTGTCAACGCGCGCACCTGCGTGGTCGTAAGCGCGGCAATCTGGTCGCTGGAGAACAGCCCCAGCGCGGTAGTGGTGAGATTGCCAAGCTGCTTCGCCGTCAGTGCATTGACCTGCGCCGCGGTAAAGGACTGGATATCCGTCGAGCTGAACGCGCCGATCTGCGTCGTGGACAGAAGGGCGATCTGATACGAGCTCAGTGCGCCAATCTGGAATTCGACCAGGTCGCCGATCGCCGTCGTGTCCAGCCCGCGCACCTGGTTCCAGCTCAGCTTGGTGACGTCGAGCGCCTGTAGCACGTCGGCGCTGACGCCGTTGAGCTGGGTCGTCGTCAGACCCTGAACCTGTGTCGTGGTGAGAGCGTAGATCTGGTCGCTCGAGAACAGATCGAGCGCCGTGGTCGTCAACCGGCCGAGCTGCGTGGCGTTGAGCGCGCTCGCCTGCGTCGTCGTCAACGCTTGAATGTCGGTCGACGAGAGCGCCGTGATCTGTTCGGCCGAGAGGCGGGCGACCTGCGCCGTGGAAAGCGCAGCGACCTGGGTTTCGGTCAACAGGTCGACCGCCGTCGTCGACAGGCCCGCGATCTGACCGGTGCTCACCTTCGTCATGTCGATCGCGTTGAGCGAGTCGGATGCCAGAGCGTTGAGCTGCGTGGCGGTGAGGCCCTGGAGCTGCGTCGTGCTGAACGCGCCGATCTGCGTACTCGAGAAATTGTTCAGCGCCGTGGTCGTGAGACTGCCGAGCTTACTTGCCGTCAGCGCATCGGCCTGCGTCGTCGTGAAGGCCTGAATTTCGGTCGACGACAGCGCGCCGATCTGAGCGGCCGTCAGAACGCCGACCTGGACGGCGGTCAGTCCGGCTACCTGGGTCTCGGTCAAGAGATCGACCGCGGTCGTCGTCAGCCCCGCAACCTGCGTCGTGGTGGCCTTCGTGAAATCCACCGCCGCCAGAGAATCGGCGGAGAGCGCACTGAGCTGCGTCGCGGTCAGCCCCCGCAGCTGCGTGGTGCTGAGCGCGCCGATCTGCGTGCTCGAGAAGTTGTTCAACGCCGTGCTGGTGAGCCCGCCAAGTTGGCTCGCCGTCAGTGCATCCGCCTGTGTGGTCGTGAAGGCTTGGATCTCGGTCGACGACAGCGCGCCGATCTGAGCGGTCGTCAGAACACCGACCTGCGTCGCAGCCAGCCCGCCAACCTGGGTTTCGGTCAACTGAGAGACAGCTGTCGTCGTCAGGCCCGCAATCTGCGTCGTGGTGGCCTTCGTGAAATCTACCGCCTCGAGCGAATCGGCGGACAGCGCGCTGAGTTGCGTCGCGGTCAGGCCCCGCAGTTGCGTGGTACTGAGCGCGCCGATCTGCGTGCTCGAAAAATTATTCAACGCCGTGGTGGTGAGCCCGCCAAGCTGGCTGGCGGTCAGCGCATCGGCCTGCGTCGTCGTGAGCGCCTGGATCTCGGTCGAAGAGAGCGCGCCGATCTGCGTGGTCTTCAGCACACCAATTTGAGTCGAGGTGAACGCGGCGACCTGCGTTTCGCTCAGAAGATCAATCGCTGTGGTATTGAGCCCGGTGAGCTGGCCCGTCGACAGCTTGGCGACGTCGATCGCGCCAAGCACGTCACTCGGCACCGCATTGAGCTGCGTCGTGGTCAGACCCTGCACCTGGGTCGTGCTCAACGCGCCGATCTGCGTGGTCGAAAAGTTGCCGAGCACCGTGGTGGTGAGACCGCCGAGTTGCCGGGTGGTCAGCGCGTTGGCCTGCGTCGTCGTAAAAGCCTGGATTTCGGTCGACGACAGCGCGCCGATCTGCGACGTGCTCAGCACGGCAACCTGGCTCGTGGTGAGCGTACCAATCTGGGTGTCGGTCAACAGGCCGATCGACGTCGTCGTCAGGCCGGCGATCTGCAGCGTCGACGCTCTTGCGACGTCGACGGCCTCCAGAGCTTCATTGGACAGCGCATTGAGCTGCGTGGTGGTCAAACTGCGCAGCTGCGTGGTGCTGAACGCGCCGATCTGCGTGGTTGAAAAATTGTTCAACGCCGTGGTGCTGAGCCCGCCAAGCTGGCTGGCGGTCAGCGCATTGGCCTGTGTCGTCGTAAGCGCCTGGACTTCGGTCGAGGAAAGCGCGCCGATCTGCGCGGCGCTCAAGAGCCCGACCTGGGTCGCGCTCAGCGTGCCGACTTGCGTCTCGGTCAGCGCGTCGACCGTCGTTGTGCTCAGACCCTTGAGCTGCGCAGCGGACAATTCATTCAGCTCGATCGCGCCGAGCACGCCGCTCGACACCGCGTTGAGCTGCGTCGTGGTCAGCCCTTGAAATTGCGTGGTGGTGAGCGCGGTGATCTGCGTGGTCGAGAAATTGTCGAGCGCCGTCGTCGTGAGGCCGCTGAGTTGCGCCGAGGTCAGCGCGTTCGCCTGCGTCGTGGTGAAGGCCTGGATTTCGGTTGAGGAGAGCGCGCCGATCTGCGTTGCCGTCAAGACGCCGACCTGCGTCGCCGCAAGCGAGGCGATCTGCGTCTCGGTCAGTTGCGCGATCGCCGTCGTCGTCAGGCCCGCGATCTGCGGCGTCGCGGCTTTGGTGAAGTCCACGGCCTCGAGGGCGTCGGCAGACAACGCGTTGAGCTGCGTCGTCGTCAGGCCACGGAGCTGGGTGGTGCTTAGCGCACCGATCTGCGTGCTTGAAAAATTGCCGAGTGCCGTCGTGGTGAGGCCGCCAAGCTGCCGGGACGTCAGCGCGTTGGCCTGCGTCGTCGTGAATGCCTGAACCTCGGTCGACGAGAGTGCGCCGATCTGCGTGGTGCTGAGCAGCCCGATCTGGGTCGCGGTCAGCGTGGCGACCTGAGTCGTTGTCAGGCGATCGACCGTCGTCGTGACCAGGGCCTTGAGCTGGAGGCTGGAGAGCTTGGTCAGATCGATGGCGCCGAGCACAGTGTCCGACACCGCATTGAGCTGCGCCGCGGTGAGGCCCTGGACCTGGGTCGTGCTGAGCGCGCCGATCTGCGTGGTCGAGAAGTTATCGAGCGCCGTGGTGGTGAGGCCGCCGAGTTGCCTGGAGGTCAGCGCATTGACCTGCGTCGTGGTGAAGCCCTGAATCTCAGTCGAGGTGAACGCGCCGATCTGAGTCGCCGTCAAGGCGCCGACCTGCGTCGCGGCGAGCGCGGCGATCTGGGTGTCGGTCAACAGGCCGATCGACGTCGTCGTCAGGCCCGCGATCTGTGGCGTCGCGGCTTTGGTAAGGTCCACGGCCGCCAGGGCGTCGGCGGACAGCGCGTTGAGCTGCGTCGTCGTCAGGCCGCGGAGCTGGGTGGTGCTCAGCGCACCGATTTGCGTGGTCGAGAAATTGCCAAGCGCCGTTGTCGTGAGGCCGCCGAGTTGTCTAGACGTCAGCGCATTGGCTTGCGTCGTCGTGAACGCCTGAACCTCGGTCGAGGTCAGCGCACCGATCTGCACGGTCGTCAGCGACGCGATCTGTGTCGACGTCAATGAGGCGATCTGGGTGTCGGCCAAACGGCCGAACGTCGTTGTCGTCAGGCCCTTGAGCTGAATACCGGACAGCTTGTTCAGATCGATCGCGCCGAGCGCGTCGTCGGACAAGGCATTGAGCTGCGTGGTGGTCAGGCCTTGCAACTGCGTCGTGCCGAGCGCGCCGAGCTGCGTGGTCGAAAAGTTTTCCAGCGCGGTGGTGGTGAGGCCGGCAAGTTGCCTTGAGGTCAGCGCATTGGCCTGCGTGGTCGTGAAGCCCTGAATCTCGGTAGAGGTGAGCGCGCCGATTTCGGACGCCGTCAAAACCTTGATCTGCGTGGTGGTAAGCGACGCCACCTGCGTATCGAGAAGAGCCTGAAACTGAAGCGTGAGCAGCTGGCCGATAACGTTCGCCGAAAGCGACTGAACCTGCGTCGTCGTCAGGCTCTGGAGATCGGTCGTCTCCATGGCGTTGACCTGGGTCGCGGTCAACGCTGCGGCTTGCGTGGTGCTCAGTTCCGCGATTTCCGCGGGCGTGAGACTGATGATGGCGGTGGTGGTCAGCCCCGAGATCTGCCTCGCGCTCAGCCAAGTAATGCTAAAAGACATTGGTCAATCCGAGGCGACTTTCTGTCACTCAGGCCCAAGAAATCTCGTGCCGCAGCCGAGACATTCACATTTATAGGTTAATCGCCCCTAACGACCGCAGCGCGCCACGAAAGGCGTCGTGTGACCAGCGCCATTTTGATGGCGTCGGGCTAAGGTTGCGTTAACGAACTTGAACTTGATCTCGTCAACCGGGGAGGAAGCCGGATAGGCGTCGCCTACCCGCATGCCGCGTTCGGACTCTTGCGCGACCAGGGCTTGTCGCCATTGGCGAGCCCGATCAGCGCGCCTTGCAGATAGTCGCAACCGAAGCCGACCAGCATGCGCGCGGCTTCCTCGTCCTGCACCCACTCCGCCACCGTCTTGAGGCCGAGCCGGCGCGACAGGTCGATCAGCGTGTGCACGAAGGCGCGATCGTCCGCGGATTTCACGATGTTCTGCACGAAGGCGCCATCGATCTTGACGATGTCCACGCCGAGCTTGCGCAGATTGCGGAACGAGGTGTGACCGGCGCCGAAATCGTCGATGGCGATGCGGCAGCCGAGGTCCTTAACGCGTGTGACGAAGCCGCGGGCGTCGTCGATATCCTGGATCGCCGCCGTCTCAGTGATCTCGACGATCAGCCGTTCTGCGACACTGCTGTTCGCGCGCAATAAACTGGCGAGGCACGTCCACCAATCCGGATCGACAGTCGAGGCCGGCGAGACATTGACGCTGGCCTTGAGCGCGGGCACGTCGGCGAGCTCCCCCACCACCAGTTCGAGCACGCGGTAATCGAGCATGCGCACCAGTCCGACCTGCTCAGCGATCGGAATGATCTCATTGGCATGCGCGATCGCGCCGTCGGGACGATAAACCCGCATCAGACATTCGTAGAAGCCGACGTCGCGGCTTTCCGCTTCCACCACCGGCTCGAAGGCCAGCGCGATGCGGCGCTCGTTCAGCGCTGAAACGATTTCGTCGGTGGCGCGCACGCTTTCGCGGCGCATGGCATCGCGCTCGACACTGGGTCGATAGGGCATGAACGAGCCGTAGCGCTTGGCGCGCGCGGCGTGCAGCGCGTCGAGCGCGCGGCTGACGATTTCGGCCACGTTGCGGGCGTAACGCGGCGCCGTGATGCCGCCGATGGTCACCGTCACGGCCACCGGACCGGCCGCGGTCATGATCGGCTCGTCGCGCACACCCGAGAGCAGGCGATCGGCGGCGACCTGCAATTCGTCGGGCGAGCAGCGGGTGAGAATGGCGCCGAACTTGTTGCCGGAGAAGCGGCCGAGATGATCCTTGCCGCGCAGGCGCGCGCGGATGCGCTTGGCCACCTGGGCGATCACCTCTTCGGTGATGTCGAAACCGTAGGCTTCGTTGAGGCGACCGAGATGGTCAATGGAAATGAGCAGAAAGCCGCACGACTCACGGAAGCGAACGACCTCTTCCACCGTCGTCGACAACACTTCCGTGAGATAGGGACGGTTCAATTCGCCCGTGAGCGGATCGAACTTGGCGAGCTGGGTCAGCCGGCGCTCGGCCTCGTGACGCTCGTCGATACGGCGGATGAGACCATGCGCACGTTGCGGCCGCCCGTCGGGACCGGCGAACCAGCGGCCGGTGTCCTCGATCCAGAGCGTCGTCTCGCCGCACTTGAAGGCGTATTGCACCTGATAGCCGACGCCCGCGCCGGTATCGCGCAGGGTCGATTGCATGATGGCGTCGACCCGGCTCTGGCCGCCTTCGGCGCTGACCTGACGCGCATAGGCGCGGCCGGTCGCGATCTCGGTGTGATCGACGCAAAGCACGGCGGAGGCGTTGTCGGTCCAGTTCAGCGCGTCGGTGTCGAGTTGCCAGTGGTAGGCGGCATCGCCGATCGACCGCAGGATTTCCGCGGCATCCGGACCGTTGGCCGGCTTTTCGAAACGGATCACGATCGCCCCTTTTTGGAACGCCCGGGCGAAGCCGGCGTTGCTCCTGCGACTCGAATCGACACCGAAGCTACGGAGAATCCTTAAATAATTAGGAAAACGCCCACAAGGCCGTGGATTGGCCGGGTGTTCGACTGGCGGCACAGCGCTTGCGATGTCACGAGGAAAGGGGCCCGAAGTGTCCCGTTTCGAAACAGGCGAGACTAGATGCGGATCAACGCCACCAGCGCAGGGACTTTCGGCCAGGCCGACGGCCAGACGCCGCATCATGCGGACGCGCCGGCGCATGAGCCAAAGGCTGAGAGCCGCGCGCTTGTCGTCGTCGCGCCACCGGCGGTCGAAGAGAGCAATCAGGGTCGGCCAATGGCCTACCGCGACGCGCCCTTCGTGGCCCAGCTCATCGCCACCAAGGACAAGCTGCCGCAGACCCGCGCCAAGCGCCGCGCCGAGCCGCAGGAGGCGCTGGCAGCGTATCGCAACGCTGCCAGGCTGGTCGCGTAGGGGTGTCACAAACTCCAGTCATTGCTGCATAGGAGCCGCAAAAAGCTCCGACTCAGATTTCAGAAAACTTTCAGAACGCTTTCCACGTCTTATCAGGACACCATCCGCTTGCCCCCGGCACAACAGGGGCGAAGGTGGCTCCCATGCCGCCTTCGGCGGGGAGATTGCGTTGCGCGACGTCAACAAACGGGGTGGTTGGGTTCGTCGCGTGCGGGCCGCCTTGTTGGCGTCGACCGTGTTGACGGCCGTATCGGCACTGCCGGCCCAGGCCCAGGACGCGACCTGGCTCGCCAATCCGGGTTCGGGCGATTTCTACGACGCCAACAACTGGAACCCGGCCAGCGTGCCGACGGGCACCGCGACATTCGGCGCCTCGGACACGACGACGCTGACGCTGGGCTCCTCCGGCAGCATCGGCGGCTGGACGTTCAATGCCGGGGCGTCGAACTATACGTTCGGCATGACGGCCGCCACCACATTCATCGGTGCGGGCATTGCCATCAACGGCGGCAGCGCCACCATCACCAACAATAACGACCTGCAATTCTTCGGCAACAGCACAGCGGGTACCGCTACCATCACTAACAACCTCGACCTGGGCTTCAACGACGCCAGCACGGCGGGAAGCGCCAACATCACCAACAACAGCCTACTTAATTTCTCCGGCACAAGCACGGCGGGTAGTGCCAACATCGCCAATAACAGCGCCCTCCAATTCTCGAACTCCAGCACGGCAGGCAATGCCACCATCACCAACGGGGGTGCGCTGAGTTTCCGCAACGCCACCACGGCGGGCAACGCCACGATTGCTAATTATTCCGCCATATATTTTTGGGACACCAGCACGGCTGGCGCCGCCACTCTTCTCAACGGCGGCACCGTTGATTTCTCGAACAGCACCGGTCCGAACGGCGACGGCAAGCTGAGCGCGGGATCGATCGCGGGAGGCGGCAACTATATCCTCGGCGCCAACGAACTGACGGTCGGCAGCAACAATCTCTCGACCGAAGTGAGCGGCGTCATCTCCGGCAGCGGCTCGCTGGTCAAGACCGGCACGGGCACGCTGACTCTGTCGGGCGCCAACACCTACACCGGCGGCACCACCATCAGCGGCGTCGGCAGCGAATTGTTGCTTGGCAATAACACCGGTGGGGTTGGCTCCATTCTGGGGACGGTCACCGTCGGTAGTGGAAGCTTGTTCAAGATCGTCGACGCCGACACAAGCGGCATCACGACGATCACGAACAATGGCTTCACATTTTTCTACAATGCCACGAGCGCGGGCAGCGCCATTATTACCAATAACCACACCTTGCAATTCTTCAACACCAGCACGGCTGGCAGCGCCACCATCACCAACAATGCCAACCTGAATTTCTACGGCTCCGCGGGCAATTCCGCCATTACAAACAACTACGTCCTGAGTTTCAACAACACCGCCACGGCCGGCAGCGCCGCCATTACCAGCAGCGACAGCTCCAACGCTGTATTCGTGTATTTCTACGACAACAGCACGGCGGGCAGCGCCACCATTACCAACGGCAACAATTCTTATTTGAACTTTTTCGGCAATAGCACCGCGGGGAGCGCGAGTTTCACCAACAACTCCTATATGTATTTCAAGGACTCCAGCTCTGCCGACAACGCCGCCATCAACAACACAAACGGTACGACGTATTTCTACAACAACAGCTCGGGCGGCAACGCAGCGATCACCAACAATGCCGGCGGCACGACCTATTTCTACGAGAACTCGACCGCCAGCAATGCGCAACTGATCAACAACGCGGCAAACGCTGTCTTCGACTTCTCCTACGGCACCGGCCCGAATGGCGACAACAAGCTTTCCGCCGGCTCGATCGCCGGCAACGGCACGTTCTCTCTCGGCGCCAACGCGCTGACGGTCGGCTCCAACAACCTGTCGACCACGGTCAGTGGCGTGATCGCCGATGGCGGCGCCAATGGCGGCACCGGCGCCTCGCTGGTGAAGACCGGTACCGGCACGCTGACGCTGACCGGGACCAACACCTATACCGGTGGCACGACCTTCGCCGGCGGCACCGTCAGCGTGTCATCCGATGCCAATCTCGGTGACGCCGCCGGCGGCCTGACCTTCGACGGCGGCGCCTTGCGGGTCACCGGCACCGCCTTCACCTCGACGGCGCGCGCCATCACCTGGGGCGCAGGCGGCGGCACATTCGATATCGCCAGCGCCGGCAACACATTCACGGTGTCCCAGGCTTTGACCGGGAGCGGCGGACTGACCAAGGCCGGCAACGGCACGCTGATCCTGTCAGGGACTCACACTTACACCGGCGCCACCACCGTCAACGCCGGCGGCAACCTGACCATCCAGGGCAGCATTGCGTCGAGCACGATCAACAATAACAACGCCACGGTGGTCTATGCCAACAGCGCCACGGCCGGCGCCGCGTCGATCAACAACAATGGCATTCTGTACTTCCTAGGCGCCAGCACGGCCGGCAACGCCGCCATCACCAACGATTTTGGCATTCTGCAATTCTACAGCGCCAGCACGGCAGGCAACGCTGTCATCAGCAACGGCGGCGTCGGTGGGATAGATTTTTACGGAGGCAGCACGGCGGGCAGCGCCACCATCACCAACAGCCACAATCTGTATTTCTTCGACAACAGCACGGCGGGCAATGCCGCCCTTGTCAACGATGCCGGCGGGACGATCAATTTCTCGAACAGCACCGGTCCGAACGGCGACAACAAGCTGAGCGCAGGATCGATCGCAGGGGCCGGCAATTTTATCCTTGGCGCCAACGAACTGACGGTCGGCGGCAACAATCTCTCGACCGATGTGAGCGGCGTCATCTCCGGCAGCGGCTCGCTGATCAAGACCGGCACCGGCACGCTGACATTGTCCGGTACCAATAGCTACACCGGCGCGACCACCGTGAACGGCGGCACGCTGGCTGTGAACGGCGACATCTCGGCATCGAGCAGTGTTACCGTCAACAGCGGC
>Ga0255338_1001407_pt1 | contig 46007 bp, 48 predicted proteins | sample MeOH1_35cm_T4_19_FD_203715 | JGI IMG/M metagenome (GOLD analysis project Ga0255338, IMG submission 203715) | Sandy soil microbial communities from University of British Columbia, Vancouver, Canada - MeOH1_35cm_T4_195 | ecosystem: Engineered > Artificial ecosystem > Sand microcosm > Unclassified ...
TGCAGCCCGAGTGCGCCGATGATGCGGGAGAAGGGAATGAACAGGATGGTGGGCGGGATCAGGTAAGTCAGGAAGATGGCGATCGCCAACTGCCGTCCGCGGCTGCCAGCCAGCCGGGCCAGGCTGTAGCCGGCGGGCACCGCCAGCAGCAGGGTGATGGCCACCACCATCGCGCCCACCAGCAGCGTATTGGCGATCCAGCGCAGGTACTGGGTCTCCAAAAACAGCACGCGCAGGTTGTCCAGGGTGGGCGGCTGGTTGAACAGGAAGGGGTTGTTGGCGGTGTTGATCAGGTCGTGGACGTCCTTGAAGGTCGTGATCAGCATCCAGTAGAAGGGAAAGGCACAGAACCCCGCGAAGACGGCAAGGATGGCGACATGGCCGAAGCGTGCGCCCCAGCGCTCGCCACGGTGCTTCCAGCGATTGGCATCGGCACGCATGTCAGGCTACCTCAGCGCGGTTGGCGACGGTCAGCAGCAGGGCCACCACCGCTACCAGCAGCGGGAACAGGAACAGCGAAATCGCCGCGCCCTCGGCCAGGTCGCCGCCCTGGATGCCGGTGAAAAATGCCAGGCTGGCCAGCACCTGCGTGGTGTCGTAAGGCCCGCCACGCGTCAGCACGAAGATGATGATCATGTCGGTGAGCGTGAACACGATGCCGAACAGAAGCGCCACCAGCATGATCGGCATCACCAGCGGGATATTGATGCGGAACAGGTGGCGCCAGAAACCGGCGCCGTCCATGGCGGCCGCGTCGTGGATATCCTGCGGGATGCCATGAAGGCCGGCCAGGATGATGACCGTGGCCAGCGGCAGCAGGCGCCAGACATCCACCAGGATCACCGACGCCATGGCCAGGTCTGGCTGGCCCAGCCAGACCGGCCAGGTATTCGGGCCGAGCAGGCCGAGCGCGCGCAGCGTCCAGTTGATGATGCTGTAGACCGGATCGAAGATCCACAGCCAGCCGATCGAACCCAGCGAGATCGGCGCCACCCACGGCAGCAGGATCAGCAACCGCACCAGCCATTTGCCGCGGAAGTCGCGCAGCAGCGCCAACGCCAGGATCTTGGCCAGAATCACCACCAGCGCCTGCGACACCAGCGTGAAAACAAGCGCATTGCCGAGCGAGCGCCAGAAGGTGGGCGTCTGCACGATGCGCCGGAAATTCTCCAGGCCAACGAAATGCATGGCGCGGCTGCCCACGGTGATGTCGGACAGGCTGTAGTAGATCGACAGCAGGAAGGGAAAGCCGAGCAGCAGCGCGATGTAGATGAGTGCCGGCGCCAGCATCAGGGCGCCGAGCCAGCGCTCGCCCTCCAGCACATGCCAGTCGCCTGCCTGTGGCGCAAGCGCGGCGGAAGACCGGGCGCTCATGCGGGTCTCCCTGACGGCGCCGCGCTCACGCTGGCGCCGGAACGCGGATCAAAGCGCCTCAGGTCGGCATGCCGCACCACGAACGGGTAGCGCGCACCGGTCTCCAGCGGGAAGGTGACCGTGCAGGGAATCCGCGAGATGACCTTGGCGGGCGGCAGCGGTGGCTCCAGCAGGCCGTACACCAGCCGGTCGGAACCGAGGTTCTCGATGCGGGTGACATGGAACGGAAAGGGTTCCAGCATTTCATCATCGCCGTAGACACCGCGCGGCAGGAAGTGCTCCGGCCGGAAGCCCGTCACCACCGCATCCGTATCGACCAGGTTCATCGGCGGCGAGCCGATGAACGTGGCCACGAACGTATCGGCCGGGTGCTCGTACACTTGCTGCGGCGTGCCGATCTGGTGCACGCGGCCGTGGTCGAGGATGGCGACCCGATCGCCCAGCGCCAGCGCCTCGATCTGGTCGTGCGTCACGTAGATCGTGGTGGCCGCCAGGCGCCGCTGCAACTGCTGCAATTCCTCGCGCGCGGAAGTCCTGAGCTTGGCGTCCAGATTGGAGAGCGGCTCGTCCAGCAGGAAGGCCACCGGATCGCGCACCACCGCGCGCGCAAGCGCCACCCGCTGGCGCTCGCCGCCGGAGAGCTGGCGCGGCTTGCGCGCCAGCAGGTGGCCGATGCCGAACAGCGCCGCGGCCCAGCTCACCTTGCGCGCGATCGCCTCGCGCGGCATGCGCTGCGCCTGCAGCGGGAAGGCGATGTTGCCGGCCACGCTCAGGTGCGGATAGAGCGCGTAGCTCTGGAACACCATTGCCATGTTGTGCGCGCGCGGCGGCAGCCCGGTGACGACACGACCGCCCACCAGGATGTCGCCGGAGGTGGGCGCTTCCAACCCGGCGATCAGGCGCAGCAAGGTGGTCTTGCCCGAGCCTGACGGGCCCAGCAGCACCAGGAACTCGGCCTCGCGCACGGCAAGGCTGATGCCGTCGACGGCGTTGCCGCCGTCGAAGCGCTTGGTGAGCGAGCGGGTCTCCACCGTGGCCATGGCTCATCGGCCCGCGCCCGTCCCGACACCGCCGGCCCTGCGGGGGCGGCTCATACCAGCCCTTTTTCCCGCCACTTGGCGAAGATCCGCTTGCAGGACGCATCCGCGGCGCGAATGGCATTCTCCGGCGTCTCGTCGCCAGTGGCGGCCTTGGCGAACATGGTGTTGAGCACCCAGGTATTGAAGATCTCGTCGGTGGCCGCATTGGCATAGCCAGGGAAGCCGACGTTGGTGGCCTGATTCCTCAGGCTGCCCAGTACTTTGTACTTGTCGCGCGGCTTGGCCTTGGGATCGTCGGCGATCAGCTTTTCCAGGTCCGGCACCGTGCCCGGGAAGCACGGGAAGTTGTAGAACTCGCTGCCAAGGAAGCCATCGCGGAAGTGGTCTATATAGTCCACCAGGAACTTCCTGGCGCCCGCAATGTTCTCGGCGAACTTCCAGATCACGTAGCAATCCATCACATGCTCCAGGCCGATGCGCCGCACCGGCCCTTGCAAGGCCTGCGTGAGCCAGATGTCCGGCGTGACCGGCAGGTTCTTGTTCTCGCCTTCGCGGGTGATGGAAATCGCGTTGAGGCAAAGCGAGATCTTGCCTGCGAGCATGGCTCGGTTATTGGACGAAGGGTCCCACGCCAGGACCTCCGCCGTCATGGTTTCCTGGTACAGCGCCTTGACGAACTTGACTGCCTCCAGCGTATTCTTCGAGTTCAGCACCACGGTATGGCGCTCATCCTGCACCGAGCCGCCGAATGCATAGAGGATGGCTCGCATCGCCATCGCGGTGTCGAGTTCCGCGGACAAGCCAATGCCGACCGGAATATTGCGTTTCTGCTTGATCTTCCTGCCCGCTGCAAGGACATCCAGCCAGTTATCGGGCGCGGCCATGCCAACGTCGTCCCAAAGGTCCTTGCGATAGTTGATCGGGTCCGGCACGAAGCTGTCGGAAAAACCGAAGTACTTCTTCGTCTTCGGGTTATACGTACTCTTGATCGCCAGCTCGACCGGCCTGCCATGCTTGCGCTGGCATTCCTCGTAGATCTCGCGGTGATCGATGACCTGCTCCTCGTACACCGGGGGCGGCGACAGGAACATGAACAGGTCATGCCCTTTTTGCGCGGAAACCTCGGCCGCGGCCCGCGTGGCCAGCGCGGGGATTCCCACGTGATCGACGATGACCTCGGTATCGTTGCGCTGGCCCCATTCCTTCACGTAGGTGTTGTCGAACCACTTGTCGTAGCCCGGTACGAAGTGGTTCCACTGGAGGATTTTCAAGGTGTGTTTGGCCGCCCGCGCCCGGCGCGGCAGCACAAAGGGGCCAAGGCCCGCTGCGAGCGCGGTTGCCCCGGCGGCCTGAATCAGGCGGCGCCGCCGCGCGTTGTGGCCGATAAGGGTGCCGGTGGATCCGTGCCGGCGCGAATAGACGATTCGCTCGATAGGTGCGATCCGCGTGTCTTCGTTCATGGCCGCCTCCGCAAGCAAGCCGTTAGCCGGCATGCGCGCCGATCACGGTGGCATGCGCAACCTCACTTAAGGATAGGAGCTGGCGAACCCAAGGAAAAGAGACAAAGAAGAGACAAGGGCTTGATTTCATTGGGTTTAGCATCCGGATTCAAGGACTGGCCGGGTCTCTGCCGCATAGCAGCAACGGTTGCCCGCGCCGGCCGCCATTTGCGCAGCGCAGCACAACACACGCGCATCGCAAACCGGTATTCCTCCGGCTTTCGCCATACCATGGAGGCTGGCGCCAGCCACGCCGCCCAACAACCTAGCCAGGGGCTTCCCATGCGCGACCGCTATCTTTCCCACCTCCGCGATACGCTGGACACCATCCGCGCCGACGGCTTTCACAAAGCCGAACGCGTCATTGCCAGCCCGCAGGCAGCCGACATCCGGCTCGCGGGCGGCGAGCATGTGCTGAACTTCTGCGCCAACAACTACCTGGGCCTGGCCGACGATCGCCGCCTGATCGACGCGGCGCGGCGTGGCCTGGAGCAGGATGGCTTCGGCATGGCGTCGGTGCGCTTCATCTGCGGCACGCAGTCGGTCCACAAAACGCTGGAGGCGGTGCTCGCCAGGTTCCTTCACACCGGCGACAGCATCCTGTACTCCAGCTGCTTCGATGCCAACGGCGGGCTGTTCGAGACGCTGCTCGATGATCAGGACGCCGTGATCAGCGACGAACTGAACCATGCCAGCATCATCGACGGCGTGCGCCTGTGCAAGGCAAAGCGCTACCGTTACCGCAACAACGACATGGCCGACCTGGAGGCGCGGCTGCGCGAGGCGCATGCCGCCGGCGCGCGCTTCAAGCTGATCGCCACCGACGGCGTGTTCTCGATGGACGGGATCATTGCCGATCTCAAATCCATCTGCGACCTGGCGGACCGCTACGGCGCGCTGGTGATGGTGGATGACTCGCACGCGGTCGGCTTTGTCGGCGAGCACGGGCGCGGCACGCCAGAGCTATGCGGGGTGGAAGGCCGCGTGGACATCATCACCGGCACGCTGGGCAAGGCGCTGGGCGGGGCCTCCGGCGGCTACGTGGCCGCGCACAGGGAAATCGTGGAATTGTTGCGGCAGCGCTCGCGCCCGTATCTCTTCTCCAACTCGCTCGCGCCAAGCATCTGCGCCGCCACGCTGAAGGTGCTGGACCTGCTGGCCAGCGAGGAAGGCGCCGAGCTGCGCGCCCGCGTGCGCGAGAACGGCGAGCATTTCCGCCGCGAGATGACCGCGCTGGGCTTTACGCTGGTGCCCGGCGAGCATCCCATCATCCCGGTGATGCTGGGCGATGCCGCGCTGGCCTCCGGCATGGCGGACGCGTTGCTGGCAGAGCATGTGTATGTGGTCGGCTTCTCCTTCCCGGTGGTGCCCAAAGGCCGGGCGCGGATCCGCACGCAGATGAGTGCCGCGCACACGGCGGAGCAGATCGAGCGGGCCGTTGCCGCATTTGCAAAGGTCGGCCGCAAGTTCGGCGCCATCGCCTAAGCTTCGTGCAGGAGGCTCCCCATGAAAGCCCTCGCCAAACTTGAACGCGCGCCCGGCCTGACCATGACCGAGGTGCCCGAGCCGGAAGTCGGCCACAACGATGTGATGATCCGCATCCGCCAGACCGCCATCTGCGGCACCGACATCCACATCTGGAAATGGGACGAGTGGGCGCAGAACACCATCCCCGTGCCGATGCAGGTGGGGCACGAGTACGTCGGCGAGATCGTCGCCATCGGGCAGGAGGTACGCGGGCTGGAAATCGGCGACCGCGTATCCGGCGAAGGGCACATCACCTGCGGCTTTTGCCGCAACTGCCGCGCCGGGCGCCGCCACCTGTGCCGCAACTCGGTGGGCGTGGGCGTGAACCGGCCCGGCGCGTTCGCCGAGTACCTGGTGATTCCGGCCTTTAACGCCTTCCGCATTCCCGAGGACATCCCGGACGAGATCGCCGCCATCTTCGATCCTTTCGGCAACGCCACCCATACCGCGCTGTCTTTCAACCTGGTGGGCGAGGACGTGCTGATCACCGGCGCCGGCCCCATCGGCATCATGGCCGCCGCCATCGCGCGCCATGTGGGCGCGCGCAATGTGGTGATCACCGACGTCAACGACTACCGTCTCGCGCTGGCGCGCAGGATGGGCGCCACCCGCGCCGTCAACGTCCTGCACGAAAACCTGAAAGACGTGGCCGCCGGGCTGCATATGACGGAAGGCTTCGACGTGGGCATGGAAATGTCCGGCGTGCCGACCGCCTTCGCCACCATGCTCGAGCACATGAACCACGGCGGCAAGATCGCCATGCTCGGCATTCCGCCGTCGAAGATGGCGATCGACTGGAACCAGGTGATTTTCAAGGGACTGGAGATCAAGGGCATCTACGGCCGCGAGATGTTCGAGACCTGGTACAAGATGGTCGCCATGCTGCAAAGCGGGCTCGACCTGACGCCCATGATCACTCATCGCTACAGCGTCGGCGACTTCGAAGACGGCTTTGCCGCCATGCTGTCCGGCAATAGCGGCAAGGTGGTGCTGGACTGGACCGGCGCGGCCGGTACGCCCGCCGTCGCCGGCTAGAAAAGCGCGCGCTTCTTTGGCGCGGGCAATATCCGCGATGTGGCGCTAGCGGTACACCAGCACCGGGATCGTGCTGTGCGTCAGCACCTTGCTGGTCTCGCTGCCGATCAGCACGGCCTGCAAGCCGCGCCGCCCGTGCGATGCCATCACGATCAGGTCGCAGCCCTGGTCCCGGGCAGCCTGGATGATGGCTTCGTAAGGATGGTCGTGTATGACGGAAAGGGTCGCGCAAGGCACGTCAGCCGCCTCGGCTTCAGCGGCCAGCGTCTTCAGGTATTCCTCCACATTGCTGGTGGCTTCCCTGACGAAGCGGGTACGGGTATCGGCCAGCAGTTCCACCTGGTACGTGTAGACATGGAACTCCGGGATCACCCGGATCACCGTGACCCGGGCCCGCGCCTCGCTGGCAAATATCAGGGCCTTGCTGAAAGCGGCTTCGGACAAGGCCGAGCCGTCGACGGGCAGCAGCAGATGCTGGAACATGGTCCCTCCCGGCACGCGAAGAACGAAGGCTCCGGGGAGGGCCCTGCTCACCCTTCGCCCGGCTTTGGATTTGCCTCGCTCCAAGCCAAGTATAGGTGCGCCAATGCCGCGCACACCCACGGTTCCCCCTCTTCATTCAGCCGCGATTTATCGGTAAGATCCAGCACCGGTTCCGCGCCAGTGCGCGGCACCAAGCGTTTACCCGAGGCCGGGCAGCCACACAATGGCAACCCGGCCTTACCAGGACGGCAGCCGCCCGGCCACCGTCGCCACTGCGCCGCCTTGCCACCCAATGCGGCGCACCAGGAAAGCGAAGCTACCCCTTTGCATTCCCAATCTTCATGGAGAAGACGCTTTGACTGACCGCACCACCCCAGAGGCCGCCGGCCGCCTGTTCGGCACCGGCGAAGGCCCGACCCACGAGCGCGTCACGCTCGCCACCGACCCCGAATCCGGCCTGCAGGCCATCATCGCCATCTACAGCACCAGCCTTGGCCCCGCTTTCGGCGGCTGCCGCTACTGGACTTATCCCGCCGAGAGCGATGCCCTGACCGACGCCCTGCGCCTGTCGCAAGGCATGGCCTACAAGAACGCGCTCGCCGACCTGCCCTTCGGCGGCGGCAAGGCCGTCATCCTGCGCACCCCGGCGCAGCATGACCGCGCCCAGCTCTTCCGCGCCTTCGGCCGGCTGGTCGAATCGCTGGACGGCAGCTACATCACTGCCGAAGACGTCGGCACCACGGTGGAGGACATGGTCGCCGCCCGCACGCAGACCCGCTACATCAGCGGCATGCCGCGCGAAGGCACTTTCGGCGGCAACCCCTCGCCCAAGACCGCCTATGGCGTGTTCGTCGGCATCGAAGCCGCCGTGCGCTATGTGCTCGACCGCAACACCCTGCAAGGCGTGACCGTCGCCGTGCAAGGGCTTGGCTCGGTCGGCTGGGACCTGTGCCGCCGGCTGCATGAGGCCGGCGCCAGACTGATCGTGGCCGACATCAACGGCGCCAGGGCGGAGCAGGCGCGCGAGCAGTTTGGCGCGCATGCCGTGCCGACAACCGCCATCACCAGCGTCGCCGCCGATGTTTTCGCGCCCTGCGCGCTCGGTGCCGTGATCACCCCGGTGGTTGCCGAGCAGTGCCAGTTCAAGATCATCGCAGGCGGCGCCAACAACCAGTTGGCCTCGCTGGATGAAGGCGACACCCTGCAGCGCCGCGGCATCTTCTATGCGCCCGATTTCCTGATCAATGCCGGCGGCATCATCAGCTGCGCCCGCGAGTATCTCGGCGGCGCCGATGAAGCCGCGGTGCTGGCCGAGGTGGCCCATATCCGCGAGCGCGTGTTCGAGCTGGCACAGCGCGTGGAGAAGACCGGCCTGGCGCCCGCGCGCGAAGCGGTCAGCTGGGCGCAGGAGAAGCTCGCACGGGGCGTGCGCTAGCCCTCGCCGTTGCGAGAGTCCGCGCCGGCTGCGGGAGCCGGCGCGGCATCACGGGTCCGGCTCGCGCCGATCGCATGATCAGGCGCGAGGAAAGCGCTCTCTATTGACGAATCAACCGACGAATCAACCGACGAATCGATCGACGAATCGATCGGCTAATCAATCGTCACCACGATAGCCACCCGCCGATTCTCCGCGCGGCCGGCCGCCGTGCGGTTGTCCGCCACCGGCTTGCTCTTTCCCAGCCCTCGCACCTCGATCTGCCCAGGCAGGAATCCCGCCGTGGCGAACACCTTGGCCACCGCCTCCGCGCGCCGCACCGACAGTTGCTGGTTATAGTCGGCCGAGCCTGAATCGTCCGTATGGCCATCCAGCCTGACCTGATCGATGCCCGCGCCAGTCAGCGCCAACCCTATCCGTTGCACGGCCACTTGCCGGTCGCCGCTGATGACATCCTCGTTCAAGCCGAAGAGAACCTTCTCGGACAGGTCCAGTTCCCAACCGTTTTCGGTCAGTTTGAAACCCTGCTGCTGCAGCGCGTCGACTTGCGTGCCGTTGAGTCTGGCGGCGGGCACGGTCTGGCAGGCGCCCAGGGTGAGCGTCATGGCGATCAGGCCGGCAGCCATGCCCCGGCCGCCGATGCCTCGCAAGTTCGATAACACGATGGATACTCCTGTTTCTGTTTCTGTTTCCGCATCCGCTTCGGCCTTCTTCTATGCCTGTTCGGTTTGCACCGTGGCCAGGCGCGGTTCCGCGCTTTGCCAGCGCCCCCCCGACCTGCGCTTGGCCTGATACATGGCTTCGTCCGCCGTCCGCAGCAAGGCGGCGGCCGTTTGCGCGTGCACGGGGAACACGGACAGGCCGATGCTCAGCGACGCGTCGATGCGGGTTCCGCCCGACAGTTGAACCGGATCCCGCATGCGAATCAGGATATGCTCCGCGATCTGGATGATGTCGGCCGGCTTGCGCAGCGTCGTCACCAGCACGGCGAACTCGTCCCCGCCCAGCCGCGCGACCACGTCGCCTTCGCGCACGCAGGAGCGGATGCGCTGCGCAATATCGAACAGCACTTCGTCCCCCGCGGCGTGGCCGAAGCTGTCATTGATCTCCTTGAACGCGTCGCTATCCAGGTAGAGCACGCCCGCATGCGTCTTCGTGGCGGTGGCAAGGCGCACGGTGCGCTGCAATGCATCCTCGAATGCCGCCCGGTTGAGCAGGCCGGTCAGGCTATCGTGGCTGGCGCGGTGTGCCAGCGAGCGGTTCTCGTGCTGGAGCTGGTTCTGCCAGGTCTCAAGCTCGTCGAGCAGGCCGTTGAAGTCCTCGCCGAGCGCGTTGAGTTCGGCAATATGGGCCGGGGGCGTACGCCGGTCGAAGGCACGCTCCGAACGCACCGCGTGGGCTACGTGCATCAGGTTGCGCACCGGCTCGATGATGTGGACCAGCATGCGGCTCGACAGATAGTGCGCGCTGACCGCGGTGAGCAGCAGGCAAGCCAGCAAGCCGAGCAGGCCGCTCAGCACGAAGCGCAGCAGGTTGGCGGGATCGCCGGTCAGCCGAACGGTGCCAACCGGCTGCGTTTCATGCTGGATCACCTGTTCCACCGGGCCCAGCGCCATCAGGCGGCTCGCCAGGCTCTGCAGGCCGGAGAACCGCGCGCCTTCCGGGCGCTGCCATTCGGCCAGCAGCCGGTTGTCCCTGTCGTAGACGCTGGCCTTGGCCACCTCCGCCGCGGCGATCGCCACCAGTGCCTCGTTGGCGGCCGCCTGGTCGCGGAACACCACCGGCGCCTCCAGCGTATAGGCGACGGAGCGGGCCACCAGGTGCAGGTTGTGGTCGGCATACACGCGCAGCGCCGCCAGTCCGAGCGCGGTCAGCGAGATGCCGGCCGTGCAGACCGCGATCAGCGCCACGCCGAAGTGGATGCGGCGCAGCGTGTTGTACAGCGTCGGGCGCGATACCGCCGCGTCAGGCCGGGATGGCATGGTCATGACGGCGGCCCCCGGCGGCGGCCGAGCTGCAGCACGCCCGGATGGATGTGAATCCCGCTACGGGCAACGGAATCCAGGTTGACGCGGAAGGTAACGCGGCCATCGGCGACGTTGAGGCAGAACATGCTGCCGACCTCGCACTCGAAGTCTTCCTCCGTAATGACAAGGACGGGGCGCCCGCTCAGCTCCGTTGCCACCTTCTTGCGCCTGACATCCGTCATGACGCCCAGATAGACGGAATCGCAGCCCGTGGTCATCCCCGCATCCAGGAGTTCGATGCGCCTGGTTTGCACGGAGCGCCCGGTCGCCAGGATCCCGCCTTCCGAGAGTTTGGCGGCGTAGCGGGCGGATCCGTCTATGCAAAGGCGCAAGACATCGCGCTCCGAGGGCCAGCGGGCGTAGCCGAGCAGGCTGAACACCACCCGTGCCACCGCCTCGGAACGTTGCGGGGCCGTGTCCGCAGCGGTCCCCTGCGACTGCACGCACAGGATGGCGGCAAGCAGGGCCAGCAGGAAACGAGAGGGAGAGAAGCGCCTCCGGCCGGTACAGGGACTGGCCGGGGCGGTAGCCATTTCAAGAGGCAAGAGTTCGGGCCTACCAGGTTGTACTTGTTGGGCACATCGAATCACACTGCGGGCGATACGATCTGACTTGGCCAGCGTCGATACTCAGGGGTTCCTGCCCGATGCGGATGCAATCACGGGACAACCTTGCCAGCCCAAACCCTATAACGGCGTTCCCGGATTGATATTTACCTTTATTTTGGCTGTCGAGCGGATTGCCGCACCCTTTGGCCAGGAGCCACGGGAAACGAGGCGGGATTTCCTTGCCGCACGACAGCAACTGGCAGATGGAAGCAGGCCCGAGACCAAAGCCCCGGCGTTCGATATCCGAATGCCTGTCAATGAAAGCGCTGCCGAGACAACAATTCAGCGTAGCCGTACGGAGCGGGCCACCCAGAGCGCGATGCGAAGCGAGCCGTGAAGGTGTACCAGGCCGTTTGGGGCGGGGCGCCTTTTTTGCCTTTGACGTTAAGCTTTTGACCTTATGCCTTTATGCCTGGGCCAGCCGGAAACCAATTTCAAACCAAAACTCCACCCGCAACCCTCCCCAACATCCCCATCGGCCCAACCCGCTCCACAATGCGCATCTGCGCCCCATCCCGCACAAAAAACGACCCCGCAAACCCCAGCGTATTCACCGAAATCCCCTCCACGCACTCCGCCGACCTGGGCACGAGCAGCATCCCCAACCGCGTGACCAGCAAGTTATACGGCCCCGACGGCTGCAATTCGCCATCGACATCAATCGCCCGCACGCCGACAGCATCGAGCAGCGCCCGGTAAAGCGCGAGCGCGATGCCCGCCAGCCCAGGCACGCGGGCGGAGGACAAAGCCAGCGGCGCGAACGCATGCGCGAAAGCCAGCCCCGGCACGGTGCCGACCGGGCCATTGATACGCGCCGACGCCAGTAGTGGCGCAATGGGCAGCGCCGGGCCATCCGGACCCAGCGGCAGCGGCACCATCTGCAAGTGCTTGTGGCGCTGGCTTGCGCCGGCGGCCGCGCCCCCGTTGTAGAAAGCCACCGCATCGAACTCGGCCATGCACGCCAGCAACGCCTCGAAGTCCGCAAGATCAAGCAGCGCGTCCTGCGATGCGAAGCGGCGGGTGACAATGAGCAGGTGATGGTCGATGACGTTGAACTTGTTCAGCAGCGCCACGTGGGTGTCCGAGATATCGGCGACGAACAGATCCGGATCGTAAGGAAGGAATGGGTTGACCGCTGCACTGGCGTCGCGTTGCCGGGCCTTGTCCTGATCCTTGCGCGCGAGACTGGAGACCTGCCGCACCAGGAAACGTACGCCACCATCCTCGATGACCGCTTGGGTGGTCTCGATCGGACGCAGCGCCCCGCAACGCAGCGCGTGCTCCGTCTGGCGCAGGATGGCCGGCCACAGCGTACCGGGCTGGAGGAATCGATCTGGCATGATCTGGACGACAGGATGCAGTGACCAGTGACTATAGTCATAGCCGGGCTCGCCGGCCAATCCCATCCCGCGGCCGCGCAACGCGCCGGAAGTGATGGAAGTGATGGAAGTGATGCACCCTTTACCGCAATGCCGCGGAGCGCGGCGAGCATCTTGCCCCGGCGAACGACACGCGCCAGTCCCGGTGGGCTAGCTTGCCCGCTCCTCGATTGCGTCGACGCGGCCCGGATAGAAAGCCAGGTGATCCCTGATCGCCGCAACGGCGGGATACGGCGCCTCATAGGTCCACACCGCATTGACCGACCGCTCGCCGCCCGAAGGGATGCTGTAGTAGGCACAGTCGCCCTTGTACGGGCAGTAGGTGGCGTGGCCGGTGCGGTCAAGCCGCGACATGTCGACGTCCTTGCGCGGGATGTATTGCACCGCCGGATACGATGCCTCTTGCAGCGTCAGGGCTTCGCGCGTGTCGGCGATCACGACGCCGCCGATGGACACGACGACGCGCGACGGGTTGGCCTCGATCGTGATCGGATGATCGGGTCCAGGGATCTTGATCGGCTTGCTGGTCATGGCCAGGTCTCCTCCGGGGAAGCGCCAGACCGCCAATACTACGCCCGAAGCAGCATCGCCGCCGGGCCTCAATGTGCGCCCTGCACCGCCCGGCGCAGCGCCGCCCGCGCCAGCAAGCGCGTGGAATCCAGCGTAGGCAGCGGTGAATTGGCGTCATTCACGATCAGCGGGATTTCCGTGCAGCCAAGCACCACGGCGTCACATCCCTGCCCCTTCATCCGCTCGATCACCTGCTGGAAGTAAGCGAGCGCTTCCGGTGTGGCGATGCCGCCAACCAGTTCATCCATGATGATGCGGTTGATCTCGTCGCGCTCGGCGTGGTCCGGCCGCACGAATCCGAGGCCACGCACGCCGAGCTTCTCGGGGTACACCTCGCTGTCGACAAGCCAGCGCGTGCCGGTCACGCCAAGGCGCGTGAAGCCGCGCTGCACCGCGCTGTCGGCGACTGCCTCGGCAATATGCAGCCACGGCAGCGGCGAACGCGGCAGCACGTAAGGCAACGCTTGATGGATGGTGTTGTCCGGGCAAATCAGGAAGTCGGCACCCATGCCGGCAAGCTTTCTGGCGGAGGTAAGCATCAACTCACCTACCGCCTCCCAGTCGCCGCGATCGAGGCACCTGACGTACTCGGCGAGCGAAGGCGTGTGCATCGATATCTCGGGATGCGCATGCGCCCCCAGCAGGCGGCTGCCTTCCATGCAGATGGTGCGATAGCAAAGCGCCGCGCCTTCGGCGGAGCAGGCAACGATGCCAATGTGGCCAGGCATTGGGGAATCCCGTCAGGAGAAAGGGGTGAGTTTATCGCGCCCGCTTCCTGCCCTGTCAGGCGGCCGTCTCCCCGGATGCCTCAATACCGCATCGCGGATCGCGCCGACATGCCTGTGATCGGTCCCGCAACATCCGCCCGGCACCGACAGGGTCCACCCGCCAGGATGCGGCGGTGCCCTTAGCCTGCCGTGCGCGCCTTGACGCGCCCCGCCGCATCCTTGGCGCGGACGCGGGCGGTTTCCACATCGGCGTCATACGCCAGTGCCACGCCCATGCGGCGCTTGGCAAAGCTCTCCGGCTTGCCGAACAGGCGCAGCTCGGTCTGCGGCACGCGCAGCGCCTCGTCCACGCCGTCGAACACCACGCCTTGCGCATCCACGCCGCCATAGATCACCGCGCTGGCGCCCGGGCTCTTGAGCGCGGTGCTGACCGGCAGGCCGAGAATGGCGCGCGCATGCAACTCGAACTCGTTCTGCCACTGGGTGATCATGGTCACCATGCCGGTGTCGTGCGGACGCGGGCTGACTTCGCTGAACCAGACCTGCTCTCCCTTGACGAACAGCTCCACGCCGAACAGGCCCTGCCCGCCCAGGTTGGCGGTAACGGCCTGCGCGATCTGCTGCGACTTCCGCAGCGCGGCGGGATGCATGGGATGCGGCTGCCAGCTTTCCACGTAGTCGCCGCTCACCTGCACATGGCCGATCGGCTCGCAGAACTGCGTCTCGACCTGGCCGCCGGCACCGATCGCGCGCACCGTCAGCAGCGTGATTTCATAGTCGAAATCGATAAAGCCTTCCACGATCACGCGGCCGTGGCTGACCCGGCCGCCGGCCATGGCGTAGTCCCATGCGGCCTTGACATCGGCAGGGCCGTCGATCTTGCTCTGGCCCTTGCCGGAGCTGCTCATTACTGGCTTGACCACGCACGGGTAGCCAATGCCGCCGTCGATGGCGGCCTGCAGTTCTTCCAGCGAATCGCAGAACTTGTACGGGCTCGTGGGCACGCCCAGCGTTTCAGCGGCCAGCCGGCGGATGCCTTCACGGTCCATGGTCAGGCGCGCCGCGCGCGCCGTGGGAATGACGCGCACCACGCCGCTGGCTTCCAGCGTCTCCAGCATCTGCGTGGCGATCGCTTCGATCTCCGGCACCACCAGGTCCGGCTTTTCGGCTTCGATCAGCGCCTTGAGCTGGTCCGGGTCGCTCATGGCAATGGTGCGCGCATGGTGGGCGACCTGCTGGCCGGGCGCGTTTTCATAGCGGTCCACCGCGATCGTTTCAACGCCGAGCCGCTGCAGCGCGATCAGGACTTCCTTGCCAAGCTCGCCGGAGCCCAGCAGCATGACTTTGGTCGCGGAAGGCGAGAGAGGGGTGCCGATAGTGGTCATGTGAGATCAGGGCCTGAAGATCAAGTAAAAACAGGGATTGTACGTGCAGGGAAAGGGCGCGCCCTGGCCGGGCGGCAAGCGGGCCGGGGAGGCCGGGCCGGGCTGGCGAGGCCTGCGCCACAACGTTGCGGCTTTCGCGTTACATCCGCGAGGGGAAGCGCAAAGCATCGTGTGGCATCACGCAGATCGCCGCGGCGCGCGGGACGCGTGCACAAGGCCCGCACATGACAGGCCCTCAGCGAAGCAGCTTGCGCACATCCTGTTGCCAGGACGGTTCGCCGCATCCGGACGGGTTCTCGGGACCCATCAGCGTGAAATAGCCCCTGCCCTTCATGCACGCTTCATAGGCCCGCACCTTGGCGCACTGCCCCGTGCCGGCCTGTTGCGAGGCGGCCTTGCATTGCGCGATCGAGCGGTCCATCGGACCGAAGTCGAGGGAATCCGGATTCGCCGGGGATACGGTATCGGGGCCGCCTGCCGAGAACTCGACCGGGCCGGTGCAGCCAGCCAGCAGCGCCACGGCTGCGGATAATGCGACAGCGGGAACAGACCAACGGGATTTCATCGCCCGGGCTCCAATGCATGATGGAAGTGGATGATACGCCAATCCCTGCCGTCGCTTGCCCCGCACCTCCTTGCCCATTTGCGCGGAGCCAATACACTGGGTCAATCGGCCTCCGTCCCGGATGCCTGCCAACCAGGAATCAACATGAAGATTGACCTCTCGGGCAAGATCGCCCTCGTTTCGGGATCCACCGCCGGCATCGGCTTCGCCGCGGCAAAAGGGCTGGCCGGCGCGGGCGCCCGCGTGATCGTCAACGGCCGCAGCGAGGCCACGGTGGGCAAGGCCCTGGAAACGCTGCGCGGCGCCGTGCCCGGCGCCGATGTGGCGGGCTTCGTCGGCGACCTTGCCGACCCCGAGGCCTGCGTACGGCTGGTGGCGCAATACCCGCGGGTCGATGTCCTGGTGAACAACCTGGGCATCTTCAAGCCGCAGGACTTCTTCGAGACGCCCGACAGCGAGTGGACCCGCTTCTTCGAAACCAACGTCATGTCCGGCGTGCGGCTGTCGCGCGCCTATGCGCCGTCGATGGCCGAGCGCAAATGGGGGCGGATCGTGTTCGTCTCGTCGGAATCGGGGCTGAATATCCCCGCCGACATGATCCACTACGGCTTCTCCAAGACCGCGCAACTCGCCGTGTCGCGCGGGCTGGCCAAGCGGCTCGCCGGCACCGGCGTGACGGTCAACGCCGTGCTGCCCGGCCCCACGCTGTCCGAAGGCGTCACCGATATGCTCAAGGATGCGATCGCAAGCACGGGACAATCCGCCGAGGAGGTAGCGGCGGATTTTGTGAAGGCGCACCGCTCGTCTTCCATCATCCAGCGTGCCGCCACCGTCGAGGAAGTCGCCAACATGATCGTGTATGCCTGCTCTCCCCAGGCATCGGCTACCACTGGCGCCGCGCTGCGCGTGGATGGCGGGGTGGTCGATACGATCGCCTGACCCGCAGCCGGACTGGCGCGCGGTGGCATGGCAGGCCGCAGCACCGTCTTGCGCATTGCATCGATTCCATATAGGCTAAAACTACGATTCAATTTATCTTAGTTAAGTCATGTCTCACATCAGCACAGGTGTCGAATACGGTCTGCATTGCCTGCTGTTCCTCGTGGACCCACCGCCGGGTATCAAAGGCGCCAGTGTGCGGGACCTGGCCGATCTGCAAGGCGTCCCTGTCGAATACCTCGCCAAGCTGTTCACCAAGCTTGCCAAGGCCGACCTGGTGGTGGCAACCGAGGGCATTCGCGGCGGCTTCTCGCTGGCGCGGCCGGCTGGGAAGATCACCGTCCTGGATGTCGTGGAAGCCATCGACGGAGACAAGGCGCTGTTCGATTGCCGCGAGATCCGCTCGCGCTGCGCGCTGTTCGAGGATGCGCCGCCCGCCTGGGCCACGCGCGGCGTCTGCTCCATCCATGCGGTGATGCAGGCGGCGGAAAAGGCCATGCGGCTGGAGCTGTCAAAGCACACCCTCGCCGACCTGGCCGAACGGACCCTCGCCAAGGCAAACGCCAGCTTCGGGCCGCACGTGGTGCAGTGGCTGACGGAACGCGCCACGCATCGGCGCGGCGACCGCGACACGGATACCCGGGACTAGGCCGCGGCGATTCAGCCAACGCCGGCAAGTAAAGGCCGGACCGTCAGCGCGATTGACGGTCCGGCCTTTTTTCTCCTGCCATCAGGACATCAGGACATCAGGACACCCGGCAACGCCGCGTAAGCGAACGTTGCCGGGTGTCCGCTCACGCCACCACGATGCGGTTCGGATCGGCCGCGGCCAGTGCTTCCGCGCGATCGGCGCTGGGCGGATAGATCCACTCCGAGTTGATCTGGCTCTTCAGCTTCTTGGCATCGGCACCCACGAGCCTGACTTCGCGCTCCCAGCCCTCGGTATAAACAGCACCCCACGGACCCAGGTCCAGGCAGGTGACGTACTTCGGCTGACTGTACGGGATCGGCGCAAGGCCGAGCAGATCCGCCGCCACGTTGTGCCCCGCCGAACGGCCAAGGTTCATCGCGTGCTGGCACGACATCGCGGCGTAATTGCCTTCATCGTCCGTCGCGGCATAGGCGACGTCGCCGGTGGCGAACACGGTGTCCACGCCCTTGACGCGCAGGCTGCTGTCCACGTGCAGGCGGCCGAATGCATCGCGCGGCGCGGGGATCTGCTGCGTCAGCGAACTCGCGCGCACGCCGGCAGTCCAGATCACCGTCCTGGCATCGATGCGTTGTCCGTCCGCGGTGGTCAGGCCATTCTCGTCGACGGACGCCACCGCGGAACCAAGCCGCCAGCTGACGCCAAGTGCATCGAGCGCCTGCGTGATGACGGGGCGTGGGCCGGCACCGAGTTCGGCCGCCACTTCGTCGTTGCGATCGACCACGATCACGTTCACGTCGGCGTCCTCCCCCAGCGCCTCGCGCAGGCGCGCCGGCATTTCCGCGGCTGTCTCGATACCGGTAAAGCCGCCGCCAGCCACCACCACGGTATTGCGCGCAGGGGATTCGGGATGGTCGGCCAGACGCTTGATATGCGCCTCCAGTTCGGCCGCTTCATCAACCTGATCGACGCTGAATGCGTGCTTGTCCAGGCCGGGGATTTGCGGACGGAACAGGCGGCTGCCCGTAGCCAGCACAAGGCGGTCATACGCCACGGTGGAGCGGACCTGATCGACGCCGACCACCTCGACTTCATGGCGGTCCGCATGGATCCGCTCCACGGTGCCCTGGATGAACCGGACGCCAACCGCATCGAAGATCTCCTTGAGCGGCGCCCGCATCTGCGCGGCACCCACCTCATAGAGGCGAGGACGCACATGCAGTTCCGGCTGGGGAGCGATCAGCGCGATCTCTATGCCCGTCTCTCCCTGCTGGTCGATCAGGCGCGCCGCGCTCAGGGCGCTCCACATACCGGCAAAGCCGGCGCCAACTACCAGGATACGTTTGGTCATCATGCCACTCCGTTGAATTGATGCGTGCTTTCACTCTGCGGGACCGCCTTGCGCCGCCGCGCGGGCTTGGTCCGTGTGAAAGGGCCGGGCTGCGCCGCAGGCCCCATAACTCCGATTCTATGAGTCGTAGTTATGGAATTCAAGAAGTTTTTTTGCACGGCGAAGCCTGTGCCGGGAAGATCTCGCGCGGTGTGAGCGACGGGGCACGCCCGACTGCACACGGCGGACGGCGGAGGGCGGACGGCGGAAACTGCGATATTTCGAGTCTTGGTTTTTGGGCAAGACAAGCCCGGAGCATCGGCATGAATGCCGGAGTTCGTCACTCAGGAAGAAGGCGCCGAGCCATCACGCCGGGCCCTCTTGCGGGGTGCCGGCGTGATGGCTCGGCGTGATGGCTCGGCGTGATGGCTTTAGAGCTTCTTGCTCATGTAGAGCCGGAAGGACCCGACGGGAAAATCCCGCAACCGGCCGAACTCCGCATAGCCATGCCTCGCGTAGAACGGCGCGGCCTGCCATTCGAACGTATCCAGGCAGGCACTGTGCGCACCCAGTTCCCTGGCGCGCGCCTCGGCATCGATTAGCAGGCGCGAGCCGAGCCCCGCGCCGCGCGCTTCCTCCGCGACCCAAAGCACGTTGATCGACAGCCACTGCATCATGACGTAGCTGTTCAGGCCGCCAACTAAGTCGCCCTGCCCGTTCCTGGCGACGAGCCAGATCGGCTGGCTTTCGTATTCGCCGATTGCCGCAAAGTTGAAACGCCGCAACCGTGCGCCAACATCCCTGGCTTCCTGTTCGGTGGCGGTACTGATCCGGACGATGGACATGGACGCGGCGGCTTAACGGCTGTACTTGCCGATCACGCTCTGGCCGCCAAGCGCGTGGCCCTTGAGCGCCGACATCAGCTCCTCCCTGGTCAGCCCCGCCGGCAACGCGGTGGGCGGAAGGTCAGTCGCGATGACGGTCAGGGTGTAATGGTGCGGCGCATCGCCGATCCCGGGACAAGGCCCCCGATAGATCTTCTCGCCCCTGACGTTCTTGCCTACGGTAGCACCGTGTCCGTCGGCCTGCGCCTCGCCCTCCTTGAGCTGCCCGCGCTCGGCGGCGATGTTGTACGCAACCCAATGCGAAACGCCGAGCCCCATCGCGCCATCGGGATCCGAAAGCAGCACGGCAACCGACCTGGTGCCGGCGGGAAGATTCAACCATGACACCTGGGGCGTTACCCCCTTGCCGCCGCAAGCGTCTGTATTGTTGCCATGCAGCACAGGGATCGTGCCGCCATCCGCAAACGACGCCGAAGACACCTGCATGCCTGCCGCAAGGGCACTGCCGGCACAGACATAAAGCAGTGCGCCAGCCAGCGGCGCGAAGCGTGTTTTAGCCAGTTTCATTTTTGTCCCCGCCAATGAAATGAGTGGAATGTATGCGCAAGGCGCCGGCAAATCTGCGCGTATACCCTCTGGCATTCGCGATTGCCAGCGCGGTGATTCCGGATTTACCATGGACTTGATCGTGCTCCAGGCAGTTAATGCGTCCGGATGGTGTCCGGTGATGTCATTAGATGTAACGTTAAAAATATAACGATTAAGGGAGACATCCATGCAAGATTATCAAAGCCTCGTTTTTTTGTGCGCTATTGGCCTTGTATGCCTCTATGTATTGCTCGGTACACTCGCCCAATCCCGTGCGATCAAATTCGGTGCGCCGGCGATCGTCTCGGTCCTGATGGTGGCGTTCTCCATCTCGCCGTGGCACGTGGTGGGGTAAGTCCACCCGCGCGACAGGCCTGGTGCCGCAGCGCCTTCGCCCGGCGCAGCCTCTGCTGATTCCGCCCCGGCCTGCACGGCCGCCCCCTCAACATGCGTGAGGGGCTCGCGCCAGATTGCCCGATCGTTGCCCAATTGCCCGGGGGCGTGGCCGTCACCGTGATGGGATCCATCAGCCAGTCAGCCAGTCAGCCAGTCCGCCAGTACACATTGCGCGATGCGGCGCTGCACAATCTTCGCGCCAGGGCGCAGCCATGGCATCGCGGCGCAACAGCGCCGCTGGCAGCCACTGGCAAACGGGTTCAGCCAGGCTGGGAATTTTGGCCATTGCCGGGCGCACCGGCGTGGCCCAGAATTTCGCCAGCCCCTGTCCGGACGGACGGCTGCCATTCACAAAAGAACACCAGGAGACCATCATGCGCGACTACGCCGAGGCCATCGCCGGCTTTTCCTATGAGGCATCGATCTCGGAGCGCCTGAGCGGCAAGCTCGATGCCCTCAACGCCTGCGTTGAATGCTGCGACCGCCATGCCCTGCCCGGGCGCATCGCGCTGTTCTGGGAAAGCCGCGACGGCACCAGCGAGACCTACACCTTCACCCAGCTGCAAAAACTCTCTGCCCGGTTCGCCAGTTTCCTGAAGGCGCAGGGCATCGGGCCGGGCGACAGGGTGGCCGGCTTGCTGCCGCGCACGCCGGAGTTGCTCGTGACCATCCTGGGCACATGGCGCGCGGGCGCGGTCTACCAGCCACTGTTTACGGCCTTCGGACCGAAGGCCATCGAACACCGGCTGCAGGCCTCGGGCGCCCGCCTCGTCGTCACCGATGGCGCCAATCGCAGCAAGCTGGCAGACGTGGCGAACTGCCCGGAAGTCCTCACCGTTGGCGGCGCCAAAGGCCGCGGCCTTGTGCACGGCGACTTCAGCTTCTGGGCGGAACTCGATCGCCAGCCCGCGGACTTCGAACCGGTCTTGCGCAGCGGCAACGATCCGTTCCTGATGATGTTCACCTCCGGCACCACCGGCCCCGCCAAGCCCTTGCTGGTACCGCTCAAGGCCGTCGCCGCGTTCGCCGGCTATATGCGCGATGCGGTAGACCTGCGCCCCGAGGATGCCTTCTGGAATCTCGCCGATCCGGGCTGGGCCTATGGCTTGTATTACGCGGTGACCGGGCCGCTGGCGCTGGGGCATCCCACCACCTTCTACGACGGCCCGTTCAGCATCGAGAGCACCTGCCGCGTGATCGAAAAATACGGCATCACCAACCTGGCCGGCTCACCGACCGCCTATCGCCTGCTGATCGCGGCGGGGCAGGCCGTGGCCGGTCCGCTGCGCGGCAAGCTGCGCGCGGTCAGCAGCGCGGGCGAGCCGCTCAACCCGGAGGTGATCCGCTGGTTCGCCGGCGAGCTTGGCGTCACCATCCACGATCACTACGGCCAGACCGAGCTGGGCATGGTGCTGTGTAATCACCACGCGCTGCGCCACCCGGTGCATCTGGGCGCCGCCGGCTTTGCCAGCCCCGGCCATCGCGTGGTGGTAGTGGACGACGAAGCGCGCGAACTGCCGGCCGGCCAGCCAGGCACGCTGGCGCTGGACCTGGAGCAGTCGCCGATGTGCTGGTTCGCCGGCTATCACGAAACACCGACCGGCGCATTTGTCGGCAAGTACTACCTGACCGGCGACACTGCCGAGCTGAACCCGGACGGCAGCATCAGCTTTATCGGCCGCGCCGACGATGTCATCACCACCTCAGGCTACCGGGTTGGTCCGTTCGACGTGGAGAGCGCGTTGATCGAGCATCCGGCCGTGGTCGAGACCGCGGTGATCGGCAAGCCCGATCCCGATCGCACCGAGTTGATCAAGGCTTTCGTCGTGCTCGACCCGCAATACCGGCCAAGCCCGGAACTGGCCGAAGAACTGCGCCTGCATGTACGCAACCGCCTTGCCGCGCACGCCTATCCCCGCGAGATCGAGTTCGTGGCCGAACTGCCGAAAACGCCCAGTGGCAAGGTCCAGCGCTTCATCCTGCGCAACCAGGAAGTGGCGCGGCAACGCGAGGCGCAAGGACAGGCGTAGCGCTGCCGGCGGCAGTAACGCATGGGAGGGCGCTGCCTGGCAGCGCCCTCTTTATTTTCATCGCCGCTCCCCCGCTTTCCTTTCCCTCCCGGACGCTTTCATGTGTGACCGGAACCGCTTCCGGCAAGCCGCAAACACGTCCAATTCCATCGAACGAGATCATCGACTCCTTCGCACGGATTATTGAACTACGTGGTCCACAATGCTTTCACACACACCACACTCCACACACCGATAGACGTTCCCAGGAGAACACCATGAATCGCTTTGAAGGCAAAACCGTACTGGTCACCGGCGGCAACAGTGGAATCGGCCTGGCGAGCGCGCAAGCGTTCGCCGCGGAAGGGGCGCGCGTCATTGTCACCGGCCGCGATGCAGCGACGCTGGAAGCCGCCAGGCCCACGCTGGGCGCCAACGCCCTGGCCATCCAGAACGAGGCCGGCACCGTTGCCGCGGCCCGCGCGCTCGCGCAACGTCTTACCGACGAGGGCATCCGGCTCGACGCCGTGTTCATCAACGCGGGCATCGCCAGGTTCGCGCCCCTGTCCGACGTCGAGGAAGCCATGTGGGACCAGACCTTCAATACCAATGTGAAGGGTCCCTTCTTCCAGATCCAGGCGTTGACGCCCCTGTTCAACGAAGGTGCTTCAATCGTGCTCAACGGCTCGATCAACGCACATATCGGCATGCCGGCGTCGTCGGTTTATGCAGCCAGCAAGGCCGGCATCATCTCGCTGGCCAAGACCCTCTCCGCCGAACTGCTGCCACGCGGCGTACGCGTCAACGTGATCAGCCCGGGTCCGGTCAGCACGCCGATCTACGGCAAGCTCGGCCTGGATGCCGACACGCTGGCCAACACCGCGGCCCAGATCAAGAGCCAGATTCCGCTCGGCCGCTTCGGCGACCCGAAAGAAATCGCGGCAACCGTGCTGCACCTCTCATCGGCCGAGTCGGCGTTCATCGTCGGCACCGAGATCGTGATCGACGGTGGCATGAGCCAACTGTAAGGCGGGAGCCGGCCGACCGTACCTGGCTGGCGCACAAGGAGTCTTCCATGAGTGAAACCATTGCCTTTATCGTCCATCTGCCGGGCAAGCCGGAGCATCGCGACGAACTCGAATCCGGCCTGCTTGACGTCCTGGAGCAGATGGCCAAGGAGCCGGATTTCATCAACACGTTCCTGCATCGCTCGGCCGACGATCCGGATACGCTCATCCTGTATGAGACCTGGGCCTGCAGCCGCGAATATTTTCAAACGCATCACCTCGCGCGCCCTTACCGCAGTGCCTATGAGGCGGCGCTCCCGCGCCTGCTCAAGCGGACGCGCACGCTGGAGTTTCTCAAGCCCCTGCGCGCCTTCGAAAAGCCCGCCGCGTGAGGGCATGGAGATATCCGTTGGCTGCGGGGCGCCGGCCGCGGCGGGAACGGGGCGAAGGCTAGCCGGAGGTGGATGCCTCCGTCTCCCCGCCGGCACACGCGCCACGGCGACGGCGCTGGCCGCCGCGCTCACGCAGACGGGTCATTGCCCCGGTGGCCCAGCGCGCGCCCTGGCGCAGCCTGTAGCCCGCCAGTCCCCAATGCGTATGGGCGATATGGAGGCTGACCGTAGCACCGGAGAGTTGCGATACATGACCAGGGGCCAGAGTGCCACGAGCCGGCCCTGCCGGCGCCCGACCACGCATTGCAGTTTGCGGCCATCGACGGTGGCGTCCAGGCTGCCGTGACTGCCGTGACAGTAAGCAAACGTCTGGAAATGCTCGCCCTTTGCCTTGTGCCACAGCGCACTCCATTCCGGCTCCAGCGCGCGAAATGCCTGGACGTCACTGATCACCTCATGCGTCACGGCGTCGGTCGTCATTTTGATTCCGTGCGACAAGAGAATAGACAGCCGCATCTTAGCGGCCGTGCCTTGCCATCGAACGTGCGCCCACCAACACAGCGCCACGGCCGTGGGCGGCGCAGGTGCGGCCTGTTGAGCCGGCCTCCTGGTCCGGGCCGAAGTCATGATGTCATCCTGACAAGACAATGATGCCTGGCAGACTCAAGGGCACTGTGCCGCCAAAAGCACCCCCACGAAGCGGGGGCATACGAAAGTCGACCTTGCTGCACAGCAACAGCATGGATCCTGCCTTTGTCCGGGTATCTCCCTAGGGGCTATCCAAATAGAGGGCTCTAGAATTTGCCCTTGGATGGTGCACTGCGCAAATCAGTGATACCGCCGCCCTTCCTAATCAGATATTCGACCCGGTCCGCCCGACATCACATCCCGTGCATGCCGGCCTGGCAGCCGGGCGATTCACAGGAGAACACGCATGTTCGCTTTTCCGTCCGACCAGTTCGCCGAAGCCCAGAAAGCCCATTTCGCCAACCTGTTCGCGCTGACGAATACGGCTTTCGACGGTTTCCAGAAACTGGCCGAGCTGAACCTGCAGGCAGCGAAATCGTCCCTTGCCGAAAGCCAGGGCAACATCGAGGCTGCCTTGTCCGGCGGCGACCTGAAGGACGTATTCAACGCACAGGGCAGGTTCGCGCAGCCGGCGGCAGATAAGGCACTGGCGTATGCGCGCCATGTGTACGAAATTGCCTCGGGCACGCAGGCTGAACTCGCCAAGGCAGTGGAAGCGCAGTACGAACAGCACAACCGCAGCGTGCAGACCTTTGTCGACACGTTCGTGAAGAATGCGCCGGCAGGCTCGGAAGCGCTGACTGCCCTGCTGCAGCAGACCGTTGCCGCCGCCAACAACACTTACGAATCGGTGCAGAAGGCCACGAAGCAAGCCGCTGAAACGGTCAAGTCCAACTTCGAAGCATCGACCGCCGTGGCGTCCGGCGCGGCCCAGCAGGCTTCGCGCCGCACGGCCAAGCAGTAAGCACCTCCATCGAAGCGCAGTGCGGGAAGCTGCGCTGCGCCGCGGTTCGCATGGCACCGGTCCCGGCAACATGGCTGGAACCGGTGTTCCGCCCTGAGCCTGATCGCATGTGCCGGCGCTCGCCTGGTGTCGATCAGCGCGCCGTAGCTTGCCGATCGCGCAAGCGTCTTCGAAGACCGGTAGTCAGCGCAGATGCCCGCCGAACAGCCCGAGCAGGCCGATCACGATCAGGTAGATCGCCACGATGTAGTTCAGCAACCGCGGCATGACCAGGATAAGAATGCCCGCGATCAGCGAAATCAGCGGGCTGGCGTTCGTGATGGCGATCATGGGGATCCCCTCCACAACGATATACGCAAAGGCATGAAACAGCGGCGCGGCTCGCCAGTGCAGGACCGCGAGCGATCCGCACCGGCAAGGCCGTCCGCAACAGGCTTATGGCTTGCGCTTACTTGCCCTTGCCTTTCATCAGGTTCTTCGCCTCTTCAATATTCTGCTCCGCGCGCTTGGTGATCACGGCCAGCGCCTCGGCTTGCGATTTCTGCGCCATCTCCGCCAGTTCGCGCATGTTATTGAACGCCGTCTGCAGACCCTGCTGCACGAATTCACCCTGCTTGGCCATCGCCTCGGCCGGATTGCCGCCGGTGGTCATTTTCTGGGCCGCGGCCTGGATCTCCTGCATGGTCTTGCTCAGGATCTCCGTCTGCTTCTGCACCAGTGCCTGCATGCCTTCGTAGGCGACCTTGTTGGCCTCCGTGATGGCGTCGATATCCTTGCGCCGCGCTTCGATCACCGAAGTCATGTCGACCCCCGGTAGCTTGTACTGCTCAAGCAACTTGCTGAAATCGGTGAACGGATTTGACGTTGTAGCCATGGTGCATCTCCTCGCTGGGGGGTAGGTGAAGCAGGAAACCGGCCGCGCCGGCCGATGGGTTTTCTGTCCTAACGCCGCGCGGTAGCTCAAGTGTAGCGCGTGCCGCACGGCACTTGGAGATCAATGCGGCACCGACGCCTGCCGGGCGCCCGGCAATGCACCCGGGAACGCCATTGCGTCCGGCACGAATCGCCCGCCACCGTTCGAATTCGGCGAACACCGCCTTCAAGACAATGAACTGGCTCCCCGGAGGTGCCGCCGATACACTCGCCCGCACTATCACTATCTGTCCCGGGGAGAGGCCATGCATCATCAGGCCATGGTCGGCACCAAGGTGGAACGCCCCGGCCAGCTGAAGCTCGTCAAGGACATTCATTTCAACGGACCGCAGCAGGACGGACGAAGCCATGAGCCAAGCAGATACCAAACACTACGCCGGCGTGGAGATCAACGCCCCGGGCATCGCGACCCTCACCATCCGTGAGGCGGGCTCGCTCAACATCCTGAGCACACCGGTGATCGCCGCGCTGACCCAGGCGGTAAACGAGCTGGCCGGCCGCGACGAGATCCGCGTACTGATCGTGCAAGGCGCCGGAGAAAAAGGCTTTATCGGCGGCGCCGATATCAAGGAAATGGCGGCTCTCACCCGCGAAAGCGGCGAACGCTTTATCAGCGGCCTGCGCGGGCTTTGCGACGCGCTGCGCCACTTCCCCGTTCCGGTGATAGCGCGCATGCCGGGCTGGTGCCTCGGCGGCGGACTGGAACTGGCACTGGCCTGCGATATCCGCATCGCCGCGGACAATGCGCGCGTCGGCATGCCGGAGGTCAAGGTGGGCATCCCCTCCGTCATCCACGCCGCGCTGATGCCCCGGCTGATCGGCAACGCACGCGCCGCATGGATGTTGCTGACCGGCGAAGTCTCCGACGCCCGCGAAGCGCTGGCGTGGGGCCTGGTGAGCAAGGTGGTGCCGCTGGCGGAACTGGACGCCGAGATCGAACGCGTTGCTGCGCTGCTGGCTGGTTTCGGGCCTGCCGTGGTACGGCAGCAGAAGCGGCTGCTGCGCGAGTGGGAAGAGTCGTCACTGGATGTGTCCATCAATAACAGCGTGGCGGAGTTTGGCAGCGCGTTCGAAACCGGCGAACCGCAGCGCTATATGAATGCGTTTTTGCAACGCGAGCGGTAGCGCGCCGCCAGAAGCCGGGACAGGGTGAAGACTGTCCACCAGCATGAACAGTCTGTCCCGGCAGCTCCCTTTTCCACAATGTCCTTATGAGGCTACATTGACGCCGCTGCGATGACCGAGCCCTTGGGCCATCGCAAATCATAAGGAAATTCAAGCAATGAAATCTCGTGCATGGCTGGCGCTGTTGCCGCTTATCCCCGGCGCAGCGCTGGCGCAAGGCAGCATCACGCTCTACGGCGTGGTCGACGCCGGTATCGAATACCTGAGCCACGTGCCCACCGCCGGCGGCGGCAGTGCCTCCACGGTGCGGATGTCCACCGGCAATCTCTCCACCTCCCGCTTTGGCCTGCGCGGCACGGAAGATCTCGGCAGCGGCCTGAAAGGTGTGTTCGTGCTGGAAAACGGATTCGACCTGGACACGGGCAAGGTCAACCAGGGCGGCCGCCTGTTCGGCCGCCAGGCGTTCGTCGGCCTGCAGAACCCGTACGGCACGCTGACCCTCGGCCGCCATCAGACCCTGCTGTTCGACTTCTCGTCGGCGTTCGACCCGATGGTCATCTCGACGCGCTATTCGTTGCTGATGCATGACAAATGGATGTCCGGCCGCGCCGACAACTCCGTCAAGTTCACGGGCACCACGGGCGGCATCTATTACGGCCTGCTCTACAGCACGGGATATGACAGTACCGCCGGTGGAGAAATCCCCGGCGCCTCCAAAGCCGGCCGTGAATGGAGCGCAAGCTTCGGCTACGCCAATGGCCCATTCTCGACGCGCATGGCCTACGACGAAGTGCGCGGCAGCACCGTAGCCCTGCAGAACAATCGCGAACGCCGCGCGGCAGTGGGGGCAGCGTTCGCCTTCTCGCAACTCAAGGTCCTGGCAGGCTACCGCTATTACAGCGGCGACTTCACCACCAGTTCACTGCGCACCAACCTCTACTGGGCGGGCGTGCAGTACCAGGCAACGCCGGCACTGTCGCTCACAGGCGCTGCGTACTATACGGACGTGCGCAACTCGTCGGCCGATCCCTACAGCTTTGTGCTGTCCGGCACTTACGCGCTCTCCAAGCGCACCGACCTCTATACGATCCTCGCTTACGCGAAGAACCGCGATGACTCTGCGATGGGATTGTCCGGCTTCGGGCCGTCGCTCAACCCCAGCGCCACGACCCTCGTCAACGCCACCGAGCAGGTGGGTACCGGGCAAAGCCAGCTCGGTGCGATCGTTGGCGTGCGGCATCGCTTCTGAGAATCCGCGCGCGGGCTGCGGACAGCCCGGCGCGAATGTCCCATATCGACATTGGCCCGCTTTGGCGGGCGTTTTTTAGTCGTTATCGATTGAAGCCGTCTGGCATCCGGCCTTGCGACCCGCGCCCAACGTCCTACTTCTCCGGCATGGCCGATGAGTGATGGCTTGTAATCAGCCATTGCGCCCCATCCCAGTGATACGTATAGGTATAGCGGGCCTTGACGACGGCGCCGGTTCGGGAGAAGGTGAACGTGTAAAGCCCGGAATCGACCGCGGAATTGCACCCCAGTTCAATGCTGCGGAAGTCGATCTTTCCGGACGGGCCGTCCTGCAGGAAGTAAGAGAAATAGTCCTCTCTCTCTGCGACCGTCAAGCGAGGCTTGTTGGATACCGTCGGAAGAAGAATTGAGCGTTCCGCATAGTTGGCCACCACCTTGTGGGGATCCCCTGTTTGCAGCGACCGGTTCCACCGATCGAACAACGCCGCAATCTCCTGCTCTGACGTGACCTTGCAGCTTTCCGTTCGCGTTGCCTGCGCGTTGCCCGGGATACCCTGGTTCGTGGCGCATCCGGCGAGCGCAAGCGCCAGTACAGCAATGCTGGATAGCTTCATGGCAGCGTTCTCCCGAGTTGCAACCTGCAGTCGTTGCGTTGGAAGCCCGTCGTGGCGCAGGCGCCAGGCGGCAAGATCGCGGCTGGCGCCGCGAACTCGATTCGCCTCGTGATTTGCCCGCCCTGTTAAGGCTCTGGCAGATTCTGGTGCAGTTTTCCCGGGCGAGACATCATCCAGAAGTAGGAGAGCGGCGGCGGGAACTGATAGCGCACTTGCCGGCGCGTTAGTCGAGCGCCTCGGGCGTTGAGCATCTCGCTGGGAAACGCCGATGCGCCTGCTCGCCAACCGCCGCACCAATCACATGCGACGTCGAAGGAAGTGCACTACCGCACGCGTTGCCAACCGCGCGCTTGCCGCCCCACGCAACCATCGACTATGTTGAACCTCAAGGCCGACGTGGCCACTGCCATGAGGAGCAATGATGAACAGGGTCACAGGACACCTGGCCGTGCTCGTTGTCTTGGGCCTGTCCCCCTTCGATGGCGCGCAGGCATCCGACATCAACTGTAAGTCAGCGCTGGGCGCGGGATCGGTCCGCTGCGAAGACCCACACGGCAACGGGACAAGATGTACGCAGGTGACCGACGACCGCCCGCGTAACAGGCACCTGGTCTGCGATGACCCGCAGCTCTCGATGCGCTACGAGCGCATCTACGCCGAGCAGCAGAGGCTGCTGCGGACCGGCGTCACGAACGATGCCGACGTCGGCGCCTGGCGCATCAAAAGGGATGCCTGCGGCTCCGTGCGCTGTCTTGATAACCTGTTCCACCAATGGTGGCGGTGGCGGGATGCTGCCCGCATCAAGCCGGCATCGCGATCCGTCCCGCCAGGGACGGCCGTTGCGGCGCCGGTCCCGCCAAAGCAGGCACCTGCACCTGCCGCGGAAGATCGGGCGACGCCGGCTCAGTGGATTGCCATGCAAGAGAACCCGCAACCGATCGGGCCAACACCGCCGGCGGCTGCCTCCTTTCAGGCCTCGCCGACCTCGATCGCAACCGGGCAAGCCATGCCCAAGCCAGCATCGGGCGCCGTCGGATTGCCGGGCCTGCTGACAGGCTTCGCCGCCTTCGGCATTGGCGCGGCCTGCCTGTGGAAACGCAAGCGCGATCGGCGCGCCTCGCCACAACATGAACAGCCTCGGACCCTCTCAACGTCCATGGCGATCGTCTATGGCTTGCTCATCGTGAATGCACTGCTTCTGGCGTTCACGCTGGGGTTGAGTTAGACACCTCGCCGCTACCGCCGTGACGCGGCCAAGCCGCCGGTGTCAGAACACGCCAAGCGCCAGACCCGCCGCCAATCCGGCACCTAGTTCGGCGCAGCGCGCAAGGTCTTCCGCGCCGATCTCCTTGCGCGCCAGAATGCGTTCCGGCGTCTGTGCATGGGTACAGATGATCAGGCCTGGCGCCACACACTTGAGGCGCCAGCCAGTGGCGATGCGTTCGACCTGACGCAGTGCGTTCTGCCCGTCGCTGCCGGCACAGATCATGGCCGCGTACGGTCGGCCATTCACACGGTCAAGTGCCGCGTAGTAGCAGCGATCGAAAAAGTCTTTCATCATCCCGGACATCGCAGCCAGGTTCTCCGGCGTCGCGAACAGATAGCCATCGGCTGCCAGCACATCGTCCGGACCGGTCTCGGCCGCACGCTGCAGCTTGACTGCGACGCCAGACTGCATGCGCGCCGCATCGGCTGCCGTCTCGGCCATCTGCTGTGTTCCCCCGGTCATTGTGTGATAGATGATCAGCAGCGTCTTCATTCGCTCCCACTCGCCGTCCGTCGATACCGTGCCGACTGTATCACGCTCCCGTCACGAAACCACGCCCCGAAAACCATCCGCCACGGACGAGCCATCTTGCTACTCGAGCACGAAGCTGCGCACCTGCACCGCCTCCGAATCCAGCCCGACCTGGACATTGAAATCGCCTGGCTCGACGGCATACTCGAGTTTCGCGTTGAAGAACTTCAGTTTCTCCTCGTCTATGCTGAAATGCACCACGCGCTCCTCACCGGCCTTGAGCATGAGCTTGCGGAAGTCCTTCAACTCCTTCACCGGCCGTACCACGGAGGCGGCGACATCCTGGAGATACAGCTGGACAACGGTTTCCCCGTCGCGCTGCCCGGTGTTCTTCACGGTCACGCTGGCCTCGATCCGGCCATTGCGCGCCATGGTCCGGCTAGACAGCATGAAGTCCGACACGCTGAATTCCGTATAGCTCAGCCCGTAGCCGAACGGGTACAGCGGGCCGGCCGGCTCCTCGAAGTATTGAGAGGTGTAGTTCCGTGGCTTGCCTTGTACGAATGGGCGTCCGATGCGCGGATGGTTGTAATAGGTCGGAATCTGGCCGATCGAGCGCGGGAAGGAAATGGGCAGCTTGCCCGACGGGTTGTAATCGCCGAACAGCACGTCGGCGATAGCATGGCCGCCTTCGGTGCCGGCATACCAGGTCTCAAGCAGTGCATCGGCGTTCTCCTTCTCCCAGTTGAGCGCCAGGGGGCGGCCGTTCATCAGTACCACCACCATCGGCTTGCCGGTCGTCCTGAGCGCCTTGAGCAGGGTCTCCTGGCTTCCCGGCAGTGAAAGGCTTGTGCGGCTCGACGCCTCGTGCGACATGCCGCGCGACTCGCCCACGGCCACCACGATCACATCGGCACTGCGCGCTGCCTTTACCGCCTCGGCAATCATGTCGCCCGGCGGACGCTTGTCTTGCACAATCTCGGGCTTGTCCCAATTCATCAAGTTCAGATACCCGACCACGCCGGCATCGTCGGTCACGTTCGCGCCGCGGGCATAGACCACGCGGCCCTTGTCGCCGACTGCGTCGCGCATGCCGTGCAGCAGCGTGACCGACTGCCGGGATTTGCCGACCGCGGACCAGCTTCCCATGATGTCGATGGGCGCATCGGCCAGCGGCCCGATAACCGCGATCGTTCCGGTCTTCTTCAGGGGCAGCGTCCGGCCGCGGTTCTCAAGCAGGACCAGCGACTTGCGCGCGGCGGCGCGTGCCGCCGCCCGGTGCAGGCGGCTCTCCGCGTCGACGTCCGGCGGGTCCTGCGCTGCGACACCGATGCGCCGGTAGGGGTCCTGGAACAGCCCCAGGTCGTACTTGGCGCCCAGCACCTCCCGCACTGCGTCGTCGACGTCACGCACGGACACTTCGCCCGATTTCACGAGCCCTGCCAGGTGCGCCAGGTAAGCCGAGTCGTGCATGCTCATATCGACGCCGGCCTGGATGGCGAGCCTGGCGGCCTCGCGCCCGTCCTTTGCCACGCCATGCAGCGTCAGCTCGTCGATTGCCCCGTGGTCGCTCACCGTGATGCCCTTGAACCCCCAAGTCTTGCGCAGCAGGTCCCTCAGCAGCCACTTGTTGGACGTGGCCGGCACGCCGTTGATTGAATTCAGCGCAATCATGACCCCGCCGGCGCCAGCATCGACGCCGGCCCGGTACGGCGGCAGATAATCCTGGAGCATGCGGTTCGGGCTCATGTCGACCGTGTTGTAGTCGCGCCCGCCTTCCACGGCTCCGTATAGCGCGAAGTGCTTGACAACGGCCATCACGCTGTCGGCATTGGCCAGCGATGTTCCCTGCAACCCCCTGACGCTGGCCTGGGCGCACAGCGAGACAAGATAGGGATCCTCGCCAAATCCTTCGGACGTGCGCCCCCAGCGAGGATCTCGGGAGATGTCGAGCATTGGCGCGAAGGTCATGTCAAGGCCATCCGCGCTGGCTTCAATGGCCGAGACACGTGCACTCTGCGTCACTGTCTCCATGTCCCAGCTCGATGCGAGACCCGGGCTGATCGGGAATACGGTGCGGTGCCCGTGTACCACGTCGTACGCGAAGAAGAGGGGAATCTTCAGGCGGCTGTGCGTCACTGCCGCGTCCTGCATGGGCCGGTTGTCCTGTCGCCTCACCGAATTGAACGTGCCGCCTACCCGGCCCGCCGCGATCTCCTTGAGCAACTGGGGCTGCGGCATGTCATCGCCGATGCTGATGAGGCGCAGCTGGCCGACCTTCTCGTCGAGCGTCATCCGTCCCATGAGATCGGCGATGAATGCGTTCTTGTCGTCGGGGGAAGCCGACGCGGGACCGGCAAGAACCGGCAAACAGACCAGGCTGGCCGACAGGACCAGCGAAGAGAGCATTCTCATCAGATAGTTGTCCAAGTGTCCAAGGATCCAGGCGGTGCGACAGGGTAGCCGCCCCGCGATGGTGCACACCTCCCCTTCTACAGGTATGCGAAGCGAAATACGTTATCTTTCTGTATTGCGTGTGCAGTTTACCGCCACTGCACCAGCGGCTTTCGCCGCACTTGCAGGACAGCAGCATTCCCTAACGTGCATTTTCTGGAGAGACTTGTGGTTCCTGCCGCCATCGCCGCGTCGTTACGTACCAAGACGCAAACCGCCTTGCCAGCGCTTATGGCCGCCTGGGCGCTGCAGTGCGGCACCCAGGCTTGCGCGTTCTCCCTGGACGACGTGACACCCCGCGCCAGGACCCTGGCCGACATGCCATATGCCGCGCCGGTCAGCAACCTGCCACCCGTGTTCAGCCAGATGCAGTTTGCCGACTACATCAAGATCCAGCCCCGAAGCGACAAGATGGAGTGGAAGGACGCGGGCACGCCGTTCCGCCTGGGCTTCTACCACCAGGGCATGCAGTTCAGCAGCCCGGTTCGCATCAACGAGATCGTCGGTGACGCAGTCCACGAGATCAAATACAACCCGGAGCGGTTCAACTTCGGCGACCTGAAGTTCGACAAGTCCGCGACCGGCAAGCTTGGCTATGCCGGCTTTCGGGTGCTCTACCCGATCAACCGCGCCGACAAGCTCGACGAGATCATGAGTGTGCTGGGCGCCAGCTATTTCCGGGTCATCGGCAAGAACCAGGTGTATGGACTGTCCAGTCGTGGCCTGGCCATCGATACCGGGTTGCCCGTAGCCGAGGAGTTCCCAGCCTTCCGCGAGTTCTGGATCGCCCGGCCCGATCCGCAGGACAAGCATCTCGTGTTCTACGCCCTGCTTGACTCGCCACGCGCCACCGGCGCTTACCGCTTCGACCTCTACCCCGGTGAGGACACGATCCTCAAGGTGCAGGCGCGCATCTTTCTGCGTGGGGCCCCGACCAAGCTCGGCGTTGCGCCGTTGACCAGCATGTTCCTGTTCGGGCCGAACCAGCAACGCGATCCGAACAACTTCCGGCCGGCCCTGCATGACTCCAACGGCCTCGCCATCCACACGGGAAATGGCGAATGGCTGTGGCGGCCGCTGAACAACCCGCGCAACCTCGCCATCAGCACCTTCCAGGTCACGAATCCAAGGGGCTTCGGGCTGCTCCAGCGCGGGCGCGAGTTCTCTGTTTATGAAGACCTGAAGGACCGCTATGACCTGCGCCCGAGCGCCTGGATCGAACCGCAGGGCGACTGGGGAAAAGGCAAGGTCGAGCTCGTGGAAATCCCCTCGCCGGACGAGACCAACGACAACATCGTCGCCTTCTGGACGCCGGACCAGTTGCCGCCCAGGGGCCAGCCGCTGCGGGCGGATTACACGATGCACTGGACCATGAATGAGCGCGCCCTGCTCAACAAGGATCTGGCCTGGGTCAAGCAGACGCTGCGCTCTGCGGGAGAAATCACGCAGGCCAACCTGATCCGCCGCCTCGATGGCAGCACCGGCCTTGTAGTCGATTTCGAAGGCCCCGTGCTCGCTGACCTTCCAGCCGGCACGCAGGTCGGCGCACAGGTCAGCGTGAGCGAGAACGCCGAACTGCTCGCCAACGTGCTGGAGCCCAATCCTGTCACCAAAGGCTGGCGGCTGAATCTGCGGATCAAAGTCAAGGATCCGCGGAAAGTGGTGGAAATGCGCGCCGCGCTGGTGTCCGGCGACAAGACGCTAAGCGAGACGTGGAGCTACCAGCTGCCGCCAAATTCGGTCGGAGGACAATAAGCGGAATCGCCGCCGCGCATGAGTGCCTGCGACGAGCCGCATGCGTCAGCTGCCGAAGCCGCACACTGGCATCACGACGGTCGGCAGCACGTGCGGAGTCGGCCGGCAGGGCTGAGACACTCCCTTACTTTTTTGCAGAACCGATCGGGATCGAAACCGTCGCGAACAGCGCATAGCCTTCCGTGCGGTTCTGCGCCCCGAACTCCTTGTAGCCACGCAGGTTCAGGTATGCCTGCTGGCCGCCGACTGTGAACAGGCAACCAACCTCAGGGCCAACCGCATACACTTTCGATTTGAAATCACCGAGCGCCTGCGCTCGCAGGGCACCAGCCAAGCCGCTGGTCGGATAGGTGTCGGCGGTAAGCTGCCGATACGCGTAGCCGACGATGCCCACATGCCACCGCTCGGATAAGAACTGCGATACTGCCCAGTCGACATGCGCGTCGATGCCGCTCCGGTAGTTCACACTGGTGTTCTTAAGGTTGTAGGTGAGGCCCATCACGACGGAGAACTCGTGCCCTGTCTTCTCATTCAGATAGGTGTAGCCGGCGCCGGCGTCGATTGCGGCATGACCGATACCGATGTTGGCAAGCCGCTGACTGTTGTATGCACCGGTCGGTATATCGCCCGTCAGATAAGTCATCCAGTTGTGGGAATCCTTGTTCCATGAAAGGCTCCCGAACGGATAGAGATCGGTGCCGCCAGTTATCGCGTCAGACCGACTGGCCTGCGCTCCACGGGTCGCGAGCGCAATCGACGAATTTACGTCGTCATTATTCCTGCCGATACCAAAACTAATGCCGACATAGGGCTGGCCGCCCAATATCCTTTGTTCCGTCGCGTACCCGGGTTGCACGAGCAGTTGGGGCAACCGCGTACTCAGACCCGCCGAAACCGTCCCGCCGATATTAAAAGACTTTCCCCCGCCCGCGCTACCGTTGTAGTAGTAAGGCAGGGCAGCCACTGACCAGCCCGGCGACTCGGGCACAGCGGCAAGGCTCGGGAATTGTCCTGAAGACCAGAACGGCACGCCACCCTGGTCGGCGCGCGCCACGTGCGATACGAGTGTCAGCACCGCACCGCCGCAGGCTGCGGCCATGAGCTTCTGTCTGCAGACCGTCTTCATCGCTGCGTACTTCCTGGTCCTGTCATTTCCCCAGCGGCGTGCGGGCGGCGCCCATGGCGAGCTTGATCAAATAGTTCGGCGCAAGATGGCAAGCCATCAACCTGCGGGCACCCTTCCGCCTCCATCTGAGTGCACTTTTTCAGTTTAGGTGAGCCACGGCGTTTTCACATAGCCTCGTCGCCGACGAGCCGCCGCCCGCGTGGCCTTGATGATCGGCTCACAGCTTTGAAAAAACGGACCCTAACGCCAATGAACTTTCTGTCGGTACGCTACAGCAATTCCCGGTTCGCTGGAGCGACCGGCTGTCGGGGCGCCTGTTCATTGCAGCCAGCGCCCAGCCGGGTGTGATTGCGCTGGCGGTGATGATCCTGATGATCTGCTGGGTGCCGGGTTGGCTGTCCTGCAACTTTGTCCACACCACGGTCTTCGCCATTCCGCTCGAGCGCCCGCCCGACACCGGGTCAGGAGCCGGCGGCAGGCGCCGCCACCTTGCGTCCGGCCATATGGTGGAGATACGCAAGCAAGTCCTTCAGATCCGCGTCGGACAGCGTTTTCCTGTCGATCGCCGACATGCGCGCGTTAGGCCACCAGCGCAGCGACTGCGGGTCACGGATCAGCCTGGCCAGCTTGTCGTCGCCCAGATACTCGACCGGGCTGTACGGCACATTCAGATCGGGGCCAAGCTGCGCATCGCCGACGCGGTTGAGAGAGTGGCACGAAAAGCAGACGCGCTGGAATGTCGCAAAGCCGCGCGCGACCGGTCCGCCGGCCGGCAGGCTGGCGGCGGGCCGGATTGCCGCAAAACGCTCGGCAGGCGAAGCGGTGATGTCGATGCGCACGATGCTGTACGTCCAGAGACTCTCATTGATCACGGAGGTGGCGCGGCCCGCCGGCACTGTCCAGATCAGGCGGAACGGCCCGATGTCCTGGCCCTTGAGCGTCGGCCATGGCGAGTCGGGATTTTCCACCGCCAGCCAGGCGCGCGGCTCGTCAACGCTATCGGCCAGCAGCAGGCGCATCGGCAGGTGGGAAATATAGCCGTCGCTGGCTGCGGTCGTCGCACTTGCATCGGCCGTCACCGGCATGCCGCGCAGCAGCGCCGCCAGGGGGATAGCCTTGAACGTCAGCCGCTGCTTCAGGTTGTCGTCGTCCACCGTCACGTCGGTCAGGCGGCGGTCATTCAGCAGCGCCTCCCGCGTCCAGTTGCGCTGTTGCGCACCGGCGGCAATGGTCAGCGTCGCCGTGTCCGCGGCGCACGCCGGGCCTGCCAGGAACGCCATTGCGCAGCCAAGCGCGCCAACGGCCATTGCGATCCAGGCTTTCATGCGTTCTCTCCAGAGCGAGCGAAATTTGCGAGGCGTTCCTGCTGTCGAGAGCGCCGGGAGCAGGATGAACAGCGGCGCGAAGTGCACCCGCGCGCCCGCGCTCCCGCCGTTCGAGCGCACAGTGTATGCGAAAGAAACCGGCTTCAGATATTCCACCGCTGCGCAATCTCCGACAGCCGCTGCCGCAACGCATCGAACTCGCCGGATAGTCTCAGCGTCAACGATACATAGCCGGCCCATTGCGCGGGTATGGCTTCCGCCATGCGTTCGAGTTGCGAATCGCCGCGCGGCTCCAGGCGCGCGACGACGCCGTGCGTCAGGGCGCGTGCCATGCCGATCAGCATGGCGCTGATGCGGCGCGTTTCTTCGCCGAGGCATTCCTGGATGACAGCCCTGGATTCGTCGTCGAAGCACGGACGGGTGGCGGCCAGCACTTCCAGCAGGCTGATGCTGACCCGCATGCCGTGCTGGATTGCCTCGAGCTGTTCCATCGACACGTTGATCTCCTTGGCCACGGATGGCATCAGGGATCGCAGCTGCACCAGCAGGCCGCCTTGCAGGACCATGGCGCGCTGCAGTTCGGCCTTGTCGAGGGCGGCATCCGTGGCGATGGCTGTGTGCATCCTCGCGCAGCTGCGCAGTGCCTCGGCCAGCTTGTAGCGCCACGAGTACGTGGCGTGCAGGGGCAAGGCGAAGGAAAACAGCAGCGCGATTGCGATGCCGATCAACACATCGGCCGCGCGCCACAACCCGTCGGCGACGGCGTTCTCGCCGTGGCCCGCGACGATGAAGATGGTAATGGCGGAAAGCAGCGCGATATAGCCGCCCTTGCCAATTGCCTGGTACGCACAGATGGCACAGGCGATCACGATCAGCACGTAGCTGAGCAGGGGCACGTGGAAATACGATTGCTGCAGGATGATCAACAGCCCCGCCCCCGCCCCGATCAGCGTGCCGAGCGCGCGCTCGGCGGCCTTCTTGCGGATGTTGCCATGGTGCTGCAAGCCGCCGATGACGACCAGCAGCGTAATGGATGCCCATTCGCCGTGAGGCAGGTGGATCCCCGTGGTCAGCGCGATGGAGGTCAGCAGCCCGAGCGCCACCCTGGCGGCGTGAATCTGCCGGGCGTAGCGATAGCGGCGGGCCGGATCCAGCAGCGGGCGCAGCACGCGCCGCAGCACAGGAGGAAGGTGCGTGGATAGCGGGCTGGTCATTTGGGCGCGGCGGCGGGACTTGCGATGCCTTCATCCACGCGCTGCAACAGATGCGGGAAGAAGGGATTGGACGACATGCGGATCAGCGCATCCAGGCTGACGATCAGCGCCGCCTGTTCGCCGCGCGCTGCCATCGCGCCGGGCTGCGCGCCGTAGAGGCCGTCGCCCGGCGGGAACGGCAGCGCCACAAGGGAGGACGAACGGACGTCGGGCGGATAGCGCAAGCCAGGCGGCAGTGTTTGCACCGTGGCGCTGCCGCTCGGTGTGACCTGCCCGACCACGTCCAGCGTGCTCGTTCGAGGCATCGCGATACAAGTCATAGCCTGCGCGGCCAAAGCGGCCGGGTTCTCTGCGTTGCCTTCCCGGAGCCGGGCGATGTCACCAGGGTTCATTGCACTTTCTCCAGTCGAAAAAAGCACTTGATTCTATCCCTGCCGGTTCGGGAAGAAACGGAAATCGGCTGCGCGCGTCCGATCGCTCCGTCAGCGCCTGACGTCCGGCGCCCCTCCGCCACCAACCGCACCAGCCCGCGCGGGTGGCAGCGCAGGTGCCCGGCGCATGCCAAGAATGGCGTCCATACGCAAACCCGTTAATTTCTGATTAAGAAACAATTTCCTTCATTTTTTCATAACTGTTTACATATCGTTGTCACACTACCGACGCAAACTCTCGGTGCCGCATTGGTGGATGGTCCCCGGCTAGCTTCGAGCCCATGACCTCCCCGGCAGCAGGGACCCTTATTCGCCCAGACAAGAAAACCGAGATTGATAGTGAAAAAAACGCTCCTCGCACTGACCGCCGCAGCCGCGGCATGCTCCGCCTCCGGTATCGCCTCCGCCCAGACTGCCTCCAGCGTGACGCTCTACGGCATCGCCGATGCCGGCATCAGCTACCAAAGCCATGTGCAGGGCCCCAACGGGGGCGGCGCACTGTATGGCGTGACATCCGGCGGCCTTTCCGGTTCGCGCTGGGGTATTCGCGGCGTGGAAGATCTCGGCAACAACCTGAAGGGCATCTTCGTACTGGAAAGCGGCTTCGACATCGACACGGGCAAGTCCGGCCAGGGCAACCGCCTGTTCGGCCGCCAGGCTTATGTCGGCTTGCAGAACGACCTTGGCGCCATCACGCTGGGCCGCCAGCAAAATGCCTTGTATGACCTGTTCGGTGCCTATGACCCGATGGCGGTCGGCAGCAGCTACTCGCTCAACTCGGTCGATACCCAGGGCTTCAACGGCCGCGCAGACAACGCCGTCAAGTACACCGGCAAGTTCGGCGGCCTGATCGCAACCGGCTTCTACAGCTTCGGCCGCGATGGCAACGTCGCCAACGGCGGCGAAGTACCGGGTAGCTTCCGGGTCGGCAAGAATTTCGGCGGTGGCGTGGCGTACGCCACCGGCCCGGTCTCGGTGGGTGTCGCCTATGACCAGTACCAGGGCAGCACCGTTGCCACGTCCGGCGCCGCGGCCAAGCGCGCCGCCATCGGCGGGTCTTATGCCTTCGGCGATGCGAAGGTGTTCGCCGGCTACCGCTGGCTGCGCGACGAACTCACCAGTGCGACCTCGGTGCGCCAGGACAACCTGTACTGGCTTGGCGCGCTGTACAAGATCACGCCCGCCTTCAGCCTGACCGGCGCGGCTTACTACACCGATGCCCGCAAGGACAGCAACGATTCGTGGATGTTCGTGCTGAATGCGGACTATGCCTTGTCCAAGCGCACCGACGCCTACCTGCTGCTCGGCTACGTGAACAACAAGGGGCAGGCCACCTACGGCGTCACCAACGCGATGAATACGCTGGCGGGCCAGAACCAGACCGGCGTCATGGCCGGCGTGCGCCACCGCTTCTGACCTCCATCGCGGCACAAGCTGGCGGGCTGGCGGGCCACGCCAGCGAACGATCATATCGACCTTGGCTTGTTCACTGAGTCGGAGGACGTTAGGCCGGCAGCGATGCCGGCCATTTTTTGGCGCCTTCGGGGTTGGGCGTCAGCCTCCGGTGAAGAGCTTGCTCGGCGCGATGTACACGCGGATACCGCCGGCCTGTGCCACATTCGGGAAAATGGTCTTCATATCGACCGACGTTCCCCCGAGCGCCTCCAGGAAGGTCCAGCCGACGGTCGTGTTGCCGGCGCGGAAGGCCACCGATTCCCCGGACGCCACGTTCACGTAGTTCATGCCCGGCGTCAGCGTCACGGTGCGGGTCGTCGTGCTCACGTCCGCGGGGCTGCCGAACAGGGCGGCGATCCGGTCGGCCTTTGCAACGGGTAGTGGCGCTTGCGGCGCTTGCGTGGGCGCCGTGGCGCTCCAGGCTGATGAGATGCCGAGGATGGAGAGTGCCAGCGCGGCGGCAAGCGTTTGCTTCTTGGTCATTGTGTTTTCCTTGTGCCTGCCCTTGTTTGTCGGGTAGGTAGGAAAAGTGTAGCTACGCCGCCATTATTCTAAAAATGATATATATAACACCAATCAAGTCGCTTTTTTCATGATTGGTGGTGATGCCAGCGACGATTCCGCACGGCATGGGCGGTCCGGCCCATGCGTAAGGGAAGCGCACTCCGGCGCATTGCGCAGGGCCGGTTCCCTGGCAGTTGGCGCGCGAATCCGCGCCAACCCTGGGAATCCGGATCCGCGCTCAGACCAGGTTGAGACGTACGTCGATATTGCCGCGCGTGGCATTCGAGTACGGGCAGACGATGTGTGCCTTGTCCACCAGCGACTGCGCGACGGCACGGTCCAGCCCCGGCAGCGCGATGTTCAGGTCCACCTCAATGCCAAAGCCCGTGGGAATGGCACCGATGCCAACCTGCCCGGTGATGGCGGTATCGGCAGGCAGCGCCACCTTGTCGCGGGCCGCGACGAACTTCAGCGCGCCGAGGAAACAAGCCGAATAGCCGGCGGCGAACAACTGTTCCGGGTTGGTGCCCGCGCCGCCCGCGCCGCCAAGTTCGCGCGGCGTGGCCAGCTTGACGTCCAGCACATTGTCAGACGATACCGCGCGGCCGTCACGGCCTCCGGTTGCGGTGGCGGTAGCGCGGTAGAGGACTTTTTCGATTGACATGATGACACTCCTGATAAGTGATAAAGCCGGCTCGTCGAGCCTGCGGTTCGAGAAAGCCCGGGAGCCTTCCATATTAAATAGCCAACTATTAAATAGCGCGCTATATAAATTACATTAAAAACGGGCCGCCCTCCTGCCTGGCCTGCCTGGCACCAGTGGCTCGCATCGCCCTGGCGCCGCGATCCCGATCAGCCACCTGCTTCGGCGAACCGTTCGCGCAACTTGTCCAGTTCCGCCTTCACCGCCACGACCTGCTCCACGCTGCACGCCGAAGCGCACAGCACCGCGCGGGGCACGGCCTCGGCCGGCTCCTTGAGCGCACGACCTTCGGCGGTCAGCGAGACGATGACCTGGCGCTCATCCGCGGCGGCGCGCTCGCGCCGCACCAGTTGCTGGGCTTCCATCCGCTTGAGCAACGGCGTCAGCGTGGCCGAATCCAGGTGCAGCCGCGCGCCGATTTCCGAAACGGTCAGGCCATCGGCCTCCCACAGCACCATCATCACCAGGTATTGCGGATAGGTCAGGCCCAACGGCGCCAGCAGCTTGCGGTACAGCTTGTTCAGCGCGAGCGACGTGGCGTACACGGAAAAGCAGAACTGCTGGTCCAGCAGCAGCGCGGACGCGGCACTGGGCGTGGCGTCAGGTGCGGCTTGCTTGGTCCGGGAGGTGCGTTTCGTGTCCATGGGCTCAAATTTATATAGTGCACGATTAAATTGCAAGCTATTTTTCAGAGCATCGATAGGGGCTGCCGCTGCTATTCCCTTGAGATTTCCATATCCTTACACTAAAGTAAGGAATCAGGTTACGTAGGAGAGCGCATAGTGACGTCAGCAACAATCACATCTAAAGGGCAGGTCACCATCCCTGTCGACGTGCGCAATGCGTTAGGCGTAGGTTCAGGTGACCGGATCGAATTCATCATGAATGAGCAATCTGGTCGTTATGAGGTCATTCCAGCCATTCAATCGGTAACGGCACTGAAAGGCATCATTGGCAGTCCGAAACGGCCGGTCTCGGTCGAGGATATGAACGCTGCCATCGCCGGGCAAGGAGCCTCGGCGCGATGATTGGCCTCGATACCAATGTACTTGTTCGTTACATTGCGCAAGACGATGCCGTGCAGTCACCCAAAGCCAATGCCCTGATCGAGTCGCTATCGACCGAGCGGCAAGGCTACGTGACGCAAGTGGTACTGGTCGAGGTCGTCTGGGTGTTGAGCAAATGCTATGACGCGCAACGCGAAGATATCGTTCGGGTTATCGAGACGCTGCTGCGGACGAAAGAACTCGCCGTTGAAGCGTCAGAGACAGTTTGGAAAGCCCTAAGGGTGTTTGCCTCCTCAGCAGCCGACTTCGCGGACTGCTTGATCGAACGCGCCTGCCACGAAGCGCAATGTGAATACACGGCCACGTTTGACGTGAAAGCGGCCAGGTCAGCCGGACTTAATCTCATCAAGTAGAGAAAGGGTCCGTCGGCGTGCCCTGGTGAAAGAACATCTGCCAGCCCTTGTCGGTAAGCTTCCAGATCGAAGTGCGAAGGGTATGCCGCTCCAGCCGGCCGTCCGGCCGCCGGCACGCCGACCGGTAGTTCAGCATGGCCACGTCTGGCGCGAGCTGCCGCAGCGAGAAGTCCTGCGCCCATATCGTGCCGGTTGCGGCCTCGGGGGGCAGTTCGCCGAGCGTCTCGGCCTTGGTGTGAATGCCCCCGGACCGGCCAATCTCCAGGAAGCTGTCATGCAGCAGCACGTCCAGCCGATCCCTGTCGCCGCCGGCGGCAGGCTGGTGTAGTTCGGTTTCAAGCTGCTGCAGCACCGGCAGCAGTGCCTTATCTTCATTCATACCGGGGCACTCCTCTCTCAAGCTCGTTAGCGTCTTGCTTCCCGGATCACGGCGCATCCTCATCCAGGCCAATCGCCGTCGTATCGATCCGCTCGACCTTCCCCTTCTGGCGCACTTCCGTACGCAGCACGAACGCCTCGGTCGGACAGTACCAGTCGGTGACGTTCATGATCGTCGGCTCGGTCTGGATGAGGTCGTCTCCCATCATCAATGGCCCCAGCGAGGATCGCTTCTCATAGGTGATGGGCATGCATTCGCGGCGGCCCATCGCGGTCTCGATGGATTGCGCGCGGCCGACCCGGCGCTCGCCGATGGAGACCGAGGCCGAGGGGGCCCGAATGGTCGTGACCATCTCGTCCGTTGCCAGGCTATGTATCTCCAGGTCCAGGCTGGAACTGAGGGTCTCGCCAGGCAGCACGACGCCCTCCCTGATGGCCAGGCCCGCATAGCCCAGCACGCCCTTGCCCTGGAACGAGGCCTGCCCGAACAGGCGCGTATAGCGCGCCTGCGCATTGATGGTGGCGCGCTGGCTGCTCACAGTGGCCACCGCGCCGGGCGTAGCGCCCCGGTCAAAGCTCATCCTGTGCACCTGATCCATGACCACCGGCGGGCCCATCATGGCCGCCAGCGCCGATTTGGAGTGGATCGACAGCCATGCGCTGCAGCCCTTCTCCGTGATCGAAGGATGCCGGATGGTCATGGTGATCGACATCGGCATGTCGCCACTGGCCTCCATCTGCGCGCGCGCGCCCGACTGGAACCAGGGCGCGTCGCAGATGGTGCCGGGGACGCCTTCGGGCGCCGCGCTGCCGGCATTCCCTTGCTGTGCCATGCCTTCATCGGCAAGCCCGCATAACAGCAATGAAAATAACACCGCGCCCAGTCTTCTGAAGGCGCGCGTCGGCCCGTAACGGTGAGCGGTCATGTCTTGTCCCAAGCGCTGGCGATCCCCCTGGATAGAGGGATTTCGGCCCGGCCGGGCCGCCAGCATGCCCCGAAGGTAGCACTTGGCATCGCGGCTCACAACCGGGACAGACACCGGAATGGAAAAATCCATGCCCGGCAAAAAAGTGCTTACTTCTGCCCGTCAGCGGATTGCGGCCGGGCCGGCGCCGCGACGCCCTGGCGGTCACCGAACAAGGGGTAAGGCACCCCGCGCGCAGGATCGTCGGTGGTCTGGTCTATCACGATCTCCACATCCGCCACCTCGCGCAGCGCCGCCATGAACGGCTCATGCGCGAAGCCACGTCCCACGCAGCCCTGCACCAGCAGCCAGCGCCCCCGCACCGTGAGCCACAGCGTGGAATCCTGCCAGCCCGGCATGGCGAGCGACAGCGACTGCAGGCGGCGGCGCGTGCTTTCCACTATCTCCTTCTCGTACTGGTAGGAATTGGCGAGGCGGCAGCGGCCTTCCACATAGCAGTGGTTGCCATCTTCGATCCGGTGATGGGCATCGCGCCGCCATTGCGCCTCGTCCACGCGGGGCCCGAGCGGCTCCGGGCAACCGGCGATGCGCGAAGAGATCTGGAAGAAGGGATCGCGGCCACGGTTTTCCTTGTCGTTATCGCCGCCGCGCGCGGGCCCGGCCAGCATGGCGGCGCCGGCGAGCGCAACCATGGCGATCCGCACGGAAGCAAACGAACGATGGACGGGCACGGCGGACTCCCCGGTAACGGTTACGTCTGCATAGCATAGGACCAGCCGCGGCCAGGTGAAAGTCCGGCCAGACGCGGGTGCTTCGGCCCGGTTTCCCCGCTTTTTGCGCCAGGGGGCCTGGGCTTTCGCAGCGTGCCGCGCGAAAGCGCGTGAGCGCATCCACGTACAATCTCCGCAATGAATACTCCCGCCGCTAAAGCCTTCGGCTTGTAGCGGGGGTTTCCGGGTTCGGCGACTCATGCACCTTGCGGTTGCCCGCCCGGTGTCTTACTCGAGTCTCCCCCGGCGTAGAGGTCCCATCGGACCCCGGTTCGGAGCATCCCGCCCCTACCTTGTTTCTGAGGCGCATCGTCTTCTTCTTGCCCTTGGCCGAGAACTCGCCCGACCGGACCAGGGCCACCCCACGAGTTCTTGCCCTTGGCCGAGAACTCGCCCGACCGGACCAGGGCCACCCCACGATCGCGAATCACCTCGCTCGCATTGTGGTCGGCGTTGGCACGGAAGTCGCAGCGTTGACAGACAAACGCAGCCTGCGATGGCCGGTTGTCCGGGTGGGTGTGGCCGCACCGGCTACACTCCTGCGAACTGTGATGCGGCGGCACCGTGACGACGAGCTTGTTTCGTC
>Ga0255338_1001408_pt1 | contig 45960 bp, 39 predicted proteins | sample MeOH1_35cm_T4_19_FD_203715 | JGI IMG/M metagenome (GOLD analysis project Ga0255338, IMG submission 203715) | Sandy soil microbial communities from University of British Columbia, Vancouver, Canada - MeOH1_35cm_T4_195 | ecosystem: Engineered > Artificial ecosystem > Sand microcosm > Unclassified ...
CGGCCCACGGCTTCGCGCGCGTCGGCGGGATGCACGATGCCCTTGATCACCAGCCGGCCGGACCAGCGCGCGCGCAGCCAGCTCACGTGCTCCCAGGAGAGCAGCTCGCGCCCGCCGCGAAAGCCCTCCGCGGGCTCGCGCGTGATGGCGCAGCCGATCTCCTCCGTGAGATTGGCGAAGCGCGGCACCCCGCTGCTCAGGAGCGTGCGCAGCAGCACGTCGACCAGCCAGCGCGGGTGTGTCGCGCCGTCGAGCGCGAGCTTGAGGCTGGGACGAAACGGGATCGAGAAGCCGTTGCGCTCGTTGTTCTCCCGGTTGCCGGCCACCGGCGTGTCGCAGGTGACGACCAGCACCTCGATGCCGGCGCGTTCCAGCCGCTGCAGCAGGCGGCCGATGCGTGCGGTGTCGCCGGGCAGGTAGCCCTGGTACCAGATCCCCGCGGCCTCGCGCTGCAGCACTTCCAGCGGCTCGGTCGACGCCCCGCTCAGGACATAGGGAATGCCGGCTGCATGCGCGGCGCGCGCGATCTCCAGGTCGCATCGATGGCGGCAGATCGCTGCCACGCCCATCGGCGCCACGCCGATGGGCGATGCATAGCGGCGCCCCCAGAGCGTGACCTCCTGCGAGACCTTCGCCACGCCGGCCAGGCCGCGCGGCCGCAGCATGAACTGCTCGAAGGCCGCCCGGTTGGCGCGCAGCGAAAGCCCGTCCTCCGTGCCGCCGGCCACGAACTCGTGCACCAGGCGGGGCAGCCGGCGCCGCGCCGCCCGCTCGAAGTCGGCCGCGCTGAGGTAGCGGCGCAGGGCCGCGCCGGCCGCGGCGGGCCCGCGCGTCACTGGATCGTGACGCCTGCCGCCTTCACGATCTTGGCGTACTTGGAGATCTCGGCCTTGATGAATTCGCCGTATTCCGCGTCGCTCGTGCCGGAAGCGTCGAGCCCCATGCCGGCCAGCTTCTCGCGCACTTCGGGCAGCTGCAGGATGCGGCGCAGCTCCGCGCTGATCTTCTGCGCCACCGGCGCCGGCATGCCGGCCGGCCCCACCAGCCCGTACCAGGTGCCCGTCTCGAAGCCGGGCAGCACCGTCTCGTCCAGGGTCGGCACGTCCGGCACCGCGCCGGCGCGCTGCTTGCCCGACACGGCCAGCGCCCGCAGCTTGCCGGACTTCACGTACGGCACCAGGGTGACCATGTTGTCGAACTGCGCATCGACCACGCCGGACAGCAGGTCGGTGGTGGCCGGCGCACTGCCCTTGTAGGGAACGTGCACCACGTTGACCTTGGCCTCGCTGCTCAGGTAGACGCCGCCCAGGTGCTGCGCCGTGCCGTTGCCGCCGTTGCCGATCGACAGCTTGCCGGGGTTCGCCTTGGCGTAGGCGAAGAACTCCTTGACGTTGCTGACCGGCACCTTGGGATTCACCACCAGCAGCAGCGGCGCCTTCACCAGCAGGGTGAGCGGCGTGAAGTCCTTGGCCGGGTCGTAGGCCAGGTTGGGGTACACCGACGGGTTCACCGCCATGAAGCCGGCGGCCGCCAGCAGCAGCGTGTAGCCGTCCGGCGCCGCCTTGGCGCCCGCCTCGGCGCCGATGTTGCCGCCGGCGCCGGGCTTGTTTTCCACCACCACCGGCTGGCCCCAGGCCTCCGTGAGCTTCTGGCCCATCATGCGGGCCAGCGTGTCCGTCGCGCCGCCCGGCGAGAAGGGCACGATGATGCGCAGCGGCTTGTTCGGGTACGCGCCCTGGGCGGAAGCGGACGGCGCGAACAGCGCCGCGGCGCACAGGAAGGCGGCGGGCAGCAGCAGGGTCGTCCGGCGCAGCCACTGGCAGGAACGATGGCGGATGGTCATGGCTTGTCTCCTCTCGTGAAATGGGGGCGCTGTTGCGCGCCTCAGGTGACCGTGTAGCGCTCGGCGAAACCCTCGTCCACCGTGACGCCGAGGCCGGGACGGTCGGGGATCTCGATCAGGCCGTCCTGCACGGTGAAGGCCTCGTGCGCCAGCTCGTGCAGCAGCGGATTGGCCCCCAGCGAATATTCGAGGATCCAGCCGGCCGGCGAGGCCGCCGCCACGTGCATGCCGGCGGCAAAGGCGAGCGCGCCGGTCCACAGGTGGGGTGCGAGGCGCAGGTTCCAGGCCGAGGCGATCGCACCGATGCGCATGGCTTCGGTGATGCCGCCGCAGATCGCCAGGTCCGGCTGGAACACGTCGGCCGCGCGCAGCTCCGCGAGGTCGCGGAAGTCGAAGCGGTTGAACTCGCTCTCGCCGGCCGCGATGGGGATGGCCGTGGACGCGCGCACTTCCGCCATGCCGCGCTTGTCGTCGGCGGTGACGGGCTCCTCGAACCACATCAGGTTGGCGTCCTCCACCAGCCGGCAGAAGCGCTTGGCCTGCGCCACGTTGTAGGTGCCGTGGGCGTCGCAGGCGAGTCCGACGTCGGGGCCGAGCGCCGCGCGCGCCGCGTGCACCCGGCGTGCCGAATGCACCGGGTCGCCGTCGATCACGCCGACGCGCATCTTCACCGCCTTGAAGCCGCCGCGCTCGATGTACCCGAGCAGCTGCTGGCCGATGCGGTCGGCATCGGCCCAGCCACCGGAGGCGTAGGCTGGCATGCGGGCCGCCTTGCGGCCGCCCAGCAGGCGCCACACCGGCGCATTCAGGTGCTTGCCGAGGAGGTCCCACAGGGCCAGGTCGACCCCGCTGATCGCCGACACCGAGACGCCGCGGCGGCCCAGGATGGGGAACACGTGGCCTTCGGCCAGCGCGTAGTGGCCGCGGCAGCCGTTGTACATCAGCTCCCAGAGGCGCGTGATGTCGCGCGGGTCCTCGCCCACCAGCGCGGGGCCGAACTTCTGGTTGACGAGCGCGACCAGGGCATGGCTGTTGCCCTCGCTGCCCACCTCCTCCTTGGCCTCGCCGTAGCCGACCAGGCCGCATTCGGTCTCGATGCGCACGAGGACCGAATCGAAGGAGGCGATGCGGCCGAAGTCGGAGACGTGCTGCTGCTCGGGGGGGATGGGCACGTGCAGCCAGCGGGCCAGGACGGACTTGATCTTCATGCGCAACCCAGTTGTGCCAGGCGGGCGCGGATCGCCGCGTCCGCCTGCGTGTTGACCCAATGGCGCGGGAGTTCGCCCGCGAGCAGCTGCAGCGCCTGGTCCACCGCGCCCTCGCCCATGCGCCGCATGCTGTCTTCCGTGATGCCGGCCAGGTGCGAGGACAGGATCACGTGCGGCATCGCCAGCAGCGGCGAGGAGGCGGGCAGCGGCTGCTGCGCGAACACGTCCAGCGCCGCGCCGCCGAGCGCGCCGCTGCGCAAGGCCTCGACGAGCGCCGGCTCGTCGACCACCGGGCCGCGCGAGACGTTGATCAGGAAGGCGCCGCGTTTCATGCGCGCCAGCAGCGGCGCGCCCACCAGCCCGCGCGTGCTGTCGTCCAGCGGGCAGGCGAGCACCACCACGTCGGCGGCGGCGAACAGCTCCGGCAGCGGCACGGCCTGCACGCCGGGCGGCATGGGCGCGTCGCTGCGCCGGGTGCCCAGCACGCGGGCCCGCAGTCCTTCCCGGCACATGCGGGCCACCTCGGCGCCGATGGCGCCCAGGCCCACGATGCCGACCACCTTGCCGGCCACCTCGGTGCTGCCGTCGGCGAGCGCGCGTGCCGCCGGCCAGCCCTCGGCACGCAAGGTGGCATCCACCTGGCGCAGCCGGTGCGTCAGCGCCAGCATCTGGCCCAGCACGTACTCCGCCACCGAGACCGCGTTGGCCTGCGGCACGTTGGCCACGGCGACGCCGAGCCGGCTCGCTTCGTCCACCGGGATCAGGTCGACGCCGGCCCCATGGCGGATCACGCCGCGCAGGCGCGGGCTGGCCGAGAGCGCCGCGGCCGGCAGGGGCGCGCGCACGATGATCACGTCGGCCCCGGCCGCGACGCGGGTGAGCGTTTCGGCGTCGGTGGCGGGCGCGAGGCGGACCTCCGCGCGCTGCTGCAGGCGGGCGAGGGGCTGCAGGTGGATCGGATTGGTGAGCATCGCCACCGGGCGCGCCCCGGGCCGGCTCACGCGATGCTCCTTTGCAGTTCGCCGCGGATCACCTTGCCGGAGGCCGTCAGGGGCAGGCTGGCGCGAAAGCGGATCCGCTGCGGCACCTTGTAGGCCGCCATGTTCTGCCGGCACCAGGCGATCAGCGCCTCCTCGTCGAGGCTCGCCGCGGCGGGCCCGCGCGGCACCACGAAAGCCTGGACCACCTCGCCCTTGGTCTCGTGCGGCACGCCCAGCACCGCGGCGCGCTCCACCAGCGGATGCTTCATCAGCAGCACCTCCACGTCCTCCGGGAACACGCTGTAGCCGGACACCTTGATCAGCTCCTTGTAGCGCCCCAGCCAGGTGAGGTAGCCGTCGGCATCGAGCGTGCCGATGTCGCCGGTGTGCACCCAGCCGTCGCGCAGTGTCTCGCGGGTCTTCTCCGGCTGGCCCCAGTAGCCCAGGAAGTTGCCCGGGCTTTGCAGCAGGATCTCGCCCTGTTCGCCGAAGGGCTGGTCGCGGCCGGTCGCCGGGTCGACGATGCGGCAGCGCACGCCGGGGACCAGCTTGCCGGCCGGGCCCCACTTGACCGCGTCGCGCGGCATGACGGCGTCGAAGGTATGCGTCTCCGTCAGGCCATAGCCCGATTCCGTGACTTCGCAGCCGCCGCTGAATTCCGCCCACTGGCGCGACATCTGCGCCGTGGCGCGCACGCCGAAGCTGGTGGCCGTGGTGATGCGCAGCGAGCGCAGGTCGTGGCGGCGCGGCGTCTGCAGCTGCATGCAGGCGACCAGCATCGGCGCGATGCTTTTCCAGTAGGTGACGCGGTGGGCTTCGATGGAAGCCAGCGCCGCGGCGGCGTCGAAGCGGTAGTGCAGCACCAGGGTGCCGCCGGCATGCAGCGGGATGTCGAAGCCGCACAGCATTCCGGAGATGTGGTACAGCGGCGGGATGGACAGGTGCACGTCGCCGGGCCGGATGTCCATGAAGCGCACGGTGCCGGCGGTCTTGAACATCACGTTGCGGTGGCTCAGCATCGCGCCCTTGGGCCGCCCGGTAGTGCCCGAGGTGTAGATCAGCAGGGCCGGATCGTCCGGGGCGATGGCCGCCGGCAGCGGCGCAGCGCCCTCGGCGCGGATGCGGGCCAGGAAGTCCTGCGCCGCGTCCTCGATGGCGCGCGGCGCGAGGATCTGCTGCGGCACCGGGTAGGTCGGCGCGGCGGGCAGCAGGTCCGCGTAGTGCACCAGCAGCACCTGGCCGACGCCCACTTCGCGGGCCGCCTCGGCCACGATGGGATGCAGATCGTCGGCCGCGATCACCGCCTTGGGCTGCAGGTCGCCCAGCTGGTAGGCCAGTTCGTGCGCCTTGTACAGCGGACTGCAGGGGCAGACCACGGCGCCGAGCTTCTGGATGCCGAAGTGGGCCACGATGTACTGGGGGCAGTTCTGCATGAACAGCGCCACCCGGTCGCCCTTGCCCACGCCCAGGCGGGCGAGCAGCGTCGCGCAGCCGTCGATCAGGCCCTCGAGCTCGGCATAGGTGATCTCGCGCCCGTACCAGACGATGGCGGGCTTGAGCGGGGTGGCGCGCGCATGCGCGGCGATGGATTCGTGCAGCAGCTCGGTCATTGCTTTGCCGCCAGCCGCTGCGAGAGCACCCGCTGCGGCTCGCCGGCCGCATAGCAGGCCGCCTGCAAGCGCGCGCCGGCGGCGCAGGCCTCGTCGAAGCCGGCCTGCGTCATTTCGCGGAAGCGCTGCTTGGTGAGGCGGAAGGCCACCGGGGGCACGGCGGCCAGCGCCAGCGCGCGCCGGCGCGCGGCGGGCAGCACGTCGTCCGGCGCGACGAGCTCGTGCACCAGGCCCAGCGCGTGCGCTTCCTGCGCGGCGATCAGCTCGCCGCCCAGCGACAGCGCGATGTTGCGCGACAGGCCCAGGTGCAGCGTCATCATCCAGGAGCCGACGATGCTCGCGAGGCCGGCCTTCACCTCCGGCTGCCCCAGGCGCACGCCGGCGTGGGCCACGCGCAGGTCGGCGCAGAGCGCCAGCTGGAAGCCCGCGCCGGCGGCGGCGCCATTGAGTGCGGCGACGCAGGGCTTGTCGAGATCGCGCAGGGACTGGTACATGGCGCGCTGCTGCGCCTGCCAGGCGGGCACGCCGGCGGCGGTCATCGCGGCGGCTTCCCGCAGGTCCTGCCCGGCGCAGAAGCTGCGCCCGGCCCCGGTGAGGACGATGGCGGCGACCTGCGCGGCCTCGTTCAGGGCCCGCAGCTCGCGGACGAATTCGGATCGCAGCGCCTCGTTCACTGCGTTGCTGGCCTCGGGGCGGGCCAGCGTGACGGTGGCGACACCGTCCTCGAGGTGGGTCTTCAGCGTCGTCGGGCTCACGCCGCTCGCCTTCCTGGTTGTCTCCTGCGGCCCAGTCTAGCCACCCACCTGCGACCGGTGAAGTGCGAAGATTGCGCTTTCAGCTTTCGAATTCCTCGAATTCACAAGGCATGGACCTGAAGAAGTGGCAGTACTTCTGCGCCGTGGCCGAAGCGGGCAGCCTGGCCCGCGCGGCGCAGTCGCTGGAGATCGCGCAGTCGGCCCTGAGCCGCCAGATCGCGCTGCTCGAGGGAGAGTGCGGCGGCCGCCTGTTCCACCGCACCGGGCGCGGCGTGGTGCCCACGCGGCTGGGCGAGGTCGTCGCGCCGAAGGTCCGCTCGCTGCTGGAACAGGCGGAGCGGCTGGCGCTGGAGGTGCGCGAAGCGGCCAACGTGCCGACGGGGCCGGTCCGGCTCGGCGTGCTGCCCTCCACTGCGCCCGTCCTGGTCGGCGCGCTGTTCCGGCACCTGCGCGAGCACGCACCCGGCGTGCGCCTGCACGTGATCGAGGCGTTCACCGGGCTCCTCGACGAATACCGCAACGCCGGCCGGATCGACCTCTCGGTGGTCAACCGCTACCGCCGCGCCGAACTGCGGGAGGAACCCCTGGGCGCCTTCGACAACTACCTGGTGGGCCCGGCCGGCGACCCGGTGACCGCGGGGGAGTCGATCGAGTTCCGCAAGCTGGATCGCCTGCCGCTGGTGCTGCCGGGCGCGCCCAGCGAGCTGCGCATCCGGCTGGAGCAGCACGCCCGCAAGCTGGGGATCCACCTGGACATCGTGCTGGAGGTCGAGGCCCTGACGGCGATGCGGGAGCTGATTGCGAACAGCCGCGTCTACACGATCCTGCCCTCCTACGCCGTGGCGCAGGAGGTCGCGGCGCGGGCGTTGTCGATCTCCCGCATCGTCAAGCCGTCGCTGCGGCGCGTGATGTGCCTGGACGTGAGCGCGGCGCGTCCGACCAGCCTGGCCACCCGGGAGGTGGCGCGGGCCATCCGCACCCTCAGCAAGCGCCTGATCGCGGAGGGGACCTGGCCGCGCTCGCTGCATGCCTGAGGCGCGCGGGCGCCCGGATGCGGGGCAGGCAGCGGGGCGCCTGGCCGCCGGCCGCGCGCCGATGTGCGCAGTTCACAGCTTTGGCCGTCCGCATCCGGCGGGCTTCGGGCGTTGAGGGCGAAAGCTCAGGGACAATCCCGGGATCGTGACCCCCGCGCACCATTTCCTGCAGACGATCTTCGGCTACGCCGCCTTCCGCGGCCAGCAGGCCGAGATCGTCGAACACGTCATCGCCGGCGGCGACGCGCTGGTGCTCATGCCCACGGGCGGCGGCAAGTCGCTGTGCTACCAGATCCCGGCGCTGGCGCGCCAGCAGGCCGGGCACGGCACGGCCGTCGTGGTTTCGCCGCTGATCGCGCTGATGCACGACCAGGTGGGCGCCCTGCTGGAGGCGGGGGTCCAGGCTGCCTTCCTCAATTCCTCGCTGTCGCTGCAGGAGGCCGATGCGGTGGAGCGGCGGCTGGCGCGCGGCGAGCTCACCCTGCTCTATGCCGCGCCCGAGCGCGTGACCACGCCGCGCTTCCTGGCGCTGCTGGACAACCTGCACGCCAAGGGCAAGCTGTCCCTGTTCGCCATCGACGAGGCGCATTGCGTGAGCCAATGGGGCCACGACTTCCGGCCCGAGTACCGGGCGCTGGCGCTGCTGCACGAGCGCTATGCCGGCGTGCCGCGCATCGCGCTCACCGCCACCGCCGATGGCGTGACGCGCGAAGACATCGTCGCCCACCTGCAGCTCGGGCACGCGCGCCAGTTCGTCAGCAGCTTCGACCGGCCCAACATCCGCTACGCCATCGTGGAGAAGAAGGATCCCACGCTGCAGCTGCTGCGCTTCATCGAGGGCGAGCACGCGGGCGAAGCCGGCATCGTCTACTGCCAGTCGCGCAAGCGGGTCGAGGAGGTCGCGGAGTTGCTGTGCCGCGAGGGCCTGGACGCCCTGCCCTACCACGCCGGCCTCGATGCGCAGGTGCGCCAGCGCCACCAGGATCGCTTCCTGCGCGAAGACGGCGTGGTGATGACGGCCACCATCGCCTTCGGCATGGGCATCGACAAGCCCGACGTGCGCTTCGTCGCCCACCTCGACCTGCCGAAGAACATCGAGGGCTACTACCAGGAGACGGGCCGCGCCGGCCGCGACGGCCTGCCCTCCGATGCCTGGATGGCCTACGGCCTGCAGGACGTGGTGAACCAGCGCCGCATGATCGACGAGAGCCCCGCGGCGGAGGAATTCAAGCAAGTCCAGCGCGGCAAGCTCGATGCGCTGCTGGCGCTGGCCGAGGCCACCGACTGCCGGCGCGTGCGGCTGCTCGCCTACTTCGGCGAGGCTTCCGGGCCCTGCGGCAACTGCGACAACTGCCTCAACCCGCCGGCGGTGTGGGACGGCACCGAGGCCGCCCGCATGCTGCTGTCCACCGTGTACCGGGTGCAGCAGGCGAGCGGCCTGCATTTCGGCGCCGGCCACATCATGGACATCCTGCGCGGCAAGGAGACGGAGAAGGTCCGCCAGTTCGGCCACCAGCAGCTGTCCACCTTCGGCATCGGCGCGGCGTTCTCCGAGCAGCAGCTGCGCGGGGTGCTGCGCCAGCTGATCGCCACCCGGTCGCTGGCGGTGGATGCGGCGTCGTTCAACACGCTGCACCTCACCGCCGCCTCGCGCGCGGTGCTCAAGGGCGAGCAGCAGGTGCTGCTGCGGGAATCGGTGGGCCTGCCGGCGGGTGGCCGCGCGAAGACGCGCCAGCGCGGCGCGGGCAGGTCCGCCGCCGTGCCCGCCGCCGCCGCCAGCCTCACGGGCGGCGCGCAACACCGCTTTGTCGCCCTGAAAGACTGGCGCACCCGCATCGCGCGCGAGCACAACCTGCCGGCCTACGTGATCTTCCACGACGCGACGCTGGCCGCGATCGCCGCGCTGGATCCGCGTTCGCTGGGCGAGCTGGAGGGCGTGAGCGGGATCGGGGCGAAGAAGCTTCAGACGTACGGGCCGGGGGTGCTGGACGTGCTGCAGGCGCTGGGCTGATCCCGGCTACCCGTACGGGCCGGCCAGGATATAGGGAGCTCACCTCTTCCGTGATGCCGGGCAGCGGCCCCACACTCCGTGCACGTGCCCGACCGTCGCATGGCTCCGGGGCGCCGCCGCTTGGGGGATACGAGATGCAGCCACACAAGACCGCCGTCGGCCAGCAGGTGCTGAAGGACCGCTCCGTGCCACTCTCGCCGCGCCAGCGCGCGGCGTTCATCCTGATCGACGGCAAGCGCAGCCTCTCCGAGGTGCTCCAGCAGACGGCCGCGGCGGGCGTCACGCGCGAGGACGTGGACCAGTTGCTGGCCCTGGGCCTGATCGCCGCCGACCCGGCGCCCACCCGCGAGCGCCCGGCGCAGCCCGCCCCCGCCGACGCCCGCTCGCGCAAGGAGCGCTACGCCGCCGCCTATCCGCTCGCCACCCAGCTGACCGCCGGCCTGGGCCTGCGTGGCCTGCGGCTGAACCTGGCGGTGGAGAAGGCGACCGGCTTCGACGAGCTGTTCGCCCTGGCGCCGAAGATCCTGGAAGCGGTCGGCCCGGACAAGTTCGCCCCCCTGCAGGAGGCACTGGGCAGCGCCCCGGCCGCGGCCGGCAAGGACTGAGCCGCGCCTACTGCAGGAAGCCGATGCTGCGCGCCTCGCGCACTTCCGGCTTGATGCGGTGCTCCGCCTCCAGCTGCTCGAGGAATTCCTCCGGCGTGAGCTGCGCGGCCAGGATCTCCACCTGGCGCTTGACGGCCGCGAAGTCGCCGGGACACAGCTGGTCCAGCCTGGCCAGGCGCGCCGCGGCTGCGGGCGTGAGCAGGCCCGCGTCCCCACCCAGCGCCTCGGTCACGAACATCTTCTCGCGCTGCGTCGCCGTGAGCGGCTTGAACCGGATCTTGAAGGCGAAACGGCGCAGCGCCGCCTGGTCGATGCGGTCCATCAGGTTGGTCGTGCAGATGAAGATGCCGGCCAAGCGCTCCATGCCCTGCAGCATCTCGTTGACCTCAGTGACCTCGTAGGTGCGCTGGGCGCCGCGGCGGTCCTGCAGGAAGCTGTCGGCCTCGTCCAGCAGCAGGATCGCCTTCTCGCTCTCGGCCTCGCGGAACATGGCGGCCATGTTCTGCTCGGTCTCGCCGACGAACTTGCTCATGAGGTCGCTGGCCTGCTTGATCAGCAGCGGCTTGTCCAGGCTGCGCGCGATGTGCTCCGCCAGCGCCGTCTTGCCGGTGCCCGGCGCGCCGTAGAAGCACAGGGTGCCGTGGCCGCGGGCGCGCAGGGCCTCGACGATGCGCGGCACCTCGAAGCGCGACTCCACGTTGAGCATCTCGAGATCGTAGGTGGTGACGCTGCGGCGCGCGCCCGCATCCGCGCTGCGGGTGCCCAGGGCGCGGTCGGCGTTGCGCAGCTGGCGCTCGATCAGTTCCTCGATGCCCGCTTCCTCGGCCGAGGCGAGGCCGGCGAAGCGCACGGCGGTGCGGATCTGCGCCGGCGTCAGGCCCTTGCGCTCGGTCAGCTTGGCGAGGAAGGCGGCGGAAACCTCCACGCCTTCCAGCGTCTTGCGCACGATGCCTTCGCGCGCACCCGGCGGCGGCGACTTCAGCTCGAGGTGGTAGGCGAAGCGGCGCCGGAAGGCCGGATCGATCTGCTCGATGCGGTTGGTGACCCAGACGGTCGGCACCGGGTTCGACTCCAGGATCTGGTTGACCCAGGCCTTGCCGCTCACGCTGTTGGAAGGCGGCGCCACCACCTGTTCGGCGCGCGCCATCATCTGCGCGGCCTCGCTGGAGATCGGCGGGAACACGTCCTCCACCTCGTCGAACAGCAGCGCCGCCTGCGCGCTGCCCTTGAGGAACACCTGCGCGATCTGGAGCGACCGGTAGCGGTCGCGCCCCGACAGCGAATTGCCGTCGCGGTCCGCGTATTCCACCTCGAACAGCTCCAGGCCGGCCGCCTGCGCCACCACCTTGGCCAGCTCGGTCTTGCCGGTGCCGGGCGGGCCGTACAGCAGCACGTTGACGCCCGGCTCCTTGCGCTCGACCGCGCGGCGCAGCAGGTTGCGCAGCACGTTCGCATCCTCGGCGACGAAGGAGAAGTCGTCCAGCGTCAGCGTGCTCTTGGCGGAGGGCCGCGTGAACACCGCCATCAGCTCGTTCTGGTCGCGGTATTCGCGCATCAGCACCGGCGGCAGCTTTTCGCTGACCTTCATCAGGTCCGCCAGGTCGGTGATGTTGTGCTCGGAGATCAGGTTCTCCACCAGCCCGATGCGCTCCAGCCGCGAACCGGCGCGCAGCGCCTCGCCGACATCCGCGGCGCTCACGCCCGCCACTTCGGCGATGGCCGCATAGGCCTCGGGCGCGTTGTTCACCTTGAATTCGACCAGCAGGCTGCGCAGGTCGCGCTGGTAGCGCGCCAGCGTGCCGTACAGCAGCAGCGCGCGCTCGGCCTTGTTCAACTGCAGCAGGTTGGCCAGGGCGTCGATGTTCTTCTCCACCAGCGTGGAGTGCTTCTTCAGCGCGTGGGTGAGCCACTCGCCGGTGACGGTGAGCACCGACAGCAGGTCCTTGGGCTGGTCCTTCGCGTATTCGTCCAGGTAGAAGAACAGCGTGCCTTCCTCGTAGGGGCCGCGCCAGACGCCGTGCCGCTCCAGGAACTCGCGGGTGGAAAGCTGCTCGTGGCCGCGCCAGAACTCGTTGTCCTTGCAGCGGCGGGCCAGGAACTCGCGCAGCCGCTCCAGCGAGGGCGGCGGCCACACCAGGTGGCGGCCGGCCAGCGAGAGCAGGCCGTTGAGGTCGCGCCGGACGTTGAACTTGGCGCCCTGCTTGGCCGCGAGCGTCAGCACGAAGTGCGAACACATCAGGTCCAGCACCGGGGCCTCCTTGAGGCCCGGCGAGGGCAGCACTTGCGGATCCAGCGAACGCTTGGCCAAACGACCTCCGTCAGGCAGGCAGGGGGAGCGCGCCAACGATAGCGCGAGTTGATGCTACATGGAAGGACCGGCGGCGGGACCCGCCGGGCGGGGCGCTCCGGCCCACCGGCGCGTGGCGGGCGGTACACAATGGCCCCATGACCGGCCTGCCCGAAATCCGCGCCGCCGCCGCCCGCCTGCAGGGGCAGGTGCTCACCACGCCCTGCGTGGAATCACGCACGCTGTCGCAGATGGCCGGCTGCCAGGTGTTCCTGAAGTTCGAGAACCTGCAGTTCACCGCCTCCTTCAAGGAAAGGGGAGCGTACAACAAGCTGGTGCAACTCGGCCGGGACGAGAAGCAGCGCGGCGTGATCGCGATGAGCGCCGGCAACCACGCCCAGGGCGTGGCCTATCACGCGCAGCGGCTCGGCCTGCGGGCCGTGATCGTGATGCCGCGCTTCACGCCCATGGTGAAGGTGCAGCGCACGCGCCAGTTCGGCGCCGAGGTGGTGCTGCACGGCGACACGCTGGAGGAATCGCGGGTGCACGCGATGGAAGTGGCCGGGCGCGAGCAGCTCACGCTGGTGCACCCCTACGACGACCCGGCCATCATCGCCGGCCAGGGCACCGTGGCGCTGGAGATGCTGGAGGCGGTGCCGCAGCTCGATACGCTGGTGGTGGCCGTCGGCGGCGGCGGCCTGATCGGCGGCATCGCGGCGGCGGCCAAGGGGCTCAAGCCGGGCCTCCGCGTGATCGGCGTGCAGACGCAGCGCTTTCCCAACATGTACAACGCGATCAAGCACGCGCACCTGCCGGCGGGCGGGCCGACGATCGCCGAGGGCATCGCCGTCGGCCAGCCCGGCGCGCTGACGCAAAAGCTGGTGGAGCGCTACGTCGACGACCTGGTGCTGGTCGACGAAGGCGACATCGAGCAGGCGATCGTGATGCTGCTGGATTTCGAGAAGACGCTGGTGGAAGGCGCGGGCGCGGCGCCGCTGGCGGCCGTGATGAAGGACCCCGCCGCCTATGGCGGCCGCAAGGTGGGCCTGGTGCTGGGCGGGGGCAACCTCGATCCGATGCTGCTGGCGTCCATCATCCAGCGCGGCATGGTGCGCGCCGGCCGGCTCGCGCGGCTGAAGGTGTGCGCGCGCGACGTGCCCGGCTCGCTGGCGCGCATCACCGCCGTGGTGAGCGAGGCCGGCGCCAACATCGACGAGGTGCACCACCAGCGCGCCTTCACGCTGCTGACGGCGCAGAACGTGGAGATCGAGCTGGTGGTGCAGACCCGCGGCCGCGAGCACGTGCAGTCCCTGCTGGGCGCGCTCGCGGCAGCCGGTTTCAAGGCGGAGGAGGAAGCGGCCGCATAGACACCTTCGGCCTACGTGCCCGGCCGCGCGGCCTTGGGTAGAATGGGATGAACCCAGAGAACGAGAGGAGCCGCATGACCAGCCCCAACGAGCCGCAGCAGCACGGCCACGATTTCGAACCCCAGGATCCCGTCGAGGCGGTGGTCCCGGCCATCCCGTTCGTCCTGCCCATGGTCGGCGCCGGCCTGATGTTCCTGCTGGCCTTCATCGCCGTGTACATGGCCTGAACCCAGCTCTTCCGCCCGAAAGCCCCGTGCCATCGCGCCGGGGCTTTTTTGTTGACCGCGCTCAAAAAGATTCCTGCATATAGCCATGCACGGTTTGCATGGAATCGCGGCCGGACTTCAGCAACGGCTTAGCTTGCCTCCCTAAAATGCACCCTCCGCGGGCCGGGCGCGGGGGCGATGCCCCGAGCCGAAAGCCGAGGAAACCAAAGCCTGTTTTCATAGGGCGCGCACCGGGCTGCCGAGACACAGCCCATCGAGCTTCCTCTGGAAACACGCTTTTCAACTCAGGAGCTTCGCCGCATGAACTCACCCATGATGCAGGGCCTCAACCTCCACGCCCCGGCGTACGTCCGCAACGCCCGCCTGATCGCCTGGGTGGCCGACATGGTCGCCCTGTGCAAGCCGGACCAGGTCTACTGGTGCGACGGCAGCCAGGAGGAATACGAGCGGCTGTGCCAGCAGCTGGTGGACAAGGGCACCTTCAGGAAGCTGAATGCGGCCAAGCGCCCCGGCTCCTACCTGGCCTGGTCCGATCCCGGCGACGTGGCGCGGGTGGAAGACCGCACCTTCATCTGCTCGCAGCGCAAGGAGGACGCCGGCCCCACCAACAACTGGGTGGCGCCGGCCGAAATGCGCGCGACGCTGCAGCCCCTGTTCGACGGCTGCATGCGCGGGCGCACCATGTACGTGGTGCCCTTCTCCATGGGCCCGCTCGGCTCGCACATCTCGCACATCGGCATCGAGCTGTCCGACAGCCCGTACGTGGCCGTCAACATGCGGATCATGACGCGCATGGGCCGCGCGGTCTACGACGTGCTGGGCGTCGAGGGCGAGTTCGTGCCCTGCCTGCACACCGTGGGCGCGCCGCTGCAGCCGGGCGAGCAGGATGTCGCCTGGCCCTGCAACAAGACCAAGTACATCGTGCACTACCCGGAGACGCGCGAGGTCTGGTCCTACGGTTCGGGCTACGGCGGCAACGCGCTCCTGGGCAAGAAGTGCTTCGCGCTGCGCATCGCCTCCACCATGGCGCGCGACCAGGGCTGGCTCGCCGAGCACATGCTGATCCTGGGCGTGACCAGCCCGCAGGGCAGGAAATACCACCTCGCCGCCGCTTTCCCCTCGGCCTGCGGCAAGACCAATTTCTCGATGCTGGTGCCGCCGGCGGGCTTCGAGGGCTGGAAGGTCACCACCATCGGCGACGACATCGCCTGGATCAAGCCGCACGCCGACGGCCGGCTGTACGCGATCAATCCCGAGGCCGGCTACTTCGGCGTGGCGCCCGGCACCAACATGCAGACCAATCCGAACTGCATGCTGACCCTGGACCGGGACGTGATCTTCACCAACGTGGCCCTCACCGACGACGGCGACGTGTGGTGGGAAGGCATGACCGAGGAGGCCCCCGCGCACCTGCTGGACTGGCAGGGCAAGGACTGGACGCCGCAAACGGCCAGGGCGACCGGCGCCAAGGCCGCCCACCCCAACGCCCGCTTCACCGTCGCCGCCACCAACAACCCGGTGCTGGACCCGGCCTGGGACGACCCGGAGGGCGTGCCGATCGACGCCTTCATCTTCGGCGGCCGCCGCTCCACCACCGTGCCGCTGGTAACCGAGGCGCAGGGCTGGGTCGACGGCGTCTACATGGCCGCGACCATGGGTTCCGAGACCACCGCCGCCATCGTCGGCCAGGTCGGCGTGGTGCGGCGCGATCCGTTCGCCATGCTGCCCTTCACCGGCTACAACATGAGCGACTACTTCCAGCACTGGCTGGACCTGGGCAAGAGCCTGGAGGCCCGGGGCGCGAAGCTGCCGCGCATCTTCACCACCAACTGGTTCCGCAAGGGCGCGGACGGCAAGTTCGTCTGGCCCGGCTACGGCGAGAACATGCGCGTGCTCAAGTGGATGATCGACCGCATCGAAGGCCAGGCGCAGGGCGCCAGGAACGTGTTCGGCATCAGCCCCAAGTACGAGGAGCTGAACTGGCAGGGCCTGGCCTTCACGCCGGAGCAGTTCGCCACGGTGATCGGCATCGAACGCGACGCCTGGGTGCAGGAGCTCAAGCTGCACCAGGACCTGTTCCAGCAGCTGGCCTACCACCTGCCGGCCGAACTGAAGGCGACCAAGGCGCAGATCGAGCAGCGGCTCGGGGCCTGAGCCGCCGCGCGCTGGCGAAGGCTGGCGGTGAGCGGGCGCCGCGCCGAACGTAGGCTGGCGGCGAGCGCGCGCAGCGCCGAACCCCGGCGCTCGCCGCATCGCCGAGGCCGCAAGCTTTGGTTCGCTCAGCTCACCTGCGGCGGCTTGCGCCGCCCCAGCCTTCTACGAGTCCGCTGACTCCCGAGGCCACCCCCACAGCGGCCTCTTCTTTGGGGCTAATGCTCGTGCGGATGTCCGTGCTCGTGGTCCTGCCCGCGCTCGCGCCGCAGCACGTGCTCGGCGCTGCGGAAGTGCTGCGCCGTGTCTTCCTCGGCCTGGTGGCACGGCGTCAGCTCGCACTGCACCGTGATGTGCGTGATCCCGAAATCGTGCGCCAGCCGCTCGCGCAGGCGCGGCAGGACCTCGCGCTCGGCATCCACCCCGGCGTCGTTGACGAGGTGGGCGGTGAGGCTCACCTGGCCGCTGGTGAGCGCCCAGACATGCAGGTCGTGGATGCTCCGGACGCCGGGCACGGCCAGGAAGGCGGCGCGCACGGCGCCGAGGTCCACGCCTTCCGGCACGCCCTCCAGCAGGATGTTCACGCTGGATTTCAGCAGGGTCCAGGTGCGCGGCAGCACCCACAGGCCGATCAGGATGGCGACGGCGGAATCCACCCAGACCCAGCCCGTGGCCCGGATGACGATGGCGCCGAGGATCACGCCCAGGGAGCCGAGCATGTCGCTCCACACCTCGAGGTAGGCGCCCTTCACGTTCAGGCTGTCGTGGCGGCCGGCCGCCAGCACCCGCATCGCGGCGATGTTCACCAGCAGGCCCGCCACGGCGATCGCCAGCATGCCCAGGGGCTGGATCGCGGGCGGCTGGCGCAGCCGCCGCCAGGCCTCGAGCACGATGAACACGGCCGCGCCGAACAGCAGCATCGCGTTCACGGCCGCCGCCAGGATCTCGAAGCGCGCATAGCCGAAGGTGCGCCGCTCGTCCGCGCAGCGCCGGCCGATGCGGATGGCGGCCAGCGCGATGGCGAGCGCCGCCACGTCGGTGAGCATGTGCGCCGCATCGGAGATGAGCGCCAGGCTGCGGGTGACGATGCCGCCGACGAATTCGACCAGCAGGAAGGCGGCCGTCAGGCCGAGCGCGATGCGCAGCGAGCGCTCGTTGGCGCCCGCCGTGTGGTCGTGGCCGGCGTGCGAATGGGCGTGGTCGTGCGCTTGCGGCATCGGGCGGCTTCCTCGGCTGCGCATTCTCGCCCGTCCCGGCACGCCCGGGCGGGCGGCCGACGCTCAGGAGAAGGTGGAAGGCCGCGTGAGCAGCGAACTGGAGGGCCAGCGCGAAGGCTTGCTGCGGCCGAAGCTGATGATGCGGCTGCGGTCGTCGTCCGCCGGCGCCGCCTTCCGGCGGGCCAGCGCCGCGTCCACCGCGGAGCGCAGGTCGACGATGCGCCGGTGGTCGTCGTGCAGCAGCAGCAGGCTCGTGATCAGCGCCTCCCGGTCCTGCCCGCGCAGCGCCCTGCCTCGGGCCAGCGCCTCGGCCGCGCGCTCGCGCGCCTCGCGGCTGCGCTGGCGCAGCACCACGCAGGGCGGGTCGTCGGCGGCGTCTTCCAGGTCGGCGTCGACGGTGGCGGCCACCGCGTCGATCTCCCGCGCCAGGCGCAGGATGTCGCGCACCGTGCCGTCGTCGTGGCGCCGCCGCAGGCAGAACCAGGCGGCCAGCGCGCCGGCGGCCAGGCCAGCGGCAGCCAGCGCAAGGGTGAGAAAGGGCATCGCTTGCGGCCACGAGTCCGCGCGGCCAGGGTTGGACACCGGCCCATGCTAGGCGCCGGGAACGCCGCGTGCCTTACACCGGGCAGTGGGCGAGACAGGCGGTAGTTGCCGGCCGGGCGACCGGTAGAGCCTGGGTGGTTTTACGCACCGTTACGGCTCTACACTTGCGGCAACATGTTTCGCGTTCCCTCCTGGAGCTGGTGGCACGAGCCGCGCGACGACCGCGAGCTGGTGCGGCTGGACGTGGTCGGCCTGGCGGCGGAGATCGCCACCGTGTCCCGCCACATCGAGGACGTGCTTCCGCCGACGGGCGCCTACCGCGAGGCCGACCAGGTGCGCGCCCGCTGCCGCTCCTACCTGCACATGGCGCTGCTGGTGCTGTCGGCGGAGAACAGCTTCGAGGAAGTGAGCGCGTCGGACCTGCTGGAGGCGCTGGACGTGTTCCGCGACCTGCAGCGCAAGGTGGTGCGGCTGCGGGAAGAGGCCGAACGCCTGAGCGACAGCCTGCTGCCGGTGTCGTGAGCCCCCGGGGCGCCGCGCGCCGGCGACACCTTGAAACAACCGGAACCTGTGGACACAAGGAACCAAGGTGCCATGCGTGACGCCACCGGGCCTGCGTCGTCATCGGCGCCTCGATTCCGCGCCACGGCTTGCTTGGCCGCCCATCCATGGAGTTCGCTGCGGCCCCGTCCGGCGGTCGGGGCAATTGTCATCCCATCGACAGTGCTGCCCGGTCGCGCCGAAAGTGCCTAGGTGCCCGCGGGCGCGCCTCCTAGCATCCGCCTCACCCGTGCTCCTCCTGGTTCCCTGCACTCCTCACGGGTTTTCTGCGGGCCGCGACATGCGGCCCGCTTTCTCTTTGGGGCCAATGAAAAGGCCACCTCCCGGTGGCCTTTTCGGGGGCTGTTGGGGAGCCCCCAGGGGCGCGGCGCTGACGCCGCGCGAACCGGACGCCTCAATCCCGCCAGGGCTTGAGGTGGTACACCGCCGCAGCGGCGGGGGCGGCCTGGGTGGAGGCGGCCTTCTGCCGTTGCCACTTCAGCTGCCGCTTCAGCGCGCGGCGGCGGGCCACGCGGTGCGACCAGGCGTCGAGCGCGCGCAGCACCGGCGCCGGCAGGGTGCGGATCGCCTGTTGCGACAGCAGGAACAGCGAGTTATGCAGGCTGGCGGTCATCTTGTTCTCTCAGAGGTAGCGGCTGCCGTCGCCCAGCGCGTCTTCGCCGTTCATGGAGCGAAGCAGGTCGTCGAGGCTGGGGAGCTGGTTGAGCCCCCGCGCGATCGCGGCCAGGAGTGCACTGTGGAGGAGGGCGCCCACGTCGAATCCTTAGAAGTAGCGGCTGCCGTCGCGCAGGGCATCCTGGCTCATCGCGCGGCTGAGGTCGGCCATCACACGGGCGTCCGTGAGGGCCAGGTTCCACAGCTTGCGGTCTTCCTCGCGCTGCTTGCGCTCCTCACGCCAGGCGGCCAGGCCGGCGCGGACGCGGGCGGCGAGGCGGGTGAAGGGCGTGCCCAGGAAGGCCAGACCGTGCAGCAGCGCATGGGTGGCGCTGAAGCTGCCGATGGTCTCGATCGCCTGTTCCATGCGGGCGACGCCAGCGTGCTGGGCCGGATAGTGAACGCGGATGAAGCTTGCCATTTTGTGATCCCCTTGGTTCGACGCTTGTGGCGGTATTGCCAAGTGCGTGCATGAATACTAGGGAACACCCTGATATTTGGCTACTTTTGATTAGTGATGCCTATCATTCACCAATCATATGAAAACCCTGAACTTCCGTACCCTGGACCTGAACCTGCTGCGGGTCTTCGACCAGATCATGGCCGAGCGCAACCTGACCCGGGCGGCCCGCAACCTGGCGATGACCCAGCCGGCCGTGAGCAACGCCCTCAACCGCCTGCGCGAGGCGCTGGGCGACCGGCTGGTGGTGCGCAGCGGCTACGGCGTGGAGCCGACCCCGCGGGCCACGGCCTTGTGGCCGGCGGTGAGCGACGCGCTGCGCCAGCTGGAGGCCACGCTGACGCCGGGGCAGTTCGTGCCGGCCGAAGCCAGCAACTCCTTCACCCTGGCGATGGCCGACGCGACCGCGGCGGAGGTGATGCCGGGCCTGGTGGGAATCATGGAGCGCGAGGCGCCCGGCGTCACGCTGCGCGTGCTGCCCCTGACCACGCGCGATCCGCGCCGCATGCTGGAAGAAGGCGTGATCGACCTCGCGGTCGGCTACTTTCCGGCGGTGCTGGCCGACCTCACCGCGCAGGAGCAGGCGAGCGGCATGGGCGCCTTCGAATACGAGCGCCTGTACGACGGCGTCTACGTGTGCGTGATGCGCAAGGGCCACCCGCTGGCCACCGAGCCCCTGAGCCTGGACATCTTCTGCGCAGCGCGCCACATGCTGGTGAGCTTCTCCGGCCGCCCGTTCGGCTTCATCGACGAGGCGCTGGCCGGCCTCGGGCGCAGCCGGCGCGTGGTGCTGACGGTCAACCAGTTCTTCACGGCGGGCCTGGTGGTGGAGACCACGGACCTGCTCACCGTGCTGCCCCGGCACTTCATCGGTTCCACGGGCCGGGCCGGGGCGCTGGTGCAGCAGGAGCTGCCCTTTCGCATGCCGCCGGTGCACGTGGACGCGCTCTGGCACCGCCGGCAGGGCCAGCGCAGCGACCACGCGTGGCTGCGGCTGGCCGTGGCGACGGCGGCTGGTAAAGCTTTTCACTAAGCAGTAGGCTTGCGGTACTACGGACGAGGCACGCGGCGCGCATGCCGGCCAGGCTGTTCCGTCGATGGAGGACCTCCATGCACCGCATCTCCGCTCCGACCCGCCGCCGCTTCCTGCAGGTGGTCTGCGCCGGCGCCGCCAGCGTCGCCCTGCCCGCCCTCGCCGCCTGGCCCGACAAGCCGGTGCGGATCGTGGTGACCTTCCCCCCTGGCGGCGCCAGCGACATCGTGGCGCGCACGCTGGCAGAGCAGCTCGGGGCAAAGCTGGGCCAGGCCTTCGTGGTCGACAACCGGCCCGGCGCGGGCGGCAGCGTCGGCGGCCTGGTGGTCACGCAGGCACCGGCCGACGGCTACACGCTGATGCTGTCCAACTCCACGCCGATCTCGATCGGCCCCTTTGCGCTGGAGAAGCAGCCCTACGATCCCGTGGAGGGGTTCACGCACATCGCGCTGATCGGCTCCGCGCCCTGCGTGGTCATGGCCAACCCCAAAGCCGGGCTGAAGAACCTGTCCGACCTGCAAGCCCTGGCCAGGAAGAACGGCCGGCTCGATTTCGGCTCCGGCGGCCCGGCCTCCATCGGCCATATCCACGGCGAGCTGATGAAGAAGGAGCTGGCCGTGAACCTGGTCCACGTGCCCTATCGCGGCGGCGCGCCCATGACCACGGACCTGATCGCGGGCGTGGTGCCGGTGGGCATCGACGTGATCACCGCCTTCGTGCAGTTCTTCAAGACCGGCCAGATCATGCCGCTGGCCGTGACCTCCGCCACCCGTTCGCCGCTGGCGCCGGACGTGCCCAGCGTGGTGGAGACCGGCCACCGCAAGCTGGTGCTGGACAACTTCTTCGGCCTCTCGGGCCCGCCCAGGATGCCGGCCGACGTGGTCACGCGCCTGAACACCGCGGTCAACGAGATCCTTGCCAGCGCGGAGATCAGGCGCAAGATGGTGGAGCTGGGCATCACCACCACGCCGGCGAGCCAGGCCGCCTTCGCCGGCTTCGTGAAGGAACAGGTGAGCCAGCTCGCGCCGGCGGTCAAGGGCGCGGGCGTGAAGCTGTAGTCGTCCGACAACCGGAAGGCGGCCCGCCCGGCCGGCCGGCCGCGCTCGCGGCGGCACAATGCCGTGCGTGAAGATCCAGCTGATGTCCGACCTGCACCTGGAAGGCCATCCGGCCTACCGGCCGCTGCCGGCGCCGGAGGCCCAGCTGCTGGTGCTGGCCGGCGACATCGGCTCCTACCAGCGCGGCTCGAAGCTGCAGGATGCGGACTTCGGCCTCGCGCGCTTCTCGCCCGCCCTCGGCGCCTGGCCCGTTCCCGTGCTGTACGTGCCCGGCAACCACGAGTACGACGCACTCGATTTCGACGCGACCCATGCGCGCCTGCGCGCGACCTGCGAGCGCCTGGGCATCACCTGGCTGGAACGCGAGGTGCACGAAGCCGGCGCCGTGCGCTTCGTCGGCACCACGCTGTGGGCCGATTTCGACGCCCTGGCGCGGCGCCCCGGCGCGAGCGAGCCGACGCTGCAGGACGCCCTGAAGCTGCGCCACAAGGCCTTTCGCGCGGCCAACTTCTACCTGCGGAAGGCCGCGGCCATGCGCCACGGCGAGACGATGCTGGCCGAGGGCTGGCGCGAGCAGGCGCTGGTGTGCGAGGCCTGGCTGCGCGCAGCGCTGGCGCGTCCCTTCGAGGGCACCACGGTGGTCGTCACGCATTTCGCGCCCAGCCTGCGCAGCCACGATCCGCGCTACGGCGTCACCCCCGCCACCGCGGGCTTCTGCAATTCGCTCGAAGACCTGATGGAGCAGGCGCAGTTCTGGCTGCATGGCCACCTGCATTGCCAGCACGATTACGTGGAGCGCGGCTGCCGCGTCGTGGCCAACGCGCTCGGCTACGCGAGCAAGGGCGAGCAGGAGGGCTTTCGCGAGCGCTTCGTGCTGGATCTGGCCGAGGCCGCTGCCCCCGCGGTCCTTTAGGCACGCAGCGTAAGCACGTGCGATTGGGAACAACTTTCCCGCGGTCTTTACACCCGCGAAGCCTGCGTCCCGCACAGGCAAGCGCACACTCATCGCAGAACAACTTCCGCGGAGGCTGCCATGAAGCCGCTCTGGGCCCAGACCCTCGCCTGGTTGGCCGCGGTCGTCGCCGCGGTCCTGCTGGCCTTCGCTTCGCCCGGCGGGCTCGGTTTCCTGTTCGATACCGAAGCGGCGCACGGCGCCAACGTGCCGCGCTGAACGCGCTTGCGATTCAGGCGGCGGCGAGCGCCGCGCGCGCCGCCTGCGTGAGCGCCGCGGTGAGCTGGTCCAGCACCGCGGACTGCAGGTTCCAGCAGTGCCAATAGAGCTGCACCGGCACCTGCGCCTGCGGCGCGATGTTCACCAGCTCGCCCTGCGCGACCAGGCCGCGCACCAGCAGCTCCGGCACCACGCTCGCGCCCCAGCCCGCCAGCACCGCACGCACCTGCCCTTCCGAACTGGGCACGAACAACTGCTGCAGCGCCACGCGCTTCAGGCCGAAGGCGCGGCCCACGAACTCCGCCTGCATGTCGTCCTTGCGGTTGAAGGCCACGAACGGCGTGTCGCGGAAGTTGTGCCGCGTCAGCCCCTGCGGCAGGCGCTCGCGCGCGTACGCGGCCTGCGCCACGCCCACGTAGTGCATCGCCCCGAGCGGCAGCACCTTGCAGCCCCGCAGCGCCTGCTTCACGGTGGTGACGCACCCGAGCACCTGGCCCTCGCGCAGCCATTCGTGGGTGAAGTCCTGGTCGTCGGTGATGATCTCCAGCGGCAGGCCCGCGCGCGCGAGGGCGTCGAGCGCGGGCAGCGCCCAGGTGGCGATGCTGTCGGCGTTGATCGCCAGCGAGATCCGCTCGTCCTCGCGCCCCCCGCCCGCCGAGCTTGGCGCCAATTCGCCCAGGTCGCGCTCGAGGTCGGCGCGCAGCAGGCGGATCTGCTTGGTGTGCTTCAGCAGCAGCTGGCCCGCGGCCGTCGGCTTGAGAGGGCGGCTGCGCACCACCAGCACCGTGCCCACCTGCGCTTCCAGCGCCCGCAGGCGCTGCGATACGGCCGATTGCGTGATGCTCAGGCGCTGGGCGGCGCGGTCGAAGCCGCCTTCCTCCACGATCGCGGCCAGGCACTCGAGCGCGGCAGGGTCGAACGGCTGCATGGATTAGATTTTCTGATGATCCCGCAGACAGTTTAATTTGGCTTTTGAAAATCCGGGGCGGGCCTCAAACTTCGAGGCTATGAAAACACTCGTCCTCGGCGCCGGCATCATCGGCATCAGCACCGCCTGGCACCTGGCTGAACGCGGCCATGAAGTCGTCGTCGTCGATCGCCAGCGCGATGCCGCGCTGGAGACCAGCTTCGCCAATGCGGCGCAGATCTCGGTGAGCTACTGCGAGCCCTGGGCCAACAGGCACGCCCCGGCCAAGCTGCTGAAGTGGATGTTCCGCAACGACGCGCCCCTGCTGTTCCGCCCCCGGCTGGACTGGCAGCAGTGGCGCTGGGGCCTGGAATTCCTGGGCCAGTGCAACGACTCCGCCTTCGAGCGCAACGTGCAGCAGCTGGTGGCGCTGGGCGCCTACAGCCATGCCGCGCTGAAGGACGTGGTCGGCGCCACCGGCATCGAGTTCCAGCGGCTGGAGCAGGGCATCGCGCACTTCTACACCGAGCACAAGGCCTTCGAGGAGGCCGGCGTCGCGGCCGAACTGATGCAGAAGTACGGCGTGGACCGCAAGGTGGTGAGCCGCGAGGAGCTGTTCGCGATCGAGCCGGCCTTCCGCAACTTCGAGCGCATCGTGGGCGGCACCTACACCGCCACCGACGAGAGCGGCGACGCCCGCGTGTTCACGCAGAAGCTGGCGCAGCTGTGCGCGGCGCGCGGCGTGCAGTTCCTGTTCGGGCACGACATCGAGCGGCTGGAGACGGCCGGCGGCGCCATCGAGGCGGTGCGCGTGCGCGACCGCGCCACCGGCCTGGTGCAGAGCCTGAAGGCCGACGACGTGGTGGTGGCCTGCGGCTCCTACACCGCGCCGCTGCTGCGCCAGGTGGGCGTGGACCTGCCGATCTATCCCGGCAAGGGCTACAGCGCCACCTTCAAGCTGAAGAAGCCGGCCGACGCGCCCTTCGTGAGCAGCATCGACGACGAGGTGAAGGTGGCGATGAGCCGCCTGGGCGACGAGCTGCGGGTGGCGGGCACCATCGAGGTGTCGGGCTACGACGCGACGCTGGACTCGCAGGTGGCGCAGGACCGCTGCCGCATGCTGGCGCAGCGCATCGAGAAGGTGCTGCCGGGCGTGTGCGACACGCGGCTGCCGGAAGAAGGCGGCGAGCCGCAGTTCTGGGCCGGCCTGCGCCCCGCGACGCCGACCAACATCCCGTACATCGGCCGCACGCGCGTGGCGGGCCTGTGGGTCAACGCCGGCCATGGCACGCTGGGCTGGACGCACGGCGCCGGCTCGGGCAAGGCGATGGCGGAGCTGATCAGCGGGCGCATGCCGCGGATGAACTTCCGGTTTTACGGCTTCGAGCAGGACGCGCGGCGACCGGAAGGCGAGCTGTCGCTCAACGCCTGAGTCATCCCGCGCAGGCGTGGACCCAGTGCAAGAGACCCCCGACGCGGCCTCTTGCCGTTGGAAGCCCCGGGTTCCCGCCTGCGCAGGAACGACGGGTCAGGTGTTCAGCATCTCCCAGATCTTCGCCGCCGTCAGCGGCATCTGCAGCTGCGCCGCCGCTTCCTGCTTCCCCGCCCGCGCCAGCGCATCGGCCACCGCGTTCACGACGCTCGGTGCCGCGCCGATCGTGCCCAGCTCGCCCACGCCCTTGGTGCCCAGCGGATTGGTGGTGCACGGCACCGTCTGGTTCATCTCGGTGACGAACTCGCAGGCCACGATGTCGGCGCGCGGGGCCGCGTAGTCCATCAGGCTGCCGGTGACCGGCTGGCCGCTGCCGCGGTCGTACACCATGTGCTCGCACAGCGCCTGGCCGATGCCCTGCACCGCCCCGCCATCGAGCTGGCCGCGCACGATCATCGGGTTCACCACCCGCCCCACGTCGTTGACGCTGGCATAGCGCAGCACCTGCACCGCGCCGGTCTGCGGATCGATCTCGACCTCGCTCACGTGGCAGCCGTTGGGCCAGCTCGGGCCCTGCACCGAACTCGTGTGGTCGGTGAAGATGTGGCCGCCCGGCTGCTTCGCCGCCAGCTCGAACAGGCCGATGCCCACGTCCGTGCCCTTGACGCTGAAGCGCCCTTCCGCGTATTCGAGGTCGCCGGCCGAAGCCTCGAGCGACTGCGCCGCGAGCTGGCGCGCCGCATCCAGCGTCTTCACCGAACCCAGGTGCAGCGCCGAGCCGCCAGTGAAGAGCGAACGCGAACCGGCGCTGCCGAAGCCATCGCCGCGGTCGGTGTCGCCGAGCACCACGCGCACCCGGTCGATCGGCACCTTGAACACGTCCACCACCAGCTGCGCCAGCGTGGTCGCGATGCCCTGCCCCATCTGGTTGACGGCGGAGAACACCTCGATCACGCCGTCGGCCTTCACGTCCACCGTCACGCGCTCCTCGAAGGCCATGCCGCTGGTCCACTCGAGGAAGGTGGAGATGCCCAGCCCGCGCAGCCTGCCGCGCGCCTTGCTCTCGGCCGCGCGCGCCTCGAAGCCGCTCCAGTCGGCGAGGTCCAGGCCTTCCTCCATGATCATCTCGAAGCGGCCGACGTCGTAGACCTGGCCCATGGCGTTGGTGTAAGGCATCTGCTCCGGCCGCACGAAGTTGCGCCGGCGCAGCTCGATGCGGTCGATGCCGCTCTGGCGCGCCGCTTCGTCCATCAGGCGCTCCATGATGAAGATCGCCTCCGGCCGGCCGGCGCCGCGGTAGGCGGCCGTGCACGCCGTGTTGGTCATCACGCAGCGGATGTGGAAGTCGATCAGCGGCACGTCGTAGACGCTGGTCTGCACCCAGGGGCCGACGATCATCGGGATCGTCATGCCGGTCGCGGTGGCATAGCCGCCGACGTTGGCCAGCGTGCGCAGGCGCAGCGCGAGGATGCGGCCGTCGGCGGCGAGCGCGAGCTCGGCCTGCGCCTGCTGGTCGCGGCCGTGGAAGGAGGAGAGGAACTCCTCGCTGCGGTCGGCCACCCACTTGACCGGCTGCTTCAGCGTCCACGCGGCCCAGGCGGTGGCCGCGTCCTCGGGATAGATGCCGGTCTTCATGCCGAAGCCGCCGCCCACGTCGCCCACCGTCACGCGCACCTGGTCGCGGCCGATGCGCAGGATGTCGTTGGCCAGCGAGTTGCGCACGCCCGAAGGCATCTGGCTGCTCATGCGAAGCGTCAGGCGGCCGTCCTCGGCGACCCAGGCCAGCACCGAGCGCGGCTCGATCGAGAGCGCGGCCACGCGCTGGTTCACCACCTTCAGCTGCACCACGTGCGCGGCCTGCTCGAAGGCGGCCGCGGCCTTGGCCGCGTCGCCGAAGCGCATCTCCGCCGCGACGTTGTCGGGCGCCTCCGGGCAGATCGCCGGCGCGCCGGGCGTGGTCGCCTCCTCGAGGTCGACCACGTTGGGCAGTTCCTCGTAGTCGACGAAGATCGCCTCGGCCGCATCGCGCGCCTGCTGCAGCGACTCGGCGACGACGATCGCCACCGCCTCGCCGGCGTAGCGCACCCGCTCGTGGGCCAGCGCCCGCCGCGGCGCGGTGGCGGCGGGCGAGCCGTCGGCGCGCTTGAAGGCGGGATTGGTGGGGATCGGCTGCACGCCGGCCGCGACCAGATCGGCGCCGGTGGCGATCTTCACCACGCCGGGCAGGGCGGCGGCGGAGGAGGTGTCGATCGAGACGATGCGCGCGTGCGGATAGGGCGAGCGCACGAACACCGCGCGCAGCTGGCCGGCCGGCACGATGTCGTCGGTGTAGCGCCCCAGGCCCTTGAGCAGGCCTTCGTCCTCGATGCGCTGGACGGCCCGGCCGCTGCCGAAGCGCGTCACGATGTCTGCGGTGTCGTTGGTCATGGGGGTGGAGTCTGCCGAAAAACGGGGGCGAGTGCAGCGCCACGCGCCGGAGCGGGGCGGCCGGGGGTGCCCCCACCCCTGCCCGCCCCCAGAGGGGGAGGGTGAAAGGCAATCAGCGCGGATCGCCCGGGACGCGCGCTGCAGTCCAGCGCAGCAGGTCCAGCCACATCCGGCGCATCTCGGCATCCAGCGGCGTGCGCAGGGCGTTGGGCAGCTCGATGGTGACGACCGGCACGCCCTGGTGCACGCCGCCGTAGTTGCCCAGCGAGCCCGGGAAGATGCCCACCTGGTCGAGGTAGAGCCGCCCCAGGCGCGAGGGCGGCACCGAGGGGCCGTCGAAGTCCAGCACACCATAGGGCGCGTGGATCGCCACGATCAGGTGCGGCTTGAAGCTTTGCATCTGCTCGTGCAGGAAGCGCGATTCGGGCTCGGACAGCGGCGTCGGCCCGGGCCAGCGCCGCGGGTCCTTCCTGGTGCGCTTTTGCCAGTAGACCGGCGCATCGCGCTCCCAGTTCGGCGTCGGGAAGTTGCGGTTCAGGTCCACGCCGTGGGCGTTGGTGCGGCTCGGCGGCTGGGAGAACAGGCCGTCCGGGTTGAGCACCGGCACGAAGCGCCAGTGCACCGGCTGCGGCATGTCCATCGGCTGCCCGGAGGCGAGCCGGATCCAGTGCAGCGCCACCGAAGCGGCCGACAGCTCGTCGCCGTGCATGGCGCCCGTGACCAGCACGCGCAGCTTCGCCCTGGCGGCGCCGATGTCGCGCAGGACCAGCGGCGTTCCGTTCACCGATCTCGCGCCGCTGTCGACCAGCCGCGCGGCCTCGCACAGCGGCCTGCTGACGTTCGGCAGCCGCGCCGCGAGGCGCTCGCACAGCGGCTTGCCCTGCGCCGGCGGCGGCAGCCGCGGCTCCGATCGCGCCGCCGCCGCCAGCAACAGAGCGGCGCCCAGCGCGCACCACGTCTTCACTCGTCCCTCTCTCCGGGCTCGTACAAGGCTTCGCGGCCCATCCGGTCCAGCACCAGTTCCGCCGTCCACGGCAGCATCAGCGAGCCGCAGCGGCTGTCGCGGTAGATCCGTTCCAGCGGCAGGTGCTTCATCATGCTCTGGCCGCCGCAGGTGCGGAGCGCCAGCCGCGCGATGTCGTTCGCGCCTTCCATCACCGTATATTGCGCGGCGTAGAGGCGCATCCTCTCGTCCTTCGATGGATTCGGCCGCGCCTCCAGCACCGCGCGCAGGAAGATGCTGCGCATCTGTTCGAGCTGGATGCGCATCTGGGCCACCGCGACCTGCTTGGTCGGGTACATGCGGCGCTTGACCGGCGGCTCGCCGGGCACTTCGCCGCGCAGGTAGCTCACCGTGAAATCGTAGGCAGCGTTGGCGAGACCCAGGTAGGTCGGCGCCAGCGTGAAGAACATCGCCGGCCAGGCCTGCGCGCCCTTCCAGTAGACGCCGCGCGGCATCAGCTGTTCGGCGTCGCCGACGAAGACCTCCTGGAACGTGAGGTTGCGGCTCACGGTGCCGCGCATGCCCAGCGGGTTCCACTCGCCGCTGATGGCGAAGCCGGCACTCGCGGCCGGCACCGCGAGGTACAGGGTGTCGCGCGCGTCCGGCTTCTCGTCGCCCTTGTCCTCGGTGCACAGCACGCCGTAGTAATCGGCCGCGCCGGAGAGCGAGGCGAAGATCTTGCGGCCGTTGACCAGCCAGCCGCCTTCGACCTTGCGCGCCGTGGTGCCGAAGGGCGCCCGCCCGGCCGCCGCGGCGCTGCCTTCGGAGAAGGGCTGCGCATAGATCGCACCGTCGCGCACCACGCGGCGGAAGTGCAGCTCGCGCCGCTGCGCGTGCTCGGCGCGCTGCGCCTCGCCCATGGGAATGCCGTCGGCCAGCACCCCGGTCCACAGCGTGGAGCAGATGTGCATGTTGTAGGTGAGCGCGGTCGCGCCGCAGAAGCGGCCGATCTCCGCCGCCACCATCATGTAGGTCGGGTAGTCGGCACCGAGGCCGCCGTGCTCGCGCGGCACGCACAGCGCCAGCAGGCCGGCCGCGCGCAGGTCCTCGTAGTTGGCAAAGGGGAAGCTCGCTTCCTCGTCCCATTGCGCGGCACGCGGCGCGAACTTCTCCCGGCCCAGCGTGTTCGCGAGGAACAGCAGTTCGCGCTGCGCAGCGGTGAACGCGTGGTCGCCCACGGCGGGCGTGAAGGCAAGCTCGCTCATGGGGCGCGCTCCCCGGTGCCAGCGGAGCGCAGCGCGCGGGGACGCGCTAGTGCAGCAGCACGTTCGGCAGCGACAGGAAATTCAGCACCAGGCCGTCGAAGTCGTCGGGCGCCTCGAGGTTCTGCAAGTGCCCGATGCCCTTCATCTCGATATAGGTGCTGCATGCGATCTCCTGCGCCATCTTCTTCATCACGGCCGGCGGGGCGTTGCGATCGTGTTCGCCGGCCACCAGCAGCGTCGGCACGTGGATGTCCGCGAGGTTGCGGCGCCGGTCGAAGGTGACCAGGCACTCCAGCGCCCGCCGGTAGGTGGCGGCCGGCACCAGGCCCATGCAGTGGGTGGCCAGGCGCACGCCTTCGGGCAGCGAGCCGGGGCCGATCATCTGCGGCACCAGCGTCTGTGCCAGTTCGGGCATCGAGCGGCCGGCGTCCAGCGGCGCGGTGCGCTGGGCGATGAAATCGCGCTGCCACTCGCCATCGGGCCTGCCGAAAGCGCTCGAGGTGCCGCACAGGATCAGGCGGCTCACCAGCTCGGGCCGGCGCGCCACCACCTCCTGCGCCACCATGCCGCCCATGCTGTGACCGAGCAGCACCACGCTGTCGCACTTGAGCGCCTCGATCAGCTGGATGCAGCTTTGCGCCAGCCCCTCGAAGGTGTAGGGCTCGATGGGCGCGCTGTGCCCGTAGCCGGGCATGTCCCAGGCGACGGCGCGGTAGCCCGCCGAGGCGAAGGTTTCCACCTGCGGCGCGAAGGCGAGGTGGCCGCCGCCGATGCCGTGCAGCATCAGCACCGTGGTGGCGCCGCTGCCGAGGGCGGTGAAGGCGGGAACGGAGGTCATGCGAGCAGCTTACCGGCTTCCACCACCGTCGCGCCATCGAGCTGCACGGTGCATCCGCGCAGCGGCAGGTCGAAGTGGCCCAGGCTGTGGCGGCCGGCGACCTCGTTGGCGCCGGTGCTGTAAAGGAAGTTGCCGGCGAAGGCGCGCAGCTCGGTGCCGTTGAAATCGCGCTTGTCGTACAGGGCCATGCTGTCCCAGCGGGCGGCTTGATTGAGGCCGTAGCCCACGTGGCTCACGGCGTAGGCTTCGCGCTCGCCCCAGGCGGCGATGTAGCTGCGCATCAGCTCGGCGTCGAGCCCGTTGCCCTCGATGCGGGTGACGTAGTCCTGCTCGATGCGCAGCGTGACGGGGCGTTCCAGGTAGCGCTTGAAGGTGAGGTTGACGTCGCCTTCGGCCAGCACCAGCGTGCCCTCGACGCTGCCGCGCGCGGGGAAGGCCAGTGCCAGCCCGCCGGGCCAGTGCGTCATCGTGCCGGGGCGAGTGGTATAGCCCCAGTTGCCGCCGCACGTCGCGCCTGACAGCGCGATGGCGAGATCGGTGCCGGCCGCAGAGGTGACGCGCATCTCGCGCGCGGCGCGCAGGCGCTTCACGTGCTCCTTGACCAGGGGCTCGAGCTGGTCATCGGGCAGCAGCCGCGCGAGCGCTTCGGGATGCTCGTCGCTCACATAGAGCACGCGGGCGCCGCCTTGCAGGATGGCGGGCAGCTCCGGCGCGTGCATGAGGCCTTCGACCGTGCAGTCCACCACCAGCGTGCTGGCCGCCAGCGCGGAGACCACCGGCGCGATCCGGCGCAGCACCGGCGAGGCGCCGGTGGAACGCGCCGCGGGCAGCCCGCTTGCGAACACGCTGGGCAGCATCAGGCTGAACACCTGTGCGCCATGCCTTGCGGCGGCGAGCCGCGCCAGTTCCGGCAGGACCGGGCGGCTCTGGCTTTCGCTCAGCACCGCGACGGTGTCGCCGCTGCGCAGGCCGCAGCGGCCGAGCACCGTCTCGAAGGCCTCCAGCCACGCGGGTTCGATGGTTTCCTGCAGCATGCGATCAGCGGCTCTTCGTCGCGGACCATAATAAATGAAATTTCATGCAATCCGCCACGCCATGAACCCGCCGCTGCAGGCGAAGCCGCCGACCTTTTCCGCGCGCGAGTTCCGTGCCGCCCTGGGCATGTTCGCCACCGGGGTGACCATCGTGACGGCGCGCACGGCCGAGGGCCGGGGGGTCGGCCTGACGGCCAACTCCTTCAACTCCGTGTCGCTGTCGCCACCGCTGGTGCTGTGGAGCCTGGCGCGCGCGGCGGCCTCGATGGCGGTCTTCAGCGCCGGCTCGCACTACGCGATCAACGTGCTGGCGGCCGACCAGAAGGCGCTGGCCGAGCGCTTCGCCTCCCGCGGGGCCGACCGCTGGCTCGGCGTCGGCTTCGACGAGGGCGCCGGCGGCGCGCCGCTGCTGCATGGCGCGGCGGCCACCTTCGAGTGCTTCAACCGCAGCCGCTACGAGGAAGGCGACCACGTGATCTTCGTCGGCGAGGTGGAGCGCTGCACGCATCGCGCGGGCGCCCTGCCGCTGCTGTTCCACGGCGGGCGCTACTACACGGAGCTGCCCTTGTGAGCGCGCAGGGCCGCTTCGTCGACGGTTACCTGGGCTACCTGCTCGGGCAGGCGAACCACGCCCTGTACAAGAACTTCGACAGCCAGGTGCGCGCGGCGGGCCTGAGCTCGATCGAATGGCGCGTGCTGGCGGCGCTGCACGACAGCCCGCCGCTGACCGTGAGCCAGCTCGCGCACGAAGTGCTCGCCAAGCAGCCGACCGTGACCAAGCTGGTGCAGCGCATGGCGGACCAGGGCTGGGTGACGCTGCTGGCCGATGCGGCCGACCAGCGCCGCACGCTGGTGGGCGCCAGCGCCGCCGGCAAGCGGGTGGTGCGGCCGCTGCTGGAAAAGGCGCGGGCGCACGAATCCGAGCTGCTGCAGTCGCTCGCGGCCTCGGAGCAGCAGGCGCTGAAAAGGCTGCTCGCCAAGCTGGCCAGCCGTTCGGCCTAGCCGAGGCCCTGGCGCGGGCCTGTGTCTCTGCCGCCCAGGCTGCCCGCTACCATCGCGCGATGCGCGAACGAAAAGAACACCTCGACGCCCTCGCCATCGCGCTGCTGGTCGCCTGTTGCCTGTTCTGGGGCTTCCAGCAGATCCTGATCAAGACCACCGTTGCCGAAGTGCCGCCGCTGTGGCAGGCGGCGCTGCGCTTCGCCGGCGCCACCGCGATGCTGTGGATCTGGTGCGCCGCGCGCGGCATCCGCCTGTTCGAGGCCGACGGCACCTGGCGCGGCGGCCTGCTCGCCGGGGTGCTGTTCGCCGGCGAGTTCACCTGCATCTACCTGGGGCTGCGCGACACGGCGGCCTCGCGCCTGACGGTGTTCCTCTACACCTCGCCCTTCGTGGTGTCACTGCTGTTGCCGCGCGTGGTGCCTTCGGAGCGGCTGCGGCCGCTGCAGTGGATCGGGCTGGGCATCGCCTTCGCGGCGGTGGCGCTGGCCTTCAGCGAGGGCTTCATGGGCCACAGCACGCCGCGCCAGCTGCGCGGCGATGCGCTGGCGCTGGCCGCCGGGGTGTTGTGGGGCCTCACGACCATCGTGATCCGCGGCTCGAAGCTCGCGACCGCCAGCGCCGAGAAGACCCTGTTCTACCAGGTGGCGGTGACGGCGGCGGTGGCGCCGCTGCTGTCGCTGGCGCTGGGCGAGTCCTGGTCGCTGCACTACTCCGCCTACGCCTGGGGGTCGCTCGTGCTGCAGACGGCGATCGGCGCCTTCGCCAGCTATCTCGCCTGGATGTGGATGCTGCGGCACTATCCCGCGACGCAGCTCTCGTCCTTCACCTTCCTCACGCCGCTGTTCGCGCTGCTGTTCGGGGTGGCGGTGCTGAACGAGAAGCTGACGCCGCAGCTGCTGGCGGCGCTGGTGGCGGTGGCAGCGGGGATCGTGCTGGTGAACCGCAAGAAGGCGCGCTGACGCTTCAGGCCTTCAATCCGATCTCGTGCGGCTTCGCCACCTTGGGCGCGGCGGCCTGCTGCGTCGCCCGCTCCGCCTCCTCCTGCGCCACCAGCTTGGCGAAGGTCATGCGGAAGTGCGACAGCGCCGCGTCGGAGGCGATCGCCTGCAGCTCGAACTGCGGATCGGAGTCGATCACCACCTGCTGCGCCTCGATCAGGTGCTTGTCTTCCAGGAAGCCCTGGATCAGGCTCTGGTGCAGCGAGCGCGAGATGTTGTGGTCCTCGCCTTCCCAGTTGTTCAAGTAGGTCCAGAAGAAGTGCGTGCTGCGCCGCGTCTCCGGCGTCATGAACTGGCAGTTGCGGTATTCCTTGCTGCCTTCGCGCCTGCCTTGCTCCGAGCCGCTGCCGGCCGGCGAGAACATGGACTCCAGGAAGAAGATGCCCGGGATGTGCATGTGGCCGATGTTGCGGCGGTCCACCGGCTGGCCCTTCTCTGCCGCCGGCAGCACCTTGTCGTGGAAGGGCGGCGGCGCCGCGTTCATGTGCCAGCGCTCGACGCGGAAGCCGCGCGGCAACCGCTCGATGGCCACCGGCTTGGTCTGGTACGCGTACTCCTCGGAGCCGCCGAGTGTTTTCGTGTGCACGAAGGCCAGGTGCGCGAAGTCGGACAGGTTGTCGACGATGAGCAGCCAGTTGGACTGGTAGTGCATGTAGTCGGGAATGCCCTTCCACTGCGCGTCGCGCAGGTAGGGGAAGTCGATGATCTCCGCCGGGTCCGCCTTGGCCGGCTCGCCCATCCAGATCCAGACCAGGTGGTCTTTCTCGACGACGGGATAGCTCCTCACGCCCAGTTTGGCCGGCACCGTCTCCTGCCCCGGGATCTGGATGCACTTGCCGCTGGGGTCGAACTTGAGGCCGTGGTACATGCAGCGCACGTCGTCGCCCTCGCGCCGACCCAGGTGCAGCGGCACGCCGCGGTGGCAGCAGCGGTCCTGCAGGGCGACCACCTTGCCGGACTCGGACTTGTAGAGGAGCACGGCCTCTTCCAGCAGGGTGCGCGCCAGCAGCTTGCCGTCGATGAGTTCGTGGTCCCAGGCGGCCACGTACCAGCAGTTCTTCAGGAACATCGGGGTCTCCAGGAGGGGCGTTGCGCCATCCTAGGAAGGCGCCGCCGCCGAATCAATCCGGGGAAGCGCGCGAGCGCGCAAAGGCCACGTACGCGTCCAGGGAGGCCGGATTGGCCATCGCGTCGCGGTTCACCACCTTCTCGATCGGCTGGCCCAGCATCAGCTTCTTGATCGGCAGTTCCTGCTTCTTGCCCGTGAGCGTGCGCGGGATCTCGGCCACCTGCACGATCTCGTCGGGCACGAAGCGCGGGCTCAGCGCCGTGCGGATCGCGTTGGCGATCTTCGCCTTCATGGCGTCATCCAGCGTCGCGCCTGGGCGCAGCACCACGAACAGCGGCATGTAGCTGGCCCGGCCCAGGTACTCCAGGTCCACCACCATCGAATCGAGCACCTCTGGGATGCCTTCGACGGCGCTGTAGATCTCCGCCGTGCCCATGCGCAGGCCATGGCGGTTGATGGTCGCGTCGCTGCGGCCGTAGATGATGCAGCCGCCTTCGGGCGTGATCTTCAGCCAGTCGCCATGGCGCCAGACGCCCGGATAGGTGTCGAAGTAGCTGGAGAGGTAGCGCTGGTTGCCGGGATCGTTCCAGAAATACAGCGGCATCGACGGGATCGGCCGGGTGCACACCAGCTCGCCCACTTCGCCGATCACCGGCCGGCCCTGCTCGTTCCACGCTTGGACGGCGCAGCCGAGCATGCGGCACTGCATCTGCCCCGGCAGCTGCGGCAGCTCGCGGTTGCCGCCGATGAAGGCGCCGGCGAAATCGGTGCCGCCGGAGATGTTGCACCACCAGATCTCCGGCACGCCCAGGCGGCGGAACTGCTCGATGCCCCAGCGCTGCACGTCTTCCGGCAGCGGCGAGCCGGTGGTGCCCAGCGCCCGCACCGAGGCCAGGCCCGGCCACTGCGCGAGATCGATGCCGGCCTTCATGCAATTGGCGAAGTAGGCGGCGCCGGCGCCGAAGAAGGTGACGCCCAGGTCGGCGGCGAAGCGCCACAGCACGCCCCAGTCCGGCCTGTCCTTGCTGCCGGCCGGATTGCCGTCGTAGATGCAGCAGGTGGTGCCATTGAGCAGGCCCGCCATCTGCGCGTTCCACATCACCCAGCCGGTGGAGCTGTACCAGAGGTAGCGCTCGCCGCGGCTGTTCTCGTCGTAGCTGCAGCCCAGGTCGTTGTGCAGCACGCACATCATCAGCATCACCAGCAGGATGCCGCCGTGCCCGTGCACGATCGGCTTGGGCAGGCCCGTCGTGCCGCTCGAATAGACGATCCAGACCGGGTGGTCGAAGGGCAGCCAGAGCGGCTCGAAGGCGTCGACCTCCGGGCCGCTCGCAGCGGTCACTGGCGCGAAGTCGGTATGCGGCGGCAGCTGCGCGCCGTCGACACCGAGGTTGCGGTGCACCAGCACGTGCCGCACGCTGGGCAGCGCCGCCTTGAGTTCCGCGACGATGCCGGTGCGGTCGTAGTCGCGGCCGCCGTAGGTCACGCCGTCGCAGGCGATCAGCATCTTCGGCTCGATCTGCCGGAAGCGATCGAGCACCGCGTTCGTGCCCATGTCGGGCGCGCAGATGCTCCACACGCCGCCCAGGCTCACGACCGCCAGGAAGGCGACCATCGCCTCGGGGATGTTGGGCAGGTAGGCCGCCACGCGGTCGCCGGGCTGCAGGCCTTGCGCCTTCAGGTGCAGGGCCACCGAGGCGACCTGCCGCCGCAGCTCGGGCCAGGAGAGTTCGCGCTGCTGGCCCTTCTCGTTGCGGGCAACCAGCGCCGGCACCCCGGCCGCATGCGCGGCATCCACGTGCCGCAGCACCTGGCGCGCGTAGTTCACCTGCGCGCCCTCGAACCAGCGCGCGCCCGGCATCTTCTCCTCGGCGAGCACGGCGCGGTGGGGCGTCGGCGATTCCAGCTGCAGGTAGTCCCAGATGCTTTGCCAGAAGGCGTCGAGATCGCGCACCGACCATTCCCACAGGGCCTGGAAGTCGGCGAAGGCAAGGCCGCGCGTGGCGAGCAGCCAGTCCTGGTAGCGGCGGATCTGGGGCGCCCACGCGGCTGTGTGCATGGTCCTAGCGTAGCTCCACTGATCGAGGAAGCAACGGTCTCCGCATCAGGGTTTCCACGAGCAATAAATCTCGTCAAGACCTATTGGGCTCCAACTAGCGCGGGCGCCGGCCAGCTTCGACCAAGTGCAGAGTTCAATGCCGCGTCAGAAACGGTAGTGCGCAACACGTCATAGGTGAGGCCCACATAGGGCAGTCCGCGGCCCAGCAGGCACAGCGCTCTCGCAAATGCCGTTTCAAGTGACGCGGAATCGTGCGCCGCAACGCTACTCTGAAGAGCGGCAAGAAAGGGTTCAAGTATCGTCTCTACGTAATCAGTCCGTAGCTCGAGCAGTTCTTGAGAGTTCAGCTTAAGTACGTCGATGGTTATCGCTGCCCGTGGGTCATTCGTCCTAGGACGGGCGAACCAGAGGCTCGGGCCGCCTGCCGCCATCGAAGAACGAACGAACTTGATGAAACTGACGGGGTTCACCTCTCCCGCCGGGTCAATCAACAGGGGGGTCTCCTCGCCGGGAGCATCGTCGCCCGGGCGGAGAGGCGTTCCACCGACTGCAATAGGGAAGCGGTCGTTCTTGCCAGACCTATTACACGCTGGACATGCAAAGAGCAGATTGCTCCAACTATAGGCGAGCCACCAATAGCCATGGGTCTCCGGGCAACCGGGGGACCTGTCTGCGCGAGCCTTAGGTCTGTAGTGCTCGACGTCGTGGAATCCCTTCTTAATCTTGTGCTCGCAGTAGCAGCACTTATAGCGCTGGACGCGCCACAAGTGCTCTGCGACCACTTGGTAGCCCGTGATTTCGTCGGAACTCGGTGCACGCCCCAAGGCTTTCAAGATCGGAACCCGGGCCCCTCGAACTTGTCGGAGCTCCTCCGGTTCCTCACCTCTCATTACAGGTATCACACCTCTCCCCCACCCAGTTTGCTTGTTGTGCCGTTCGGGCTAGCCTCTGCGCGTTCGACAGTGTCCCACCCGGGAGATATTCCATGCCGCTGGAGAAGCTCGCTCAGGCCTTCGAGCTCCTGCTGCTCATTCTCGTCGCGCTGAGCATACGCAGACAGGAAGCTATACCGCTGCAGCGCGCGCCCCACGCTCTCGGGATAGATGTCGTCGATCCCGAAATACCGGCGGTAAATTTGGCCACCAGTTAGAAGCATTGGCGCCTCTTCGCCACGTGCTGAATAGACTTCGCCCGATCGAAGTCCCAGCTTCCAGACTTCTTCGGCTCTCGCGCCTACGAGCGTTAGCGGGTTGTGGGTGGTGACAACGAACGTCATACGAGGCAGGAGGCGGCGGGTGCGGTCGATGATTTCTACTTGCCACCTCGGGTGGAGATGGAGATCGATTTCATCAATGAGCACCAGTCCCGTCATACGGCTGGGGAAGTCCTCCGCGACTGGGTGCGCGTGCACTTCACACAATGCAAGCCATCTAGCTAGGAGGTCCAAGAACCATCCGGCGCTGGTTAGGTAGCCATCGCTCAGATTGGCGAGGGGTACTAGCGGCTTGCCACGCTCCTTGATCCATACCCTCTTTTCCGAAATTTCGACGGCTGCAACATTCAAGAGAACGCAGAGCGCCTCCTTTACGGCTTCCAAGATCTGCTTAGAGCGATCATTCTTGTGCGCGTCCCCATCCAACTGCAACAGCCAAGTCTCCGCGTGTATAAGATCTGCTCCCTCATCGAAGAGAGTCGCCACCTCTGGACCGTCGTCATCGGTCAAATCTACTTGGCGAGCAGCGCCGCCGAGTGCGGAGCCCCGTCTGCAACCGTACGCGAACAAGGGAAACAGTCTTGGTTGCTCAAGCTCCGGGGCTTGCTCAATGCCTTGGGCGCTGTGCGATCCTATCGTGACTTTGAACGAGCCGTGTTGCGCGACTGATACTTCTATCTGACTTTGGGCAAGGGGTGGTTCTTGATCCTTCGGCAAGCGCCTCCACCCAACAGAAAACGCTCCGCGCGGCCAAATGCTGGGATCTCGGACGTTACGAAGTGCCAGAAGCAGACTTCGAAGCACAGTTGTTTTCCCAACACCGTTTGGCCCAAGCAGCACCACCCACTGGCCCTTTTCCGGTTCAGGCTCTGGAAAGTCCAAGCGGAGATTGGCGATCCCTCCTATATTTGTAAGCCTTATCCAGCTTAGGCAGACCGGCTCGTGCGGAATAGCCGGCGTGCCGCTTCGAGGTGCACGTAGTCCAGGGCTCCGTCCCTGCAGCCCTAACCTGCGCCAAACCAGGGGCACGTGCAGGTCCGACCGACGCGCCTGCAGTAGCTCTCGAAGGCGCTGTACGATTTGGAACGCTTGGGCGTCTGCTCGCCCTCCGTGAAGGAGAGTTGTGGCGTATAGCTCGGCAGCCCTCGCCGCTGAATATTTGCCCTGCGGTACGACAGCCGCAAAACGTGTCCACACATCGGGATCAAGTCGGAAGGCCTCGGTCATGACAACCCAATGTTGTTCGTCCTCTCCTCCTTCACTGAGCAGGCCCAACCATGCTTTGAGCGTAAACAGGTCTGCCTTAGCTGGGGCGTCAGCATAAGACAGCGTAGACACGAAGCCTCGGAGCTCCCGCATCTTGCCCGGCTCGATGTCGACTGCACCAACTCTGTGACGGCAGTAGAGCTCCGCGTGCATTGCGGCAACTTTCAGAAGAAGGGGATGTCCTTTTGCTTCCACCAAAGCCGAAAGCGCTTTGTTCGGTCCATCAAGGAACCAAGGACCTCGCGGCCGAGCGCCTCGATCTAACACACGCAGCCATGACTCCGTATCGAGGTTTGGAGGCCGATGATCGAGCAGATGCGCGAAGTGAGGTGCGGCGGAGACGAACTCGAGAAGTTCCTCTTGAGTCGGGCTATTCTTAGCGGAAGTCAAGCTGCGTGAGGTCGCTAGGCAAAGCTCAGCTACTCGAGTCTTTAGTTTTCCGTCTGCAAGATCAAAAAACCTATCCTTTGCCGCGCGGTGCGCAGCGAACGCGCTTCCCTTAACGAGGGGGTGAGTTGGGCCACCGAACAACCACGCGGGTATAAGGAGTAGAGGTGGCGCGCGCTCCGTGTCGGGTACGGACCAAGGAACATTATCGATGGCCGAACGAATGCTCGCCGCGATATCGATGCGATCTGGCCAGTTCCTCTGAATGCGTATCCAATCTGCGATGTCTCCTAGCCTCCCGGCCTCAGCGTCCTCTGCGAAGGAAAGCAAGACCTCACCGGAGGACGCGGCGGCAAGACATGCTGCCAACGGCCAAGAACTCCGCCATTCGAGTGAACGCCACTCTGGCGGCTCCGCAGAAGCGGCGATTCGTCGAAGAGATTGAGCGAGCGTGGCGCGGTTGGGATTCAACTCAAATCGTGCAGCCGCTATCCAGCCGCTCCAGCCCTGTGGCTCAGGCTTACCGATCGGCTCGTCGATGCGGTCTGCATCCGCGCGTACCTGAGAGATCGGAAGTACTTGGTGCCGGTGGCGCCAAACTTCCGCCTCCGTAAATACTCGCCGCATCCAAGACATCCAACTTGCGCTTGCAACAGTCGGGGCCACTCGTACCAGAAGGAGGCGCTCAGGGGTGAACGCCGCAGAATCCGATTCAATCTTTCTCACCACCCAGTGACTGAGCACAATCGACAGGCGTTGGCACGCCACGAGCCATGTCTGATCCCTCATGAGATCGGGCCAGAAGCGCTCGAGAAGGTCTATGGCCCATTGCTCGCCACTGGCAGATGCTTGAATGAGAACCAGAACTGAAGCGGTGCTCACAGCGCCCCCGTCTACGTGCCCGGTCTGAAGGCTTCCTTCGACCGCACTTCGCAGCACGGGCAAGGTGTCCGCCGTGTTTACCCGTGCGAGCCGCGTGTGCTCTGTGCCCGCCGGGAGTGCTAGCAGCCCGACAGCTCGCTCCATTAGAGCCCGGGCGCGCTTAGGTTGAGACAGTACAGCTCCTTCCTCCAGTGTTTCGAGGGCGAAGAGGGAGCCAGCTCGTGTTGCTCGCCCCACGAGGTCGTGAGGATCGTTATCCAACTCTGGACAGATCTTGTCGGCTATGGTCTCCCGCTGAGGCATGCCCTCACTGTAAAAGCGGCTAGCCATGAAGAGGACCACGTTTCGAAACATCGAAGCACGTACGACTTGGAGTAGACGCGCGTTGATATCCTGCTCCCTTCCCGAGGTAAGTGCCCAAGCAGCCATGAATTCTTGGAGGGAGCGAATCTCGAAGCCAAAACACCCAGGTTCGGGCTCAACTACGAACACGAGCCTCTGCTCTGCTGCGGTTGCAATCTCCTTAACGAGCGAACTCAGCTCTGTTTCGGCAATTTCTTCCTCTGCAAGAACGTCGTGAATGACACCTTCGAGGTGCGCGCGAGACATCTTCGCCGCGCCGCCTCCGTCGCGCTCGGCTTCTACTTGTAGAAGTAATGCGACGCGAGCGTGAATTCGCTCTATGTGCCCACGGTGCTCGGCAAGGAGGCGCGAGGCGAAGGTCCCGCGCTCAATCTCCCTGTCGTACGTGTATGCAAAGTATCGCGAAAAGAGATTCCATCTCTCGCGAGGTGCGCGCCCGAGTTGTTGAACCAGAGCGGACAGAATCGTCACCTGTAGCGGCGTGGTGAGAAGGCGCTCGGTAGCGGGCTCGAGGGCTGCTTCATGAAGTCTCTCGAGCGCCTTCCGCTGGTCGTCAGCCCCCGGAATCTTGGCCTCTACGAGCTTCTTCGCGTATCCAAGGGCCTCCTCTCTCCTGAGCGGAGATAAGTACACAGGCCTCAAAGGAATTCCGACTCTTGCCAGCTCGCCGGCATACCCTTGTGGGCGCGTGCTCGCCAGCACATGCCCCGTGCCATTAGCAGTAGCGAGCTGCTGCAGCAGCGTGCGCGCTTCTGCGACGATTCGCTCTCGGTCCAAGAGAGCACCTACCTCGTCAAACCCGTCCAGAACGAGAAGAACTGGAATGCGGCATGCCAGCAATAAGAGATCATCGGACGTGACGCCGCTTGCCCGCGCGCTAGGCAGGTCTGCAAGAAATCGGAGTAGTGCCGGAGCAGTTCCTACGCTGTCGACCTGCTCGCGTCCGAGCCACCCCGCAAAGTCAGGCAGAGAAACCTGTAGAGGCAAGGAGGGCGTACTCGGAATTCTGATCAAAGGACGCCCGCCGAAGTCGGCTCTCTCGAAGCTCTGAACTAGGTCCCTTTCGGATGAGGTGAGGTCCTGGACGTAGGGAAGGAGCAGCGCTGCCCTGTGCAGTTGGCATGCAAGCTGGCCAAGCGTAGACTTTCCCTGCCCAGGACCTCCCACGAGCAATGTTGCAGCTATAGATTCCCGCGACCTAACCCGCCGACGAGGCGAGACCCTCTCTAGCTCTTCGACATCCGCAGCCGCCATCGCACTCCCTTGCGGGTGTAACGCAGACCTAAAGCGCATGGGCCGCGAGTTCAGGAACTGACTCAAAAAGAAAGTCCGCTCACCGTCGGGAGTGGCTTCGGCGGAAAGATCGTCTGCTATCGGCAGGTCAACAAAGACGCGCCGGAGCGGGACTTGGTTCTGCGTATGCCCGCCTTGACCAAGCTTCGCATGCTCATAGGCGGTAAGCTGTTCCGTAAGCCACAAGCGCGCCGCGCGCACAGACGATCGGCTCATGTGAGCGCTGTCGGCTGCTTCCAGGAGCACATTCGATCCGGTCCGCATAAATTCCGCTCTTTAGGTATGGAGATGTGGGTAAGAAGGAGATCGTACTCGGATGAGTACAAAGCTAGACGCGTTGCCTGGACAGTCGACGTTTGTCGGTGATGACCCCACCCTTTTGGGATATTGCAACGTCGTAACCCGGGCGAAGAACCATGATGCGAAAGACGGACTTGGCACACGATCCGCAGCGCTTCGACGGGTGGACGCGGACGGTGGCGATTTCGATTGGCGAGTGAGGCTGACCGCACCGTACTACTGTCCTTGAACTTTCGCACATACGTGCTAACCTACCGCCCCATGGACGCCCGAACCCCGAAAAGCGAGCTCACCCGCGCCGCCATCGTCGGCGCGGCGCTGGACCTCGCGGCCGAGGAGGGGCTGGAGTCGATCACGCTGCAGGCGGTGGCCGACCGCATCGGCCTGTCCAAGAGCGGCGTGTTCTCCCGCGCCGGCTCGCGCGAGGCGCTGCAGAAGGCCGTGGTCGACGAGTTCGGCCACCGCTTCATCGCCGAGGTGTTCGCGCCCGCCATGCAGCAGCCCAAGGGCCTGCCGCGGCTGAACGAGATCATGCGGCGCTGGATCCAGCGCACCCGCGACGTCGAGGCGCACACCGGCTGCATCTTCACCGCCGGGGCGTTCGAGCTGGACGACCGCGATGGCCCGTTGCGCGAGCACCTGCTGGGCGAAGTAACCCGCTGGCGCGCCGCGCTGCGCCGCACCGTGCTGCAGGCGATCGAATGCGGCCACCTGAAGGCCGACACCGATCCCGAGCAGCTGGTGGCCGAGATGTCCAGCCTGGTCATGGGCCTGCTGCACGACATCCGCTTCCTGCGCGACCCCCGCGCCGCCGACCGGGCCCAGGCCACCTGGGCGCGCCTGCTGCACACCTACCAGGGCTGAATCCACAGCCCATGCCGACGACGGAACAGTCTGCCCACATTTCGCACACACGTGCGAAGAAAGGATTCGCGATGGCCCCAGAGACCCCCTCCAGCGCCGCCGGCCTCACCACCGGCTTCTATGGCGAAAGCCTCGGTATCCGCCTGTTCCGGCTCGGCCTGCGCGGCTCGCAGGCGCTGTGGCCGCAGCTGGCGGTACGGGCGGCCGTGCGCCTGTTCACCACGCCGCTGCCGCCCAAGTGGCTGCACCGCGGCGCCTGGCCGCAGGGCTGGCGCATCGAGCCGTGGCCGTTCGAGCGCGCCGGCCTCACGCTCTACACGAGCGCCGCGGCAGAGGGTGCGCCGGTGGCCCTGCTGGTGCACGGCTGGGGCGGCCATGCCCGCCAGCTGCTGCCGCTGGCCGAAGCGCTGGCGCAGCAGGGCTGGCAGCCGGTGCTGCTGGAGCCGCCCGCGCACGGCCGCAGCGCCGGCAGCCGCAGCAATCTGCCGCAGTTCGCCCGCGCCATCGACTACGTGGCGCACCGGCTGCAGGCGCAGGGGCGCACGGTGCGCCTGCTGGCCGGCCATTCGCTGGGCGCCAATGCCGCCGCCTACGCCGCCAGCCGCGGGCTCGCCATCGAGCGCCTGGTGCTGCTGGCCCCGCCCGCCTCGCCGCGCGCCTACACGCGCTACTTCGCCCAGGTGTTCGGCCTGCGCGAGCCGGTGCGCGCCGGGCTGCAGCAGCACATCGAGCAGCGCGAAGGCGTGCTGATGCACCAGTTCGAGCCGCGCGCCGTCGGGCCGCGGATCGCCGCGGCGACGCTGGTGGTGCACGACCGCGGCGACCGCATCAACGGCTTCGCCGACGGCGAGGCCTTCGCCCGCGCCATCGCCAGCGCGCGCCTGGCCGCCACCGAGGGCCTGGGCCACCGCAAGCTGCTGCACGACGCGCAGGTGATCGCGCAGGTCGTGCGGTTTGCAGCTGGCTGACCGCCGTCGCCTCCTTTCTTGCGCGCCCCGGGCATTGCTCCTAGCATCGACCGGTTTGGCACCAAGGAAGGAGAACGACAGATGGGCCTGTTCGACTGGACGGAGAAACCTGCGGCAGTGCTGCAGCAAGGCGGGGTGATCGCCCCCGACGAACGCCTGCCCTGGCCGCAGACGGCGGCGATGGGCGTGCAGCACGTGATCGCGATGTTCGGGGCGACGGTGCTGGCGCCCATCCTCATGGGCTTCGATCCCAACATCGCCATCCTCATGAGCGGCATCGGCACGCTGCTGTTCTTCGTGATCACCGGCGGGCGGGTGCCCAGCTACCTCGGCTCCAGCTTCGCCTTCATCGGCGTGGTGATCGCCGCCACCGCCTATGCCGGCAAGGGGCCCAACGGCAACATCGCCGTGGCGCTGGGCGGCATCGTCGCCTGCGGCGTCGTCTACGCGATCATCGGCGCCATCGTGCACACCATCGGCACCGGCTGGATCGAGCGCCTGATGCCGCCGGTGGTAACCGGCGCCGTGGTGGCCGTGATCGGCCTCAACCTGGCCGGCATCCCGGTGAAGAACATGGCGGCCAACAACTTCGAGAGCTGGATGCAGGCGGTGACCTTCGTCTGCGTCGGCCTGGTGGCCGTGCTCACGCGCGGCATGGTGCAGCGCCTGCTGATCCTGGTGGGCCTGGTGATCGCCAGCGTGATCTACGCGATCCTCACCAACGGCCTCGGGCTGGGCAAGCCGATCGACGTCTCCGGCATCGCCCATGCGGCCTGGGTCGGCGCGCCGGCGTTTTCCGCCCCCGTGTTCAGCGGCCCGGCGATGCTGCTGATCGCGCCGGTGGCGATCATCCTGGTGGCCGAGAACCTCGGGCACATCAAGGCGGTGACGGCCATGACCGGCCGCAACCTGGACCAGTACATGGGCCGGGCCTTCCTGGGCGACGGCGTGGCGACGGTGGTGAGCGGCCTGTCCGGCGGCACCGGCGTGACCACCTATGCCGAGAACATCGGCGTGATGGCGGCGACCAAGATCTATTCGACGGCGGTGTTCCTGTTCGCCGCGTTGATCGCCGTGGTCCTCGGCTTCTCGCCCAAGTTCGGCGCGGTGATCCAGGCCATCCCGCTGCCGGTGATGGGCGGCGTGAGCATCGTGGTGTTCGGCCTGATCGCGGTGGCGGGCGCCAAGATCTGGGTCGACAACCGGGTCGACTTCTCGCAGAACAAGAACCTGATCGTGGCGGCGATCACGCTGGTGCTGGGCACGGGCGACTTCACGGTGAAGTTCGGCGGCTTCGCGCTGGGCGGCATCGGCACCGCCACCTTCGGCGCGATCCTGATCTACGCCCTGCTCAATCGCAACACGTCCACCGGCGTGTCGGTGGCCGACGCGCCGAACGTGGAGACCACGACGGCGCAGCGCCCGCGCTAGTGGAATGCAGCCCGCGCACATCGTTGTCCCTGCGTAAGCGCAGACCCTGAGGGCGAGCGCAGGCGATTCGGTGGCGCGGGCTCGCAGAGAGGGAAGCGGGGTCGCCTCCGATCCGAGCAGCGTTGCCTCCGATACGAGCAGCGTCGCCTCCGATACGGCCCGGAGCGGATTTGTCCGCTTCACTCCATGTCCTCCGGCACGACCCTGCGGGCCGTGCCTCCCCCTGATACTCTGCCAACACGTC